>Ga0182030_10005207_pt1 | contig 27658 bp, 23 predicted proteins | sample 812S3MmetaG_FD_121299 | JGI IMG/M metagenome (GOLD analysis project Ga0182030, IMG submission 121299) | Permafrost microbial communities from Stordalen Mire, Sweden - 812S3M metaG (Illumina Assembly) | ecosystem: Environmental > Terrestrial > Soil > Wetlands > Permafrost | place: Sweden... | reverse complement strand
GTGAGCGGGCCGAAAATCGGGGTCCTGGCGCTGCAGGGCGATACCCGTGAACACCTGGCGGCGCTGCGCGAAGCAGGAGCTGAGGCGATGCCGGTGCGCCGTCGCGGCGAGATCGAGGCCGTCGACGGGCTGGTCCTTCCCGGCGGGGAGTCCACCACCATCAGCCATCTGCTGCTCGACCTCGAGCTGCTCGAGCCGTTGCGGGCGCGGCTGGCCGACGGGCTTCCCGCCTACGGCGCATGCGCCGGCATGATCATGCTGGCCAGCGAGATCCTGGATGCCGGTGCCGGCGGGCGGCAGGCGCTGCCGCTGCGCGGAATCGATATGACGGTGCGCCGCAACGCATTTGGACGGCAAGTCGACTCCTTCGAGGGCGATATCGCATTCTTGGGTCTGAGTTCTCCGGTGCGGGCGGTGTTCATTCGCGCACCGTGGGTCGAGCGGGTCGGTGCGGGCGTGCAGGTGTTGGCCAGCGCCGCGGGCCATGTCGTCGCGGTGCGGCAGGGCTCGAAGCTGGCCACCGCGTTCCACCCGGAGATGACCGGCGACCGCCGCATCCACCAGTTGTTCGTCGACATCGTCAAGGGCAACGCCTGACGTGGTTGAGCCGTTGAGTGTGCGGCGACGGCATTGAATGTGCGCCCAGGGCGAAGATTTCCTGGAATTCCCGCCGTCAGCGCACACCCGACGCCGTCAGCGCACACCCGACGCCGTCAGTGCACGCAGTAGCTGGAGAACCGGCGCCGAACGTCCACGTAGACTCGTCTGGCCAAGAACGACGAAGAAAGAGGTAGGACGGCGATGAGCGGCCATTCCAAGTGGGCCACCACCAAGCACCAGAAGGCCGTCAAAGACGCGCGCCGTGGCAAGGAGTTCGCCCGGCTCATCAAGAACATCGAGGTCGCCGCCCGTACCGGCGGTGGTGATCCGGCCGGTAATCCGACGCTCTACGACGCCATCCAGAAGGCGAAGAAGACCTCGGTGCCCAACGACAACATCGAGCGCGCCCGCAAGCGTGGCGCGGGCGAGGAGGCCGGCGGCGCCGACTGGCAGAACATCACCTACGAGGGCTACGCGCCCAACGGCGTGGCGGTGCTGATCGAGTGCCTCACTGACAACCGCAACCGCGCGGCCAGCGAGGTACGGATCGCGATGACGCGCAATGGCGGCGCGATGGCCGATCCCGGCTCGGTGTCGTATTTGTTCTCCCGCAAGGGCGTGGTCACGCTCGAGAAAAACGGCCTCAGCGAAGACGACGTACTGACGGCGGTGCTCGAAGCCGGCGCCGAGGACGTCAACGACCTCGGTGATAGCTTCGAGGTCATCTCCGAGCCGACCGATCTGGTCGCGGTGCGTACCGCGTTGCAGGACGCCGGCATCGACTACGACTCGGCCGAGGCCAGCTTTCAGCCGTCGGTCAGCGTGCCGGTCGACGTCGACGGCGCCCGGAAGGTGTTCAAACTCGTCGACGCGCTGGAGGACAGCGACGACGTGCAGAACGTCTACACCAACGTCGACCTGTCGGACGAGGTGCTGGCCGCTCTCGACGAGGAGTGACTAGTCGTACCCGTGGCGCATGTCCTCGACGATGCGCGGATTCTCCAGCGTCGACGGGTCGAGCGCGCGGGGTCCGATGTCGTCGGAGAACACCGTCGCGGCTTGCAGCACTTGCGGATTGAGGAAGCGCAGCGGGGGCGCATTGGCGGGCATGGTGGGTGTCGGCGGGACGTCGCCGGGGCGCGCCAGCGCGAAACCCCAGTCACCGAACGTCGGCACGTGGACGTGATACGGCGTGACCGCGTAGCCGGCGGAATGGATCGTCGACACCGTGCGCCAGAACGCCGTCGGGGTGGAAAACGGGCTGCCCGACTGGACGAGCATGAGCCCGCGGGGAGCCAGCGCGTGCGCGATCAGCGCATAGAACTCGGTTGAATACAGCCGCCCCAGCACAGGCGTGTCCGGGTCGGGCAGGTCGATGATGACCGCGTCGAAGCCGCCGGCCGGACGTAATTCCGGGTGCGGGGTGCGAAGCCAGCTCATCGCGTCATCGATGACGACGTTCACCCGGGGGTTGTCCAGCGCGCCGGCATTGGCGTCGTGCAAGGTGGTGCGGGCGATCTCGATCACCGCCGGGTCGAGCTCCACTTGCACGATCTTGTCAATGCCGGGCTGGCGCAACAGCTCCCGCGCGGCCAGGCCATCGCCGCCGCCCAGCACCAATACCGAGCGGGCGCCGTTGCCGAGCGCGGGGTAGACGACGCTCTCGGTGTACCGGTATTCGTCCCGGGTGGAGAACTGCAAACCACCGTCGAGGTACAAACGAGTGTCGTTGCCCCGCTGGGTGACCACGATCTCCTGGTAAACGGTATGTCGGTAGGCGATGATCGGGTCCGCGTAAAGCCTTTGCCTGCTTGTCGTTTCGATGTCGCGCGAATGCACCAGCAATGAGACGAGCAGCCCGAGCGCAGCGGCCAGCGCGCACAGCGCGGTCACCAGCTGCCGGGTGGAAACCACGCGCCGCAGCAAGAACATCGCCACGACCGCCGCCGCCACCAAGTTGATGATGCCGGTCGCCGCCGCGCCGCGGATCATGCCCAGCTGCGGCAGCAGGATGAAAGGCCAGACCAGCCCGCCGACCAACGCGCCCAGGTAGTCGGCCGCGTTGAGGTTGGCCAGCGTCCGGCCGGCATCGGTAGCTCCGGCCACCCGCCCCTGCTGCAGCAGCGTCATCAGCAGCGGCACTTCGGCGCCCACCAGACCGCCGATCAGGGCGGTGCTCAGCGCCAGCACCCAGGTCGACCCGTCGACGAAGGCGAACACCAGATACAGCGCCGCCGCGGACAGCCCACCGATGATGCCCAGCAACGCCTCGACGGCGATGAAAGTGATTGCCGCGTGCCGCAACAGCGGCTTGACCAACAGGGCTCCGGCGCCCAACGCGGCGATGTAGCCCGCGACGATCAGAGAGGTGGCGACGATGCCGCCGCCATTCAGGCTCGCCGACAGGGTGAGCAACGCCAATTCGTAGACGATGCCGCACGCTGCGCATGCCGCGACGGCAGCCAGCAGCAATGCCCGCCAGCGCGCCGAGGATTCCGTGGGCCGGATCGCTTGGGGCGCCGGCGAATCGACCGACGTCATGACACCGCGGCGGCGGTCACTCCTCCCACGGCCAGCAGCATCGCGGCCACCGCGAACGACCCGGGATGCAGCGCCGGTTCGTCGACGTGCTCGTGGAAGTTACCTGGTATCAGCACGTGAACCGTTAACAGCGCAATCGCCAACAGAACCACACCCATCAGTCCATAGACCCCCACGCCGACGAGTCCCTGGCCCAGCTGGCTATAGGAGTTGGCGATCGCGCTGACGATGACGGTGGTGAGTGCGATATACATTGCGCAGGCAACGACCACAGCGTTCGGGCGTCGATCGACGAACACCAATTGACGCAGCTTTCCCGGCGTCAATAGATCGACCATATAGAACCCGATCAATAAGACACCCATTCCGACGACGAAGTACAGGATCGTCGAGACGACGCCTTTCAGGACGGGGTTGAGGTCGACATTTCCGATCTCGAGTGCAAGGTACATGGCTTACTCCTTTTGTGTTCGCATCCCGATAGGCATCACTTGGTTCCGCCGGGCCCGCCGGGCGTCCCGCCGGCGCCGCTCGATGGGGATCCGGGGCTGAAACCAGGTCCGAGGAAAATGAATGCGCCGTGGCTGTATCCGGCGCTGAGGTTTTCGACCCGAATGCTGCACGGGTATTTGCCGTCCGGGCCGACGATCACGATGTTGTTGGGGTAGCGCAGGTATTCGTTCTTGTCGTTGTCGGAGCGCGCCTCCGGTTCCTGATAGTCGGCGAGGCTGTCGGCAACCTCGTCGGGCTTTCCGGAGCAGACGTACCGCGTTCCGTTGGCATCGCGCGAGTACTCGTGATAGTGGCCGGCGATATAGGACGCAATGTCCTTGTTCAGCAAGATGATTCCGATAACCAACGACACGACGGCGCCGATCGCCAATCCACCGGAAAGCCAGAACAGGCCTTTACGGCTCATCGGCCCTTTGCGCCTCCTGGGGCCGCTGCGGCTCATGGGTGCCACCGGCTCGCTGTGTGGACCACCGTGCCGCCGGACGCCGCCGGGTACAGGTGCCAGGTCTGCCAGCGCCAGCCGGTGCCATCGGGTTCGGCGGCCAGCACGGTCAGCGCGGCGTCGTCGCCGGGAAACGTGCCGCCCAGCCAGCCGGTTCCGGTGGTGCAGCGTTCGCGGAGTTCGTGCGCGAGCCGGCGGAACGTCGCCTCGTCATGGGTGGCGGTGTGGGATTCGATGCGGTAGCCGGGTGCGTCGGCGTGCTCGGGAAGTGTGCCGCCATGCTTGCGGGCGGTGCAGGAAACCTGTTCGGAGAACTGGCGGGTGGCGTGCTCGACCGTGACGACGTGCGAGGCGCCCAGCACCCCGAGTCGCAGCACACTGCCGTCGGGATGCTCGAGCTGGTAGCTGGCCAGCGGTCGGGGAGACGGTGCGTTGAGCGCCAGTCCGAGTCGTGTCCCGGATACGTCCGCCGGAGCTACGGCGAGCTGATGAAGCGGCACCGGGATGGTCTAGGGAGCCGACGGCGGAGGCGCGGGATAGACGGTGAGCTCGCCGGGCAGCACCGGCTTGCCCGTCGATATCTCCCAGGGTGTGTCGGGGGCCCACCGCTCGAACGACAGCAGCGTGGACTCGTCGGCGTTGGCGCAGTCGAGGAATTCCATCTCGCCGCCGGCCGGCAGGCCGGTCGTGCCTTCGGTGGTGTAGGAGGAGCGACCGCGCTCGGACTCCCGGAATGGCACGCCGTCGACGACATACTGGTCGCCGGGCTGCAGCGTCAGGTCCTTGCGGGTCACCCACATCGCCAGCTTGAGGCGCCCGTCGTCGTCCTCCACGCTGAACCAGATCGGCTGATCGCCGCCTTCCAGCAGGTGTTCCCACCACACGAATGGTCCCTCGCGGAACGTCACTGATCCGCGGACCACGTAGTCGATGCCGCCGTAGCTGACAATCGCGCCCGGTCCCAGTTGCCGGGGCCCGAACTGGGGCATGGCGTTGAAGGACAGTGGGTCGGAGCGGCCGCTCGGGTAGCCCGGTTTCTTGGGCCGCCGCAAAGCCACAAAGAGGACCACGATGGACGCGATGAACAGCACCGCAGCTATCACGACCAGCAGTGTTCCCACGCAGTCCCCTCCATTGCCCCGGTGCTAGAGCGAATTGTGGACTTCAAGTTAACAGCTTTTGCTATGCGCGTCGCCGTTACGTGCGCGGCCACCAAGCCGGAGGGCGCCGCGTGTCCTGCCCGTGGCGGTCGGCACCGACCGCTACGCTATCGAACAGCTGTTCGGTACTAGGTGGGAGCGGACAATGCGCGTCATGGGCGTCGATCCGGGACTGACACGTTGCGGGCTGTCGGTCGTCGAATCCGGGCGCGGTCGAAGCGTGGTCGCGCTGGACGTCGACGTGGTCCGCACCCCGTCGGATGCGCCCCTGGCCGAACGGTTGCTGGCCATCAGCGACGCGGTCGAGCACTGGATGGATACCCATCATCCGGATGTCGTCGCCATCGAGCGGGTGTTCTCCCAGCACAACGTGTCGACGGTGATGGGTACCGCACAAGCGGGCGGCGTCGTTGCGTTGGCGGCGGCCAAACGCACCATCGACGTGCACTTCCACACCCCGAGTGAGGTCAAGGCCGCGGTCACCGGTAACGGTGCCGCCGAAAAGGCTCAGGTCACCGCGATGATCACCAGAATCCTTGCGCTGCAAGCCAAACCGACACCGGCCGACGCGGCCGACGCGCTGGCTCTGGCGATCTGCCATTGCTGGCGGGCGCCGATGCTGGCCAGGATGGCCGCGGCCGAGGCGATGGCCGCCAAGCAGCGGCAGGCCTTCACGGCCAAGCTGGCCGCGCAGGCAAAGAGCGCCAAGGTCAAGGCGGCCCGATGATCTCGTCGGTGCGCGGTGAGGTGCTCGAGGTGGCGCTCGATCACGCGGTGATCGAGGCCGCCGGCGTCGGCTACCACGTGAACGCGACGCCCTCGACGCTGGCCACGCTGCGTCACGGCAGCGAAGCCCGGCTGATCACCGCGATGATCGTCCGCGAAGATTCACAGACGCTGTACGGGTTTCCCGACCGGGACACCCGCGACCTGTTCATGACGCTGCTGTCGGTGTCCGGGGTGGGGCCCCGGCTGGCGATGGCGACGTTGGCCATGCACGACGCCGCGACCCTGCGCCAGGCGCTGGCCGACGGCGACGTCGTCGCACTGACCCGGGTGCCGGGCATCGGCAAACGCAGCGCCGAGCGCATGGTGCTGGAGTTGCGCGACAAGATCTATCCCACCGGCCCGTCCGCGCCGGCGCCGGCCGGCGCCGCCGTTAACGGCCATGCGGTACGCGGTCCCGTGGTCGAAGCGCTGGTCGGCTTGGGCTTCGCGGCCAAGCAGGCCGAGGAGGCCACCGACAACGTGCTCGCCGCTACCCGTGAAAAAGGTGAGCAGCCAACCACTTCCGGCGCGCTGCGGGCAGCGTTGTCGTTGCTGGGTAAGGCCAAATGACCGACTACGACGATCCCGAAGACGATGCCGATCGCGACCTGTCGCCGGCGCTGACCGTCGGCGAGGGCGACGTCGACGTCAGCCTGCGGCCCCGCACGTTGGGCGAGTTCATCGGCCAGGCCCGGGTGCGCGAACAGCTGCAGCTAGTGATCGAGGGCGCCAAGAACCGGGGCGGCACCCCGGATCACATTCTGTTGTCCGGCCCGCCCGGGCTGGGCAAGACGTCGCTGGCCATGATCATCGCCGCCGAGCTGGGGTCCTCGCTGCGCGTGACGTCGGGGCCCGCGCTGGAACGTGCCGGGGATCTGGCCGCGATGCTGTCCAACCTGGTCGAGCACGACGTGCTGTTCATCGACGAGATCCACCGCATCGCCCGGCCCGCCGAAGAGATGCTCTACCTGGCGATGGAGGATTTTCGCGTCGACGTAATCGTCGGCAAAGGGCCTGGGGCGACGTCGATCCCGCTGGACGTGGCGCCGTTCACCCTGGTCGGCGCGACCACCCGGTCCGGCGCGCTGACCGGGCCGCTGCGCGACCGGTTCGGTTTCACCGCGCACATGGATTTCTATGAGCCCGCCGAACTGGAGCGGGTGCTGGTCCGTTCTGCCGGAATTCTGGGCATCGAGCTGGGCGCCGACGCCGGCGCGGAGATCGCCCGACGCTCGCGCGGGACGCCGCGGATCGCCAACCGGCTGCTGCGCCGGGTGCGCGACTTCGCTGAGGTGCGGGCCGACGGCGTGATCACCCGCGACGTGGCCAAGGCCGCGCTCGAGGTGTACGACGTCGACGAGCTGGGCCTGGACCGGCTGGACCGCGCAGTGCTGTCGGCGCTGACCCGCAGTTTCGGCGGCGGGCCGGTTGGGGTTTCGACACTGGCGGTCGCGGTCGGGGAGGAGGCCACCACCGTCGAGGAGGTGTGTGAACCCTTCCTGGTCCGCGCCGGTATGGTCGCCCGTACGCCGCGGGGCCGGGTCGCCACCGCGCAGGCTTGGACTCACCTGGGTCTGACCCCGCCGGCCGGAGTCGCCGGCTTGGCTCAACCGGGGTTGTTCGAGTAGGAGGCGCCATGATCACCGCCGGGTTGGTATTCGCCGCGCTGGCGGCGTTGTTGCACGTCTACATCTTCGTGATGGAGTCGTTGACCTGGACCTCGCCGCGTACCCGCGCCACCTTCGGCACCACGCCCGAGGAAGCCGAGACCACCCGGCTGCTGGCGTTCAACCAGGGGTTTTACAACCTCTTCTTAGCGATCGTCAGCGGCATCGGCATCGCCGCGCTGGCCACCGGGCGCCCAGCCATCGGAGCGGCGCTGGTCTTTGCCGGCGTCGGATCGATGGTCGCCGCCGCGATGGTGCTGCTGCTCTCGGCGCCGGACAAGGCCCGGGCCGCGATTACGCAGGGCACTTTCCCACTGATTGCGGTCGTGCTGCTGGCGATCGGCCTCCTCTCGTAACACCAGCCACACTGGCCTCACCAGGTACGGGCTCGGTTACATCGCGACGGTGAAGGGTACCCACGCGGTGCTGAAGTAGCCCGGCGTCTAACGAGGAGATTTCAATGAGTCGCGCAGAAAACGGCCGTCCAGGCATGTTGTGGATGCCACGATCCCGCGGGGCAGTTTGCGGATTAGTGCTGATCATCCTGGGTGTGTGGGGTGCCGTAATACCGTTCGTCGGTCCCCACTTCAATTTCGCCTACACCCCCGACCGGGACTGGGCGTGGAGCACGGCGCGCGGCTGGCTCGAGGTGTTGCCAGGCTCCGCTGCCGTGCTGGGAGGTTTGCTGCTGATCTTCTCCGGGAACCGGATCACCGCGATCTTGGGCGGTTGGCTCGCGGTGCTGGCCGGCGCCTGGTTCGTGGTCGGCACTGAGGTCGCTCCGCTGCTAAGCATCGGTTCGGCCGGTGACCCGATTGCCGCAACCGACCGGAAGCGGGCCGCCCTGGAGATTTCGTACTTCTCCGGCTTGGGCGCGCTGATCGTCTTTGTCGGTGGCATCGCGCTGGCGCGCCTGGCGGTGCGGTTGGCCAGCGATATCGAAGCCCTCGCCAGCGTGCGATCGGCAGCGCCGCCGGTCCACGACCCCGGGTACATGTCGGGGCTCGAGGAGCCGTCGCGGGAGGTGTCACCGGATGCCCTCACCACTCCGGGAGTGGGCCCTTACCCGCCTTCGGAAGACGCGCCGAAGTCCGGCGGTTGGCGCCGGCACAAGGCACGCCGCGCCCGCGCCGAGTGCTTCGTATCTGCGCTGGCCCCACCCGCAGCGTTGAGTCCCTAACGTCTCAAAACCGATCGCCAGCCCGTCACAGGCTGGCGATCGGTTTTGCATCGCTATCTCAGAGCAGTCCGAGCAGTCGCAGGTCGCTGATGTACTTGGCGATGATCTGCGGCGAGATGTGCGGAATGTCTTTGTCCGGGCCAACTTTCGTGTCCTGGACTGCCGCACGGAACCGATCTGTCGGTGCCATCGAGCCGTTGATCGGCTTTTCCGGCTTCTGGTAGTTGTGCAACAGCGGTAGCAGCGAGGCATTGCGCTGCTTTTCCGGCAGACCCCGCAGCGCGGTCTCGAAGCGCGGCAGCCAGTCGCCGTATTCGGCGATCCGCTGGATGGAGTTGCCATCCTCGATCAGCCAATCGACGAACTGGTCCATCCCGATGCCGTCGTCGTACGGGTTCATCACGTGGTAGGTCTGGAAGCTCGCCTTGCTGTCCAGGTTCTGAGCTCCCAGCGTGGAGATCGCTTCGGCGATGAACTCGACGGGCAGCCCGTCGTAGTGGGAACGCTGCCGGTTGCCGTCGGCGTCCAGCTCGTAGAACGAGCCGGGGGCGATGCCGGTGGCCACCAGGCTCAGCATCATCCGGGTGAACATGTCCGGCACGTTGAGCTGACCGGCGTAGGTGGTGTCGGCCAGGATCATGTCGCAGCGGAACACCGCTACGGGCAGGCCGCACAGGTCGTGCGCCTCCCGCAGCAGCACCTCGCCGGCCCACTTGCTGTTGCCGTAGCCGTTGGCGTAGCTGTCGTTGACCCGCCGGTCGGCACTGATCTGGCGGATGTCCGCGTCCTCGGTGAACTCACCAGGCTTGATCTGGTCACCGACCCCGATGGTCGAGACGTAGGTGTAGGGCTTCTTCTTGCCGGTCAGCGCGATCCGGATCAGCTCGGCGGTGCCCAGTGCGTTGGGGCCGAACAGCTCGCTATATGGCAGCACGTGGTTGACCAGCGCCGCGGGATCGACGATCAGGTCGACAGTGTCGGCCAGCCGCTGCCAGGTCGCCGCGTCCAGGCCAAGGTTGGCTTCGCCCTTGTCGCCGGCGATGACCTCGAGGTGGTCGGCGGCCAGCTGCTGGTAGTGCGCCATTAGCTCGGGGTCGCCGCTGTCGAAGGTCTTGTCCAGTCGGGCCCGGGCGTCCTCGTCGGACTTGGCCCGCACCAGGGCGATGACCTTGCCGTCGACCAGTTCCATCCGTTCCAGCCAATCCAAGGCCAGGTAGCGACCCAGGAAGCCGGTCGCGCCGGTGAGCAGGACCGTGCGCACCTCGGTTGCCGGCTCGGACAGCTTCGATGCGGCGGCCAGCGTCGGCGCGTCGATGAACTTGTCGAGCGTGAGGTCACTGGCGTGCACCTCGACCGCGTTGCGGCCGTGCACCGAGGCGAAGCTGGGCCGCTTGCTGCCGTGGCGCTCGCTCTCGATGTAGCCGGCGATGGCCTGCAGGTCGTTGGCCGGGCTGACGATGACACCCACCGGCACGTCGATGTCGAAGATCTCGTGCAGCAGATTGCCGAATGTCAACGCCGACAACGAGTCTCCGCCCAGGTCGGTGAAGTGAGCATCGGGTGTCAGCTCGGTGGTGGCCGCGCCCAGCAGGGCCGCCGCGGCCCGGCTCACGGTCTGCAGCACGGGCGCGGTGGCGCCGCTGCGACGCAGCTCGCTCAGCTCGTTGGCCTGGCCTTCGGCCAAGTCGGTGTAGAGCTGCTCCAGCCGCTCGCCGTAGTGCTGCTTCAGCTTCGGCCACGCCAGCTTGCGGATGCCGGTCAGCAGGCCGTTCTCCAGGGTGAACGGCGTGGTCTCGATGAGGAAGTCGCGTGGCACCTCGTAGGACTGCAGGCGGGCTTCTTTCGCGACTTTCTGCAACGAATCGGCGATCGCCGGCTTGAGCTGGGCCTCATCGAAGCGCTGCAGTGCCTCCTGGGTGGGGACCACGACAGCCAACAGGTGGGGGTGTGCGCTGTTGCCGTAGACGTAGATCTGCCGGATCAGCGGGCTGTTGCCGAATTCCGCTTCCAGCTTCGCGACGGTGACGAACTCGCCCTGCGCGAGCTTCAGCACGTTGTTACGGCGATCGACGTACACCAGCTTGTCGGGTCCGACCTCGGCGACGACGTCGCCGGTACGGTAGTACCCGTCGGCGTCGAACATGTCCGCGGTGATCTCGGGGCGCTTGTAGTAGCCGGGGAACATGTTCTGCGTCTTGAGCAGCAACTCACCCCGCGGATACGGCCGGTCGGTGGCGAAGTAGCCCAGATCGGGCACGTCGGCCAGCTTGTAATCGATGACCGGCGGGCGTTGCACCTCGCCGTCGAGCAAGACCATGCCGGCTTCGGTGGACCCGTAGCCGTCCGTTAGATGCATCTCCAGGAGCGATTCGATCCAGGCCTTCAGCTCCGGGGAGGTGGGTGCCGAGCCCGTCATCGCGAAGATGTAGCGCCCGCCGAGCGAGTATTGACGCTGTTCGTCCATGACCTCGGCTTCCACAGGCTTGCGGTCGGCGGAGTCGGAGAGCCGCCGATCGACTTGCCGCTGGTATTCGCCGTAGAGGGTCTCCCAGATTCGTGGCACGAAGTTCAGCTCGGTGGGCCGGACCAGCTCGAGGTCCTCCAGCAACGTCGACAGGTCGCTCTTGGCGGCGAAGTAGGCGGTGCCGCCATTACCGAGCGTGCCGTAGAGAGTCCCGCGTCCCATGACGTGGCTCATCGGCATGAAGTTGAGCGTGATCGACGCTGCGCTCTCCCCGAACCAGTTTTTGGCCGACCTGGACCACATCTTGCCGACGTTGCCTTGGGGGTACATCGCACCCTTGGGTGCGCCGGTGCTGCCGGAGGTGTAGATCAACAGGGCCAGCGCGCCTTCGGCGCTGTCGTTCGCCACTGGTGTCGCGGGCAGTCGCTTGCCGCGCTCGAGCAGGTCAGCCAGTGGCTCGACGGTCACCGCGGCCTCGGCCAGCCGCGCGCGGGCGCTTTCCACGGCCTCGCGCTGGTCGTCGACCTCGGGGTGGTAGTCGAACACCACGAGCTTGACGGGCTGGTGGTCGCTGCTCAGGATCAGCTCGACGGCGTCGGACAGCTGATTCACGCTCGCCGCGATGACGCTGGGCTCGGTCTCGGTCACGATCGGCTGCAGCTGGGTGATCGCCGCGCTGGTCTGCAGCGGAACCGCCACCGCGCCGATCTGGTTCAGCGCCACGTCAATGGTGGTGAAGTCGACGCTGGTGAAGCCGAGCACCGCAACACGGTCGCCGGCCCGCACTGAGTCGTTGGTCAAGGCGCGTCCGAGCGCGCTAACACGCTCGTCCAGCTCGCGATACGTCATGGTGTCGAAATGGGAGAGCACCTCCAGCACGGTGCGTCCGGTCTTAGGGTCCTTGACGAACTCGACGGCACGCTGTCCGAGAGCGGGCCGGTCTGCATAGCCTTCCAACACGGTCGCAACGATCTGCGGCAGTCGCAGTCCAGGCTCTTCAAGGGCGGCAGCGACCGCCGGGTCGGGCCGGGCTGCGGCGAACTGAGGGTCGTTAGCCGTTAGGTCCTCGATGCGGCGTTCGAGCCGCTCATCGCGAGTAGTAGTCGACATAACAATTCCTTGCATTATGAGAATTTTTGGTTGCTCGCGCCACGTTGCGCTGCTGATTAGAACGTTAGCGAAGCTAAAGGTATTCCTCAATCAGTTTACCCACGAGGGGGCTGTGAGATCGCCCACCTGCGGTTGCGAAAACCGGGGTTGTCGGTTTACAGGTCACCCAGCAGGCCGGCCAGGATGTCCAATCCTTCGGTGAGCAGCTCGTCGCTGATGGTCAGCGGGGGCAGCAGCCGGATGACGTTGCCGAACATGCCGCAGGTCAACACGATGACGCCGGCCGCGTGGGCGGCGGTGGCCAGCTTCGCCGTCAACTCGGCGTCGGGATCGCTGGTGCCGGACTTCACCAATTCGACGGCGATCATGGCGCCGCGGCCCCGGACGTCGCCGATCCGATCGTCGCCGGCCTGCAGCCGTAGCAGCCGCTCGATGATCAGCCGCTCGATCTCCCGGGCCCGCTCGACCAGGCCGTCGCTCTCGATGGTGGCGATGGTGGCCAGCGCGGCCGCACAGGCCACCGGGTTGCCGCCGAAGGTGCCGCCCAGGCCGCTGACGTGCGGGGCATCCATGATTTCGGACCGGCCGGTGACCGCGGACAGTGGCAGCCCGTCGGCGATGCCTTTGGCGGTGCAGATCACGTCGGGATCGATGCCCTCGTGTTCGCAGGCGAACATCGCGCCGGTGCGGGCGAACCCGCTTTGTACCTCGTCGGCGATGAAGACCACGTCGTTCTTGCGGCACCACTCAAGCAGTGCGGGCAAGAATCCTTCGGCCGGGACGATGAAGCCGCCTTCGCCCTGGATCGGTTCGATGATGACGGCGGCCAGGTTGGCCGCGCCGATCTGCTTGTCGAAGACGCTGATGGCTCGCGCGGCGGCCAGTTCGCCGTCGGTGGCGAGCTCCTTGTCGAGCAGGCCATCCCGATACGGGTAGGACATGGGTGCCCGGTAGATCTCCGGGGCGAACGGGCCGAATCCGCTCTTGTAGGGCATGGACTTGGCGGTCAGCGCCATCGCCATGTTGGTGCGGCCGTGGTAGGCGTGGTCGAACGCGGCCACGGCGGGCTTGCGGGTATAGGACCGCGCCACTTTGATTGCGTTCTCGACGGCCTCGGCGCCCGAGTTGAACAGCACTGAGCGCTTCTCGCCGGAACCCGGTGTGATCCGGTTGAGCTCTTCAGCGACGGCGATGTAGGACTCATACGGCGTCACCATGAAGCAGGTGTGGGTGAAGTCGGCCACTTGCGCGCGGACCGCGTCGACGACCCGGGGCGAGGAGTTGCCGATCGTGGTCACGGCGATGCCGGAACCCAGGTCGATGAGCCGGTTGCCGTCGACGTCTTCGACGATGCCGCCGCCGGCGCGTGCGACGAAGACCGGCAGCGTGATGCCCACGCCGTGGGAGACCGCCGCGGCCCGGCGTTTGTTGAGTTCCAAGGAACCGGGACCGGGGATTTCGGTGACCAGATGACGAGTCTGTTCGAGACTGGCCACGACATTCTCCTCCCCGCGGCCCAGGTGCCACGTCGCGTTGAAAGCCTATCCGTAAGCGGGTTTCTCGGCAGTCCAGCGCGGGCTGCGGAGGCAGGTCTGTGCAGGTGCCGATTGATCGCTACCTGTGGCCTGCCACACTAAACGGGCACACTGGACCCGTTACGAGGTAAGTGACTTCCCGGTCGGCACGGCCGCCGGCCCGAGGAATTACCAGCAATACCGATACGAAAGACAGGCACGTCGATGGAGAGTTTGGTCTTATTCCTTCCGTTCCTGCTCATCATGGGCGGGTTCATGTACGTCGCGTCGCGTCGCCAGAAGCGCGCGATGCAAGTCACGATCGACCTGCACGAGTCGCTGCAGCCGGGTGACCGGGTGCACACCACGTCCGGTTTGCATGCCACCGTGGTCGCGTTCACCGACGACACCATCGACCTCGAGATCGCACCCGGCATCGTGACCACCTGGATGAAGCTGGCCATCCGCGACCGGATTCTGCCGGAAGATCCGGAAGATGCGGAAGACTTCGACGAGACGGACGGCCTGGACGACTCCGAGGAGTTCGAAGGCCCCGCCGACTCCACCAACGGGAGCCGGGTGGCCAAAGACTCTTGACCCACAGTGAGCCTATGAACATGAAGAGGACACGTAGGCTCTGTCGGGGTTAAGAAAGCGATTCTCAAGGAGATAAAAGGAACGTGGCATCGTCTTCGGCGCCGGTGCACCCTGCCCGCTACCTGTCGATTTTCTTGTTCATGCTCGTCGGCATCTACCTGCTGGTGTTTTTGACGGGGGACAAGAAAGCCGCACCGAAGCTCGGCATCGACCTGCAGGGCGGCACCCGGGTCACCTTGACGGCGCGCACCCCGGACGGGTCGCGGCCAAGTCGCGAAGCGCTGGCGCAGGCGCAGCAGATCATCAGCGCGCGCGTCAACGGACTGGGTGTCTCCGGTTCCGAGGTCGTGGTCGACGGCGACAACCTGGTCATCACGGTCCCCGGAAACGACGGCAGCCAGGCCCGCAACCTGGGCCAAACCGCCCGCCTCTACATCCGGCCGGTGCTCAACTCGATGCCGGCCCAAGGCGCTGAGCCCAAGCCGCCGCAGCAGCCCGCCGGAACGGCGCCCGGGGCTCCCGGCGCGCCGGGCGGACCCGGGCCGGGTATCGAACCGGCGCCTGGGGGTCAGCCGGCGCCGGCAATGACGGGCCAGCCCGCGCCTCCCGGCCAGCCGGCGCCTCCTCCCGGTCGGCCGGCACCGCAACCGCGTCCCTACCCGCAGGACCCGCCACCATCGCCCAGTCCCGCACCGCCGGCACCGGCGAGCAACGCGCCGGCACCGGCGAGCAACGCGCCAGCGCCAGGGGCGCCGGGCGAGGCCCCGCCGGGTGAGGCGCCCGCTCCGGCGGATCCGCGCAAGGATCTCGCCGACCGCATCGCCGACGAGAAGAAATGGCGGCAGAGCACCCGTCAGGGCGTTCAGTTCCTGGCCCTGCAGTTCGAGGCGACCCGCTGCGACAAAGACGACATCCTGGCCGGCAACGACGACCCGACCCTGCCCCTGGTGACCTGCTCCACCGACCACAAGGTCGCCTATCTGCTGGCGCCGTCGATCATCAGCGGCGATCAGATCCAGGACGCCAGCTCGAGCATGAACAGTCGCGGCATCGGCTACGTCGTCGATGTGCAGTTCAGGCAAGCGGCCGCGAACACCTGGGCCGACTTCACCGCCGCCCACATAGGCACCCAGACCGCGTTCGCCCTGGACTCGCAGGTCGTCAGCGCTCCGATGATCCAGGAAGCGATCCCCGGCGGCCGCACCCAGATCAGCGGTGGCGACCCGCCCTTCACCGCCTCAACCGCCAAGCAGCTCGCCAATGTCTTGAAGTACGGTTCGCTGCCGTTGTCGTTTGAATCGTCAGAGGCCCAAACCGTCTCGGCGACACTGGGATTGACCTCGCTGCGGGCGGGCCTGATTGCGGGCGCGATCGGTTTGTTGCTGGTGCTGATCTACTCGCTGGTGTACTACCGGGCGCTGGGAGTGCTCACGGCGTTGTCGTTAAGTGCGTCTGGTGCAATGGTTTTCGCGATCCTGGTAGAGCTCGGCCGGCAAATCAACTACACCCTGGACCTGGCGGGTATCGCGGGTCTGATCATCGGTATCGGTACCACCGCCGACTCGTTCGTGGTGTTCTTCGAACGCATCAAGGATGAGATTCGCGAAGGGCGTTCGTTCCGGTCGGCGGTACCACGAGGCTGGGTGCGGGCCCGCAGGACGATCGTCTCGGGCAACGCCGTCACCTTCCTCGCAGCCGGCGTGTTGTACGCCCTGGCGATCGGCCAGGTGCGGGGCTTCGCATTCACGTTGGGTCTCACCACGATCCTCGACATCGTGGTGGTGTTCTTGGTGACCTGGCCGCTGCTGTACCTGGCCTCTAAGTCGCCGACGTTGGCGAAACCCTCATACAACGGCCTGGGAGCAGTGCAACAGGTCGCCCGCGAGCGCCGGGCTTCGTCACAGGTCAAGACGGGACGGGGATAGCGTGATGGCCGCAAGAGGCAAGACCGGCGATGCCGCCGAAATCACCGAAGCCGGCGACGGCGTCGTGGAGCTGACCTCCGAGACCACCGCCGGGCTGCCGCACCACAGCTTCCTGTCCCGACTCTACACCGGCACCGGCGCGTTCGAGGTGGTCGGCCGGCGCCGGCTCTGGTACGGCATCAGCGGAGCGATCGTCGCGGTGGCGATCCTGTCCATCCTGCTGCGCGGCTTCACATTCGGGATCGACTTCAAGGGCGGCACCACGGTGTCGATGCCCGCGGCGGCCGCCTCCGGAACGGTCCAGACGTCGCAGGTGTCTGACGTCTTCAGAAAGACGCTGGGTCACGACCCCGCGTCAGTGGTCACCGTCGGCAGCGGAGCTTCGGCGACCGTTCAGATCAGTTCGGAAACGCTATCCAACGACCAGACGACGAAGCTGCGCAACGCGCTGTTCGACGCCTTCCAGCCCAAAGGCACCGACGGCAAGCCCACAAAGGCGGCCATTAGCGACTCGGCGGTATCGGAGACCTGGGGCGATCAGATCACCACGAAGGCGCTGATCGCGCTGGCGGTGTTCCTGGTGCTGGTCAGCATCTACATCATGATCCGCTACGAGCGATACATGGCCATCTCCGCGCTGACCACCATGGTCTTCGACTTGACCGTCACCGCAGGCGTGTATTCGCTGGTCGGTTTCGAGGTCAGCCCGGCCACCGTGATCGGCCTGCTGACGATCCTCGGGTTCTCGCTCTACGACACCGTCATCGTCTTCGACAAGGTCGAGGAGAACACGAACGACTTCCAGCACACCGCGCGGCGCACCTTCGCCGAAAAAGCCAACCTGGCGATCAACCAGACGTTCATGCGCTCGATCAACACCAGTCTGATCTCGGTGCTGCCGGTGCTGGCACTGATGGTCGTCGCGGTGTGGCTGCTGGGTGTCGGCACCCTGAAGGACCTGGCGTTGGTGCAGCTGGTCGGCATCCTGGTCGGCACCTACTCGTCGATCTTCTTCGCCACGCCGCTGCTGGTCACGCTGCGCGAGCGCACCGAGATGGTGCGCACCCACACCCGCCGGGTCATCAAACGGCGTAGCCCGGACGCGCGGGCGAGTGCCGAGGCCGGATCCGACGACGGCGATGCCGCTGAGCCGACGAAATCCTCCGACGACGAAACGCCGCAGACCAGCGCGCAAGACAGCACGCAGGCAGCCTCCGCGGAGAGCAAGCCGGTACCGAACAAGCCGGCGCCAGGCGCCCGGCCAGTGCGGCCCACCGGTACCCGGCGTCCCTCCGGCAAGCGGAATGCCGGCCGGCGGTAGCCGATGGCAACCTGGTGTCGGCGGGCGGGGCGCGACATTGGCTTGTGGACCGGCCGGCAGACCTTGAAAAGGTCGACCACCCTCGCGTTGGCTCTTCCGCTTGCGGCGGCCCTGTCGCTGACCGGGTGTTCGGGTAGCGCCGCCTCGCAGATCGACTACGTGGTCGACGGCACGCTGAGCACCTACAACACCAACACCGTCGCCGGTGCCGCGTCGGCCGGGGCGCAGGCATTTGCCCGCACGCTCGTCGGCTTCGGGTATCACGGCCCGGACGGACAGGTCGTCGCCGACCGCGACTTCGGCACCGTCTCGGTGGTGGGCGGTTCGCCGTTGGTGCTGGACTACCAGATCGCCGACAACGCCGTCTACTCCGATGGCAAGCCGGTGACCTGCGACGACCTGGTGCTCGCCTGGGCGGTTCAATCCGGGCGGTTTCCCGGTTTCGATGCCGCCACCCAGGCCGGCTATGTCGACATCGCCAACATCGAGTGCACGCCGGGGCAGAAGAAAGCCCGGGTGTCGTTCATCCCGGACCGCGGTGTCGCCGACTACATGCAGCTGTTCGGCGCGACCTCGATGATGCCGTCGCACGTCATCGCCGACCAGCTGAACACCGACGTGACCGCGGCGCTGTTGGGCAACAACGCGCCGGTGGTGGCGCAGATCGCAAAGCTGTGGAACACCATCTGGGACCTCAAACCCAGTGTTGACCTCAAGCATTTCCCGTCGTCGGGGCCCTACAGGATCGAATCGATCTTGGACGGTGGCGCCGTGGTGCTGGTGGCCAACGACCGGTGGTGGGGCCCCCGCGCGATCACCAAGCGGATCACCGTCTCGCCGCAGGCGCCCGACATCCAGGACCGGGTCAACAACCGCAGCGTCGACGTGGTGGATGTGGCGGCCGGGTCATCGGGAACGCTGACCACCCCGGACAACTACGAGCGCGCCGAATCGCCGTCGGCCGGCATTGAGCAGCTGATCTTTGCGCCGCAGGGAGCGTTGGCGCCGACGAAGGCCCGCCGCGCGTTCGCGCTGTGCACCCCGCGTGACGTGATCGCGCACGACGCGGGAGTGCCGATCGCCAACTCGCGGCTGTCGCCGGCGACCGACGATGCCGTCGCGCAGGGCGACGGTGTCGCCGACGCCAACCAATTCAGCAAGGCCGATCCCAACGCCGCCCACGATGCGCTCGGCGGTGCCCCGCTGACGGTGCGAATCGGCTACCAGGGGCCTAACGCGCGGCTGGCGGTCACCGTCGGGACCATCACCAAGTCGTGCGCCACCGTCGGGATCACCGTCACCAACGTCGCGCTGGACTCGCCGGGCCCCCAGGCACTCAAGGACGGCAAGATCGACGTCCTGGTGGCCAGCACCGGCGGGGCCACCGGAAGCGGGTCCACCGGGTCGTCGGCGATGGATGCCTACGACCTGCACAGCGGCAACGGCAACAATCTGTCCGGCTACGCCAACGCCCAGGTCGACGGCATCATCGGCGCGCTGGCGGTCTCCGCCGACCCGGCCGAGCGCATTCGGCTGCTTGCCGATGCGGCGCCGGTACTGTGGGCAGAGATGCCAACGTTGCCCCTATACCGCCAGCAGCGCACCTTGCTGATGTCGAAGAAGATGTACGCGGTGAGCAGGAATCCAACCCGTTGGGGCGCGGGCTGGAACATGGACCGATGGGCTTTGATGCAGTGACAACTGTGGGGGAAACCGCTGACCTGGGCGACGTCATCGACTCGCTGACCCGGGTGGTGGCCGATTTCCCTAGGCCGGGCGTTCAATTCAAGGACCTCACCCCGTTGTTCGCCGACCGGAAAGCGATGATCGCGGTCACCGACGCCATCGCCGGCATCGCGTCCAGCGCCGAGCTGGTGGCCGGTATCGATTCCCGCGGCTTCCTGGTGGCGGCCGCCGTTGCGGCCCGGCTGGGCACCGGTGTGCTGGCCATCCGCAAGGGCGGCAAGCTGCCCCCGCCGGTGCACGCCGAGAGCTACGACCTGGAGTACGGCAGCGCCACCCTGGAAATCCCCGCCTCCGGCATCAAACTGCGCCACCGCAACGTGATGATCATCGACGACGTGCTGGCCACCGGCGGGACCTTGGGGGCGGCGGCCCGACTCCTGCAACGGGCCCAAGCCAACGTGCTCGGCCTGGCGGTCGTGATCGAACTCGCTGACCTGGGTGGTCGTGCGGCACTCGCGCCGCTGCCGGTGCACAGCTTGAGTCGGGTCTAACCTCGCCACCCCGCGAGCCGCAAACGGCTGGAGAACAAGCGGGGCGACACAGACTTAGGGGATATTCTCGAGGCCGGAGGTGACCAACGTGGCGAACGAGCAAAGCGCGGCGCAAACTGTTGCGCCGCCCACCGAACCGCCGCAGGTCCTCGAGGCGGAGCCGCCGGTCGAGACGCTGAAGACGTCCAGCAGTGCGTCACGTCGGGTCCGGGCGCGGTTGGCCCGCCGGATGACCGCCCAGCGCAGCGCGCTCAATCCCGTGCTCGAGCCGTTGGTCGCGGTGCACCGGGAGATCTATCCCAAAGCGAACCTTTCGATGCTCAGCCGGGCCTTCGAGGTCGCCGACGAACGTCACGCCACTCAGTTGCGGCATTCCGGTGATCCTTACATCACCCACCCGCTGGCCGTCGCCAACATTCTGGCCGAGTTGGGCATGGACACCACCACGTTGGTGGCCGCACTGCTGCACGACACCGTCGAGGACACCGGGTACACGCTGGAAGCGCTGTCCGAGGAATTCGGCGAAGAGGTGGGGCATCTCGTCGACGGGGTGACCAAGCTGGATCGGGTGGTGCTGGGCAGCGCCGCCGAAGGCGAGACCATCCGCAAGATGATCACCGCGATGGCCCGCGACCCGCGGGTGCTGGTCATCAAAGTCGCCGACCGGCTGCACAATATGCGCACGATGCGCTTCCTGCCGCCCGAGAAGCAGGCCCGCAAAGCTCGCGAAACACTGGAAGTCATTGCGCCCCTTGCGCATCGGCTGGGTATGGCCAGCGTCAAGTGGGAACTCGAAGACCTGTCGTTCGCGATTCTGCATCCCAAGAAGTACGAAGAGATCGTTCGCCTGGTGGCCGGCCGCGCGCCGTCCCGAGACACCTATCTGGCGAAGGTCCGTGCCGAGATCGCCAATACCCTCAACGCGTCCAAGGTCAAGGCGACGGTCGAGGGCCGGCCCAAACACTACTGGTCGATCTACCAGAAGATGATCGTCAAGGGACGCGACTTCGACGACATCCACGACCTGGTCGGCATCCGCATCCTGTGCGACGAGATCCGGGACTGCTACGCCGCTGTCGGCGTGGTGCATTCGCTGTGGCAGCCGATGGCCGGGCGGTTCAAGGACTACATCGCCCAGCCCCGATACGGTGTTTACCAGTCACTGCACACCACGGTCGTCGGGCCGGAAGGCAAGCCGCTGGAGGTGCAGATCCGCACCAGCGACATGCACCGCACCGCCGAATTCGGCATCGCCGCCCATTGGCGCTACAAAGAGTCCAAGGGCCGCAGCGGAGTTCCGCACCAGAACGGCGCCGCCGAGATCGACGACATGGCCTGGATGCGTCAGCTGCTCGACTGGCAGCGGGAGGCCGCCGACCCCGGCGAGTTCCTGGAGTCGTTGCGTTACGACCTTGCGGTGCAAGAGCTTTTCGTGTTCACACCTAAAGGTGACGTGATCACGCTGCCGAACGGGTCGACGCCGGTCGACTTCGCCTATGCGGTGCACACCGAGGTCGGCCACCGCTGCATCGGCGCCAGGGTCAACGGGCGTCTGGTGGCCCTGGAACGCAAACTCGAAAACGGCGAAGTCGTCGAGGTTTTCACCTCCAAGGCGCCTAATGCCGGGCCGTCGCGGGACTGGCAACAATTCGTGGTGTCCCCGCGCGCCAAGGCCAAGATCCGGCAGTGGTTCGCCAAGGAACGCCGTGAGGAAGCGCTGGAGACCGGCAAGGAGGCGATGGCCCGCGAGGTGCGGCGCGGCGGACTTCCGTTGCAGCGCTTGGTGAATGGCGAGTCCATGGTGTCGGTCGCCCGGGAGCTGCACTACACAGACGTGTCCGCGCTGTACACGGCCATCGGTGAAGGTCACGTCTCGGCGCGGCATGTCGTGCAGCGGCTGCTGGCCGAGCTTGGCGGTATCGATCAGGCCGAGGAGGACCTCGCCGAGCGGTCCACGCCGACGACCATGCTGCGGCGCCCCCGCACCACCGACGACGTCGGCGTCTCGGTCCCCGGCGCACCCGGCGTTCTGACCAAACTGGCGAAGTGCTGCACGCCGGTGCCCGGCGACCAGATCATGGGGTTCGTCACCCGCGGCGGCGGGGTCAGCGTGCACCGCACCGACTGCACCAACGCCGCGTCGCTGCAGCAGCAGGCCGAACGCATCATCGAGGTGCTCTGGGCCCCTTCGCCTTCCTCGGTGTTCCTGGTCGCTATTCAGGTCGAGGCACTCGATCGGCACCGGCTGCTGTCGGATGTGACGCGCGTGCTGGCCGACGAGAAGGTGAACATCCTGTCGGCGTCGGTCACCACCTCGGGCGACCGGGTGGCGATCAGCCGGTTCACTTTCGAGATGGGTGACCCCAAGCATCTTGGGCATCTACTCAACGTGGTGCGCAACGTCGAAGGCGTCTTCGACGTCTACCGAGTGACGTCTGCTGCCTAGCGGCGGTCCAACCTCTAGACGGGCAGCGGGCTTAGCCGATCTGCACCGAGTTGATGATGACCGCGCTGAGGGGCATGCCTGAGTCGCCGCTGCCGGCAATGCCCGCCTTCACGACCTTGTCGATCGTTGCCAGGCCCGCTTGATTGATCGTGCCGAACACGGTGCAGTTCAGCTCCCCAACGCTGTCCTTGTACATCATGTTGAACTGACTTTCATTCGGGTTGGGCCCGTTGGCGGGGGCCATGGTCAGGGTGCCGCGCGGGAACAGCACGGGCTGCTTGAGGATGGGATCGGTAAGAGCGTACTGGTTGACCGGGTACTCGTCGGCGTACTCGTAGCCCGGCCCACCGGTGCCCAAGTTCTCGGGGCCACCGCATTGCAGCAGCCCGAAGTCTGACTGCACGATCAGCTGGCCGCACTGGGTGCCGTTGAAGAACTGTTGCTTCGCCAGGCTGATGAAGCTGTTCACCGTGCACGGGGCCTTGGCATTATCCAGCTGGATGCCGATGTCGCCGACGTTGGTCGAGATGGTGGCATTGATCACCGGTGGATCGGTGGACACTCGGCCGGACGGCGGCGGGTTGACGGCCTTGGAGGGTTGATCCTGCGTGGCAGGGTATTGGCAGTTGGCACCCAGGTCTGGTGGCGGAGCAAACGCCGGCAGCGCCGGCACCGGTCCGTTGATCGGTGCGCCCTCCGTTCGCGGCGCTTTGGAGCGAGTGGCGCGGGCCTGGGTAACGGGCGTGCTGCTTTTGGCGCTGTTTGTCGGGGCGTCGCTGTGGGTGACCAGGGAGAAGACCAATGCGACCACGGCGGCCAACGCGACGAGCGACCCGCCGACGACACCCACGATCAGGCGCCTGTTCGAGGAGGGCTTTACCGCGGCCGGCCGCGCGGGGCCGGAGGGCGGTGCGTGCTGCCCGGTGGGCGGGGCAGGCGGCGTGGAGAACGACTGCGCGGCGGTGGGCACCGATGCGGGCGGCGACGGTGTGCTGGGCGCAATGGCGTAGTTGACGCTGGCCAGCGCCGCCCTGGCGGCGTCGGCAAACTCAATCGCGGTCTGGTAGCGCTCGTCGGGGTCTTTCGCCATTCCCTTCGCGACGACTCCGTCGAGGGCCGCCGGTACGCCCGGCGCGGTGATCGACGGCAGCGGCGGCGGGGTGTTCAGATGCCCGTTGAGCTGCTCTTCCAAGCTGTCGCCGGGGTAGGGGCGCTGGCCCGTCAGGCACTCGTGCAGCACGCACGCCAGCGAGTACACGTCGGCGCGGTGATCCGTTGTGCCCCTGAAGCGCTCGGGCGCCATGTAGGCCACGGTGCCCATGGTGTGGCCGTCGCGGGTGAGGGCCGTGTCGGCGGCGGTGCGCGCGATGCCGAAGTCGATCAGGTAGACGAAGTCTCGCGCCGTGGTGACCAGGATGTTCGACGGCTTGACGTCGCGGTGGATCAATCCCACATCGCGAGCGCTATCCAGGGCCGCCGCGACCTGTTCGATCACCGAAACGGCACGGTCGGGGCTGAGCCGTCCACCGTTTTCGGCCATGTAGTGCTCGAGGTCGCGGCCCTCGATCAGTCGCATGTCGACGTAGAGTCGGCCGTCGATTTCGCCGTAGCTGTGAATCGGCACGATGTGCGGGTCGTTGAGGCTGGCGGCTATGCGTGCCTCGCGACGGAAGCGTTGCTGAAACTCGTTGTCCTCGGCCATATGCGGAGGTAGCACCTTGAGGGCCACAATCCGATCGGTGGCGGTGTCGTAGGCGCGAAAGACTTGGCCCATACCGCCACGACCCAATACGCCGCGAAGCTCGTAATGCCCGAATGACTCCGTCTCCACGCAAAGACCATAAGGTGTCGACGGTGCGGGACAACAAGAGCCCGCCCATTCCGCGCGGCTCGTGTTGTGCCGCCGCGTCTTTAGTCGAGCAGTATCGATTTGATCAGGACTTCGCTGGCCGGTGGCCCGTCTTCGCCGCCGCCGGCTACGCCGGCCTTGGCGATCTTGTTCAGGACGGCCAGCCCGTCGGCTTGAATCGTGCCGAAGACGGTGTACTGCGGCGGTAGTTCAGAGTCCTTGTAGACCAGGAAGAACTGGCTGCCGTTGGTGCCCGGGCCGGCGTTGGCCATGGCCAGCGTGCCGCGTGGATAGACGACCGGCTCCTGCAGTTTTTGGTCATTCGGCGGGTACTGGTCGGTCGGGTACTCGTTGCCGAATTGGTAGCCCGGTCCGCCGGTGCCATCGCCCTTCGGGTCGCCGCATTGCAAGACACCCAGCGACGACGACGTGGTCAGCCGGTGACATTTCGTGTTATCGAAGTACTTCTGGCCGATCAGGCTGGCGAAGCTGTTGACCGTGCAAGGCGATTCGTTGTTTGCCAGCATCAGGCCCAAGTTGCCTTGGCTGGTCGCCATACTCGCGCTAACGGTGGCCGGATCGGTCGGCACTTTGCCGGTCCGCGGCGGCTTCACCGGCTTGGCGGCCGGTTCCTGCGGTGTCGCCTGGTACTGGCAGTTGGCGCCGACGCTGGCTGAGGACTTGAACGGCGGCAGTGGCGCGGCCGGCGGGACCGGTTCGGTCGGCGACGCAGAGCTGGCGGCCGAGGTCGAGCTGGTGGCGTTGCTCGGTGCCGCGGTGTTGTTCTTGTGCTTGTTATTGGTGTTGATGACGGTGATCACCACCGCGGCGATGACGGCCACGGCCGCGAGCACGCCACCGGCGATAACGAGGATCCGCCGCGTCCGGGCTTGTTTTGCGCGGCGCTCCAGCTGGCGTTCGAGTTTGCGCTTGGCTGTCGCTCGTCGCTGTTCGTTAGTCGGCACGGCCGGTATGCCTCCAGGTCGTAGTCGGCGCCTTGGTTAGGTCTTGGGGTAGCGTGCCCAGGCTAATGTGAGCGCCGCCAGCGATGTCAAGGGGCCCCGTGCTCGGTCGTTTCGGGCCGTGTCGCGCGGGCCGCATCGTCGCCGAAGGTCCGGGATGGGAAACTGGGAACCGTGTTGATCACCGGATTTCCCGCCGGAGTGTTGCAGTGCAACTGCTACGTGCTGGCCGAACGGCCCGGAACCGACGCTGTCATCGTCGACCCGGGCCAGCGAGTGATGGGCCCGTTGCGGCGCATCCTGGACCAGAATCGGCTGACCCCGGCCGCGGTGCTGCTCACGCACGGCCACATCGACCACATGTGGTCTGCTCAGAAGGTTTCGGACACCTACGGCTGCCCCACCTACATTCATCCCGAGGATCGGTTCATGTTGAAGGACCCGATCTACGGTCTGGGTCCGCGGCTGGCGCAGGTGATGACGGGTGCTTTCTTCCGTGAGCCCAAGCAGGTGATCGAGCTGGACCGCGACGGCGACAAAATCGATCTGGGCAGTGTGACCGTCAATGTCGACCACACGCCGGGCCACACCCGTGGATCGGTGGTCTTCCGGGTCGCCCAGGCGAGCGAAACCGACGCCGACGTGGTGTTCACCGGTGACACGCTGTTCGAGCGCTCGGTGGGCCGCACCGATCTGTTCGGTGGCAGCGGGCGGGATTTGCTGACTTCGATCCTCGGCAAACTCCTGGTGCTCGAGGACGACACCGTGGTGCTGCCCGGGCACGGCAACGCCACCACCATCGGCGCCGAACGGCGCGGCAACCCGTTTCTCGAAGGTCTGAGCCTGTGACGGAGGAATTCACCGCGTTCTCGGCGCCCAAGGGAGTGCCGGATTACGTCCCGCCGGACTCGGCCCAGTTCGTCGCGGTGCGTGACGGACTGCTCACCGCCGCCCGCCGGGCCGGATACGGCGATGTCGAGCTGCCGATTTTCGAGGACACCGGGCTCTTCGCGCGCGGCGTCGGGGAATCCACCGACGTGGTGTCCAAGGAGATGTACACCTTCGCCGATCGCGGTGATCGCTCGGTGACGCTGCGGCCGGAGGGCACCGCCGGAGTCGTGCGCGCGGTGATCGAACACGGCCTGGATCGCGGCGCGCTGCCGGTGAAACTGTGTTACGCCGGCCCGTTTTTCCGCTACGAGCGTCCGCAGGCCGGCCGCTATCGCCAACTCCAGCAGGTGGGTGTGGAGGCGATCGGAGTCGACGACCCGGCGCTGGACGCAGAAGTGATCGCGGTCGCCGACGGGGGATTCCGCTCGCTGGGCCTCGACCGGTTCCGGCTGGAGATCACCTCGCTTGGCGACGAGAGCTGCCGTCCACAATATCGGGAACTGTTGCAGGAGTTCCTGTTTGCGCTCGACCTTGACGAGGAGACCCGCAGGCGCGCGCAGATCAACCCGCTGCGGGTGCTCGACGACAAACGGCCCGCGGTGCGAGCGCTGACGGCCGATGCCCCGGTGCTGCTCGATCACTTGTCCGACGTCGCCAAGCAACATTTCGACACCGTGCTGTCCCATCTGGACGCGCTGGGTGTGCCGTACGTCATCAATCCGCGGATGGTGCGCGGGCTCGACTACTACACCAAGACCACGTTCGAGTTCGTGCACGACGGTCTGGGCGCGCAATCCGGGATCGGCGGCGGTGGCCGGTACGACGGTCTGATGCGCCGGCTCGGAGGACAAGACCTGTCGGGTATCGGATTCGGGCTGGGGGTGGACCGCACTCTGCTGGCATTGCGCGCCGAGGGCAAGAGCGTGGGGGAGACCGCCCGATGCGACGTCTTCTGCGTGCCGTTGAGCGATCCGGCCAAGCTGCGGCTGGCGGTGCTGGCCGGACAGCTGCGTGCGGCAGGCGTGCGCGTCGACCTGGCCTACGGCGACCGCGGACTCAAGGGATCGATGCGCGCCGCCGACCGCTCCGGCGCCCATGTCGCGCTGGTCGCGGGGGACCGCGACATCGAGGCAGGATCGATCGGGGTGAAGAATCTCGCTACCGGCGAGCAAGTGTCGGTGACAACGGATCGGGTTGTCGCCGAGGTGATTTCACTGCTGGGCCGGTAAACCCGGCCCAGCAGCACCCGTCAGGACGACGCTTGCTTGATGGATATCTGGTCGACTTGTACGTCTCCCGGTGGCCGACCGCAGGCTCCCGTGACATAGGTGTGTGTGGACGTGCCTGCAAGCGTATTCGGATCCCACACCGTGTGAGTGGACGTGCCGTAGAGCGTGTAACCACCGCCCGAGCAAGCGACGTTGTTCATCGTGTCCATGACCCATTGACCATCGACAAGTAGGGCCTGACT
>Ga0182030_10005206_pt1 | contig 27659 bp, 25 predicted proteins | sample 812S3MmetaG_FD_121299 | JGI IMG/M metagenome (GOLD analysis project Ga0182030, IMG submission 121299) | Permafrost microbial communities from Stordalen Mire, Sweden - 812S3M metaG (Illumina Assembly) | ecosystem: Environmental > Terrestrial > Soil > Wetlands > Permafrost | place: Sweden... | reverse complement strand
GATGAAGCTATCCACCCCTCAATGAATCAGTATCAACACGAGCACACTAAAGCCTGGAGTGCTAAGGTTAGCGAAGCGGGTGCATATATATGGCTTACGCCAGAATATAATGCTGGTTACCCAGCCTCGTTAAAGAATGCCATCGATTATCTATTTCACGAATGGCAGAATAAACCACTAATGATTGTTAGTTACGGTGTAGGTGGAGGCATCACTGCCTCAGCCCAGCTGCGACAAGTGGCTGAGCGTCTTAAAATGAGATTAACTGCGACCAGCCCAGCTTTTGTGATTGGAAAAGATATGTCTGACGACAAAGGTCAAATCATGGATATTAATAATGTATTTACGTCTTATGAAGAGAGTTTAGCTGAAGCTTCGGAGCAACTACTTAGTATTATTAAAAATTCAGATACCAAGCCAGAATAAATATAAATATTTTAAAGAATTCCCTCTAGATTATTTGTGGATATTTTGCTAGGATATAACTTGGCATTTATAAATAGAGACTGTTTTTAATAAACGTTGAGGAGAGAATAATATGCTCAAGACTGCCCATCAGTTGATTACAGAAGCCGCCCAAAAACTTGGGTTGGATCAATTTTCTATTGATTCATTATTGGCGACTGATGCTGAGCACCAATTTGAAATAAAGTTAAATAGTGGCAATAAACTGCAGGCTTACAGAGTTCAGCACAATAATAAACTTGGACCCTACAAGGGTGGTATACGTTTTCATCCGGATGTTGATTTGGATGAAGCGAGGGCTCTAGCAACATTAATGAGCCTTAAAACAGCGGCCGTTGGTTTACCGCTTGGTGGCGGTAAAGGTGGCGTGGCTGTTAATCCTAATGAATTAACTGACAAGGAATTAGAAGAGATCAGCCGTAAATATGTTCAAGGCTTACATGAGTTTATTGGACCAGATAAAGATGTTCCAGCGCCTGATGTTAATACCAATGCGGCTATTATCGATTGGATGGTTGACGAGTATCAGAATATAACTGGTGATACCACTAAAGCCAGCTTTACGGGTAAGAGCATTAAAAACGGTGGTAGCCTTGGGCGCGACGCCGCAACCGGACGGGGCGGTGTAATTGCCCTTAGTGAATTACTGAAGTACGACGGTCTATCGGATAAGTCTATGACTTTTGCTGTACAAGGCTATGGCAACGTTGGTTCATTCTTTGCGGTGATTGCCGAGAAATACCCAAATTGGAAATTAGTAGCTGTTAGTGACTCATCTAGCACCGTCTATAGTGAAAGTGGTCTAAACGCTAAGGATCTTGCTAAATTCAAAGAATCTGATGGGCGTTTCTCAGATTATAAAAAGATAGGTACGAGACTTCTAAGTAGTGATGAGATTATTAGTTTAGATGTCGATATTTTAGTTCTAGCTGCTCTTGGTGACGCTGTAACCAAAGACAATATGACTGAGGTGAAAGCCCAGTATATTATAGAAATGGCTAATGGACCAGTTGATAAAGCTGCAATAGACTTCTTTACTAAAAAGAAGGTTAACGTTCTTCCAGGGATTATCGCTAACGCTGGTGGGGTAATCGTAAGTTACTTAGAGTGGCTACAGAATAAAAAGAATCAACATTGGGCTGAAGAGAAAGTTAATGCTGAGCTAAATGAGTATATGAAAACTGCTGTAAAAAGCCTGGTCGAGGTGTCTAAAGAGCCTGGTGTCGTCAATCTCCCAGAAGCCGCTTTTATTATTGCAATTAGAAGATTAACTAACTGAAGAGAATAATTATGGGAAATCAATTAAAAATATACTCAAGTCAATTAAATCCCGTTCAAAGTCTGGAATTACAAAATATTCTAGATGAAAGCCGAGCAATATTTTCAGCAGACGGCCAAAGACAATCCCGAGGTGGCGATTTTGGAGATACGTTATCCGAACTTGTAAGGTCTGCGCCTGGGGGAAGTTACAAAAAAGCTCTCGAAGAGTCTTTAGAACCAGGCGCTGAACCACTACTTCGTCCATACGATCATGTAGCAGCCCGAGTACCTGGTTTTGAGCTTGCAACCGTAAACCTTTCAATGTTATTACGAGCTGTAGATAGGAGTACTGTCAGAGAAGGAAAGCATAATGAAATATTAATCTTAGACAAAAAATTTCGTTACTACGAAGCTACTGTTAGACATCAGGTTAGCAGGGAAGATCCTAACGAACCAATAAGATACCCTAATATGGAACAATTAGAAGAATCTGAATATCGAATAACTGAACGATTTAAATTTTCTGACAATCCGGAAGGAGTTATTGAGCATGCCCTCGGTATAATCGCTAGCGGGCATAGCCCCCTTGGCGAGTTAGACGTTGACGATACCCTCAGTAGACTCTCGGAGTATGTCGGTTCCATTTTAGGGCCAGTTTGTTTTGAAGAATCCGGTAAACCCAAAAAAATTGATAACATCATGCCTGAAAGTCTCAGCGCTTAAGTAAATCTGAAACAGCTGAAGCTTTATTTTTGCCCAAATAAGTTATAAGAAGTGTTGTTTTAAAGAAGGCGCTTTGTGGATAACTTAGTTGACAGTTGTTTTTAATAGCAGTATAACAAGTGTGATAACAATAAAAGGAGAGTGTATGAGTAAATCAGACATGGCCTCTATGGCAGACGGTCTTGCCGTAAAAGGTTTTTTCGCAGTGTTGTTCGGTACAGCGGCTGTTTTTTGGCCTCACCTAAGATTAAGCACGTTAGTATATCTATTTAGTGGATATATTCTATCAATGGGACTACTTAGTCTAGTTGGTAGTTTTAGTGGTGCAAAGAGCGATTCAATGGGGACTTGGTTAATGGTACTAGTAGCATTAGTTGAAGTCTGTATTGGTGTTTATCTGTTCCGTCATCCTGCAGTATCATTCTCAACATTGATACTACTATCCTCAATCGTCTTAATCGTACGTGGTCTGTTTACGTTAGTGGCACCATTCTTGATGGATGGAATGTCTGGCGGCAGTTCACTCGGTATGCTTTTGGGCCTAGTCTCAGTAGTAACTGGTGTCGTTTTGTTATTCCAGCCTTCAAGCTCAGGAGTAGCATACGTCTGGATTCTAGGAATATATGCTCTAGTTACCGGTGCATTACTGTTAGCTCTTTCTAAAAGTGTTCGCGAATAATAAGCTAAGAAGACCGATTTAAATTTAGCTTTAACAGAGCCAACAATAGTTGGCTCTGTTTTTTTGCTATAATTCTTCAGATAAGCCACCTTAGCTCAGATGGCTAGAGCATCGCTTTCGTAAAGCGGGGGTCCGGGGTTCGACTCCCCGAGGTGGCTCCAAATGCGGGTATCGTATAGTGGCTAATATGCAGCCTTCCCAAGGCTGAGAGCTGGGTTCGATTCCCAGTATCCGCACCAACTAACTCTATTTTTACGGAGTAAGCTATCTGGGTGGTACAATTATCATATGTTAGCATTAGAATTTTTCACCTGGTGGTATGGCCAGGGCTGGTTAAAGAGATGGCAAGGGATAGGATCTTATGTTCATAAGACAACTCAGGCATTCTCAATTCCCATTCTGGTGAAAACTCTTTTTGATCCATGGCGGAGGATAATATCCTATCCAGGAGCTGGCCTAAGTAATCACCTTAGAGCAATAACAGATAACTTATTTAGCCGTGTCATTGGCTTCTGTGTTCGGGTTTTGGTCATGATATTTGCCGTCATAATATTAATATTTATTACTCTGTTTGGCATCTGTTTGGCTTTAATCTGGCCTTTTCTACCATTCATTGCTCTTGGCCTTATCGTGAGAGGAGTCTTTTAGTGCAAGGACAGGATATGCTAAATCTCCAATCAATTCGCGCCAAGAAGGCTAGGCTTGCCCTTAAGCTTGGTAAGAGCGTCAATAAAGTATTAGTAGTAGTCCTATCGGTATTACTAATATTATCAATACTTTTATTTGCTACTGGTTTTGATAGGACCGCTTATCTTACCACGGCTGCCAGTCTTGTTATTTTTATGTTTGTCATGTGGTACAGGGAAGATCTATCAATCTTAAAGCCTACAGGTGACTTACTTGACGGACAATTATCTAAGGAAGTCCTGGGTGTACTAAAAAATGGTCAGATAAACCCGCGATCGGTTTGGTTATCGCTGAGCTCAAATTGGCAATCTCAGTTTTTTACTAATAGGTTTTTATTACCAGTACAAATCGTAGAACAAAATTTAAGTGACCAGAACGCTAATATGCTAGTAATCTGGGATAAAGCTAAAGAACTAGCTAGTGAGCGGACTAGCCCGGGGATTGAAGTTGGCCAAGTTGTAGCTGCTTTATTACTAACTTCACCTCAATTACAAAATATATTTACTCAATCGAAATTATCGAAAGACGATATTGAAGTCGTTTTAGCCTGGTTAATGCGAATCGTTGATGGTTCGCACGCTGCTAAGCCCTATTTTGGTGGTATTGGCCGAGACTGGACGACAGGTTTTACGCCTCATCTATCACAGTTTGGTCAAAATCTAAGTGTAGTTAGTGAAAATAGTGATGATCACTTTGATTGGCTCCAAAAAACCCCTGGTGTGGTGGCAATCAAAAACGCCTTATCTCAAGGTGCTTCCGGTGTGGCTTTGATCGGGCCTGCTGGTATTGGAAAATCGAGTTATGTTGCAGCACTATCGAGGGAACTCGCAGAAGAGGACGAAGATAGAAATCTCCGTCATCAACAAATAGTTAGCCTCAGTCCTTCGATGATTTTATCAAGCGCTAAAGGCAGCGGAGAAATTGAACACACTTTAATGACGATAATGAGTGAAGCATCTCATGCCGGACACATAATTTTATTTTTTGACGACGCCCAATTATTTTTCCATGAAGGGCTTGGATCATTCGATATAACCCAGATGTTATTGCCGGTTTTACAAGATAGCAACCTCCAGCTGATATTCGCGATGTCACCCAACGATTTCCAGTCATTGAAAGCCAACCAATCGGCCTTTGCAGCCAAGCTTACACCTGTAGTGCTTGCCGAGCCAGACGAGCAATCTGTCATGCGAGTTCTCGAGGATACTACGCTAGGGATGGAAGCTAAAAGAGGTGTCTTAATAACTTACGAGGCACTGCGCGAGACCTATAGATTAAGCGGTCGTTATGAACAAGAAATGTCTTTCCCTGGTAAAGCCATACAGTTACTAGAAGAGTCCCTACCTTATGCAAATAATGGAGTTGTTACAGCTGAATCTATTCAGCAGGCCATTGAACAGACCCGTGGTGTTAAAACTGGTAGCGCTGAACCAATTGAGGCTGATGAATTACTCAATCTTGAAGAAGAGATCCATAAACGTATGATCAATCAAAGTCGAGCTGTAAGTGTAGTAGCCAGCGCTCTCAGGAGAACCAGAGCTGGTGTTGCTAACCCCAACCGTCCGATTGGTAGTTTCTTGTTCTTGGGGCCAACAGGTGTCGGGAAGACCGAACTAGCAAAGTCTATAGCAGCAACATACTTCAAAAACGAGTCAAATATAATCCGACTGGATATGAGCGAATATCAACAAGAAGACGATGTAAAACGTATCCTAGCTGGTTCTAATGATAGCTCGAGCCTTATCATGTCTGTTCGCGAGCGACCATTCAGTGTTGTTCTATTGGATGAAATAGAAAAGGCCCATCCTAATGTATTAAATCTTCTACTCCAACTATTAGATGAGGGCCAACTTACAGATGTTGATGGCCGTGCAGCTTCATTTAAAGACTGTATTATTATCGTGACCTCAAATGCTGGATCGCAGGAGATACGAGAGCATATTGCGAAGGGTGAGGAACTGGAAACTTTCCAAGCAGCGTTTATTGATCAGCTAATTAGTAGTAATCAGTTTAAACCTGAGCTTTTAAACCGCTTTGATGAAATAGTACTATTCAGACCCCTGAATGAGAGCGAACTTGCTCAAGTTGTTGGACTAATGATGCAGGAGATTAACCAAACTTTATCTAACCAAAAGATAATTATTAAATTAACTGATACAGCTGTTGCTAGAATTGTGGCCACTGGCTACGATGCCAGACTTGGCGCACGGCCAATGCGGCGAGTATTAGAGCATGCTGTAGAAGACCCTGTTGCCAATCAGATTCTGAGTGGTCAGATTAAACCAGGTGATCAAATTACTATGGATGAATCAGACCTGAAATTTTAACGAAGGTCAATAAACTGATTTATTAGAGTTTACTGGAGTGGGATTTACCACTACAATGGAAGACAGTATGCCGTCGTCTCATAAATTTTTCCAAGATAAAATTATCTTGTTATTAATAGGCCTAAATTTTTTCCTAGTCTGCGCCACAGTTTTTGTGATTATCTCAAGAATAATTGCAAATTCAGGCTCAAGTTATATCTCGCAGTACCGCGGTAATGTTGGTATAGGTGCTTTTACTACAGGGAATATCCTCGATTTCATATATTTCATTATTTTTGCAATTTTAGTTGCTGGCTTTCACTTTAGCCTAAGCCTTAAAACCTATCCTATTAGAAGGCAGTTATCTGTGGTTATACTACTTATGAGCGTTTTTCTACTGGTTATTACAATGATAGTTAGTAATTCCCTACTTGTTCTACGATAGTTATGAAAACAATTGAGATTCCCTATGAAAAAGATCGTCACGGCTGGTACCGTTTTTTTGAGATATTACCTGGATCGTTGACATATCTTTTACTGTTAACGCCGGCAATTTTAAGCCTTATTAATGTAACCATTGCTGCTCTTTTTATCTTGATATATATTCTAATTTATTTTGCTCGGGCAGTTGCTTTCGATATTCGAATACTGGCAGGCTATAGGTTGATGAGAGCCTATGCAAAGCTTGATTGGCTGGCACTGTTAGCTGAAGTCCAGACAGGAGAGGTTTCTGATAAGCAAATTGACCGCCCGCAGTGGCATCTAGATAATCTAGCACGACTTGCTATTCAACCCTCAGTCGTTAAACCAAATGATCAAATACACGCCGTTATTGTGGCTTTATATAAAGAGAGTAAGGAAATTTTAGAACCGACGATTCAAGCTCTTGTAGATGCTAAATTCGATACAAAAAGGATAATATTAATCATAGCTTATGAAATGAGGTTTGCTGGAGCTGAAGAACTGGCTAGTGAGCTGGTTAATAAATATCGAGATCACTTTTACTTTGCTAAATCTGTTGGCCATCCCAACAACATTCCAGGTGAGGTTCTTGGTAAGGGACCGAATATAACTTTCTCTGGTAGGGTATTACAGAAGTATCTTGAGAGTCAGCACATCGATCCTATTAGAGTTATAGTAACCACCCTAGATGCCGACAATCGTCCTGATAAGAATTATTTTGCTGGATTAAGTTATTTATACGCCCTTAGCCCAGATCCGGTTAGAGTTTCTTATCAACCACTACCGATGTTTACAAACAATATTTGGGATGTTCCAGCACCAATGCGAGCTATCGCTACCGGAAATAATGTCTTTTATTTAATGTTGACGCAACGACCCCATTTACAGAGAAATTTCTCAGCCCATGCCCAGAGTATGCGCGCCCTTATTGATATGGATTTTTGGAGTGTTAGGACAATCGTAGAGGACGGTCACCAATTCTGGCGAAGCTATTTCTTCTATGACGGCGATTACAGGGTATATCCATTAGCAATACCGGTTTATCAAGACGCAGTTCTGGCAAAGGGTTATATTAAGACTTTGAAAGCACAGTTCGTGCAACTACGCCGCTGGACCTATGGAGCCAGTGATGTGGCCTATATTGGTTATAACGGATTTATCAAAAAGAATAAAATATCTAAGTGGAAAGTCGCTAATAAGTTTTTCCGAACTCTTGAAGCACACGTAACCTGGGCAACCGGACCACTAATTATTCTGCTAGCTGGCTTTGTCCCGGCTTTGTTGTCTCCCAGGAACTATGTTGCCAATGAATTACCTCTGATAATCAGTAATATTGAGACATTCGGTTTACTCGGTTTTGCTATTTTGTTATACGTTGCCGTAAAACTATTACCGCCTCGGCCAGCTCACTATAAGCCGCACCGCTCTTTATTAGTATTAATTCAGTGGTGTTTCTTATTCGTTACGCCTCTAATATATGGATCCGCGGCGGCAATCTATTCCCAGACGCGGTTGATGTTTAGAAAATATCTGACCAAATTCGATACAACAGAGAAGATGGTCTATAAGCCCACTAGTAAACAAGAAGAGTCGTAATTACCTAAGTTTTTGGGGCATAGTAAGCCTTGTACGAGGTCGCAGCAACAGCGTCAAAATGTTTCAGAACAGATTCAGCCGTACTAATGAGATCATTTTTTGCGATACAGCCTTCATGAATAGATGATAATAACTTGGAAACAATAGTATCAGTAAGAGCCGTAGCGTCGTTTATGGGGTTGGTGCGGTGACCACAGCTCAAATATATGCTAACGAATAGATTATCGCGGGAAAACGGCTTAGGAGAGGTATTTTCATCAGTAATTATAAAAGACAGGTCATAAAAGGCTTCTATAGAGGTGAAAGTGTTTTTACAGATAGGGCAAAAACGCCTGCGCCATACTCTATTGGATTTTTTCTGTAAACGGGAATTGATTACCCGTGTTTTTGACTTACAATATACACAAACCATGACAACATATTGTCATACCGCTATCAAAAAATCTAGTGGATAACCTGTTCAAATCTATATTATAGGTGCATCCGGAACTTCTTCAAAATAAAACCCCGAGCTCTCACTCGGGGTAAAATCGACTTCTTGATGCTATTTTGTTGCAATACCAGAAGTTGGGCGCTTGATACGATCGCTTGGTTTTATGAAACGTAAGTCCTCATAAAACATTTTGAAAGCGTCAAGCGCGCTTGGTTGATTATTACTCACCCAAACACCTCGTTTAACCTGAAGATTGTAGCAAAATGACATATTAGTGTCAATACTGTCTAAAGCCACAAGCACTACCAAAGCTGTTTTGTATATATGACAAAGTTTGGTATAGTTAACAGATGAAAATGGGCTCTTAGCTCAGTTGGCTAGAGCGCTTCCTTGACGTGGAAGAGGTCAGAGGTTCGAGTCCTCTAGGGCCCACCAAAAACTAATGACTCATTGGGGTCATTTTTTATTTATTAAATATTTATCTCACGCATGATATATAAATGGGCATTTAATTTTTTTATATCCACAGGATCTTTGTAGAATTAACAATAGGTAGTACTAGCCTAATGATACTATTACTGATATGCTTGTCGTTACAGGTGAAGTTTTGCGATGTGTTTACATCACAAGTAAAGGGTTTGAAGGTCAATGCGAGAGGCTTTTAAACCCTTTTTTATTTATAAGCTATAACAGAGATGTTATGATGATATGTAATGAGTGATAGTAAGAGTCAAAACACAGACGACCTACAAGCTATGCGACATAGTTTGGCTCATATTATGGCTAGCGCCGTTCAAAGACTTTGGCCGAATGCTAAATTCGGAGTCGGCCCAGTGGTCGATAACGGTTTTTATTATGACATCGACCTAGGAGACACTAAGCTCTCAGAGGATGATTTCTCTCTTATAGAGACCGAAATGCATAAGATTATCGAAGCTGATGAACAGTTCGAGAAGATCGATCTGAGTATTGAGGACGCAATCGAATGGGCTAGGCAGAACGATCAACCATACAAGCTAGAGTTACTTTATGATCTACAGAGGTCAGGAACAACCAACGCTCAAGATATTGATCCTGATGAACTGGGGGTAAAGACTGAGGCAGATAGTAAGGTCAGTGAAGTGTCTTTTTACCGAAATGGTGATTTTACTGATCTTTGCCGGGGACCTCACGTTAAGTCAACTGGCTCTGTCGGCAAATTTATTTTACTGAGGATATCGGGAGCTTACTGGCGTGGTGATGAGCACAAACCTCAGATGCAACGAATATATGGGGTGGCTTTCTCTGATCAGGCTGAGCTTAGCAAATATCTCGACCAACTTGAAGAGGCCCGTAAACGGGATCATCGTAAGCTAGGGCAGGAACTGGACTTATTTACTTTTTCGGAATTAGTGGGTTCCGGATTACCACTTTTTACTCCTAGAGGCACAGTTTTGCGTAATGAACTTAGTAATCTGTCCGAGGAATTACAAGTGGCCGCTGGCTACGAAGAGGTGACTATCCCTCATATAGCAAAAATTGATCTATATAAGACATCAGGACATTATGATAAATTCGCTGAACGCTTTACCGTAACCAGCGAAGAAAGTGACGACACCTTCTTAATGAAGCCGATGAACTGTCCGCACCATACCCAAATATATGCCTCTAAAGCGAGAAGTTATCGAGATCTACCTATAAGATATATGGAAACAACCATGGTTTACAGAGACGAGAAGGCTGGTGAACTGCATGGTTTAAGCCGAGTACGGTCAGCGACTCAGGACGATAGTCATGCTTTTTGCCGCGAAGATCAAATTGAGGCTGAGTTTGAAGCTATAGTTAATATGGTTAAGATTATGTATAACGATGTTTTCGACATGTCTTTCAGGGTACGCCTAGCTTTTCGCAATGATAGCGATAAATATTTAGGTAGTCCCGAACTTTGGAAATCAGCCCAAAAATCAATAACTTCAATTACCGACAAGTTAAAGCTTGATTATGTTATCGAAGAAGGCGAAGCGACGTTTTATGGACCTAAAATTGAGTTTGTGGTTCAGGATTCTCTGGGCAGGGAGTGGCAGTGCGCCACAATTCAACTAGACTTTGTCCAACCAGAACGCTTTGGGCTAGAATATACAGCAAGTGACGGCACTCAACAGAGGCCAGTCATGATACATAAGGCCTTACTCGGTTCGATTGAACGCTTTATGAGTGTTTATATTGAGCATACTGATGGTAAATTCCCGGTTTGGTGCGCTCCCGAACAGATAAGGCTTATTACTGTCAACCAAGAAGAAGAGACAGAGACATTTGCCGCTGGGGTTCTTAAACAGGCTAGGGCATATGGTCTCAGAGTATTAGTTGATAACAGTAGTGAATCAGTCGGTAAAAAGATTCGGGCTTCAGAAATGATGAAAGTGCCATATACCTTAGTTATTGGGCAGAAAGAAATCGAGAGTGGTCAAGTCACTGCCCGTATCAGAGGTGACTTATCTTCGAAGACTGACACCGACAGCCGTACTATAGATGACTTTTTGAAAACTGTAGCTGCAGAAGCTTACTCGCGTAATTCAAAGAGTACCCTCTAGGCGCGAGAACTATGCAAGACCGTTTACCTTCGTTTCCTACACTAGTAGAGGCAGTGGTAGTAGATATACCAAGAGGGCGGCTAATGACCTATGGTCAACTGGCTGCTATTTGCGGTAGCCCAGGGGCAGCTCGGATTGTTGGTGGCATTGCCCATTTCGGTGATCCAAACTTACCGTGGCAGAGGGTTGTTAACAAAAAGGGTGGCCTAGCTAACGGTTACCCCGGGGGTAGGCTTGGGCATAAAAAGGCCCTAGAGGATGAAGGTATCGTAGTTTCTAAGGACTTAACGGTGGATATAGATAAATTGTTATGGAATCCAAGCTAAAGCCGCTTATCGTCATAGTTGGGGCAACGGCCTCTGGAAAATCGAAATTGGCTATGAAAATTGCCAAACGTTTCAACGGAGAAATTATAACAGCTGATTCATGGACGGTTTATCGGGGTTTTGATATTGGTACAGCTAAAGCCAGCCGCAGCGATCAAAAACTTATATCGCATCACCTAGTAGATGTAACTACCCCCAACAAAGGCTTTAGTGCCGCTGTTTTTAAAAGATTGGCTACTGCTGCTATTGATGACATACAGAATAGGGGTAAACTACCAATAATTGTAGGTGGTACGGGTCTATACGTCGACAGTCTGATTTTTGACTATAGTTTTTTACCACCTCACGATAAATATAACCGATTATCTCTCAATGCTATGACCATAGAAGAACTTCTTGAAATCACCCGTAACCAGGGATTTGATACCAGTCCTATCGATACCGGTAATAAACGACGAATCATCCGACTTATAGAGAACAACGGTAAGCAGCCCACAAAAGGTAATCTTAGACCCAATACTCTTATACTTGGGATATTGATTGATAAAGATATATTAACCCTTAGAATAACCAAACGCCTTAACCAAATGATCATGGCTGGCTTAGAGAATGAAGTTAGGGTTTTAGGGAAGACTTACGGCTGGGATAGTGAGCCAATGAAGGGAATTGGCTATAAAGAATGGCAGGCATATTTCAATGAAACTCAAACATTACAGCAAACCAAGGACAATATTATTTCTTCTACTAAGAAATTAGTTAAGAAACAAGAAACTTGGTTCAAGCGAAATAAAAGTATTCACTGGCTAAATAATCAGAGGCAGGCCGTTGCGTTAGTGACAACATTTCTGGATAAATAATGTTATTGGAATATCTAAATCTGTTACAATAGGGGCATGATTGAGCAACTTTTTGGGTCAAAAACTAGGGTTAAACTTCTTAGATTGTTCTATTCTAATCCGAACCGAGCATTTTACGTCCGTGAGATTACCCGAAAAATCGATGAGCAGATTAATTCAGTCAGGCGTGAGCTTAGTAACTTACTTAGTATTGGCCTAATCTCATCTGATACGAACAATAATCGACTATATTACGAGGTAAGCCAGAAATATGAATTCTATAAACCCCTTAGTACCATCTTCGGAGGGGGTACTGTTACCAAAAAAACAGAGGTGAAAACCGCTGATTCGGGTAAAACTCACCCTCTACAGGCTCTCGGTAATATCGAATTGGCTATTTATACCGGCAAATTTACCCGTGATGACAGAAGTGGCGTTGATATTATGGTTGTTGGTGATGTAAATAAAACCAAGTTTGATAAGTTTATAAGCGATCTAGAGACCGAAGAAGGTCATGAAATACGCTATACACTAATGCCGATTACTGAGTTTACCTATCGTCGCCAAATTAATGATCGTTTTATTAGTAGTATCCTCATCTCTAAGAAACAAGTTTTAATAGATAAAAATAATATACTTGACCTGGAATTGGTTTAAAAGGAGTAGCTGATGGATATACAATTTTTTGGAGCTAACTGTATTGTAGTTAATACTAAGCAGCTACGGATTACGATTGACGATAATTTAGCTGAACTCGGGGCGAGTGGGCCAACTAAGGCTGGGGATGTGGTCCTTTTCACTAATCAGTCGGAAACAACAAAGGTAGAAACAAAACTAGTTATAGATGGGCCCGGAGAATACGAAGTTGCCGGCGTATCCGTAAAAGGCATGAGCGTGCGTGCAAACATGGACGCTGCCGGTCAGAAGACTGCCACATTGTATAAGCTTACTGCAGATGACTTAAATCTGGTCGTAACAGGTCATATTTATCCTGAGCTTACCGAAGAAGAACTCGAGACCATTGGTCTAGTTGATATCCTCTGTATACCTGTTGGGGGCAACGGTTATACCGTCGACCCAGCTGGAGCGCTTAGTGTTATAAAGAAAATTGAGCCAAAGCTAGTTATACCGACTAATTATGCTGATAAAGCGCTAAAATACCCAGTTCCACAACAAACTCTAGAAGAGGCCTTAAAGATTTTAGCCATGGAACCAAAAGAAACAATTAGTAAACTAAAAATAAAAGCATCAGACTTATCTGATGCTTTACAAGTTGTTGTCTTAGAACGTAGTTAACAGATATGGATTGTTATTTATTAGCTGTAACTAGGAGACCTTTTTTCTTAAGAGTCCGAATAGCCTGAGTACTTATCTTCATAGTGACTTTTTTACCATCAACTATAAGAGTTTTTGTCTGAAGATTAGGCTTCCAGACTTTCTTGGTGTGACGCTGTGAGAAGCTGACATTGCTGCCATACTGTTTGCCTTTACCGGTAATTTCACACTTTTGCATTGCTCAATCCTTTACTTAAGGTGTTATTGTAGCGGTTTTAGCCATTTTCGTCAATCGTAAATTGATTACTGATATACTAAAATAAGCATGCTTACATCGCTTACAGCACTTCAAAAGGTGTTTTTTATAGTTAGCTTGATATTAGCTGTGCCGGTTCATGAAGCTATGCACGGCTATATGGCCCACTGGCTGGGAGACGACACGGCTGAAGAAGCAGGGCGCTTAACACTGAATCCTCTCAAGCATGTTGATCTATACACTACTATATTATTACCGACATTCATGGTACTTCTGGGTCTTCCACCTCTGATGGTCGCCAAACCAGTTCCTTTTAATCCATACCGAGTTAAATTTGGTGAATTTGGCGCTGCCTTAGTTGGCGTAGCTGGCCCATTAAGTAATATCCTAATGGCGATAATTATCTCAATAGTTCTAAGAACAGGCTTTATCCATCTTGGCGTCAATGCCATACAATTTCTACTTATCTTCGTCGAAGTCAATATAGCGCTCTTTATCATCAATATGATACCCATCCCACCCCTTGATGGGTCACGTGTACTTTATGCGTTTGCCCCCGAACCACTGCGAAAGGTGATGCAACGCATAGAGTCGTTTGGGTTTACCTCGATTATAGTTATATTCCTTCTAATATTTTTATTTTTTGGTCAAGATATTTACAATTTAGAGGTGCATTTGGCTAATTTACTACTTGGCTAGCATACTAAAGAAGACATATAATATCTTTAGGCTGGGGCTAAGTCCGAATAAATGATTATCTGATACTAATCATTCGGGAGTTCAATATTTGTATAGGCCGTGGTCTATACGTGAGAACACCCACCTGGGTTTTCTCTCAGGTTAATCAAATTCGGCGCCCGGCTTTTTTAGTTGATCGGGGTGTAGCGCAGTTGGCTAGCGCGTACGGCTGGGGGCCGTGAGGTCGCAGGTTCGAGTCCTGTCACCCCGACCACGATAGCAAGCCACATCTTTATAATTGACAAAAATGCTCGCTTATGCTAATATAATTACATGAAACCAAATCCTAATCTAGCTCCCCAAAAACAAAATAAAAAATTACGTGGATCGGTTGCAAAATCAATTGCTGCTCTTACGCTATCTGTAACTGCAGCAACAGGGCTATTCGGTGTAACAGAAGCCGGAGCCAGTACTCACCATCATTCTCAAGATAATATTGCGTTAAAAGTTTTAACAAAAGATATCGCTATTTTAGATAAAGGTGGGACGGTTGACGTTACTACCGCAGAAGTAAAGATTCCAGGTCCAATTGATAGTGCTTCAGGCAACCCAATTATATTCGAGAACGGTAAAGGTGGCACATATTATGCTGCCTATAGGCAGGTGCATAAACCTAATTTTCATTTAACACCCGAAGAGACAGCATCTACCATGGCAATTATAAATCTGGGTTCTAGTTATGAAACACCATTAACGGAAGCACATCTTGATAAAGCTGGAACTCTAGTCAATGAAGATGAAATACCTGTAGGCTATTCAATTGGTGGAGATTCTACTGGTAAATAGTTCGGTGTATCGTCAGTAGTAATTTATTGTTCTATGATAAATGGTTGTTAGACTATACGGAAGGCGATAACCCCTAGTCATGCTAAGATATATAGATGTGGCATCAAACAAACAGAGAACTATTCAAAGAATTTGTTTTCAAAGATTTTAAAGAAGCTTTTTCTTTTATGGAAGTTGTCGCAGGTATTGCAGAAGAGCAGAACCATCATCCCCGGTGGTTAAATGAATATAATACCGTAAAAATTTGGTTATCAAGTCACGACGCAGGTGATACTGTAACCGATAAGGACCATAAGCTAGCGGAGGCAATTGATGCTATCCCCTACCCCAGTAAAACGACAGATATTGTTGATAAAAATACAACTTCATTTCCAGAGATAAAACTTTATGCTGATGGAGGTTCAAGAGGAAATCCTGGACCTTCAGCTAGTGGTTATGTTCTGCTAGATATGCAGGATAAAGTAATTTTTGAAGGTGGGGTATATCTGGGGATCACAACGAATAATCAGGCTGAATATAAAGCCTTGAAGTTTGCCCTAGAAGAAGCACAGAAACTTCAGGCTCGGACCATACATGTTTATATGGATAGTTTACTGGTCGTTAACCAACTAACAGGCAAGTTTAAAATCCGTAACAGGGATCTGTGGCCAATCCACGATGCTATTAATCAGTTAGCTAAGACATTCAAACGAGTCGAATATACCCATGTACCTAGAGAATACAATAAACTCGCCGATGGTATGGTAAATAAGACTCTAGATGAACATATTACGTAATTAACTCTAATGCTATAATAGTAATGCCAGATTATTGGCTGATCGCGTGCTTAACGCACGAGGAAAGTCCGGGCAGCAAAGGGATAGGCAGTTGCTAGCGGCAACCGGGGGTAACCCTAGGGAAAGTGCCACAGAAACGATACTTCCGCTGGTTTACCAGTGGTAAAGGTGAAACGAGTGAGGTAAGAGCTCACAATTTTTATCGGTGACGATAGGAATAGGTAAACCCTGTCTGCTGCAAGGAGATGGATCCTTCGAGCCTTAAAGCTCAAAGTGTCCCGCTAAGGTTTCATCATTTAAACCGCTTGAATTTATCGGTAACGGTAAGTCTAGATAGATGATCAGCGCTCATTACGAGTACAGAACCCGGCTTATAGATAATCTGGCACTATATTTGAACAACAGATCAATATTGATTATAACTATACTTATTTTTGAGCAGTTTTAACGACTGCTTCAAAGGCTTTTGGTTCGTTAACAGCCAGCTCGGCTAAGATTTTACGGTCTAGGGTAATGTTTGCAGTCTTTAGTGTGGCAATTAATTTACTATAAGTTGTACCGTTAATTCGTGCAGCAGCGTTAATTCGGGCATTCCATAGCTGTCTAAAGGTTCGCTTGTGGTTACGGCGGTCTCTATAAGAGTGTTGCAGAGATTTAGTTACGGCTTGTCGGCCTCTTTTAATTGACGAGCGGTGAGAGCGCTGCATGCCCTTAGTAGCTTGGCGTATTTTTAAATGTTTCTTGTGACTGGTAACTCCGCGTTTGACTCTCATTACTAAACTCCTAATTGTTTCTTGATATTTTTACTACCCTTACCACTTAGTGTGCCTAAGCCAGATAAAGAACGCTTACGACTAGCGCTCTTCTTTTCCATGAAGTGAGAGATGTTCGGGTGTCGCGCTCGAATCTTCTTGTTCTTAGACAATTTAATTCGGTCTTTGGCGCCGCTATGAGTTTTTAGCTTTGGCATTAGTGTTACTCCTTATTACAAAACTTAATTGTTTACCGGCAAGCTGTGGTTCCTGGTCGACGATTGCTTGCTCGCCGAACGTTTCTATGACTCGTGTTGCTAATGCAAATCCTAGATCCTTATGAGCGAGTTCGCGCCCACGGTAGAAAAGAGTTATCTTGACCTTATGACCATCATCCATCATGCTAGTTACCTTTTTAAGCTTAACGTCCAGATCATGCTGACTAATTTTTAGCCCGAAACGCATTTGCTTAAGATCAAGGACCTTGGTGTTTCGCTTGTTCTTCTGGATCTGCTTGGTTCGCTGGTAATTAAACTTACCCCAGTTTACGACTTTTACCACTGGTGGATTGGCGTCAGGCGATATTTCTACCAAATCAAGCCCTTGCTGTTGTGCGATCTGCAGTGCCTCCATTCGCGAAAGAACTCCAAGTTGTTTACCTTCTTGATCAATAACTCGCAATTGAGGCGCCCGAATAGCCTCATTCAGGCGGGTAGGTCTAGTGATAGACTATCTCCTTCTACACATTAATAACTAGAGGGCATTGTATCAAAGATATGAACAGGGGTCAATATAATTGATTGAACAATTGGACTGATCTAGCGCGCTCGTTACAAAAATCCCAGGCGGGGTCATTAAGATAGATATCTTTCTATAATGAAATACCGGGTAATTAAGCAGCGTAACATTACTAGAATTAAAAAAGCCCGCTAGTTTGGCGGACTTTTTAAGTTTATATATTGGTTTATTTAATTTTTTATTTTCATTTTATTCATGTAACAACGGCTTGCGAGAAGCCGTTGTTACTTTTAGCTTTTTGTTTTTGAGCACTTTTTTTGTTCAAGTGCTTTCTATATCTTATAAATTGCTATTTTTTATGTCAAGAACATAATCAGTTTAAATTTAATTTTCCTGTGCATAACTTTTCATAATTACTAATATCTTCAGGAAATATTTACAAAATTATGGCCGGAGGATCCACAATCTTAAATGAAATTACTGCTATGCAGTGCATGAACCAAGCTTAATCCCAGATGAGTGCAAGTCTAATAAACGATTATGGCAAAAGCTGCCAAAAAATCATAAGAGCTCTTAGTCTGATCGTGGCGATTAAGTGAAATGAGAAATTAATATTATTGATTTTCATTTAATTAATACAACCATTACGTAAATATCAAGTCGCTACGTAATCAATTACGGGAAATATCATAAAACCGTGAATCAACTTTGATTATTTATTTTAATTTTTTTATAAAAATTATCACGATAGATTCGAAAATTATTTACTCACAGCTAGCGATAAATAATTGTATTTTAAGGCCAACAGTTTTTTATTAATAATGTAGAGCTAATTAAAACTGCTTGAATAGGCTTTAACGATATTTGAAATAATTAAGATAACAGTTCTTGGCTTAAATTAGCTCTGATCAGGTACTAATATTTAAGATTTATAATCATTGTTGTAATTAACTCAATATATAAATATATTAAATAACAGAGAAATATGTCATAAACACAACATCTCATCTTGACATTAGATAACTTATGCGGTATATTGATTTAGTAAGTTTCAAAACAAAAAAATCACTTACAAAAACGGTCTCTACCGATATCGCTCAACTACCCTAAAGGTAGAAGAGCGGTCAGTCAAGCAAAGGACGATAAGCGCTTTACAATAATTTTTATGAGCGCATTTATCGTCCTTGCTCTATTTATAAACAAGTTAATTTTTATCAATAAGATGCCTGAACACAATTTATTTAAAGAGTATAATCTAAGGCTAGAATGAATCATAAGAAACAACTCTATTCCGTAGCTGGACTTGTCTTAGCGGGATGTTTGTTACTTTTTACTACTAATCCAGAGAGGATGCCCTTACCGGTGTTAATCTTGCCTTTTATACTTATTTTCGTTTTGCTGTGGTTATCCATTCGGATGCTACTGAGGTATTTTTATCCAACAACTACTAAGCGAAAGTTGAGTTTTTTTGCTGCTTTAGTATCGTCGTTTCCAGTAGTTTGTCTGTTACTCCAATCAGTCGGTCAGTTTTCCTCACGAGCCTTCATAACTTTAACGGCGTTATTTGTAGTTTTATGGTTCTATCTAAATCGTGCGATCATAGCTTAGAGTCATATGCTTAAGTTAATGCTGTTATCGTGCTAATCCTCCTGCTATAATTAACTTATCTATGGGACCAAACTATGATCGACAGCCAGATCTAAATCCTCAAGCTTCTTTGCCTGAGGTGGATTTGTTGGGCAAAGATTCTGACCCGTCAGCTCTCAGACCGAACCAAACCCCTGAATCGTTTGCTGCTGGTGAGCTTAAACCTATTGTTCCGCCCCCTGCATTACCTAAAGATCCCTCATCAGTCTCGGCTAACCCTCTTATATTGGATAATCAGAAGCCTGCTACTCCTCCAGTTGCTACACCAGTCCCTAGCAACAATCCAGCGGTTGCCAGTGACAATGACCTAATAGAGAAAGAGTGGGTGGCTAAAGCTAAGGAGATTGTTAATAAAACAAAACATGACCCACATCTAGAGACCAAGGAGATTAGCCTTTTTCGAGCAGATTATTTAAAAAAACGCTACAACAAAGAACTTAAGGTAGCTGAACAGTAGTCTATGACAACAATCTTATTCATTGTATTCATCTGTTTTGCGGCTGTGGCTATTATTGGCGTGCCAGTCATTTTCACTAAATCACAGCGTCTCTTAAGAGAACAGAAGAACTACGAACGATCTTTAAAAATGGTTCCTTTGTTAATACACTTACCTCCACCGAGCGAGGACACCCAGGCTAATGGTAGGGATGAGCGCGATGTAACTGAAGAAACTATTTCCAAAGCTCAGACCATTTATAACATTATCGCCAGCACCCTGCAGAAAGGCTTTAAAACTAAGTTTTATGGACAAAGACATATAGCTTTCGAGATAGTTGGTTGGGATGGTTTAATCCATTTTTATGCGGCCGTGCCAATTGCTCTTGTCGATGTTGTTAAACAAGCAATTGTTAGCGCCTATCCTTCGGCTGAGCTAGAAGAAGTATCTGACCATAACATCTTCAACCCTGTTGGGAAAATTAACGCAACCACAGGCGGCGAACTTAACCTTAAAGAGTCCTACGCCTATCCCATAGCGACTTATCAAGAGATTAAACGAGATGCCCTACAGGGTTTATTAAATGCTATGTCGACGCTAGACAAGGAAGATGGTGCGGCGATTCAAATATTACTTAGACCAGCTAACCCTGAGTGGCGAAAAAATGCTGCAAGTATAGCCGCTTCCAGGCGTAAAGGTAAAAAGAAGGGTAATGGGGGGCCAAACTTTGATAGTGCTATAAGCTATGCCGCTCAACTAGCTACGGCTCTCGTAAAAGCACCGGTAGAAGAGCACGATAAAAAGAAGTCTGACCAGCCAGAATTAAGTAGCCTTGATCAATCAGTTATCGACTCAATAGATGATAAAACTCGTTATCCTGGCTATGAAGTCCTTATTCGTCTGATTGCTTCTTCGAATATCTCGCAGCGCTCGCAATCTATTCTTGCCAGCATGACAGCAGCTTTTTCACTGTTTGATGCCCCTGGACGTAATGGCTTTGTGTTCGTTCCAGCCAAGGACCCCGAGCTCCTGGCGACCAATTATATAATGCGGTTTTTCCCTCAGAAATCGACTTCAAACATCTTAAATTCGGTTGAACTTGCGACTATCTTCCATTTTCCAGATCAGACAAATATCCCAACCTCTCAACTTCAAAGACAAGATTCCAAGCAAGTCGACGGGCCGCGGAACGTACCAGAAGAAGGTCTCTTGCTGGGTTACAATGTTTTTAGAGGTGTTAAGAAGCCAATTAGAATTGCTCTTAATGATCGTCAAAGACACATGTATGTTGTTGGTCAGACAGGGACCGGTAAGTCAACCTTCTTGGAGAATCTGGCACTCCAGGACATGCTCAGCGGTAATGGTTTTGCATTTGTCGATCCGCACGGCGACACCGCCGAAAAATTACTGGCTATGGTACCGAGAGAGCGTACCGAAGATGTTATCTATTTCAGTCCAGCCGACATGAGTTATCCAATGGGTCTAAATTTATTTGAATTTCAAACACCAGACCAGAAAGACTTCCTTATCCAGGAAGCATTGAATATGCTCTATAAGCTTTATGATCCACAGCATCAGGGGATTATGGGACCACGCTATGAGCACCTGTTCCGTAATGCTGCCCTAACTGTTATGGCTGATCCTGCCGGCGGTACTTTTATTGATATCCCTAAACTTTTCCGTGATCCAAAATTTGTCCAACAAAAGCTAAAGCACGTTACTGATCCTACGGTTATCGAGTTTTGGACAAAAGAAATGCCTACTAGCCAAAGATCTAATGAGTTCGGTGAAGTTGTTAGTTGGTTCGTGTCTAAGTTTGGAGCTTTCCTGTCGAATGAAATGATGCGGACGATCATCGGTCAGACAAAAAGTGCTTTTGATTTACGCGACATCATGGATAAGAAGAAGATACTTCTAGTCAATCTATCAAAGGGAAGAACCGGTGAACTCAACTCTAAATTACTGGGAATGATTTTTGTGATGAAGTTTCAGGCAGCGGCTATGAGCCGGGCAAATATACCTGAAGATGAACGGGTTGATTTTTCATTGTATGTTGATGAGTTTCAGAATTTTTCAACCGACTCATTTGCGACAATCATGTCAGAAGCTAGGAAGTATCATCTTAACCTAATTGTTGCCAACCAGTTTACCACACAGCTAACCGATGAAATACGTGATGCCGTATTTGGCAACATGGGTACGATCGTAGCCTTTAGGGTCGGTCAGAATGATGTCGATCCTTTGACTAGATATTTCCAACCGACCTTCGATGCTGATGATTTACTTCGTATTCCAAATCACAATACTATTACGCGCACATTAATCGGTGGTGTGCCAACACAACCTTTTAGTATGTCTATGCTGCCACCTCTTGGTTCACCAAATCCTAAGTTAGCCGATGCCCTCAAACAATTATCGGCTGCGAAATATGGCCGTCCGAGGGCTCAGGTTGAAGCGGAAATAGCCGATCGCTTAGTTACTAAGCTAGACCCCCCAAGTTCATACAGCGGGCTTCCAGGTGGGCCAAGCGGGCCATTGTCGGCAGCCCCAACCCCCGCCTTACAATCGTCAAGCGCGCCAAGACCGGCTGGCAAGAGCTCGTTTTTGGACGACTGGCTTAACAAGCACAAAACCCCAACTACTTCTTCACCGACTCCACCTGCTCCCCAAAGACCGATTAATTCTAACTCGGTAGGATTGCCTCCTCAGCCAAGGAGTGTAGCACGCCCACCAACTCCAGTGCCGAGTCAGAATACGCCATCACCTGTTGCTGTAGCCCCGAAGCCTCAACCGGATGTTGAACCGGTAGTTAAGGCTGACCCGCCAACTGAGATCAGTTCGCCGGCTCGACTCCACGAAACAAAGGTTTCAGCAGGTTCGGCGTCCGACAGTGCCCAGGAAGACACAATCTATATAGATCGAGACGGTAATTTGCAGAGTGATTACAAAGAGCCGTAGCCATAAATAATAGAAACCTCAAGCATTAACTAAAAAACACCAAATAATGGTTGTCTATAAGGATAAAATACTCTATACTACAAGGTAAGTGGGGATAAGCTAATTACAAGACGAAGAGGGTTATTACACAGTGCCTAAACAAACCTATACAGCCGACCAAATACAGGTCCTAGAGGGTCTAGATCCAGTTCGTAAACGACCAGGTATGTATATCGGTAGTACCGGTATTGAAGGTTTGCATCACCTAATCACTGAACTTGTTGATAACTCTATTGATGAAGCCCTGGCTGGTTATGCAACAGAAGTTAATGTGGTACTGCAAGAAGATGGCGGTGTAACTGTCTCAGATAATGGACGCGGTATTCCTACTGGCATTGTTAAAAAGACTGGTAAGAGCGGCGTTGAGACTGTCTTAACTGTTCTACACGCTGGAGGAAAGTTTGGTGGCGGTGGCTATAAAGTGTCTGGCGGTCTTCATGGTGTAGGTGTTAGTATTGTTAACGCTCTATCTACAAGCCTAGTAGTTACGGTTTGCCAAAACGGCAAGATGTATCGTCAAGAATTTGCTAGCGGCGTACCTAAGGCAGCTCTTAAAATAATCGGTCCCTCAGATAAAAACGGTACAGAGATTACTTTTTATGCTGATCCAATTATCTTTGAGACCATCGAGTTTGATTATGAAACAATTCTCGATCAGCTACGCCACCAAGCTTATCTCACAAAAGGCGTTAGAACTTCAATTATTAATGAAGTTACTAAAGAAAGATACAGTTTTTATTTCGAGGGTGGTATACAATCATATGTAAAGCATTTAAACGTTGGCAAAGAATTAGTTGATGAGGATATCTTTTACGTCGATAAGCAAGTTAAAGAAGCTCAAGTTGAAATCGCTTTTCAATATACCGATGCTTACGTTGAAAGTATTAAGCCTTTCGCTAATAACGTCTTTAACCCCGAGGGCGGTAGTCATTTAACTGGTTTTCGTTCAGCTCTGACTAGGGTAATTAACGACTATGCCCGCAAAAGTGGGCTTTTAAAAGAAAAAGAAGAAAATCTTTCCGGAGAAGATTGCCGCGAAGGACTAACGGCGGTAATTTTAGTTAAACTTCCCGACCCACAGTTTGAGGGCCAGACTAAAAGTAAGCTTGGTAACACAGAGATTCGAGGCTACGTAGAGCAGGTAATGACCGAGTATTTCGGCTACTACCTAGAAGAGCACCCAGCTATTGCTCGTAAGATGATCGGAAAGGCCTTACTCTCGGCCAGGGCTCGTAAGGCAGCCCGAGCTGCTCGAGATAACATCCTGCGAAAGGGTATTTTAGACGGGGCTAGTATGCCCGGTAAATTGGCTGATTGTTCATCCAAAGACCCAAAAAATTCTGAGCTTTATCTTGTAGAGGGTGATTCAGCCGGTGGGTCAGCCAAAAGTGGGCGAGACTCTAAGACCCAGGCTATTTTGCCACTAAGAGGTAAGGTTTTAAACGTTGAGCGTGCCCGACTTGATAAAATGCTGGCCAATAACGAAATCGTCAGCCTAATTAAAGCTCTTGGCGTTGGCATCGAAGAATCATTTGATATAAATGGCCTGCGCTATGGTCGGATTATTATTATGACCGACGCCGATGTTGATGGATCACACATTAGCACCTTATTACTGACCTTTTTCTTCCGCTTCTTGAAGCCGGTTATCGATGGAGGCCATCTATACCTGGCTAAACCGCCACTATTTGAGCTAGTGAAGACCGGTCGCAAGAACAGTGTATTTATCTATGACGAGAGCGCACTCGATGTTGAACTAGACAAGGCAATTGCTAAGCGTAAAACAGAAGGAATTAAATTTAGTGTCGATGATGAACGCTACCGACAGGCTGGATTTATTGAACAGAAACGCTATAAGGGCCTTGGCGAGATGGATGCCGATCAGCTATTTGATACCACTATGGATCCCCAGAAACGAGTTTTAATCCAGGTGCGAGTCGAAGATGCCGAGAAAGCTGACGCTATATTCAACAAGCTAATGGGTACAGAAGTCGAACTTCGTAAGAACTTTATTCAGACACATGCAAAATTCGTGAAGGATTTGGATATCTAGCATGGATGACGAAGTGGTTGTGCCAATAGAAGACGGTGTACCAGAAGTAGAGGTCTTGGCTAACGCTAATACTGCTCGCAACGTTGAGCTTAGAACTGTTGAAAATGTTATGGAGGATAGCTACCTACGCTACTCTATGAGCGTTATTATTGAGCGGGCCTTGCCAGATGTCCGTGATGGCCTAAAACCAGTTCATCGTCGAATTCTCTATAGCATGAATAGTGACGGTCTGCGTAGTAGTGCCAGGCATCGCAAGAGTGCTAACGTTGTTGGTGCGGTTATGGGTAAGTATCACCCCCACGGAGACGCCTCAATCTATGACGCCCTAGTTCGCATGGCCCAGCCATGGTCAATGCGCTATATGTTAATAAATGGCCAAGGAAACTTTGGCTCAATGGATGGGGATCCACCAGCCGCCATGCGTTATACAGAGGCAAAAATGGCTCGCCTTGCAGATGAATTGCTAGCCGATATAGATAAAGAGACTGTCGATTTCCGCGATAACTACGATGGTACTACACAGGAACCTGAGGTTTTGCCGGCAAAGGTACCTAATTTATTGCTCAATGGACAACTAGGTATTGCTGTTGGAATGGCAACTAATATTCCACCCCATAACCTTAACGAGTTAGTTGATGCTACCGTTCACCAGATTGAACACCCCGATGCTTCCTTAGATGATCTATTACAGTACGTTAAGGGACCTGACTTTCCAACCGGCGGTATCGTTTATGGCAAGGAATCACTAAGAACAGCCTACGCTACTGGCCGTGGCGGAGTGGTGGTAAGAGGGGTAGCCGAAGTTGAAGAGAACGCCAAGGGTCGTAGTCAGATTATTATCACCGAAATACCGTATGCCCTAAACAAAGAGTCGCTGATTATTAAAATCGCTGACTTAGTTCGAGAAAAGAAACTAGCAGGGATTAGTGATATTCGTGACGAAAGCTCAAGGGGCAACGTACGGATCGTTATTGATTTAAAGAGAGACGCCTACCCCAAGAAGTTATTAAATCAACTGTATAAATTAACACCGCTGCAAACCAGCTTTCACTTTAACACTATGGCGCTAGTTGATGGTATCCAGCCTAGAGTGCTGGGTCTCCAGGATATCTTAAACGAGCACATTAAACACCGTCAACAAGTTGTCAGACGTCGTACCGAATACGAACTGCGTAAGGCCAAAGAACGGGCCCATATTCTTGAAGGGCTCAAGATTGCTCTTGATCATATTGATGAGGTAATCAAGATTATTAGGGCTTCTGCTACGGCTGAAGAAGCCCAGGCTAACTTAGTTACTAAGTTCAAGTTATCTGATCTCCAGGCTAAAGCTATTTTGGCAATGCAGCTTAGAACTCTGGCTGGCTTGGAACGACAAAAAATCGAAGATGAACTGGCTGAATTACTCAAGATAATCGCAGGACTTGAATCAATTCTTGCGGACGAGAAGAAAATCCTAAAGATCATAAAGGATGAATTATTAGACATCAAGAAGCAGTATGGTGATGAGCGTCGAACTCGTATTATAGCCGGAGAGCTGGGCAAGATGAGTGACGAGGACCTTATTGCCGAAGAGCAAGTGGTGGTGACACTAACTAGCGCCAACTACATTAAACGAAGTCCAATCGCTGAGTATAAGAGACAGGGTAGGGGCGGTAAAGGACGACGAGGTATGGTTACTAGAGAGGAGGACGTTATTGAACACGTCGTTAATGCCTCGACCCATGACTACTTACTTTTCTTCACTAACCGTGGCCGAGTCTTCCGATTAAAGACCTATGAGCTACCAGCAACTGGTCTTAGCGCTAAGGGTGTAGCCATAGTAAATCTCTTGCAACTTCAGCCCGAAGAGACAGTCAGTGCCGTTATAAATGTCTCACAACAGCATGATACGACTGCTAACTTAATCATGTGTACGGTTCGTGGTGTGGTTAAGAAGACCCCATTCGAACAGTATAAGAATGTCCGAAGTTCCGGTCTAATTACTATCAACCTCGATGATGGCGATGAATTAAAGTGGATAAGGATGACGACGGGTGATAATGAGGTTTTAATCTCCACCAGCCAGGGACAAGCCATTCGCTTCCACGAGCGTGATGTTCGGCCAATGGGGCGGGTCGCCCGTGGAGTAAGAGGTATTCGCCTGCGCGCTGGTGACAGAGTAATAGGGATGGATATAGTCGAACAAAACTCTTCTATCTTTGTTATTAGTAAGTTTGGCTACGGCAAACGCACCAAAGTTTCGCAGTTCACGCCTCACGCCAGAGGTGGTGTTGGCATACGATCGGCTGTTGTTAATACCAAGACCGGCGAGCTTATTGGCGTAAAAACCTTATCAGATAATGATGGACAGGAAGTGATTATTATCTCTAGTCAGGGCCAAACCATTCGTCTAGGCATTAATGATATTTCAGCATTAGGCCGAGCTACTCAAGGTGTTAGGATCATGAGGCTTAACGATAATGATGAAGTAGTATCTCTAGCTCTAGTTGATAAGGTTGATGATATCGAGGAAGAAGAAGCTCCACTAGTTGAGGCCGTCGAAGTTGAGGATGAAGCTCCAACCGAAGAGTAAATATTCGCAATCACAACTGGCTCGCAATTAACATCCATGATGTAGGAATTGCAACGTTATTGGCTATATTTATCTTGACTTACACCTGTATTTCGGTATATCATTACCTGAATGTCTTTGGGGCTTTTGTTAAAGTGTAATAAAGGAGGCAGGTACGTTAACAATCAATTAAAAATTGAATAGTGCAAATCAACGTCAGTTTATTTTGAAATGTTTTTTAACAGATCAAAATCTTTTTGAAGAGTTTGATCCTGGCTCAGGATAAACGCTGGCGGCGTGCCTAATACATG
>Ga0182030_10005205_pt1 | contig 27662 bp, 24 predicted proteins | sample 812S3MmetaG_FD_121299 | JGI IMG/M metagenome (GOLD analysis project Ga0182030, IMG submission 121299) | Permafrost microbial communities from Stordalen Mire, Sweden - 812S3M metaG (Illumina Assembly) | ecosystem: Environmental > Terrestrial > Soil > Wetlands > Permafrost | place: Sweden... | reverse complement strand
GTTGTCGAAGATCTGGTGCCGAAATTGCTCCCCATGGCAACGGTGCAGAAAGTTATGCAAAACCTGTTGCGCGAACGTGTCTCCATTCGCGACGCCGTGACCATCGCCGAAGCCTTAGGCGATGCGGCGCCGATGACGAAAAATCCGGTATTGCTCACCGAGTATGTAAGGCAGGCGATTCGCAGGCTGTTGGTGAAACCGTATCTGAACTCTGCGGGCGAGCTCCCCGCGTATTTTCTCGACGCGAGCCTGGAACAAGCCATCGAGAGTTCGGTGGAACACGGAGAGCTCGCCAGTCATTTGAATTTGGCGCCGCAGCGCTTGCGCGACATTGTGGATCGCATCACGCGCGCCGTAGGCGCCGTGGAAACTCCCACCGCGATCATGACGAGTTCGGCGGCGCGTTTCTTTCTGCGCCAAATGATCGAAGGAACGCTGCCGAATCTCGCCGTACTCTCTCACAGTGAAGTCCCCGGCGGGATGCGTGTGGTGTCGATCGGGCTGGTCCAATGAGACTGAAAAGTTATTTCTCGGGAACGGTAGAAGCGGCGATGGAGTTGGCGCGCAAAGAACTGGGCGACGAAGCGCTGCTGGTGAACGCGCGTCCCGCGACGCCCGAGACGCGTTCGCTCGGTGCCTTCGAAGTCGTCTTCGGATTGCCCGACGGATTTCACGAGGCGTCGTCAGGCGCAGGATCGCGTGCGTCGGCGGATCCTTCCGCTCCGGCCGCGGCGAGCGCGTCGCAAGACCGGTTAGTGCAGGAAGTATCGGAATTAAAACGGCAGATGGAGCGGATGGGACACTCGCTACGTTATCCGCGCGCATTGCCTGCGGCCGGATCGAACGAGTCGGAACTCTATCTCCGTCTGCTGGACGTAGAGTTGGAGCCAGCCCTGGCGCAACAAGTGGTGCAAGGGAAAGCGCTCGAAGATCTCTTCGAAACCAGCGCGACGCTGGGGCGATCGGGCGGCCGATCCGCGGACCGGTCGACGCTCAAGAGCAGGACCCCGGGACCGGCGGAGCACCGCGCGGTGGTCGCGCTGATTGGCCCTCCCGGAGCGGGCAAGACGACCACGCTCGTGAAATTAGCGGCCCGCTATGGGCTCACCTCGCGGCGTCCCGCGCAGATTCTTTCGATCGACGTAAACCGTATTGCCGCCGCCGATCAGTTGCGGACGCTGGCTGCGATTTTGGGCGTGGCTTGCGACGTCGTCGAGACGCCCGCGGCCTTGGCTCAGGCGATCGAGGAGCATCGCCATAAGGATTTCGTCTTCATCGACACGCCCGGTTATGCGTGCCCCGAGATGGAAGAGGCTCGCGAACTCGCCGCGTTGATCGCCGGGCATCCCGAGATCGACACGCACCTGGTTGTGCCCGCGTCGATGAGGCCGCTGGATTTGGCACGCACGATAGACCGGTACGAAATGTTCTCCCCACACAAACTCATCTTCACCAAGCTGGACGAGACGGAATCGTTCGGCCCGCTGATCAACGAATCCTTCCGGCGCTCGCTGCCGGTTTCGTTTCTTTCGACGGGACAGAATATCCCGGACGATCTGGAGCCCGCCACGAAACAGGAGATTGCCCAACGCGTACGCGGACGCGAACGGCGCAGCGCGGGAGCGGCGGCATGAGCGAAGGAGCGGTATGAGCGAAGGAGCGCCTCAAACGGTGAAATCCAGCAACGCGTACGAAGAACAGGCGGCGGCCGCGCGCGTGGCGGAGAATCGCGAACAGCTGATCCTGGAACATCTGCCGCAAGTTCGTCTGATCGCGCGCCGCATTCACGAACGCTTGCCGGAAAGCGTCAGTCTGGACGATCTGGTCTCCACCGGGATCGTGGGATTGATCTCGGCCATCGACCGCTTCGATTCCTCGCACAACGTGAAGTTGAAGACTTACGCCGAATACAAAATTCGCGGCGCGATTCTCGATAGCCTGCGCGGCTTGGATTGGGCTCCCCGCCAGCAACGCAAGCGCGCGAAACAAATTGAAGCGGCGATCTCGGTTGCCGAACAGCGCCTGCATCGCACGCCGAGCGAAGAGGAGATTGCGGCGCAATTGGGTTTAGAGCTTACCGCGTATCACGAATGGCTGGTGGAGATCCGCGGGTTGAATCTCGGCAGCTTGGAAAACGCGTCGGCCGACGAAGACGGCCGCGACTTGTTGCGCTACGTTTCCGGGGATGAAGACAACTGGCCGTCGAAGGTCGTCGAGCGGAGCGAACTGAAAAAGCTGCTGGCCGAGGCGATCTCCAAAATGCCGGACGTCGAGAAGACCGTATTGAGCTTGTATTATCACGAGGAAATGACGCTGCGCGAGATCTCGAAGATTCTGAGCTTGCACGAGTCGCGCATTTCGCAGTTGAAGTCTCAGGCGATTCTACGGCTGCGCTCTTACATGGAAAAGCGCTGGCCGATGCCACGTGGAGTTTAGTTCGTGTCGGAATCCCATCTGCACTGGTTGCTCGAAGAGTTCGGGTCGCAGCTCGCCTCCGTGTTCGAGACGATGGCGGGCGAGCGCCCGAAGGTGGAGCTGTCCACCGCTCCCGCCGGACAACCTGTCGCGAGCCTGGTGTGGAAGCAGCCGTTCCAGGGGATCCCCGGAGAGCTCTTCCTCGCCGCGCCCGAATCCGTTTGGACCTTTGCCGCCGAACAGGTTTTGCGTGCCGCCGGCATGCCGGAGTCCGACGCCGAAACGCTGGAGTCGACGTATCTCGAAACGCTCGGACAAGCGCTTGGTGGATTGGCGCAGGCCATGTCCGCACGGCTCGGCAAGGAAGTCACGCCGGAGGGCGGACAGAAGATTCCGGAGGCTCCGAAAGAAATCGAATGGAGCGGACTGGATCTTACGTTTCCCGGAGGCATGGTCACCCTTCACCTGGGACCCCAGCCCGCCTTGCTCGAAGCCCTGACGCCGGCCATCGCCGCGCCCAGTCCTGGCCACGAAGCGGCCGACGATGACGCGGAAGACGATCGGCAGACCGCGGAGGCGGGCGTTCCCGGCCGCTCGAAAACCTTCGATCTGCTGCTCGATGTCGAAATGCCCGTGAGCGTTTCGTTTGGCCGCGCCAAAGTTCCCTTGAAGGATGTTTTGAAATTGACCACCGGCTCGATCGTGGAGTTGAATCGGTCGATTGTGGAGCCGGTCGAGATCATCGTCAACAATTGCGTCATTGCCCGTGGCGAGGTTGTGGTGGTGGAAGGAAATTTTGGGGTGCGCGTGCAGGAAGTGGTGAGCCGCAAGGAACGTCTGCGAACGCTGAACTAGCGGAGTGACAATGTTGACAAGTGAATTCCTTGTGCGGAACGCCTCGCTGCTGTTGGACGCCCTGCTGGCGGTGGGGCTTATCGCAAGCTTGTGTCTGAGCCTCGGCGCGCAACGCGCGATTCAGCGGCAGGCTCGCAAGCACAGGAAAGCGGTGGAGGAACTCGCCGGCCGGATCGCAGCGGCCTCGCCGGTGGTGGCTCGGGCTCCGCAGGAACCGCCGCCCGAGACGGTTCGTTCCTCGAGCTCCGGCGTGCGGCCCATGCTGAATTTGAATCAGAGAGTGCAGGCGCTCAGACTGCTGAGGCGCGGTCAGGATATCGGGCACGTATCGGCTGTGTTGGGAATGACGCGCAAGGAAATCGAGCTGCTGATGCGGGTGCAGGAACTGGCCGCGGCGCGCACGGCCGGGCAGCATGCTGTAGGCCGGCTTACCGCTGCGGAGGCGCCGGATGCTCGCCCATCTCGGGCGTCACGGTGATGCTCATCTCTTTGCGATCGCGCAGCAGGGCTAGTTGTACGCTCTTGCCTTGGGTGGCGCGGAGCCGGGCGGAAATATCGGCCGCCGACGCGACTTTGATGTCGTCCACGCGCAGGATCACGTCGCCCGCTTTCAGTCCGGCCCTCTCCGCCGCCGAATTGCGGAGCACGGTTCGCACCAGGACGCTGGGGTCTTTCGATCCGAAGTAAGCCGCCAGTTGGCCGTCGATCGATTCCGCCTCAATGCCGAGCATCGGGCTGTTCATGCCTGGGAACACGCGCGGAATATCGGGCATCGGCATATCCGGCATGTTGAGGTGCACGCCCTCGGGCACGAGAATTCTGGGCAACGTGCGATTGTCGATCTTGACGGTTACGGTCTGCGTCGCGCCGTTGCGAACGACGTCGAGTTTCACTTCGCGGCCCACGGGCGTTTCGCGCACCATGCGCGAGAACTGCTCCCGGCCTTCCACCTTTTGACCGCCGTAGGCGATCACGACGTCGCCCGCTTTGAGGCCCGCCGCTTCGGCCGGGCTATCGTGAATCACCGAAGTAATCTCCACGCCCGCTTCGTCGCGCAGCTTCAACGCCTTGGCGCGTTCCGGCGTGATTTCCTGAATGCCGACGCCCAGGTACCCTCCGTGGATCGGAAAAAGTCGAGCTGCCGGCTGCGCCTGCTGCGGCGCAGGAGCCTGGCCCGCGAGCAATGCGGAAATCGCAAACGCCGCGGCCAAAGCGACTCTTGCCAACATTCGCCGAACTGAAGGAACGGGGGGATTCATATCGCTACACTCTGCTCTTTACGACGGCTCACACTGCGAAACGTCGCGTGCACCAGCATCTTCATCAGCAGGCGTTTTCATAAACAGACGTTCTCATGAACAAACTCAGTAAACTCCCGCGGACGCCTTCACGGCTTCCAGCATTCGTTGCGCGCGCTGGCGGATGTAGGTGTTGTCTTCGCGGGTGTCGTCCTCGCGGCTCACCATTTCCTGCAGGACGCCGATCACTTGGCGATCCATCGCGGAACCCGTGCCCGACGTCAGCAGATCGATCGCCTGCGTGCGCATTCCCGGATTCACGTCATGCTGCAAAACACTCGCCAGCGCCGTCTGCACGGAAGGATCGTGCGCGTAGGATTTCAATCCTTCCATGGCGCGCCAGCGGACCACCGTGTTCTGATCGTTCTCCAGCGCGAACACCAGCGCGTCGCGCACGTCGGAGGACACCGCACCGTTCACCAGAATGGTGACGGTTTCCGCGCGCAGCCCGGGATCGGACGAACCCTTGGCCGCCGCCATTAAAAGATTTCGAATCATCGCGTCCTGCATGTTGCCGGACACCGTGCGCTGCTTGGTTTCGTTCAGCACGATGTTCACGCGGCCGTTCGCGTCCTCCTGGACGTTGCGAACTTGCGTGGCGCCGAGATTCGCCAGATCCATCGCGCTGTAGTTCGCTCCGCCGCCTTTGTCGACATACGGAACGACTCGCGCCGCCATAAAGCCGATCGCAAGCAACGCGAACGCCCCGGCCGGACGCAACCAGCTCGCATTCCACCTGCCTTCAAAGCTCGATAGGACCTGCGACCACCAGCTCTCCGTCGTAGTCCCATGTGTAGTCCCATGTGTCGTCTCATGTGTCATCGCATGCGTGCCTGCGGAACTTGCAACGCGGCGGTCCGCCAGCGATTGAGCTTGTAAATCCAGAGTCTCGAATAAATTCTCGCGGCAGCTTGCGAGCAGCGCGGGCGACGGAGTCACCGCGATATCGTCCACGGCGGCGTGCAGCGCTTTCTGCTGTTCCAGCGCGGAGCGGCATGCCGTGCACGCGTCAATATGTTGATCCGCGCGTTCTTCTTCGTCGAAATTCAGCTCCCCGTAAAGCAGCAGCGCGAGCTGGTCGCGTACGGCGTCACAGTTCACGCGCATTTCACCAGGGTTCACGCGCATCGCGTCAGAATTCATTGGATTACTCATACCAGATCTCCCAGCGCCAGCCGCATCTTTTGCGTGGCGCGAAATAGACAATTTTTCGCGGCTTCTTCTGTGGTTCCGAGCGTCTCGCCGATATTTCTGAGCCGCAGTCCTTCGTAGTGGCGCAACTCGAATACGGTTCGCTCGCGCGGCGACAACTCGGCCAGCGCCGCCTTCACACGGCGCCGGATCTGTCCGCTCAATAACTGCTTTTGCGGATCCAAATCGGGGCGCTGTTCGGCGACCGAATCCAGACGGTCGACCGCACCGTCCGGTGTCATGACGACCGGCGACTCTTCTTTACGCACTTTGCGTTTGCGCAACTGATCCAGACACAGATTGGTTGCGATGCGATAGATCCACGTGTGGAAGCTGCAATCGAAGCGGAAGTTGTTGAGGTTGCGATAAACGCGCAGGAAGGTTTCCTGATAAACGTCGCGCGCGTCTTCGGGCGAACGCAACATGTTCATCGCCAGGCGAAGGATGCTCTGATCGTAACTGCGTACCAGTTGCTCGAACGCAACTCCATCCCCGCCTTGGGCGGCGCGAATGAGCGCATTCTCATCGGCATGAGCCTGATAGTTGGCGACGCGCATGGCTCTGGCGTTCTGCACCACCGTATTGGACGACGCAGATCAAAAAAAGTACCGAAGCCCCATGCGTCAGCTTGGAGCTGAACGAAACGCCGCCGGGCTAGCCCCATGAGCCCGTCTAGGGCTGCCCACAAAACTCGCCTATCCGATGGATTTTAAGCCAGTTCCAGTTCGATCCGCTTTTGCCCGGCGTCCAGGCCGCTGATCTTGCAGCTGACCACCTGGCCCACCTTCAACGTGGCCGCCGCGCTTTCGCTCCCGCCACCCGACTTCCATTTCGAAGCCAGCATCGCGGAGAGCGCCGAAACGTCTACCTTAGGCGCGCCCGCCGCCACTTCCGCCGATTTCTGCTGGACCAGTTTGCAATGGCCCACCACGCCTTCGCCGAGCTCGATGCGAGCCTTGGCCGCGGAAAGATCCATGATGCGGCCGGAAACCTGATCGCCCACTTTGTGTTCGGTGATGTATTCGTCCACGCTGGTCGGCTGCAGCTGTTTGATGCCCAGGCGCAGGCGGCGGCGTTCCTTGTCGGCTTCGAGGACGACGGCTTTCACCACTTCCCCTTGCTTCAGCGCTTCGTTCGGATGATTCAAACGTTTTTCGTGCGTGATGTCGCCGATGTGGATCATCCCCTCGATGCCTTCGCCCAGATCGACGAATGCGCCGAACTTCGCGAGGCTCGTGATGGGAGCTTCCACCTGCGTGCCCACGGGATATTTCTTTAGCGCCTCTTCCCAGGGATCGCCGAGCGCCTGCTTCAGGCCGAGCGCAATGCGTTTGTCCGCGGGATTCACTCCCAGCACCACGACGTCCACCAGTTCGCCAGGCTTCACGACGTCCGTCGCTTTGACGTTCTTCTTGCTCCACGACATTTCCGAAACGTGGATCAATCCCTCAATGCCCGGCTCCAGTTCCACGAACGCGCCGAAATCCAGCACGCGCGCGACCTTGCCCTTGATCCGCGAACCGGCTTGATACTTCTGCGCGACCAACGTCCACGGATCCGGCTGCAGCTGCTTCAGGCCGAGCGAGATCTTGCGCGTTTCGCGATTGATCTTCAGAACTTTGACGTCGACCTCTTGCTCCGGCACAACGACATCCGACGGCTTCACGCCGCGTAGCCAGCTCATGTCGGAGACGTGCAGCAAACCGTCCACGCCGCCAATATCGACAAAAGCGCCGAACTCCGTCACGGTGCGCACGGTTCCATGCACGGTTGCGCCTTCTTCCAATTTCCCGAAGGCTTCCTGCTTGGCGACCTTTTCGCGTTCTTCGACCACCACGCGGCGATCGACGACGACATCTTCCGACGCCGTATCGAGCTTCGTGATCCGGCACTCAATATCCTGGCCGACCAGCTTCTCTAAATCTCCTATATCGCGAACGCCGCTGCGCGACGCCGGCATGAACGCCCGCACGCCTACGTCCACGCGCAATCCGCCCTTCACCGCTTCTAAGACGTGGCCGGAGATCGTTGCCTTTGATGCGAACGCGGCTTCCAGAGCGGTCCAATCCTTCGGCGTTTCCACGCGAATGGTCGAGAGCTGATAGTTGCCCTCTTGATCGCGGCCGCGAATACTGACCACGATCTTTTGCCCCACTTCCAGCTTCAGCTTGGGATCGGCCGGCAATACACCGTCCATCTTGCGGCCCAGATCGACGAAGACGGATTCGGGTGTGATGGAAACCACGGTGCCTTCCAGCGTCTCGCCGCGTTTCTGGTGCGTCTGTTCAAACTGCGACAGAATGTCGCCGAAGGACGAATCCGCCACCTCAGGAGTTTCGGGAGTTTCCGCGCGAGTTTCAGCGGAAGACACTGCGGCAACCGGCGCCGCCGCGACTACCTTGGGCGGATCCACGGGTTTGGGCGGAGCCACAGGGGGCAAGGAAACCTCGGGCCCGGATACGTTGGGCAAAGACGCTTGGGGGGTGTGGGCCTCGGGCACCTCAACCTCGGGAACATCAAGGGAGGGCACGGGGGTATCAAAGTTGGTTGGCTGGGTCATGCGAAGAAAGAAGCGAAACGTCCTAGCGACGTCCTAATATTGTGGCACATTTCGCGCCAGGGCCATGGTTCGCGCCAGGCCCATGGATTGTAGCCCGTCGCAATGTTCTAATGACCTTATGGCAGATTGGCGAGAACACGGCATCCGCATCGTGCGCGCGGGCGAGCTCGACACGAACACTCCACAAACTCCCGGCATGGATCGCGCGGCGGCCATCACGCACGCACGCACCGGCGCCAGCAAGCTGTGGGCAGGAACCGTCGTCGTGCAGCCTTCGGCGCGCACCGGCGTCCATCATCACGGCGAACTGGAGACGGTCCTTTATATAGTTCGCGGCCGCGCCCGTTTCCGCTGGGGCGACCATCTGGAATTCGTAGAGGAAGCCGGCCCCGGCGATTTCATTTACGTGCCGCCGTATGTTCCTCATCAGGAAATGAACGCCAAGCCGGACGAGCCGGTGGAAGCGGTCGTCGTCCGCAGCGGCCAGGATCCGATCGTCGTCAACCTGGATATTGAAACTCCCGAGCCCGCGCGGCCGGGGCCCGATCCGTTCCACTCCAAGCCGCATTAGGCGAAAGACACGTCACTTTTTGAGCCAGACATCCAAGCCGATCAGCCCCTCTTCCACGCGGATCGTCTGGAACTCGGCGGCGGTCACCATCTGGCGGAACGCGCTGCTCGTGTAGGCGCGCTTCACGAGCATGTGGCGGAAGGTCAGCCTCGTCAAGATCCGGTCGAACCAGCCCAGGTTCATCTTGGAAACGGCCTCGTCGATGGCCCCCGGGGTCGCATCGCGCCGAAGGTCGACGATCAGGGCTCTGCCTCCCGGTTTGAGCACCCTCCGCATCTCCTGCAACGCGCGAATCGGTTCCGAGAAGTTCTTGAACGCGGCACGGCAGAAAAGAAAATCGAATTCTTCGTCGCCAAACGGCATTTCCGCTGCGTTGCCCTGGCGAAACTCCGCGCGGACTCCGGACTTCGCAGCGTTCTCCCGCGCGATTTCGACGCACGTCTTACTGATATCCAGTCCTACGATCGCGAAATCGCCCAGCTTCGCCAATTCAACCGCAAAATATCCCGGACCCGGTGCAACTTCCAGCACCTTGGATTTTGGACCGAGTAACGCCGCCACGCGGCGAGCATCAGCTCTGTAATCCTCCATCAAATTCGCCGTGTTTTTCGCGTACCAACGCGCGGTGAAACCATCCATTCCCATTCCCTTGTACGCTTTTACGTTTCCGCTCAGCGGCCGCTCCGCCGCTGCATTTGCCATCATGGAGATTGCTCGCTTTCTTGTTTACTTATTCAATAAGCTACTTAGAAAATATGCTAAGATCGGGACGATGTCAAGACCCGGACGCAAACAATTAATCGAATCGCTCGGCGTGGGAGTTCGCCGCTCGATGGCGGGCGCGATTCTGTTCAACCAAAAAGTCGCCGATGAAGTGGGAATCACTCTGCGCGATCTGCAGGTCATCCATCTGCTGCAGTTGAACGGACCGTCGCAGCCGCGCGATTTGGCGCGCTGGGCGTTCGTGACCACTGGCGGGATGACGGTCGTGCTGGATCGTCTCGAAAAGGCCCGCTACGTGAGGCGTGAGCCGAATCCCGCGGACCGGCGTAGTTGTATTGTGCACTTGATCCCGGAGAGCCTGCGCAAGTTTTTGGGCATCTATCAATCGAAGGGCGACCACCTCGCTAAGGTACTGGCGCAATATAGCGATCGAGATCTGCGTGTGCTGGCCGCCTTCTACGAAAAACTGAATAAAATGGAATAATCGGCGGGGAGGGCCTCGAGCCCCTAGCGGTCAGTGAGCAAACTTGCCAATCTAATTCCATGCCCAATGTGCTCGTCTTCGACGTCAACGAAACGCTGCTCGACCTCGGCACGCTTGCGCCGGATTTCCAAAATATCTTCGGCGATGCCGCGTTCCTCGACGCGTGGTTTCATCAAGTGATCCAGTTCGCCATGGGGTTGACGCTCGCCGACGCCTATCGCCCTTTCGGTGAGGTCGCACTTGGAGTGCTGCAAATGATGGCCGACGCCGAAGGCGTCGAAATTTCCGACGGCGAAGCGCGCAGGATGCTCGGCAAGGTTCGCAGCCTGCCTCCGCATCCTGAAGTTCCCGGCGCGCTGGCGCTCTTACGAGAAGCCGGATTCCGCATGGTGACGTTGACCAACAATCCGCTTCCCGTGGTGGAGGCGCAGATGGCCCACGCCGGATTGCAACATTTCTTCGAACGCAATTTTTCCGTCGATCGAGTACGACGGTTCAAGCCCGCGCCGGAGCCGTATCGCATGGTCTCCGAATCGCTCGCCGTCGAGCCCAGCGAAATGTATCTGATCGCGGCCCACGCCTGGGACGTTGGTGGAGCCGCGCAGGTGGGCTATCGAACCGCTTTTGTCACGCGCCCCGGCAAGGCTCCGTATCCGTTGTTTCCGAAGCCCGACGCGATCGGCAACAACCTGCGCGACGTGGCGGAAGCGATCATCAAATTCGAGCGTGGTTGAATCGTCGCGGCGTGCAAGTGTGTCGCGGCGAGCCAGCGGAACGGCCCTGCGGGTTCTCAAGTATAATCCCAGGTGACTCACGACGTGTGGCTCACGACGCCGTGACTCGCAACCTTGGAGGTGCTAGGCCATGTCGGCGTGCCAAGTCATATCAAGGATGCCGGGACGAAAAGCGCTTCTCGCCCTTTCGCTGTGCATGCCGATCGCGGCGCAATGGCAAGTCGCCGATAAATCGATCCCTCGTCTGCCGAACGGCGAGCCGAACGTGAGCGCGCCCGCACCTCGCAGGACCGACGGCAAACCCGACTTGACGGGGATCTGGCTTCCGGAGCCGGCGCGGGCCGGCAACATTGGCAGCGCGCTCAAACCCGGCGAGCTTCCTGCGTTGCCATGGGCGCAAAAACTTTTCGATGAGCGCAAGACCGGAAATTTATCCGCGCTCGATCCTTCCGCCAATTGCCTGCCGCAGGGGGTGCCCAGGGTGAACTCGACGCCCGCTCCGTTCAAAGTGATCCAGGAACCCAACGTGATCGTTCTGCTCTATGAGGAATTCGGACAGTTCCGTCAAATTTTCCTGGAGGGCCATGTGCTGCCCAAAGATCCCAATCCGCAGTGGTACGGTTATTCGCAAGGCAAATGGGATGGCGATACCCTGGTAGTGGATTCCAGGGGTTTCAACGAGAAGTTGTGGTTGGATCAAGCCGGGCATCCCGCAACCGCCTCGCTGCATGTGACGGAGCGTTTCCAGCGGCGCGACGTGGGGCACATGGGCATCGCCGCAACCATTGACGATCCCGGAGCGTACACCAAGCCGTGGAGCTACACGCAGCCGCTGATGTTAATGGTGGATACCGAACTGATCGAATACATCTGCAACGAGAACAACGGGGCGATTCCGCATCTAAAAGGGAAATAGCCTTTACTCTTCGACGATCTCGCTTTTCCACTCCACCGTGATTCCGCGCTTCACGCTCTCCGAAACCGGGCAGCGATCGCCATGCGCAGCCAGCGCCCTCTCCAGCGATTCGCGCTTCTCTTTCGGCACCTTGATGCGATAGTTCACAGTGACGTGCGTCAGCAGCAGTTTACCGTCGACGTCTTCGAGAATTCCTTCGGTCCTGGCTTCCAGGTGCTCGGGATCGGCCTCGAGGCCGCGGCCCTCCATCGCACTGCCGATGGTTCCCGTCATGCACCCGCCAATCGCGGCGACCAGATAATCGAGCGTCGAAGGCATCGGCTCATCGGGCTTCACTTTGAAGAACTCGGCGATGCCGCCATGCACTCCCATGCGCGTGACTTCCGGCCATCCTTCAATCTGGATGCGCTTGATCTTGTTGTTGCCGGGTTCCTTGGTGACTTTGACTTTCGACACGTGCGCGACTTTGCCCATAGGGCCTCCTGGAGATTGGTTTTCGTCCCATTGGATGATAACGCGTACTGCTTTGATTCAAACTCCTCGACTGTCATCCCGAGCGAAAGTCGAGGGATCTGCTTTGTCAATAAAAAAGGGAACAGCTCGTCGAGCCATCCCCTCTTCCACTCCAAAACGTCTGTCGTTTACTTCACCGCGAGGAAACGCTGCACGCGTTCACCCGCGAATACTTCGCCCGTATAAATGTTGCCCTTGGAATCGGTCGCGATCATGTGCAATCCGAAGAACTCGCCCGCGTTCTGGCCCATGCTTCCCATAGTGCCTAGAACTTTTCCGTCCTCGCGATTCAGGAACCAGACGTGATTGTTCGTCAGGTCGGAAATGTACAGGTACTTCTGCCCCTTGTCCGGCGAGAACATCACGCCGCCGGTGGATCCGCCGACGCCCGTCATCGGAGCCATCACGAATTCCTTGATGTACTTGCCCTGCTTAGTGAACACCTGAATGCGATTCGCCATGCGATCGGCCGCGTACACAAATCCGTCGTTCGAAATGTTCAGCGTCAGATGGCCGCGGAATTCCTTCGGCTCGGGGCCGCCCGGAGTATACTCGCGATCCTTGTCGTCCATCGTCATTTCCGCCAGCGTGTGTCCGTAGGCTCCCCAGCCGCGCTTGAACTGCAGCGTGTCGAGATCGAACACCATCACGCGACCGCCCAGATAGTTGTCCGCCGCGTACATCTCATGCGCCGCTTCATCCAAGCGAATTTCTTCCAGGCCGCCCACGATCATCGGCGTGGTGGGAGGATACTTCGCGCGGAACGCTTTCACCGCCTCGGCCCGTTTTGCAGCCGCAGCGGGATCCCCACCACGACCGGCACGCGCGGCCGGGAGGAATCCGAACACCGGTCCCGTGCTGCCGTGTCCGGGAACGCGATTCGCCACCACGGCATCTCCACCGCCGTTACCCGGCAGGCGATCTGGAGCGCGCGGCACATCGGCGACGTGCATGCCCGTCTTCGTGTCGTACTTCTTCACCGTTTCCAGGCCCAGGTACGCGAACCCTTTTGTGTCGATCGCCATGCCGTGGCCCTGCGGAGGATCGAACGATCCAAGTACGTCGCCGTTCTTATCAATGTGGATCATCGAAGGAGGACGCACACAGCAATCGGCAATCGGCGGCGTCAGCTCGGCCTCGAGTTCGATGTCGGTCAGATCGTTCGGGCGATCGTAAACCCACACGTTGTCGTCTTTGTCGACGGCCAATCCCGTCACGCCGCCGATCTTCCATTTGTTCGGCATGGGCTTCGGCCATGACGCATCGACTTTGAATTTCGGCGCGGCCTGCTGCGCATATAATTGCTGCCCGACGAACGTCACACACAAAACCAACAAGCCCAAGCCCGCCGACAGGGCGAGCGCTTTGCTCCATGTCTTACTACGTTTCATGAATCGTCTCCTCATCTCGCGTCGTGCAAAATCCGTGGCCACTCACGCCATGTCGGCGTTTGGCTCATATTACGATACACCAAGTAAACCTGAGGAGATCCTCAGCTTCATCGTCCAACGTTTTCCCGTGATACACTGCACCGGGAGGCTTCATGAGCAACCGCAGAACATTTCTCAAAAACGCCGCGGCCGGCGTGGTCTTTTCCAGTTGCAGTATTCTCGATCAGCGACTGGCAGCGCAGCCGGCGCGGACGCCGAAGAAACAGCAGCCGATCGTCGGCGGGAAACGGGTGAAGTCGATCGACGTGCACGCGCACGTCATGATCCCCGAGGCGATGGAGATGCTCGGACGCAAGCTCGATCCGGGCAACGACAACATCATCGCGGGCGCCGCCGCCGAAGAGCGCTTCAAGATCATGGATGAATGGGGCATCGACATGCAGGCGCTGAGTATCAACGCCATCTGGTATGACGCTCCACGCGACGTGGCCGAAAAAGTGATCGATTTGCAGAATCAGAAGTTGTCTGAGCTCTGCGCGAAATATCCCAAACGTTTTGTCGCTTACGCGTCCGTCGCCCTGCAATTTCCCGAACTCGCCGCCGAGCAGATGGAAGTTGGCATGAAGAAGTACGGCCTGCGCGGCGCGGCCATCGGCGGCCACGTAAACGGGGATGAGCTCTCCAATCCCAAGTTCGATCCGTTTTGGAAAAAGGCCGAGGAACTGGGCGGGCTGCTCTTCATGCATCCGCAGGGGATTCCCGAAATCAGCAAGCGTGTCGCGGGCCACGGCGGCTTGACGAACGTGATCGGCAATCCGCTCGAAACCACGATTTTCCTCTCGCATCTGATTTTCGACGGAACGCTCGATAAGTTCCCCAACCTGAAGCTGTGTTCGGCGCACGCCGGCGGCTATCTGCCGTCCTACATTGGACGCTCGAATATGGCGTGCCCGCACGATCCGAAGAGCTGCCGCCCGGATCAGAAGAACGCATCCGAGTATTTGAAGAAGTTGTACTTCGATTCGATGATCTTCGCGCCCGAAGGTTTGCGCCACCTGATCGCCGAATGCGGGCCGAGCCAAATCATGCTGGGCACCGATTATCCATTTACGTGGAGCGCCACGATTCTGAACGACGTCCTGACACAGCCCGGCCTGAGCGATGCCCATAAGCGCGCCATCATAGGCGAAAACGCGCAGCGACTACTGAAGATTCCGGCGTAAAGCTGCTAGGAGACAGAAGACAGAAGTCAGAAGTCAGAATTAGACGGCCTAGAAAGAAGAAGGCACGTCGTATTCTGACTCCTGTCTTCTGTCTCCTGACTTCTTTTTTCAGTCCAGCGGTTCCAGTTTCACGATCGACGCGCCGTGATTGTTGCCAACCCAGAAGGACGGCGGTGTGGTCGTATTGTCGATAAACACGCGGCGGATGTTAGTGGAGCGCGGCAGCATATACTCCGTCATCTTTCCGGTTTTCGGATCCAGCCGAATTACGCGATCCGTCGTCATCGATCCCGTCCACGCATCGCCGTTCTTGTCGATCTGCACATCATAAGGCGCGGAGAACGCGGTCGGCGCCGTCCACTCGGTGAACTTTTCGGTCTGCGGATCGAACATGCCGATCTTGTTGCCTTTGTATTCGCCGAACCACACGCGATCCTGCGCGTCGATCTGCCCGCGCCGCGGAGCCGCGCCCTTGGTCGGAATATTGTAGAGCTTGATTTCGCCTGTCTTCGCGTCGATGCGGCCGATCTGTTCATTCGCGAAATCGGTGAAGTACGCGTTGTTATGCGAATCCGGAATCACGTCGTAGATATTGTGATTCTCACCCTCTTTCGTATCTTTGAAAGGCTGGAACGTTTCGATTTTGCCGCTAGCGAGATCGATGCGGTGGATTACCGCGAAGCCGTTATTCTGCGTCCATACCTTGCCATCCACGTTGCTGCTCTGCGGAGCGGCCATATTGATCTGCGTCATGTCGCGATTGAATTCGCCGGGGGCGCTATAGGTCTGAAACCCGCCGGTCTTCGGATCGAGCTTCGCGACGCCGCCCTGGAACATCATCCCGAACCAGAAATTGCCGGCCTTGTCCGCTTCCATCCCCAGTTCGCCCGTCGGAAATCCGGGCTTCAAAATCGGGACATTGTACTCGGTGACCTTGCCAGTTTTCGGATCCAGCATGCCGACGGCTTGCTCGCCGAAGTTCGAATACCAGGCGTTGCCCTGCGCGTCGAGCATCGCGTCGTGCGGCTCCACCGTCTTGCGCGGCAGATCGTACTCGGTGACGATCATGTGCGTCGATCGCCCGGTGGGGCGGGGAAGCGTCTGCAGCGAATACGCCCAGGCCGGCGCCGAACTCAAATTCTCGCGTGCCAAGAAAGCGGCTAGCTTCTGCCGCGTCTTCTCGCGATATTCGCCGCGCTCTTCGAGCAGCCGGTCCGCTTTTCGTTTTTGCACGTGGAAAGGGAAGGACTGATTGGCGTAGCTCCCCATGCGATCCAGAACTTTTGCGAATTCCTCCGGCGTATGTTTCGAGCGCAGGATGCGTTCCAGTGTGTGGCATTGCACGCAATTCAGCAGCGACTTCTTCTCGGCCTCCGTCGCGTTCATGCTCAGCATCCATTCGGAATTCGTGAGCTGGGAGGCAAGATCCTTGGCCTTGTGCAGTTTCAGATCGGCCGTCGCAGACTTCTCGCCGACCGCGATGGCGCCGGGGTCGTCCGCGTCGAAGCCCACCGCGCGGATGCGCAGCGTGTACGAGCCCGGCTCCAGACGCGAGGCAGGGAATTGATAGCGTCCCTTTTCATCGGACGCCACGGTCACCGTGATGGTGGAGCCCGCGCGCTTGGCGCTCACCAGAACGCCTTCCATCGTGCCTTCTTCGGCGGAGCTCACCGTACCGCTTAGAGCGGCTCCGGCTTTGGCTCCGGCGACGTCCGCGCCACTCACGTGCGCAGCGCACAACGCAATCGCAAAAGCGGTCATCGTCCACGATCGTTTTAAGTACGTTCGCTTCATGTTTCGGCTCGTTAGCTGCATGACAAACCCCCTCGTTGGCGGTCAAAACGAAGTTTACATGATAGGAGCGTTTAAGTAAAACATCGCAGCGTTCATGTAAAACGCCGCCGGTTTTCCGCCTTGCGCGAATTCCGCAGTCTCGTGTAAACTTCACATCGTCGAACGGAATTGCGTCTGGAGGGTTCTACTCATGAAATTCAATGGTCCGCGTCTCGCGATTGTTTCCATTTTTGCCTCATTTGCGTTTGCGCAGCAGGCTCCGGGCCCGGCCGATCGGGTGAACGGGACAGGCAAGGTCGCGCCGTTTGGCTTCGACGTCCCGCAGGATCATCGTCCCGCGCTGTTTTATCGGGAAGACTTCAAGGGACCTCCCAAAGGCATTCACGAAATGCCCGTCACCCAGGAGTTCATCGCGAATCCGAATCTGGAGCTGAAACTCTACGGACCCGGCGGCATCCACGTGCAGATCGATCATCACGAGGGAGAGCCCAAGGACGATCCCGATTTTCTATGGAGCGGCATCACTCCTTCGCCATGGGCCGTGGCGTTCCGCCATCGCGAAAGCAACGTCGATCTTTCGGGCCTGGCGCGCATCAAGTGGAGAACGCAACAGACGGGCTATCACGCGCTGCGTCCTATTGTGAAATTGGCAAATGGGCGCTGGCTGATTGGCGAATATGCAGAAGGGTGGACGCCGGATTGGCACGAGTCGGAATTCTGGCCCGCGTGGATTCGCTGGCGTCAGCTGGATATCGACAAAGTCGTCGAAGCGTCCACGGGCACCCCTTATGAGAACGGCCGCTGGGAACCGAATCCCGATTTGAGCAACGTGGAGGAGGTCGGCTTCACGGATATGATGGCCGGGAGCGGTCACGGGCAGGGCGGATGGTCGCGCATCGATTGGGTGGAAGTGTACGGGAATCCCGTCAAGCGCGCCGATCGTTTCGCGCGGCCCAAGTAGCGCAAATCTGACGTAGGATACCTTTCAAAGTGGCTTCTCTACAAATCCGGCCCGCGATGGTACAGGACGCGGCGATTGTCCTCGAAATGATTCGCGCTCTGGCGGAATACGAGAAACTGACTCACATGGTTGTCGCCACGGAAGAGAAGATCCGCGGGACATTGTTCGGCGAGAGTCCGGCGGCGGACGTGCTGCTGGTTTTTCAAGGGGAAGAGTGCGTCGGATTCGCGGTGTTCTTCGCCACATACTCCACGTTTCTTGCGCAGCGCGGTGTATTTCTCGAAGACATCTACGTGAAGCCGAGCGCGCGCGGCCAAGGCGCGGGATTGGCCTTGCTGCGCCGTGTCGCCGCGATCGCGCAGGAACGCGGCTGTGGGCGCGTGGAGTGGGAAGTGCTCGATTGGAATCGGCCGGCTATCGAGTTTTATCAGAAGCTCGGCGCAACCGCTGTGGACGGGTGGACCAAATACCGGCTGACGGGTGATGCGCTGCAGCGGTTCGCGCAACCGGTGGCCGATTCGCGCTAGCTCACCACGATTTTCGGCATCTCCAAAAACGCTCGCATCGCGTGCCAGAACAATTGGCGATTGGTTCCCTGCACCACTGAATGCGCCATGCCCGGGAGAATCACAAATTGGCGATCGCCGCTCGGTAGTTGCTTGAAGAAATCCTGGAGATCGTCGACCGTGGCGATGCCGTCGTACTCGCCGCGGATCAGCATCACGGGCGACGTCACTTTCTTGGGGTCGACTAAGGGAAGATTCGCCGTCATGTCGAGATAGGTGCCCGTCGGGACCTGATCGCCGAACTTCAACTCGGCGTCGGCCAGGAATTCGGAGATCGCAGGATCGGACGTCCCCGGTTTATCGCGCGTTGCGATGCTGAAAATCATGGCGCGATCGCGCAAGCGGCGGTTGTGCGTGCGGTAATAGTCGAGTCCCTTCGCCCGTTCGGTAAGAGTTGGAGAATTGTCGCCTTTGTAAGTAAAGGCTCCCAGCACCAGCCGATCCACGCGATCCGGCCGCGCCATGGCGTACGCGCCCGCGCGAATGGCTCCCGAAGATTCGCCCATCATGTGGACCTTCTGCGCGCCGGTTTCTTTCGCGATCAGCTCGATACCGGCTTTCAGATCCTCCACGCCGCTGGCGATATCCGAATTGCCGCTGGTCTGTGTGGAGTGGCCGTAATTTTCGTGATCCATCGTCCACACGTCATAGCCCCACTGTGCGAACACGTTCATCACGGAGTATTCGCCCTTGCCGGGCGTCGCGAGGTCGAAGCTCGAACGGCTGGACATCGACGATCCGTGCACCAGCATCAGCACGGGGAGCGGAGCTTCGCCCGCCTTGGGAGCGCTGGCGCGTTTGCGGAACATGTAGAGCTTGACGTCGCCCGAGGGACCGGCTTTGTGCGCCCAGTATTCGTTGGTCCACAACTTATTGGTCCCAACCTTAGCAGCCGTCTTCGGCGCCGACTTCGAACCGGCCGCGGCCGCCATCGCGGAACTCGCAGCTGCTGAACCAGCCAGCACCGCCGTCATCAGGTTTCTTCGCGAGACTTGTTTGTTGCTCATGACACAATGCCTTTCCGTGCAGCTTTTTTTCGCGGGTCTTTCTTAACAAACTCCGGCTCTCAAATTATAATCTCAGACGAATTTCAATCTCAGGGGACGCAGGGAAGCGCTCCGGAGCGAAGCACAAAATGTGGCGAGAAAGCTCCCGTACGATTCCCAAAAAGTGATTTCGAACGCTTCGCTGTGTTATTCTGGTCACTGACCTGACACACAAGCGGGGACGTAGCTCAGTTGGTTAGAGCGCCGGCCTGTCACGTCGGAGGTCGCGGGTTCGAGCCCCGTCGTCCCCGCCAACTTCTTCCTTTTCCTTTCAAACACTTTCATATTCTTCAGGCTTCGCGTCTAGTTAAAGCGACGCGACATAGCAGGCTGTTGAAAAGTTCGATAGATCTCCGCTCCATCACTGTCGCGGCTCCGTAAATGACTGGAAACGATGAAACCTCACACTGAGCCGCGAGAGTCATCGAGCGGGGCACCTTGTTTTTCAATAGACTGATAGACCTTTGCTTCCCACGGAAAGATCGGTTCGCGCCCGATCCATTCCGGCGGAACAACGCGGTCTTGCGTGATTTCATGCCATTGTTGTCCAGGCAATTGGGCGGGCCAGCCGGGCACCACGTACTCGGCTTCAGCGTCTTCAGCGGTGCTCACGAAATCCGAAAAGTTCGCGACGACGACAATAGGCGCCATGCCGGGCGCGCCGCGCGTCCATACTAAAACGCGCTTGTTCTCGTTAAAATCCACATGAATGAAATTGTTTTCGTTCACGCCCAGCGCCGGCGACGAGGTGCGCAACTTCACCAGCCGCGAAACGTAGGCGAGAATCCGCTGGCGCATTTGCGCTGTGTCATCGGAGCCTTCCAGCCGGCCGTAGCTCACGGGATCCACCTGCTTGCCTCCGCTTTGCGTCACGTTGCCGAAGCGGTCGAAGCGCGAATGCTCGTCGGCGAACTCCTCTCCGGCGAGAATCATCGGCACGCCGACGGAGGTTAGCAGGCATACGAACGCCAGCTTGACGCGCTTCTCCAGATCCAGGCCGGCGAAATTATTGTTGAGCAGAAAATTATAGAGACGCTCCCGGCGGAAGCCCTCGACGTCGTGGCTGGTAATGTAGTTGACGGCCTGTGCGCCGTCGGTGAAACCAAGACTGCGACAATCCACCATGCAGCGCACGTTGGATTCGAAAGTTGCTGCGTCGCCCTCGCCCAAAATGACGGAGCGCACCAAAGCACGAAACGCGTCGTTCCACAGGCCGTCCAGGCGCCCTTGCGTGAGCAGCCCCATGGGGAGGCTCAACTCTTCACCGACGACCAGGAAGCGCGCGTCCGCGTCGGCCGCGCTCACGCCCGCGATCGCACAGCGTTCCTGAAACAGCGTGCGGGCGCGATCCTTGAAGCCGCCCACAAAATCCCAGTTGGAAACGTTCTCCACGCTATCCATGCGGATGCCGTCGATCCTAAAATCGCGCATCCAGCGCGTGATGTAGCTATACATCAGTTGGCGAGCCGGCGAGATGGGCGCTTGCACGCCGGAAATTGGATCGTATCCATCGATGAAACGCGCATAGCGGAACAGAACGCTGCCGAAGCCGTCGCGCAGATTGTCGGGGCCGGTGCCGCGCGAGGTGTGCGCATCGGGATCGTCCGGCTCCGAGGCGGGATCCGTGATGTAGAAGTCGTCCAGGTTGATCGTCTGGTACGGTTCGTGGCACGCAAACGCCATCACGACGTCGAGAAAGAAGCGGATGCCTTTTTGGTGCCCCGTACAAATGAGCCTGCCCAGATCCTGATTGGCCGTGGACGAGCTGAAGCCCTCGGGAAAGCCGAGCTCGGAATCGGGCGCGAGAAAATGCGCCGTGTCATATCCCCAATCGCGTTTAAAAAAGCTGTCGGCGGGCGGCAGGAGCTCGATCGCGTTGACGCCGAGATCGAGCAGGTACGTTTGACCCAATTGCGTGACGCCGAGGTTATCGAAATTCGCGCCTGCGGCCCATTTGTCGATCAAGGCCAGCACGTCGCGAAAGGTGCCGGTGCCGATGTCGAGATCCGCGGTTGCCGAGACGTTGGACCACGCGGTTGGCATTTCATAAATCACCAGCTGATTGTTGGCGGGGAGCGTGGCAGGGCTGGGATCGCCCGTGAAGTCCGCCTCTTCACCCGCGGGATCGCACGGAAAAAGTCCGCCGGCGTGGTACTTGACGACGGCCGCGGGCTGCCGGTCGTTGGCCGTTAAAGGAGGCAACTGAGGGTTCGAGAGTAGCCGCCAGTCGACGGCGTAGGCAGTAGGGTCGGTCGTCTGGATGCCGTCTTCGAATTCAAAAAAATAGTGGTAGACCCAACCGTCGCTTAGTCCGCAAGCGGTCGCGGCGAGCGCGAAGAAATCCGTGAATCCCGGCACGCGCGCTAGCCAAAAGCGCTGCACGTTGCCGAGCGAGGGAGGATTGCCCGGCTGAAACTGGCCAATGCACAGCCTGGGCGCCGCGGCGGCGGGCTTCGGGTGCCACAACACGAAATGGGTCTGTTTCCGGTCGAGCAGATCTGCCGCGAGTGACAAAAAGGACCTCCGCAGGAATAAAATTTCCGTCGGCAGGGACGGCTTGATGGCGCGCAGCCTCTTGAGGCCAGCCGGCGCGCTCGTATCACAAATGATATCGCGTGGTTGTATCGCGTAGTTGTATCATGTGGTCGCGAGGCAGCGATCGCGCTCCCCGAATTCCACCCGGCCAGCGCACCAGTATTACGCTATAGGTATGGCACTCCACCACCATGCCGCTCGCGATTACGCCAGATCGCCCATGAATATCTATTGGGAGATGACGCAAGCCTGCGCTCTGGCCTGTCGCCATTGCCGCGCGGAAGCCATCGCGACGGCTCACCCCGAGGAGCTCAGCTTCGAGGAAGGTGTGGCATTCCTCCACCAGATCCGCGACTTCGGGGAGCCTCTGCCGCAATTGATTCTCACCGGCGGCGATCCGCTGGCCAGGGCCGATCTCTATGAGTTGATCGACGAAGCGCGTGCGTTGGGCGTCGGCGTGTCGATTACTCCGGCGGCCACTCCGGCGCTGACGCGCGAAGTGATGCTGCGCCTGAAACAGCACGGAGTGGAGGGCCTGGGCTTGAGTCTCGATGGCTCGAACGCCGCGCGTCACGACTCCATTCGTGGCGTGCCCGGTACGTATGACCGTACCATGCAGGCCCTGCGATGGGCACAGGAACTGGAGCTGCCCGTGCAAGTGAACACGCTCGCCGCCTCTGAAACGGCCGGGGACATGCCTGCCATCTATGAGGTGCTAAAGCCATTCGGCATCGCCCGCTGGAGCTTGTTTTTCCTGATCGCGGTGGGTCGTGGAAAAGTTCTGCAATCGTTGTCGCCGGAAGAAGCCGAAGCTCTCATGCACTGGGTTCACGCCATCTCGGCCGACGCGTCCTTTATTGTGGCAACCACCGAAGCTCCTTCCTTCCGCCGCGTGGCGCTCGAACAGATGCGCGCGGATGGCATGACGGGCGAGCAGATCCGGCAAAGCGGTGCCACCCGCAGCTATGGAATCCGCGACGGCCACGGCATCATGTTCGTTTCGAACACGGGCGATATTTGCCCGGCGGGTTTCTTGCCGCTGGCTGCCGGCAATGTGCGCAAAGATCGGATCGCGAACATCTACCGCGATTCGCCGCTGTTTCGCCAGTTGCATGATCCCTCTCAATTCGAGGACCGTTGTGGGGTGTGCGATTACCGCACTCTGTGTGGCGGCTCGCGGGCGAGGGCCTTCGCGGCCACCGGGAATCCACTGGCCTCGGACCCTCTCTGTCAGTATCAGCCGCAGCCCAAGTGAGCTCGCTGTGTAACACCGCTTTGTGAGTTGAGTTCTGTCCGTCTGCGCCGCCAGTCGCAGCAGCCTTCCGCACGCTGCTCGCGTGGTCCCTCAGCGAATGCGGACCTCCACGCAGATTCACGAAACTCACTCTGCACTCGCGTGCGTCCCACAATGGACAGCGCAGTAGCTTGGCCATATCTTCGCCGAGCGGGCGCGTTCCGATCATGTTGCATCGAGGGGTGCCGATATGGCGGAAGCATGCGGCTCTCTCCATCGACCATGAATAACCACCTTGAGGAACCACCCCACTACCCCTCGACGTTATTGCTACACTGGCTACGACATCTTGATTGTTGGGAGTTGTAAATGCGCTTGCTTATGAACTTCAGAATCGCGCTTATCCTTGGTTTCGCCTGCGGATGTTCGGTGGTCGCCTGGGGGCAAGCGCAGCCATCTTTCAGCGAATTCACGGTACCGACGGCGACCAGTGGTCCGATCGCCATCACCTCCGGTCCGGACGGTGCACTGTGGTTTACGGAGTTCTTCACCAACCAAATCGGACGAGTTACGACGCAGGGGGCCTTCACTGAATTCCCGATCCGTACGGCAGCCAGTGGTCCCACCGGGATCACCACGGGCACCGATGGCGCGCTGTGGTTTATCGAATCCGCGGCAAACCAGATCGGCCGCATCTCCATCGCGGGAGTGGTGACCGAATTCGCGCTGCCCACTCCCCAGAGCGGCGCCAACGCCATCACGACGGGTCCGGATGGCGCGGTGTGGTTTACCGAGAACCTGGCAAACAAGATCGGGCGCATTTCGGCTGCCGGAGTTCTAAATGAGTACGTTCTTCCGACGCCCCAGAGCGGCCCTTACGGCATCACTGCCGGATCGGACGGAGGCGTGTGGTTTACCGAATACAACACCAACAAGCTCGGACGAATCACCAGCGGCGGGATCTTTAGCGAGTTCCCGATCCCCACGATTCTGAGCGGCCTCACCGACATTACCACGGGATCGGACGGGGCACTGTGGTTTATCGCCCTCAGCACTCTCCATATCGGGAGCATGACCACCAGCGGCGCCGTCTCTTATTATCTGATCCCCGGCACGAACGGCCATCCCACGGGCATCACGGCCGGATCGGATGGCGCCATTTGGTTTATCCAGTTAACCGGAATCCTCGAGCGGGTCACCACGGCGGGAGTTTTCACTCCGTATTTCGCCCCGGCAAGCGGAATACGCAGCCCCACCAGCGGACCGGATGGAGCAATTTGGTTTACGGATTACCTCAATAGCAAGATCGGACGGGCTGGGATCGCGGGTGAGGTCGCCGCTCCGATGGTCTCGCAAGCCGCTTTGCCCAAGGGCCTCGCGGGAATTGCCTACACCACGCAGCTCGCCGCCACGGGCGGCACGCCTCCTTATAGCAATTGGACGATCACAAGCGGAGGGCTGCCTCCCGGGCTGACGCTGAATTCCGCCACCGGCGTGGTGAGCGGAACCCCATCCTTCGCCGGAATCACGAACTTCGGCGTGACCGTGCGCGACAGCGTGGGACAAACATCGACGGCACAAAATCTCTCGATTACCATCAATACGCTGAGCTGCACGTATTCGCTCGGCGCCGGCAACCAGGCCTTCGCGTCGACGGGCGGCTCCGGATCCGTCACCGTGAACGCGACCGCCGGCTGTCAGTGGACGGTGTCGGGGCAGCCGACGTGGGTCACCGTCGTCTCCGGTGGTGTAGCAACGGGAAACGGTTCCGTGACCTTTTCCGTTGCTCCGAACCCCACGAATATCGCGTTGAGCACCACCCTGACCGTCGCGGGCCTCCCCTTCACGATTCAAGAAGGAGCTTCCACGACTCCGATCTTCATCGGATCGATGCCTCATCTTGTGGCCGAGGGAGGCTGGCTTACGACCTTTACCTTTGTCAACAAAAGCGCGGCGGCGGCGCAAACCCGGCTCAACTTGTATGATCCCAGTGGAAATCCGCTGGCCCTGCCTTTGACGTTGCCGCAGCAGTCCGCCGTCCCGAATACGGCGTCTGTGGTCAACCAGACGCTCGCGGCCAATGCGTCGTTGATCGTGCAAGCGTCCGGCCCCGCTCCGCAGTACCTGGAAGGCTCGGCGCAGCTATCGGCCACCGGAGCGGTGGACGGCTTTGCGATCTTCCACTTCAATCCATCGCAGCAGGAAGCCGTCGTGCCCATGGAAACGCGCAATGCCAGTTCGTATGTGCTGGCGTTCGATAACACCAACAACGTGCTCACCGGTGTGGCGCTGGAAAATATTTCGACCGGGCAGTCCGGCATTCCCGTCATTATTCGCAACGACGCAGGCGCGATACTCACCACGGGATCGATCACGCTGCCGGCGAATGGCCACGAATCGTTCGTGTTGTCGACCGTCTATCCTTCCACCGCCAATATTCGCGGCACGATTGAATTCGATACGCCGCCCCTGGCGCAGATCAGCGTGCTCGGCATCCGCTACACACCGCCCGGAACGCTGACGACGATCCCCGCGCTGGCCAACGTCACTACGGGTGGTGCGGGTTTGTTCGCCCACGTTGCGTCCGGCGGCGGCTGGCAGACGACCTTCGTTCTGGTCAACACCAGCGCGACTCCGACGCAGGCGCAGTTACTGTTGTACGGGGACAATGGGGTTCCGCTGGTATTGCCGTTGACCTTCACGCAAACCGGTGCGACCTCGACCGCGTCCTCCGTGACGCAAACCATCCCGGCTTACTCGTCGTTGTGGATCCAGGGCGGCCCCGTGGGCGCCGCGTTGCAAACAGGTTCGGCTCAGTTGAAAACCAACGGGAACGTCAGCGGCTATGCGATTTTCCGCTATAACCTGAACGGCCAAGAAGCTGCCGTGCCGGCGGAGACGCGCAACGCCGGCTATTATGTCATCCCCTTCGACAACACCAGCGGAACGGTCACCGGCGTTGCGGTGAACTCGATGTCTTCCCAGAGTGTCGTCGTTCCGGTTGTGATTCGCAACGACTTGGGCAATCAGATCGGCACCAGCACGCTGTTGTTGAATGCCAATGGCCATACCTCGTTCACCCTGGCCGATCCGGCGCAAGGATTCCCCGTCACCGCCAATATCCGAGGGACCATCGAATTCGACGCGCCTGCCGGAGCGGAGATCAGCGTGCTGGGCATTCGCACTCCTCCCGCTCTCACGTTTACCACTCTGCCCGCACTCGCGAATTAACGGAGGGCGAGCCCGCAAATAGAAAAAGCCCCACGCTCACGCATGGGGCCGGAGCCGTAACGTCTGGTTTTACGCGAACTTCACGCCGCGGGTGCCGACTAAAAATCCGACGATCGCCAATCCTGCGAGCGTCAGCAGAATCGACGATGGCACCGGAGTCGCAGGGATCACCGTGTAACTGAGCTGTATAGTGCTGCCGCCGTTATTCAGCGATCCTGTCGGTCCGGACGGAAGCGCGGCCACGCCATTGATAACGCAAGTGGAACTGGTGCAGTCTTGGACGTCGAATTGGCCCGGCCCGGGCCCGCCAATGCGCGTGCCTTGTATATCGATCAGGAGCGGGCCGTTTGCCCTGTTGTAAGCGAACGGCGTCGTGAACGCAAAATTGTTTGCGAACGGGCAGGGACCGGGTGCGCTACACGCCGCGCCGGTGATACTGTTGGTGCCGGATACCACCAGCGTCGGAGTCCCCGCGATATTGTTTGCGAACGTCGTGCTGATTAGCGGGAGCCCGACGCCGTTCGGAAAATCGGCGGCCGTCGCGCTGTAGGAAAGATAGGTGTTCCCAGTGATCGTGAAGTTGAGCGTCCCCACGCCCGGGGGCTGCGCGGTAGGTAAGTCCAGTGATAGAGATCGGCCCCGAGGGGAGCTGCCCAGGGTTAATGACAGTCTGAATCCTTGCGGAAAACGATCCTACCAGCGAGCCGGAGGTGTCGTTTCCGGTCAGGGTCGCGTTCGCGTTGGGCACCACGACCGTCTGGCCGAAAACACTCGCACTCAGAGCGCCGACTATGGCAAGACACAAAGGTAAACGATTCAATCCAGCCTCCTTAGTACCGCAAGATATTCCGAACCTTCCCGACACGAGGAGATACAGTTCGATAGGAAAGATTTGGTACTAAGGATAAGCCGCCGGGGGGTTGTCAAGGCAAGGCAGGCTCTCGAGACTTTGCTTACTCGCCGAGAAGATACGCGTCGTGCAGATCGATGTGCCGGCCGGACGCTCGCTTGTTCTTAATAAGATCCCCGCGCCCGACGAACCAGGCCACCTGCCCGCCCAGGACCGATTCTTGCCGGTTCCCCCAAGCGTCCCCGAAAGAAAGTCCATCGACCGACATCAGAATGTCCACTCTCGCGGGCGGTCTGCCCAGTTGGTAGAAGAAACCTTCTTTCGAAAAATCGGAGGGTGACAATCCTGCGAGTGGTGCGTCGAACTCCGCCAACGCCCGAAAGACCTTGCCCGCATTTTCCGGACTCGGATCGATCCAAATATCCAAATCCTTGGTGTAGCGAGGCTCGGTATACAACATCACCGCATAGCCGCCCACGACGAGGTATCTAACGGAGCTGACGTTGAAAAGTTTCAACAGATCTTCGAAGTCTGAGTTCATCGGGATCTTGGATCGTCCGTGAATGTGCTT
>Ga0182030_10005202_pt1 | contig 27667 bp, 20 predicted proteins | sample 812S3MmetaG_FD_121299 | JGI IMG/M metagenome (GOLD analysis project Ga0182030, IMG submission 121299) | Permafrost microbial communities from Stordalen Mire, Sweden - 812S3M metaG (Illumina Assembly) | ecosystem: Environmental > Terrestrial > Soil > Wetlands > Permafrost | place: Sweden... | reverse complement strand
CTGGCTGAACCTGCTGTTCCTGATGTTCGTCTCTCTGTTGCCTTTCTCCGCCGGACTGATGGCCCACCTGTTCATCCATCCGGTATCGCAATTGTTTTACTTCGGCAACGAGCTCGCAATTGCTGTGCTGCTCAGCGCTCACTGGCTGTACGCGAGGCGTGGGGGGCTGGTGGTGAGCGAGAGTGCGGACGCGCGCCGGATCGGGCGTCTTTCAGTGCGGATCGGAGCGGCAGCGGCAGCCCTGGCAGCCTGCCTGATTACTGCGATGCTTGCGCCCGCCTGGAGCTGGATCCCTCTGCCGGTGTTTGTTGTCGGCGCCGTCCTTGTTGAATCGCGAAAAAGATGAGTCCGTTATGAGACCGACCCATCGCGTACCCGGGACATAACCTTGTCCCGGATCGGCTTGCTGACTACCTCTGGAAGATCGAAGGAACCGCTGTCCGTGACCATCCTGACGGTCTTGAGAGTGGAATCGCAGATCACCTGACAACTCTGGCAGTGTGCCAGGTGACGCTCCAGCTGTTGGCGGACTTCGAGAGCAACATCCCCATCCGGATAATTTCCCGACTCCCCCATAAATTCGTCGCACTTGATCATACGCTTATCCCCCTTTGCCTGACCTGCGAGGTGAGGCGCAAGCGCTTCGCGCAGCATCAGGCGCGCCCGCAACAGCCGAGCTTTCATTGCGGATATCCAGGCCGAGCGCCGCCGCGGTGTCCGCCCCGGAAAGCTGCTCCATGTCGCGCAGCACCAGCACGACCCGGTACTTCGGCGGAAGCTGCAGCATAGCGCTCTCCACGAGCGCGCACATTTCGGCGTGAGAGCGTTTCACTGGGCGCAAGTTACTGGATTCATGGCGGCGTGTGTATCCCGGAATCCACCCGGCACGATTCCGTGGGAACCGCGAAGGATCTTGCAGCAATTCACCAGCTTCAGACTAAACGCAGAGTGACGGCAGCACCGCTGGTTTGCCGTCCGCGATGTGCTGGATGATCAAATCGCAGCGATCGGCCGGCAGAACCGCACCCGCGAGCGACCGGAACTTAGCCGCCATTTCGTCCCATGTGAGCGGATTCTCCGGGTCGCCCTTCGGGTAGCGGACGGACTTCTCATACCGGCGTCCGTCCCTCGTTTCGATCGCCACCCGCGCCGGCCATTCGCGCGGAAAAGTCTCTTCCAGCCGCGCATCCTTCGTGAGCACCACCTTGTCCATCAGGCGCTTTACAGCCGGGGATGCAATGTATTCCGCCGTGAACTGATCCAGCCCCGCCGCGCCGCAAAGAACGGCCACGGCCGCCCCGAACGGCATTGAGAACTGGGCGTCGACGATCGACTCGGGATGGTATTTCTTTGCGCGCGGTTCGCACACGATGCCCCATCCCGCTTCGAGCATCGCAATCTCGATCGTTGCGATCTGTGTGCTGTCGATGGTGTGGTCGCGCATGATCTGGAGGATCGCATCAATCGGTCCCTGCATATACCGGCAGCATGCGTGCGGCTTCACCGCGGTGCGCAGAATTTCGAAGGACTCCCCGAGGCCGTCGGTAAGACGCCCGGCAATCGGGTTTCGCGAATAACCATGCAGAAAGCCGTCGCGGCCTTCGAGGATGTGCAGCGGTCCGATGAACCCTTCCTGGGCAAGCAGCGCGGCCTGCATTCCGTTTTGCGCCGCAAGGCCCGGATGAAGGCGCTTGGTCCACGCCCCTTCGGCGAGGAATTCCATGCTGCCTGCCGCCATACTGCCGGCTATACCCACCGCCGCCTGAGTCTGCGCAGTGGTCAGTCCGAGCAATCCGGACGCCGTGATCGCCGCACCGAAAACGCCGCAGGTCTGGGTCGGGTGAAACCCGAGCGCGTAGTGCTCCTTCGGCTGTACCGCCATTGCAATGCGCGCCGCTGCTTCATATCCGGCAACCACGGCAGCGAGAAAATCGTCCGCGGTCGTGTCCCGCATAGTTTCCGCAAGGGCCAGTGCCACGGAGTACATCGTGGCTCCGAGGTGAATCGATCCGCCGCTGTGCGTGTCGTCCTGTTCTATGCCATGCGATGCCGTGCCGTTGGCAAAGGCGGCCGGTCCGGGCTGCGTGCGGATCCCGGTTCCGAGGACGGTCGAGCAGCCGGAAGCGCCGTTGCGCCGGATCATCCGCTGCACGCAGCGGGCTGATTCTTCCTGCGAACCGCGTACCGCGACCGCAAGATAGTCGAGCAGGAAATACCGGGCGCGATCCATCACTTCAGCCGGAAGCTGTTCAGGCGTGAGCGCGTGCAGGAATTCCACCAGTTCGCGCGTATACTCGGGAGGATTCATGATGCGCTGTCCTTGTATTTTTTCAGAAGATTGCGCGCGATGATCAGGCGCTGCAGTTCGTTCGTGCCGCCGCCGATGACGACCAGCGGCGCATCGCGGTAATAACGCTCCACGGGGAAGTCTTTCGAGTACCCGTTCGCGCCCAGTATTCGCATGGCCTCCAGCGAGACCTCGGCCGCGGTTTCCGTGGCGAACAGCTTGGCCATGCCTGCTTCAAGGTCGCAGCGCTCGCCGCGATCGCGCTTCTCGGCCGCGGAGTAGATCAGAAGTCGCGATGCCTCGATCTTCGTCGCCATGTCCGCCAGCTTGTTCTGAATGGTCTGATACTCCGCGATCGGTTTGCCGAAGGTGACCCGGCGCTGCGCATAGCGAATGGCTTCATCGAAAGCCGCACGCGCAATGCCAAGGCCGCGCGCCGCTACATTCAGGCGCTCCGCTTCGAGCCCGGTCATCACCTGTTTAAAGCCCTGCCCTTCCGCCCCGCCGATCAGGTTTTCCGCCGGAACCGCGAAGTCGTCGAAGTGGATCTCGCAGGTTTCGACGCTTTTGTAGCCGAGCTTGTCGAGATCGCGACCCACCTTCATCCCCGGCGCGGCTCCCTTCTCGATAACGAAGGCGCTCATGCCGCGATAGGCGGGCTGTGCGGAAGGATCAGTCTTGGCGAGCAGCAGAAACGTGTTGCCGTGCCGCGCGTTGGTGATCCACATTTTGGAGCCGTTGACGCGGTAATGGTCGCCATCGCGAAGGGCCGTGGTGCTGATGTTCTGCAGATCGGTCCCGGCATTCGGCTCCGTCAGACAGATGCCGCCGCGCCGCTCCCCCGTGGCCATCGACGGCAGAAAGCGCGTCTTCTGTTCGGCGGTGCCAAAGCGGGCCACCACGTCGCACATCACCGAATGCGTGCCGATTACGCCGGCGAGTCCCAGCCAGCCGAGCGAAATCTCTTCGAAGATCATGGCGAACGTTGTCGTATCGACGTCCGCGCCCCCGTATTCTTCCGGAATGTTCAGGCCGAAGAGGCCCATCTCGCGCATCTGGGCCACGAGATCGTGCGGATATTCATTCCGGTGCTCCATAGCCGAAGCCACCGGTATGACCTCGTTACGGACGAACCGCCGAACCGTATTCACGATCAGTTCGCGGTCCGCGGATAGCTGCTGCAATCGATGTTCTCCTTCGCCTGGAACTTTATTGGAGCGGGTTGTACCCGGGCTGTTTGTAGAGCTTATCCCAGCTGCCGAGAATCTCGGGACGGTAAACCTTCTCGGGCCAGTCTTCCGGAGTGATCTCCTCAATCGCCACGGAAACGGATTTCTCCGCGCAGTTTGCTAGGGCGACCACGTCCTTGACGATCTGTTCCGCGAGGCGCTTCTTTTGCTCTTCCGACCTTCCCGGATAGAGCTTGATGCTGACGTGAGGCATTCCGTCTCCTTCGATGCTCAGGTTATCCTGGCGCATATGCTCCGGCCCGGGTTTCAATGTCGAAATACCGGAAGCCCGAATCCACAGGCGCGGCGCGCGGGCATATAGTGTAAAGATCGTATGGAACGGTACCAAACCCGCGGGGTGCGGGTTTTATCGTCTGTAGTTCTGTTTTTCAGCAGCCTCGCCGCGCGTGCGCAGACTTGTGAACCGGCCGATCTGCGCGTTTTCATTCAGGACTCCCAGGAAGGGCCGATATTCGGCGCGGAAGTGCGCCTCACCGCGGATGCAAAGGAACTGCCCGCCGAATCCACGGAAGCAAACGGAACCGTGGAGTTCGCGCAGGTGCCCTGCGGACACTGGACTGTCCGTGCCGCCCGGCCCGGTTTCGAGAACAGCGAGGCGGCCATCGATATTGCCGGTACACCGGTCTCGGAAATCACTCTCACCATGAATCCGGCGATCAACCGGCAAAGCGTCGATGTGACTGACACGCCCCCGCCGATCGAACAGGCTTCATCGCGGAACTACGAACTGCACCCCGCGGAGGTAAAACCTCTGCCCAACAACCCGGCCACCGTGAGCGACGTGCTGCCGCTGGTTCCCGGCGTGGTCCGATCACCGCGCGGCGAGCTCAGGCTCGATGGCAGCGGCGAGCAGCGCAGTTCGCTGGTGGTCAATCAGAGCGACGTTACCGATCCCGCGACGGGCAAGTTCGGTCAGACCGTCCCGGTCGATTCCATCGAGACCGTCAACGTTCTGAGCACTCCCTTCCTCGCGCAGTACGGCCGTTTCACGCAAAGCGTCGTGGCCGTTGAGACCCGCCGCGGCGGAGATAAATGGCACTACGATCTGAACGATCCGTTTCCCGATTTTTTCATCCGCAGCTATCATATGCAGGGAATCCGCAATGAGACCCCGCGCGCCGCGGTGGGCGGCCCGCTGATCAAAGACCGGCTGTTTATTAACGCCGCCCTGCAATACATTCTTGATAAGGTTCCCAGCCGCACGCTGCCGTTTCCGTACAACCTTTCGCGGCAGGAGCGCGTGAACTCCTTCACGCAGCTGGACTATATCCTGTCCGCGCGGCAGGTGGTCACCTTCACGTATCACTTCAATCCGGAGCACATCAACTTCGTCAACCCGGATTTCTTCAACCCGCAGCCCGTGACGCCGAGCTATGCGCAGCGCGCTTACGAAGCCAACCTGAGCCATCTTCTCGCCGTCGCTGGTGGCACGCTGCACACGTCCTTTGCGTACGAGCGCTTCCATACGTTTATCGGCGCGCAGGGTTCGGGCCCCGAAGTCGTCACTCCGGAAGGAAACCAGGGTAATTACTTCGGGACGCAGAGCCGCGACGCCTTTCGCCGCGAGTGGCTCGAAATCTGGTCTCCGGCGCCGGTGAAATTTCTCGGGACGCACCAGATCAAGGTGGGCAGCTCTCTGACCGTTTCCAGCGATCACGGTGTTTTCAGCTACCATCCGGTCGACGTGCTGAATACGGCCGGCCAGCTGCTGGAAACGATTCAGTATTCCCCGACCACGCCCTATAAACGCGCCGATCTCGAGGCCACCAGCTATGTGCAGGATCACTGGTCGTTCACCTCGAAGTTCTCTGTCGACGCCGGCATGCGCATCGAGCATCAGAGGCTCGCCGAAAACCTGCGGATCGCCCCCCGCGCCGGATTCGCCTGGTCGCCCTTTGAGAGCCAGCGCACGGTTTTACGCGCCGGCTACGGTCAGTTCTACGACCACATCCCGCTCGACGTCTATGCCTTCAGCCGCTACCCGGCGATGACGGTCACGCTGTTCAATCCCGACGGCAGCGTCAGCGGAGAACCGGAGGTGTTTCAGAATGTGATCGGCAGCGCGGACGGGCCGCGTTCCTTTCTGGTTCACGGCGAGCGGGTGGGGGGCGCGTTCTCGCCCCGCGGCACAACGTGGAACGCGCAGCTGGAGCACAGCTTTTCGAAGCTTTTCCGCGTGCGCGCGGTCTATACGGATAACCGCTCGGTCGGCCTGATCGTGCTTCATCCGGACATATTTAACGGAACCAACGAAATCGTGCTGGATGGCAGCGGCAGCTCCAGTTACCGCCAGGCGGAAGTCACCGCGCGGTTCGCATGGCAGAGCGGTCAGCAGCTGGTCTTCTCTTACACCCACAGCCGGGCGCAGGGCGATCAGAACGGGTTCGATTCTTACGTGGGCAATTTTCCGCAGCCGTTTATCCGGCCGGACGTGTATGCCAATCTGCCGGACCACTTGCCGGAACGGCTTGTAGTCTGGGGCCACATCAAACTTCCTTTTGAAAAATTCGAGCTCCTTCCCACGGTGGAATACCGCACCGGCTTCCCGTACATTGCGGTGGACGCACTCGAGAACTATGTCGGCTTCCCGAACAGCAATGCGACGCGCTTCCCCAATTTCTTTTCCGCCGATTCCCGTTTGATGCGGGACTTTAAAGTGTCGTCCAGATACACCCTCCGCTTATCGCTCACCGGTTTCAACCTGACCAATCACTTCAACGCCCTGGCCGTGCACAGCAATGTCACCGACCCCGGATACGGCATCTTTTTCGGCAACTACCATCGCCGGTACCGGTTCGATTTCGAAGTGCTGTTTTAACCGGCCTGGCAGCCTGCTTGTGTTGTGTCTCTGAAGTCTCTTGCCTGATGTGGGGCGGGATGCCATCCTGCAGCGGGGTTGTTAACCCCGCTTCCAGCGGGGTTGTTAACCCCGCTGGCCGCTTGCAACGCTCACCGGCCTGTATCCGGAGATGGTGAAGGAACTTCGGAAAACACGACACCAGGCGCACCGGCGCGCTCCGAGCGGAGGCGCGGCGTGCGGAACACAGCGTACTCTGAATGAGGGCAGCGCCCAATGCCGGAAAACACCAGCGCACCAAACGGGACTACACAGGACGATGGCGCCGTTGTGCGCGCTGATGCCGACAGAGCGGAATCGTTACCGTTACACTCGCGCACGCCCCTGTGCTGGGCGCGGGACGTTCTCGAGCACCCCGTGGCTCTGCTCGCAGATCATGCCTTCCTCGAGAAAAAGGCCGCGCTGAACGCCCTGCAGCTTCTGGAGCGCTGGCCGCAGGAATGGGTGCCGGGCTGGGTGGAAACCATGACCGGCGTGGCGCGCGACGAAGCCGCGCATCTGGCGCAGGTAACCCGTCTGCTGCTTCGCCGTGGCGGGCGACTCGGACGGACGCACAAAAATCCCTACGCCAACGCGCTCCGCGATCTGGTTCGCAAAGGCGAGGTGATCCCCGAGGCGGTCGACCGGCTTTTCGTTTCCGCGCTGATCGAGGCGCGTTCCTGCGAGCGGTTCTCCTTACTCGCCAACGCGGCGCAGGATCCCGAACTCGCCGCGCTCTACAAGGCGCTTTTTTCTTCCGAGTTCGGACACTACAAAGTATTCCTGCGTCTCGCGCATAAAATCGAGCGCCGCAATCGCGCCGAATCGCGCTGGCAGGACATGCTTGCGGCTGAGGCCGCCATTCTGGCCGCGCAGGAACCGGGTCCCCGTATTCATTCCGGCGTCCGCGGCCAAAACCCGATTGCGATTCTCAGCGAGTAACGCCTGAAAGCTGCTTTTTGTACCCGGTCACCTTGTCTGGTTCAGCAGCGCTCTGTTCAACCGCGCTCAGTTCCAAACCGCTCTGTTCAGCATCGCTCTGTTCAGGGCCGGCCAGCGGCAGTGTGAAAAAAAACGTCGATCCTTCCCCCGGCTTCGACACTGCCCAGATTTTCCCGCCGTACCGTTCGACAACGCGGTGGCAGATGGCCAGCCCCAGTCCGCTGCCCGGATACTGTTTCCCGTGCAGCCGCGTGAACAACTTGAATACTTTCTCCGCATATTCCTGATCGAAGCCGATTCCGTTGTCCTCGACCTGGAATGTCGCTTTCCCACTCTCCACCGCGGCGTCGATGTGTACCCGGGGCGCTTCGTTCTCTTTCCGGTACTTCAGGGAATTCGAGATCAGATTCTGGAAAATCTGGATAACGTGCGCTTCTCCGGCCCGCACCATCGGCAGAGGATCCACCACAATCGAAGCCCCCGATTGCCGGATCACATCCTCACTGACCTTCATCGCTTCGCCGACCGCGGCGTTGGCATCCACCACAATCGACTCCGTTTCGTTATGAATCACGCGCGAAAAATCCAGCAGATCGCTGATGAGGCGCTGAAGTCTCTCCACGCCTTCGCTCACATACCCGCCGTACTGCGTCAGCTCCGCCGACTCCTGCCGGTCTACATTCCTCAGCAAGAGCTGCGTATAGATCTTAACGGTCCGCAGCGACTCCTGCATATCGTGCGAGGCAACGAAAGCGAATTCCTCGAGATCGCGGTTCGACCGCCTGAGTTCCTCGGCCTGCGCCTGGAGCTGGCGCTCGGACTCGCGCAGCTGCTGCTCGGCATCCCTGGCGCGGTCGCGCGCCCGAATGAGGATTTCGCAGACCGCGCAAACGGAAATCGCCGAAACCAGATACCCAAGTGTATTGCTCTGTGGAACCGCAAGCCTCGACAGCAGTACGCCCGCCGCAGCCGTGGCGATCCCGGGCCAGAATCCGGACAAAGCGGCGCTCAACATTGTGGCGACAAGGAATGTCACCAACGGAGCTTTGCTGCCCATCAGCGGATTCAGCGCCAGGCGAACCAGTAAGGCCCCCACCGCCAGCAGGGCAGCAATGGTCCATGCCGCGACCCGCCTGAGGCGAAATCCTCCCAGGCTTCCAACGCCCTCCCGCAAACGCCGCACGCCATTAGCGTAACGCAGATTGAACGGCTGTAACGCGCAGCATGGCGGGCCGTTAACCGCGCGTGGCATATCGCTCCTGTTGGTCAGGCGGGGTCGGCCACGAAACCGTATGTCTCGTAACGCCAGTCGATCCGGTCACCGCGGACAGTCAGTACGCCGAAGCCCTCCGGATGCCCTTCGCGCGGGCCTTTCCACCAGTTGCCGCACACCGCGCCCGACGTGATGAACTGGCAGCCGTTGTAGACGACATTCTCACGGATGTGCGTGTGACCCTGCAGCACCATCTTCGGATGGTAGGGCCACAGGATGTTAAGCACCTCGCGCGCGTTCGTGACCAGATACGTCTCCGGCGTCTTCCACGAATCCGCCACCGTCTGCATCACCGCGCTCGCCAGCGGCACATGCGTCACAACCACCAGCGGCGTGCCCGGCTTCATGTGCGCGAGATCGGATTTCAGCCACTCGACCTGTGCCTCGTCGATCAGCCCGATGAAGTCCTGGCCCGGCCGGCTGCCGATCGAATCCAGCATTACAAAATGCCAGCCCTGGTAATCGAACGAAGAAAACGTCTTCCCGATGCGGTCTTCAAACATGCGCTTGCCGTAGTGCGGGTCGGACTGCGCCACGCCGCTCTTCGTCGACACCCCGAAGACGTCGTGATTACCGACCACCGTGTGCACACGCGTTTGAAGGGGTTTCAGCGTTTCTTCGTAGAGATCGTAGAGCTGTTTGGCGCGGGGATACCCCTGCTCGTTGGCATCGAAAACGAGATCACCGCCGCAGATGGCGAAGTCGGGCTTCAGCGAATTCATCTTCACGACGCACTTCGCGCAGCCGGCGCCGGCGTGCAGCTCAGGCTGGATGTGGAGGTCGGTGAAATGAATGAATGAAAAGTGCGGCGCCGTGTCGGCGGCAAACACACTTCCGGCCGCCCCCGCGAGGGAAGCTGCCGGAAGAGCGGAGATGAGGAAGCGTCGTCTGTTCACTGGCTTCTGTTCACTGGCATTAAAAAGACAGGTGCAAAGCCAGCTGCAGGAACCGCGGGCTTCCGATAGTGTGCTGGATGATTCCGAGGCTGCCTTCCGGAACCGCGAGCGCCGGACCCTCGAAATCTTTGAAAAACGTCACGTCGTTGTTGGGCGCATCGAAGTTCGGATGGTTGAAAATGTTGAACGCCGTAGCGTCGAAACGCAGGCGGTATTTGTCGTGGAACACGAATTCCTTCTGCAGTCCCATGTCGAAGCGTACCTGGAACGGCGCGCGGAAGATATTGCGGCCGGTCGACCCGAATAGAGATTCGTCGGTATCGCACCCCGATGCATCGCACGGCGGCACGCCGTAAGTGCCGGGAGCTACAAACTGCGGTTCAAAGTCGCTCACGTTGAGCACCGGCTTGCCGGCGTTCACGCCGGTGGTGCCCTGCAGCTGCGCCTGCTGCGAGGTAACGCCCGGCTTGAGCGGGACGATCGGGTTGGAAATATAAATGTCGCTGCCGTAGTAGAGGCTGCCGACGGAACCCGAATAATCGTACACGCTGTAAGGTTCGCCGCTCTGGGCGACCGTCTGGCCGCTGATCGTCCAGCCGTTAACGGCGTAGCCGAGCGCTTTGCTGTTCGTGATTTTCGGAAGCGTGTAGCTGTAGTTGATCAGGAAAACGTGCGTCCGGTCGAAGTCCGATGACGCATAGCTCGTCCGCGGGGTGACCGGATTGTTGCCCGTGAAGAAAAGCCCGAGGCCGCTCTGCTCGTCGAGCGAATGGGACCAGGTATAGGATCCCGTCAACTGCAGGCCGAACGAAAGCCGCTTGCGCACCAGCAGCTGCAACGCATCGTAGTTGGAAATCCCCTCGGCTTTGTACAGCACCGAGTTCATATCGTAGCCGATGAAGGGAACGCGCAGCGGCGCATTGCCCGAAAACTCGGTGGTCGAGATGGGTTCGTTATCGAGGTTCAGCGGGCTGACGCCGCCGTAGGATGCAGTCTGGCCGTTGATGGGATTTGTCGCCGTAGCGATGCCTGGCTGATTGAACGGAATGGGCAGCACGAGGTGAGTGCCGTGATTACCCACATAGCCGGCGCTGAAGAGCCAGCTGCTCGAAAGCTGGTACTGCAGATCGAAGGTCCAGTTCTGCGAGTACGGAAGCTTATTGCCGATGTCGTAGCCCCCGAAGAGATACGGTCCGAACTCGTTGCCGCCCGGGAAATGTCCCGACGTCGTCTGCGAGATATTGGGCAGTTGCGCCAGAAACGCCGCTGGTGTTCCCGCCGGCGGGTTCGGCGTTGTCGTGCCGAACGGATTCTGGAATGTCGCCCCGGTGGTGGCGAATACCGGATTATTGAACGGCGGCGAAATGGTGACGGCGAACGGTCCGCTGAAGCCGCCGCCCGCGCTGGGCGAGAATTCGGTGAAGTATTCGCCGCGGTCATAGTAAATTCCGTATCCGGTGCGGATCGTGAGTCTGTTGGTGGGCGACCACGCAATCCCGACGCGCGGCGCAAAGCCCCACTGCGGATTCTGCATGAGCGTGCTGCTCGCGCCGTTCTGCCCGGCGAACTGGAGGCCTGAATTCACGATAGTGTCGGTCGTCGCGTTGTAAGAGTACTGGTTGCCGTTGAAGCCCACCAGACGGCCGTATTTTTCGGAAAGGGCGCCGTCGTTGTCCCAGCGCAGACCAAGTGTAACGGTAAGATTGCTGCGCACCTTCCAGTTATCGTTGACGAAGGCGCCGATGGTGTTGGCGCGGTAGTAGCGGCTGGCGGAACCCAGTCCGTCGAACAGACTGGAGTAGATGCCCGTTCGCACACTGCCCTCCAGAAACTGCAGCAGTCCCTTGAAGTCAATCACTGAGCTCGACGAGCCCTGATTCAGGATGTTCAGCTGCGTGCGGTCGAGCGAATAGCCGAACGACAGCGTGTGGCGTCCCTTGACCCAGTTGAGCGTCGCCCCCACTTCGTATTGATTCTGATACATGCCGGCGTTGCCGAAACTGGTGCTCTGTCCGAACTCGATCTTGTTGGCGAGCGTCGTGTCGAAGTTCGATATCTCAATCTGCGGGAACGTCGTCACCCCGAGCAGATTGATTCCCACCTGCGACGGCGTGAATGCCTGCTGCTGCGTCGAATAAGCCAGCATGCGCGTGAAGCCGAAGTGCTCCAGCAGAGTCAGGTTCGGCGCCAGCACCGTGGTGTTTTCGAGCGAGACCACCTGGCTGGCGGCGTTGAGCTGCTGCGGAAAACCCAGCGTGTATCCCACCGGACCGAAAGGCGTCGATGTGGGATCGTGCTGAATGAAATATTTGCCCGTCAGGCGGTCGTTGTTGCTGATCAGGTAATCGATGTTGACGATCCCCTGGTCGGAGCTGCTGTACGAGTTCGGCCCCTGCACGATGGCGTCATAACCGAGCGAGAGCGCCTGCGCGGTGTTCGTGATGGTGGGGGTGGGGATCAGATACTGCCCGTTCGGCAGTGTCGCGCTCATGATCGACTGAGCCACCGGACTGATCTGGCTCGGGGCAATCGTCCTTCCCGTGGTCGCGCTGTACATCGCGGCAAGTCCGGTCAGGCTGCGGTCGTTGGTCAGCCCCAGCGGCACTGTCAGGGTCTGAATCGACTCCGCGGCGTCGGCGTTGCGCATGCCCTGATAGGAAACGAAGTAAAACAGCTTGTCTTTCTTGATCGGCCCCCCCAGCGTGGCGCCGAACTGGTTGCGCGACTGAAACGGGTTCGTGGTGCCCAGCAGTGCGTACGCCGGTGACGCGTTATTGAAAAACTGCGCGGCGTTCATATCGCTGTTCTGCAGGTAGTCGTAGATGACTCCGTGGAGGCCGTTGGTGCCGGACTTTGTGATCACGCTGATATGCGCCCCGCTGTGCGCGCCCTGCGTCGCATCGTAGAGCGCGGCGTTTACACTGATTTCCTGAATCGCCTCCACCGGTGGCGTGGGCAGAGCCTCGCCGATGGCGCTGTAGACTGACGTGGCGGTCTGCACCTGGTTGCTGCCGCCGAAGTTCTCACCCGTATTGAGAACGAAACGGTTTTCACTCGTCTGGCTCATCGATTTGCCGTTGAACAGATTCGTGGTGTCCACGCCGTTCACCGAAAAACTGTTGCTGGTGTCGCGCTGTCCGTTGGCGAAAATCGCCTGATTGCCCAGACCGGAATTCGCCCCGGAACCGCCCAGCATATCCGCATGTACGCCCGGCGCCATAATCGCCAGCTGCGTAAAGCTGCCGGTGCCGAGCGGGGTGTTCTGGATCGTCAGCTGGTCCACCACATAGCCGTTGGTCGTGTCCGTCTGGTTCATCAGCGCGACATCCGTCACCGTGACCGTGGCGCTTACCGCGCCCACCTGCAGAGCGCCGTCGATGGTTGTCGTGCGGTTGCCGCTCACCGGCACCTGCGTGTGCGTTTCGGTCTGAAAGCCGGTCTTGGTGAACGTCACGCTGTATGTGCCGACCGGCAGATTCAGCGCGTTATAGAACCCCGCGGCGTCGGTATGCTGCTCGATCACCTCGTTGGTGCCGAGGTTTACCGCTTTGACGTCCACATCCGTCACCGCGGCGCCGCTGGCGTCTTTGACTGTTCCGTTAATGGCGCCCAGAATCTCCTGCGCATGGGCAGGCACACAGGCAAAGAAAAGCGTGGCAAGAACTCCCGTGGCGGCGAAGGTAGCGTCGAAGGTGGAACGGCGGCTGACTGCGGCTTTCATGAACGTCCTCCCAAAAAAAAGATGTACTTTCTGAGGGCCTCGCGAGCATAGAGCCACTGAGCTCAATGTCCGCGCACAACACAGGTGTTCGCGGAAAAAGATAGTGTAAAGGAACCGAACGTTACAATTCTGTAAAATATCACTAAACGGCCAGTCATGTTCTTCCGGCCGTATTGTTTGCGCTTCCTCACGCAAACGCGTGCCGCGCCGGCGGAGTCTGGCGCAACATCTACGCCCGGAAAGCCATGAATTCACGTCGGAAAAATGGCGACTGAGGTGCTTGAGCAGCACTGAACATCCGGAGGCCGTGCCATGCTTCATCTCCCCTTTGCCGATCGTGACGAAGCCGGTCGGATACTGGCGAATCATCTGGCTTTCCACAAACTGGCGGACGAAGCGGTGGTTCTCGCGCTCCCGCGCGGCGGCGTGCCGGTCGGATTCGCCATCGCCCGTCAACTGCAGTTGCCGCTCGATGTCCTGGTCGTGCGCAAGCTCGGCGTGCCGTGGCAGCCGGAATTGGCGATGGGCGCGATCGCGGAAGGAGTGCGCGTTCTGGACGAGCAGATGATCGGCGAGCTCGGCATCTCGGGCCCGGAGATTGACCTGGTTGCCGAACGGGAGCAGGCCGAGATCCGCCGCCGTGAAAGTCTGTACCGCCATGGCAAACAGGCGCTCGATCTCGCTGGCCGCTCCGTCATTCTGGTGGATGACGGCCTGGCCACGGGAAGCACCATGTCGGCAGCGGCGCGCTCGGTGGCAAGACTCCGGCCGGCCGGGGTGACCATTGCTGTACCGGTCGGCTCGCGGGAAGCCTGCACGTGCCTCCTGCGCGAGGCCGACGAACTGGTATGTCTCGCGCGCCCCGAGCCGTTCGTCGCCGTCGGCCGCTGGTACCGGAATTTCGCGCAGACCAGCGACGCCGAGGTCGTGCACCTGCTCGCGAAGAACCGGCACGACATCCAGACTCTCGCTTGCGTCGATGCGTGATTTGGCCGTTCAAACGCCTGCTTCGAATCCGAACTCCGGTCTTTCACCGAGCGCCATGCGCAGCGCCGAGCGCACCCTGCGGTGTTTCAGCAGCTGCATGAGCGAAACGAAACGGTTGATTACGGCGGGGAACTGCCGCCCCTGGAAAAACTCGGTCAGCGACTTGTTCGTCCCCTCGTCGGTGAGATAGAAAACCCGGTCGCTCCAGCGCACCCAGCCGAGTGCGTGATGCGGATCGTCCTCGATAATTCCGCACATGTTGTCGAGGATGCGCATCTTCAGCGGTTCCCGATACTGCGGCATCAGCAGAACGTCGCTCCACCCGTCGGAGCGAACCTCGGCGGCAAACTCGGCAAACGTGCTGGCATTGGTCAGATTGACGCAGCCGTTCGGTTCCCGGCCGTGACGATCGCCACCGGAAACAAGCGGCAGAGCGTATCGTTCGGCCAGCTTCAGGGCTTTGCGGTTTTCGTTCCAGGGACGCAGGCCATTCACCTCAGCCGCGTGCAGAAACGGGCGGAATCTGTCGAGGAAGGCCCTCACGGATTCCGTGTGCGCGCCTTCGCCGATGTGGTTTTCATCCCACATCGGATGGTTCAGGATCACCAGCGTTTCCGGCGCCGCGCCGAGCCACTCGAGCATTTCCGGGATACGCGATTCAACCGGCTCGGCCGTGAATTCGTTCATGGTGCGCGCCATATCCCGCGCCGCGTTGCGCGGCACGTTGTGCACGCCGATATGGAAGAAGGTTCTGCGAAAAGGAACGGTCCATTCGATCGAGATCGGGCTCTCACGCGTGTCTTCGATCATGCTCAGGTTGAGGCCCGCCTCGATGTTGTCGTGATCGGAGATAGAGACCATCGCTCCCATGCCCAGCACGCGTTCGATTTGGTTCTTTTCCAGATCGAAGGCCTGCCGCGCAGAAAGCGGGGGTGTCCACCACGCGCGCCGGAGATCCAGCTCGCGGCCTTTCACCTGACGATATTTGGCCTTCTGCTTTCGGATGGCGCCGGAAAGCCATGGCGTCCCCGCGGTGGCGCGATCGATGAAGTCCAGGCACTCTCTCGAGTAAAAGGTGTGGCTGTGGAGCGAAACTCCCGTCCGAAAGAGCGGCAGCGATGCCTTATGCCCCGGCTCCCAATGACAGTAGATGCGCGACGCTCTCATGCTGCCTCCTTCGATGTCCCGAATGCGTACCGGATGGCGGGAGTAACCACCTTCGGGTCGGCCTCGAATGTCAGACGCAGGAACGATTTCGCCTGATATTCAAAGCGCAGCGGCAGCGCCCCGCCTGTGGCGGCATGGGAAGCCGCAATCGTTTCGTACCAGAGGCGGAACGGGGTCTTCTCGCCTGAGACTGGATTCGTCAGCAGGGCTTCCATGCGCGTCACCGTGCCCGACGGAGCAAGAATGTTCTTCGCCGCGAAGTAAGAGGTCGAAGACGCGTCCGCCTCTTTGCGTGTGTCCAACCGGAAGCGCTTCCGGTTAAAGACGACGGAGCTGGTTGTCCGCGGACGCGCGTCAAGCATGGCCTTGCGGACCATGTACAGAAAGGTCCCCGCCTGGTCTTCGATTCCGCCGTCCGCGGCGGCGTTGTCGCCCGGCTCTTCGCCTCCGCCATCCATAGCCATGGCTTCGCGCGCCTTGTCCACCAGAGGGTTGATGTCACGCCACGTGTATCGGCCCGGCAACGCGAGACGATCGGGTGCGAGGTAAGGCTGCCCCTGCGTCCATAGCCCTGCGATGCGCTGTAAGGCACCATACTCTCCGAGGCCTCCAACGCCTTCTTCGCCTGATCGAGGTTGTCTTCCTTCGAGGTCGTCATGAAGGCGAGCCATGCGCACTCCACGGGCGTTCCCGGAAGTTCCTCAATCACGCCTTCCTGAATAAATCCAAGCCGGTTCAGGCCCCGCGCGCTTTCCGGATAGGAACCCGCGCCGAACTGCATGGCGAGCCTGCGCCCCGCCTTCTCAACCACCAGATAACCGCTGCCCACCGAGTTCTTCGATAACAGCGGGACAGAGAAAAGCGTTACGGTTGCATTGGCGACGTATTTACGAACCTCCGGCTGACCGTCGGTCTCGTCAGGCCTCGGAGAATTCACGTGCAGCAGCCGATCGAGCGCGAAAACCGCCTTTTGATTGAATCCACTGTTTACCCCGGGCGCCGTCGCCCCGAGGAGCCTCGCCAGGAGACTGCTTCCAGCAGCCGCCAGGATATGCCGTCGTGAGATGGTCATGCCCCCAGGATATTGAATCACCGGTTTCAGGCGAGCGAACCGGGGGAGACATTTTAGAGAAAATTGTTTTGCAGTTTGACTAATTCCCGGCCGAGCAAATCCCCCGGCGTCGACCATATCCGGGCTGGAACAGCCGCTGGTTTACCCGTGCGTGAAGCGCACAGGGCGGCGGCTCCGTCGTGCGCGCTGGAAACCAGAGCGTGAAGCTCGCGATAAATCTCCAGATAGCGGGCGGTTACGAGGGGCCAGCGGTGCTGTTCCGCTGTCTGGCGCGCAGCCAGGATGCGCCGCGTGCGTTCCGGGACCTGACTGCCAACCGACGTGACCGCCTTCGCGAAGGAAACAGGATCGTCATCTGCCAGCCACGCATTCGAACCGTTCGCGTACGAAGTAACCCCTCCGCGGTTCGGCGCCACCAGCGGTAATCCCGAGGCCATCGCCTCCAGCGGGGCAATACCGAATGGCTCACGCGGATTCGGGTGCACGAAGATGTCGGCGTTCGCGTAGTAATCGGCCAGGGTTTCGCGATCGGGTATGTGGCCCGGAAACTTGACATGCCGCAGCCCGCGCGCGGCGCATTCCTTCTTAAGAATTCCGAGCAGCGTGCCTGTGCCGGCGATGGCGAGCCGGTAGTGCTCCGGGTCGAGCCGCGCCGCGGTATCGAGCAGCAGGCCGGGATTCTTCTCCGGCGCCAGCCGTCCGGCGTAGAACAGCACAGTGGTCTCCTCGCCGGCCTCAACCAGATCGAGTAATCGCCGGCGGCCCTGCGGCGAACGCCGCGCCGGCGTGAACGTATCGCAGTCGACTCCCATCGGCGCCACCCAGATGCCGCGTCTGACGCGGTGTCCCCGCGAAGCGCGGATCAGTTCTTCCGCCACATGCTCGGAGATCGTCACGTGATGATCGAACATGCCGAAGTAGAGCCACTTCATGAACCACCGGCTGAAGCGGCGTCCGGCCTGACCAGGTGTCAGGTAGGCCGCGACGTTCTCATCCATGCGTTCGTGGCTGAGTCCGATTACCGTTGGCCGAAGACGCACGCCCGGCAGACGGCGCGTGCGCAGCAGACCCGCCAGATACGGCATCGAGTACTTGTCGGATATTTCGATCAGATCGGGTTTCTCGTCGTTGATGATGCGCTGCAGAGCCGTGTGCGGCAGCAGGTAGCGATGTGGCAGCACCATGCGGTAGCCCCGATCGAGCGGCGCGCGCGGCGCTTCAATGTTGTAGATGCGCCCGAATTCACCCACTTCCGCAACGCTGGTCGATTCACCCGGCACCACCAGCCGCATGTAGTGCCCTTCGCGGTTGGCGGCCTCGAGAAGCGCACGATAGAAGGTACCGATGCCGCCCGATGCCGCGTGCCAGCAGTTCGTCAGATGGAGAGTTTTCAAGCCTCGGCGCCCCGCAGCGACTTCCAGAGCCAGACGGGTCCGACAGCCAGGAATCCGCCGATCACGCGCGGCAGCGCACGCATATCCTGTGCCAGCGACGGCGAATTCGCGCCCACTACCAAGGTGCCGCGCCGCATCGCGTAGCAGTTGAACAGGGTCGAGATGACAGTAAAGCACATCGACGAAATGATGCTCACCTTGAGGTGCGGTGTGTGGCGAAGCCAGTGCACCACGAACTCCAGCGAATGAGAGACAACTGGCAGCAGAATCATGGCGGCAACCGCGCCGTGCCATTCGGGTTCGCTCTCGCCCAGCGTTTGCGTGATGGCGCCGTAGAAGCCGGACGTGAGGGCGCGGTAAATCCACTCAGCCAGCATCGCGCCTGTTGCGGCCCACAGGCCGGAGCGCAGATTGGCGAGGAAGAAAATAATGCCGCGGACCAGCGAACTGAAGAACGCCGCCTTCCAGTTCCACCGCCGAACTAACAGATCGGCGGGGTTTAACAAAAGCCTGTATAAAGCCTCGCGGAGCGTCATGCAGGAGTTTGTAAGCCAGCATACTGCCGGCGCATTGCAGGGTGATGTCAGCTTCCGCCGGAAATGGTGAAAGTTTGAATCAGATGCTCAGCACCGGGCATGGGGAATCGCGCACGATCGAATACACATGCGTGCGCAGTCTGCCGGCAAAGTGCGGGAGGGCTCCGCGGCCGATCAGCACAAGATCGGCCCGATCTTTTTCTGCCGCCGCCGCGATAATCTTCGCCGTATCGCCGGCATGCACGCAAAGCCGGAAATCGGTGCCCGCGTCTTTCTGCATGGCGTCGATCTCCCGGCGCGCTGCCTGCTTCAGGCCTTCTTCGAAATCCCGGCTCAGGTACTGCTCCATCCGCGTCCCCGGGGCCGGTGGAAGTGCGTGCACCAGATGAATCTGCGAGCCGAACGATGTCGCCAGTTGTCCCGCGCACCGAATCAGCCGCATCGCGTCGGGCGTCGCGTCGATGGCGCAGACCACGTTTCGCCATTCCGGCGAAACCGCATACTCCGGTGTCTCGGCATGCGCCGCCGTCCACACCGCGCATTCCACATCGTGGAGCACCTTAGCTGTGGCTGACCCGAGCAGGGCCGAACGGAAGCGCCCGCGTCCCCGCGTTGGCATCATAACGACGTCAAAGGCGAGCTCCCGCGCCAGATCGACAATTGCGGTAGCGGCGTCGCCCTCCTCCACCAGAATCCTCGCCGGCACACCCGGGAAATACTCGACGGCGAACTGTTTAAGCCTGTCGCCAGCCTCGTCGATCATCGCGCTGATGTTCAGGTCGGGCGCGCACGGCGCTTCCGCGGTGCCATACCAGAGAGCGGGGATTTCGACGAAATTCGCCAGCGTCAGAGCCGCGCCATGATGCTTCGCCGCCGCCAGAACAAATGGCGCAACCATCCGGCAACGCTCCGAGAAATCGACCGGGAAAAGGATTTTGCTGAAGTGCATAACGCCTCCTGACCTGAACTGAAGTGCAACCGGCGCACCAGATTGCGCGACCGCTAATCGTAAGGCAGCATTCAGCTTTCCTGTGCCGTGCAGGCGAGGTTGCGCCAGAAGGCGCGGTCCGGTGCGCCGCGCCACCCAGCGGGCGGCAAGGCACGTCGAATCTTACGGGAAAAACGTGCCTTATAAATGGAGGTCCGGTTGCGCAGCGCGAACTGGGGGGCTTCGGATGCTCATTCTGAATCGCTGGCTTGACTACCTGAATGAGAATAAAATTCAGTACTCGCATTCGCTCCACCGCCGCGCCGAAACCGCCCTCCAGACCGCGGCGGCCGAGCGCGTCCCGCCGCACGATCTTGCCAAGACCGTGGTTTACGCAGCCGACAACGGGTTCGGTCTGGCCGTAGTGCCTGCCGACGAACTGGTCGACCTGCCCGAACTCGCGCGTCTTCTCGGCAGCACCTGCATGCGCCTCGCCGAGGAAGGCGAGCTTGCGGAGATATTCCCCGACTGCGAGCTTGGCGCTATGCCTCCGTTCGGGCAGCCATACAAAATGCCCGTGCTGCTCGATACCGGACTGGCGGCGCGCGCGTTCATCGCCTTCGCCATCGGTACCCATTCGGATGTAGTCCGGATGAGCGTGGCGGACTATATCAGGCTGGCCCGCCCCCTGGTCGGTGGCCTTACCCTGAATCACACCCTCCGCGTCTCACTGTAAGGCCTGTCAACCCGCCGCTGAATTCCCGAAAGGCTAAAGAGTTTCCGTCCTGCCGCCGATATGGAGGTAGCGATTAATGATTGATCGCCTCCCCACGGTTGCCGTGGAGAGAACTTCACGAAAAGGAAGGTCCTCCATGGACTTACCGGTTACAAAGCTAGGAAAGCAAACTACCCTGGCACTCGGCGGGTTACTCGCGCTCACAATGTGCGCGGGTTCCTTGAGTGCCAATACATCGTTGCTGTCGGCGTCTGCCACGGCATCGTCAGCATTGACCGCAACTATAACCTGCAATACGCAGTACGGGCCCAGCACCACGGCCTCGGGCACAACGGCTGTCACACTCGCCGTCCATGCATTCCCGGCGCCCACCGGCGTCAATACAATTACGATCGGCGTAGTCGCGAACAGCGCTGTGAAGATGACTCCGAATACAACTTCGGTGCTCACCGCAGCCAACAATGCGGCCGGTCTGGTCTTCACCGTCGCCGCCCAGCCGGGTTGCGCCAACACCGTGAGCAACGCGAATTCGCTCACCGTGCAGCTGACCGCGGCCGTGAACGCCGCCGCCGCGGGCAACGACGTCACCGTGGCCGTGAGCGACACTGTCACAGCCACCAACTCCGCGCTGGTCGCGCAACCCGTTACGATCAACTGCGGATACAGCGCATCCGGACCTGTGTATGTTCCCGGCGCCCCGCAGACGGTCGCGGTAACTTCAGCCGCTGTCGGCGGAACGCCCTTTACCGCGGACACGACAGTCACGTACGATCCGGCCTATGTCATTCTGACTCCGGTCGCGCCCGGCGGAACGGCTACCGCCACTGCCTCTGTGTTTCAGATTCAGGCGGCAACACTATGCGGCTCCGGAGCCGGCACCGACAAGAATTTCAATCTTCATCTGGTGAATTCCCCGGCCCCGGTTGTTTCCGTCGCGGTCACGCTGCACTACACCACCGTCAGCCCGCTGACCGTTACCCCCGTCCCGTCCGCCCCGACGCTCGCACTGACTTACACGAAAACTTCGGGCAACGCGGCAATTGGTAATGTGAGCGTCACTTCGACCCTCGCAAACGCCTATTTCACCGTGAACACCGCGACGCTGCCGATCTGGCTTACGGTGAATATCACCGCAGCCACGGTGCCCACCAACGGGAAAACCATGCAGTTCAGTACCACCACCCAGGTCGATTCCCTTCCCCCGGGCAATTACAGCGCCACCGTCTTCCTGCAGCTCGCCGGTTATGCGGACACTCCAATACCGATCACTCTGCTCGTGACGAACGCGACGCCCAAACTGGTGATTACCTCGGCTAATCCGATGCCGGTCACGTACATTATCGGCGGCACGACTCCCGTTACCACAATCACCGTTGCGTCCACCGACTCACCGATCCCTTATTCGATCAGCCTCGCCGGAGCCCTCGCTCCCACGCTGGCTGTCGGAGAGCAGGCTACCGGTATTGCCTACAGCTTTGGCAGCAACGTCGCCATCAACTACAACCCGCTGCTGTTCTCCACGTCGCCTCCGGGAACCGTGCTCAGCGGCACCGTAACGTTCACCTGGGGCAGCCCGGCTTCGGTTACCGTGGTCACCCTCAACCTGACCGTCACGTCGCCCGGCGCCACCATCACCAGCATTTCGCCGGGGACTCTCCCCACGGCAGCGCCTGGCACGGTGTTTCACGTCAGCATCATCGGTTCAGGCTTTGTCGGCGGCTCCAATCCGGCATTGGCGACCAGAGTGGGCTTCGTCACCGGGTCGAACCCTGGATCACTCAATACCGATACAAACTTCAGACTGACCTATAACAGTCCCGCCAATCTCGACCTGCAGATCACGGTTCCCGCGACCGCGGACCCGAATCTTCTTTTCAGCCCCACCGGCGCCGGCGGTCCGGTCTACCTCGGAGTTGCCAATGGTACAGGCAGCATTCCAACCGGCACGGCAACGCTGATGGTCGCGCCCGGCCCGATCATATACGGGATCACCAGTTCGTCCTCGTTCACGGAAGTCTCCGGCGGAAACCTTCCCCAGCTGGCTCCGTACGACATGATCAGCATCTTCGGTTCCGGTTTTTGCTCTTCGGCAGGGACAGGCTGCAGCAGTACGCAGATGCTTCCCGGCACCCCGGATCCCGCGCTGCAGATCTTCCCGTTCCAGCTCAGCCCGGATACATTGCCGGCTTCCGGCAACGATACGCGCCGCCAGCTGACCGTTACGTTATATCCGCACAACACTCTCGCTAACGGCCTTCCGGCGCCGCTCTTATTCGCCACCAACGGCCAGATCAATGCCATCGTTCCGGGTGCCGTTCTCGCGGCTCCGACCGTATATGACGTTGTCGTAGCCTTCGGCTGCCCGTTGCTCGCCAGCGGCGTAGGCTGCACTCCGTCAACAGTGGTCCAAAGCACTCCGTTCCCGGTAAACACCGTCGCGACCGATCCTGGTATCTTTACAGTCGGCTCCGACGGCCAGGGACCCGCGGCGGCGCTGGCGGCCAGCACGTATGCCCTCATCAACACGGCCAATCCTGCCGGTATGCGCAACGGCGCCGCGTCCGATACCGTTCAGATCTATGTAACGGGTCTGGGCGTGCCCCCCAGTGCCGCCGCTTATGGCTCCAACAGCGGCGCCTGCGTCGCTCCGCTCGGCGTCGGCTACCTCGCCGCGCTGATCGGCAGCGTGACCCCCAACCCCTCGCTCAGTACGATCGACGGCGCGGTTCTGCAGGACAGCCTCTTCCCGAATGATCTGCCGCCCTGCTTCAGCACCGAACCCACCGCAACGGTCGGCGGCGTTCCCGCTACCATCAGCTACGCAGCGTTCGTCGGGAACACGGTTGCCGGGCTTTACCAGGTCAACCTTACGCTTCCCTCAGCCACGAACGTTTTCTCCCCCAACTACCCGGCGACGAGCAATCAGATCACGAACCTCACCGCCCCGACGCAGCTGCCGGTCTTCATTACCGCCGGCGGTCAGACCACACAGACGGGCGTCATGCTGAACGTCGCCCCGGCGCTGCTTATGGCGCACACCCCCGCCTATTCGACGGGTACGACCTACAACCTGTCGATCGGCCATGCCTTTACCAGCACGATCACTGGAACCAACAATGGGGCGAGTGCCGGCATTACCTACGCCGTCACCGCCGGCGCGCTGCCCAAGGGTCTCGCGCTGACTCAGTCCAGTAACGTCGCCACCATCGCCGGCACTCCCGCCCAGGGTTCTGCCGGAACCTACAACGTCACCGTCACGGCGACCAATGCGTCCGCCATTCCGGTAACCGGCAGCATCAGCTTCACCTATTACGTACCGGGTGGGTTGTACGTCACCACGGCTGGCTCACCTCAGAGCACCTTCGGGGCGATAAACAACGGCATCGTGACAGTGATAGCAGTCGGCGGCACCGCTCCCTACAACAGCTTCGCCATTACAACTCCGTCCACGGCGATTGCCGGCTTGTCGATCACCTCGGGCGGCATTCTGAAGACCGACGGCACCACGCCGGCCGGTACCTACCAGCTCACGGTCACCGCGACCGATTCCGCCGGACTGACGGGCACGGTCACGTTCAACCTCGTCATCGCCCTGTCCGCGGTTCCTGCGGCTACTGCTAACACCGCCGTAACTACCGGTGGCGGAATCCAGACGGTCACCACCATCACGGTAACCGGCTACTCCGGTACTGGCGGCACCCCGCTGACCTGCACGGTCAGTGACACCGTCCACTTCTCCTGCGCTGACGCGGCTGGAACGGTGACTCTGTCGACCCTCACGCCTACCGCCATGACAGCGACAGATCCGTATCCTGTCATGGTCACGGTAACAGACACGGCGACTGCGCCGAACGCAGTAACCGGTGGCGGAAACTACGGCACGCAAACCACTGTAACCATCACGGTGACACCGGGAACCTAACCGAATCCGGCTAACCTCAAACCTCGGCGGCGGGAGACAAAATCTCCCGCCGCCTTTTTTATTTGATTTGATCCAGCAGCGGAATATCCTTCACGGGCTTCGGCCCTGGCAGCGACTTCAGGTAAGCGTATATATCGTTCACTTCCTGATCGCTGAGAACCTTGTCTGTGTATGCAGGCATGGCGCCCGCCGGCTTCCGGACATACCGGATCATCCCCTGGGCATTCAATACGGGCGGCGCGAGCCGCGCTCCCTGCACCGTCCCCTGGCCGTTATATCCGTGACACTCGTAACACCCGTCCCGCAGAAAAATCTTCTTCCCGTTCGCCGCGTCCTGCGCGCACAGCAGTCCGGGAATCGCCAGCAACGCCCCCGCCAGAGAAATCTTAGCCATTACCGTCTTATCTCGGCTGCGTGACGACGTCGATCAGCGCCGGCTCGCCCTTCTTCACCACTTCGATGGCCTTCTTAATCGCCGGTCCCAGATCGTTGGGATTCTCAATCGGTCCCAGGCTGTACACTCCGTACGCCTTCGCCAGCAGCGCGTAATCGATATTCGGATCCCACAGCCCCGTGCCGATCTTCGCCGTATCCACCCCGCGCTGCGCCCGCGCCGCCATATCTTCGATGTACATCAGCTCCTGATGATAGGCCCGGTTATTGTGCATGACGCTCAGCAGCGGAATATGATGGTGCGCCGAAGTCCACAGGACGCCCGGCGCATAGTTCAGATCGCCGTCACACTGGATATTAACGCTGATCCGCCCGTATTTCCGGTTCGCCAGTGCCGCGCCCGTCGCCGCCGGAGCGCCATACCCCACGCCGTAAGCCCCGTGCCCGCCAATGTAATTGTGGTGCTTCGTGAAATCCCACAGCCGCGTAGGCCAGTTGCTGAAGAACGGATTCACATCCGACAGCAGCGACCAGTCCTCGTTCCGGATCTGATTCCAGATCTCCGCCGACACACGCGCCGTCGTAATCGGGCTCGCATCCCATGCGTACGCGGCCTCCTCGAGTGCGCGTTCCTTCGCTTTCTTCGCCGCAGCCGCGTACTTCGCGCCGCGCTCGCTGAAGCGGCGTCGCTGATCCGCCGTGATCAGCTTCCGGCAGGCTTCAATCAGATACGGCAGCGTCGCCTCCGCGTCCGCCGCGATCGCCAGATCCGTTTCCTGATATCGCCCCAGATCCTGATAGTTGCTCTTTTGTTCCAGTTCGCCCGAGTAGATCGTGATCAGCTTCGCGCCCGGCTTCGTGATGGCGCGGCTCTCCATCCCCATCTTGTTCACCGGCGTCATGCTATGGGTCGAGAACCAGATATCCGGCACTTCGAGCGCCAGAATCACATCCGCCTGCGCGATACTTCCGCCGCCGAACAGCGGATGGTTCGTCGGGAAATTCATGCGGAACCGCCGGTCCTGCACCGGCGCCTGCAGCAACTCCGCCAGTTCGACCAGCAGCTTCAGGCCCTCCGGTGTCCGTGCCGCACGCCCCGCGATGATCACCGGGTCTTCCGCCGCTACCAGCATCTTCGCCGCTTCCGCCACCGCGCCCGCATCGCCCGCCGGCGGCGACGTCAGCGTCAGCTTCGGAATCCGCGCGCTCCGCCGGTCAGCTTCTGACAGCGGCTCTTCCTGCAGCACCGCGTCGGCCACCAGCACCACCGGCTCCATCGGCGGCGTCATCATGACGCGATATGCCTTCACGGCCGATTCCGCGAACTGCTGCATCGACACCGGCGCGTCGTCGAACTTCGTGTAGTCGCGCACCATCGCCGCCGCGTCCTGCACGCTGTGCGTCCATTCCACGTCGCTGCGCCGCCATGTCCCGTCCGCAATGTTGCCCAGCAGGATATACACCGGCACGCGGTCCGCGAAAGCGTTATAAATCGCCATCGACGCGTGCTGCAGCCCTACCGTCCCGTGCGCCATGATCATCAGCGGCTTGCCTTCGATCTTGGCGTACCCATGCGCCATCGCCACCGACGACTCTTCGTGACAGCACGTCAGCAGCTCGGGCATCTTATTGTGCCCGTAATTGACGATCGATTCATGAATGCCGCGGAAGCTCGACCCCGGATTCGCCAGCACATACTCGAACCCGAGGCTCTTGATCACATCGACCATGAAGTCGGAGCCCGGCCGATCCGTCGTATACACATCGACGCGCGCCGGCGGTGGTGAACTCTCCGCGGCAGCCAGTCTCGCGCCCGGCAGCGTCGTCGCCGCGCCTTTCGCCTGCGCCTGCGCTTCCTGCGCCTCGAGACCAGCCGGCCCCGCGACCAGCGCCGCAGCCCCTGCCGCCGCACCTTTCAGGAAACCACGCCGCCCCACCGGGCTCTTCGACGTCTTCTTCGCCATACGTGCCTTCTATCTTATAGTTAGTGGGGCCAGGCTTTCCAGCCTGCCGCCGGGCTTCTGCCCGGCGCGGAATCACAGGATTCTTACTCAGCCCTGGCGACCGTCGTGACTTCCTGCCCTGCCGACCCGCCCAGCTTCTGGATCAGCGCCGCCGTCACTTCCTTTGGTGGCTGCCGGCCTGTGCCGCCCTTGCCCATCGCAAGATCGTATGGCGTCAGTCCCTGCTTGTTTGCGGCATTAATCTTCGCGCCGTTGTCGGCCAGATACTGAATGATCGTATCCGCCCCGCGCCGTGCCGCGCCGTGCATCGCCGTCTCGCCTTTATCCGTTGCGGCATTGACATCGAGCCCCAGACTCACGCAAAGCTTCACTGCCTCCAGCGCCTGCGCTTCAGTGCCGCGGTTCGAATCCGTATAACCCATGCCCGCCGCGACAGACAGCGCCGTCACGCCATCCCTGGTCCCCAGCTTCGCGTCCGCCCCATGCTCCAGCAACAGCTTCATCACCTCGACATCGCCGCTGCGCGCCGCCCGCAGGAACGCCGTCGCCCCCACGCCGAGCGTCCGGTCGGCATTATCCTGCGCCGCCTTCTTGATGATCGATACCGCCGTCAGCCGCGCATTCACATTCGCTTTGTGATCGATCAGCGCTTTGATCACGTCGAGGCTCGAGACTTTATCCGTCTCTTTCACGAGCGGCCGGTCCGACCAGTCCACATCGTGTGCATCCACCACGGCAAAAATCGGGCTTCGGCCGTCTTTATTCACCGCATTCACATCCGCGCCCCTCGCGATCAGCATCAGCGACAGTTCATCATGATTGTTCAGAATCGCAATCAGCAGCGGCGTATTCCCGTCCGCATCGCCCTGATTGATATCCGCGCCCGCATCAAGCAGCGCTTTTGCCGATTCGATCGATCCCTGCCGTGCCGCGAAAATCAGCGCCGTCAGACCGCCGCGCGAAATCGGCGCCGCCGGCGTCCCGGCCATCAGCTTCGGAGGCGTCGTATCGCGGTCGCTCGACCGCACTTTCGGATCCGCCCCGTGCGCCAGCAGCAGTCTGATCACTTCCGGATGGTTCTCCGCCGCCGCCCACATCAGGCTCGTCTGACCGCGAAAGTTTTCCTTTGCATTAGCGTCCGCGCCATGGTCCAGCAGCACTTTCACCGCATCCACGTTGCCCGCGCGCGATGCCGTCATCAGAACCGTCTCGCCTTTGTCAGTGGTCAGCGTGTTTACGTCGGCGCCCGCTTTGAGCAAGGCCTCGATCAGCGCGGCGCTGCCATACGTCGCAGCTTCGGCCAACGGCGTCACTCCATAACGATTCGCCGCCTTCGCATTCGCGCCCGCCTTCAGCAGCCACT
>Ga0182030_10005201_pt1 | contig 27670 bp, 25 predicted proteins | sample 812S3MmetaG_FD_121299 | JGI IMG/M metagenome (GOLD analysis project Ga0182030, IMG submission 121299) | Permafrost microbial communities from Stordalen Mire, Sweden - 812S3M metaG (Illumina Assembly) | ecosystem: Environmental > Terrestrial > Soil > Wetlands > Permafrost | place: Sweden... | reverse complement strand
CGCGCACCCGCAACGGATGAACCTATAACTTGCTGATTTGAATCATGGGGGGTTGTCGTGGTCACGGAATCAACCATTCTGAAAATCCGCGTGTCGGTGGTTCAATTCCATCCCTGGCCACCAAAAACTAAATCTCTGAATTCACACGTCTTTTCCTCACTTCCCCAAACCGGCGCAGGGAAATCGAATTGGCGCTGATTGACCTGATCGACGCTGATTCAAAGACGATCACTACAAGATTAGCTAAGTGACGCCTGTCGACTTTTGTAGTCGGGGATAACTCGCCGGGGCAAGTGGCTCGATACCGCCGACGATGGGGCAACATCCATTTCAGCTGCATTCATTAGCTGAAATGGAGTTCCGACTCATGGCTCTGACTCAGTCTCAAGTCGTTAAGGCGACCCGTCGCGAGAAGACCTATCGGTTGTTTGATTCCCTCGGTCTCTACCTTGAGATCGCCCCTTCGGGCGGCAAATGGTGGCGGATCAAATATCACTTCGAGCGCAGGGAGAAGCGGCTGTCACTCGGCGTGTTCCCGGCAGTGAGCCTGCAGGCGGCGAGAGTAAGATGCATTGAGCTTCGGGCGCAGATTGCCGCGGGCGTAGACCCTTCTGCTTTGCGAAAAGCGTCCAAGAACGACCGGAACTCAGTCAACGAGACCCTCGAGGCCATCGCGCGCGAATGGCACAAGAGCTCCTCCCGAGCCTGGACGGACTCTCACGCCGACCGCAACCTGAGGCGTCTGGAAAGTTACGTGTTTCCCTGGATTGGGACCACGCCGATCCGAAAGGTCAGCGCTGTTGATCTACTCGGCTGTATTCGCAGGCTCGAGCATCAGAATACCTACGAGACTGCGCGCCGGGTGCTTCAAGTCTGTGGGCAAGTCTTTCGCTATGCAATTCTGACTGGACGAGCGGAGACAGATGTCTCGATACACCTTCGAGGTGCCCTGGCCAGTCGGAATCGACAACATCATGCGTCGATCCGCAGCCCCCGTGAGTTTGGTGCGCTGCTGCGGGCGATTGATGGCTACGACGGGACCCTGGTATCGAAGTGCGCGCTCAGACTCGCGCCTCTTGTTTTCGTAAGACCGGGAGAGCTGCGCAACGCGCAGTGGGGCGAAATTGACTTGCCGCAAGCAGAGTGGCGCATTCCGAGTCACAGAATGAAGGCACGACTTCCCCACATTGTTCCTTTGTCGTCGCAAGCGGTCTCGTTGCTACGAGACTTACAGCCACTCACGGGTCGCGCGACGTATGTCTTTCCTAGTGAACGGACATCGACGCGGCCCATGAGCAACAACACACTAAATGCGGCCCTGCGCCGGCTTGGCTACTGCCGCGACGATATAACTGCACACGGCTTCCGTGCCACGGCGTGCACACTGCTCAATGAGTTAGGTTGGACAGCGGACGCCATCGAGCGCCAACTGGCGCACGCAGATCGTAACGGTATCCGATCCGTCTATAACTACGCGCAGTACCTGCCGGAGCGACGACTCATGATGCAGGCCTGGGCGAACTACTTAGATCACTTGCGTAACGAGGTCCGTACCGACGTCGAAGACTATCACCCAAGACCACCTCAATCGGAAGGCGCTCTCAGTTGGTTGGGTCCTAACCGCATCTTGCTCGGCCTTTCCCATTCCTCACTCGAAAGACAACCGAAGCCCCAGCAGTGGCCTTTGTGCAGCGATCTCTCCTGCCCGCCACTGACGCTTTCATAGATAGTATTGGAACCTCGCCCTTACCGTATAGGTGCCGTCGCCGTATCGGCGGTGTAAGCCAATGGATCTGGATCCTCACGCGACTCACCGCTTGGCCCGACGAACACGGCATAAGCTCAGATCTACAAGTCGATGGATAATCAAACGGTAAGCCGATAGGCTCAGATCGTCTCGACGATACAAGGTTGAGTTGACGAATGGCTTTGATCGAGCATCACACATCCCGCAATTCGGGCGTTGATGCGTACACATTATGCTGGAATCAATGGCAGATCGAAGTGATCGCTGTCATGCGGAAGGAATTCGGCGCTTTTCTTCCCGAGATTTCGCTCGACGATGTTGATTGGCCGTCCTGGCAAAAGTTCTTTGTGGAGGGGCGCTCGCCGCGTGCTGCCGTGCTTCGGGCCTTTGAACGAGACCTGTAAGGGAGGCGCCGCTTGGCTTGTGAGCCGTCGCATGCAGCTCTTGATATTGTTGTCCGTACTACTGCTTGCCTTCCATGCTGAAGCCGATGAGGTGCTGCGAATCGGAGATGCCAAGGGGTTGTCTCATGCGCTGCTCGCCGCTGCGGGGGAACTGGAGGGGTTGGATTATCCAATCCAGTGGGCGGAATTTCCCGCTACGGCGCCCGCGCTCGAAGCGCTCTCCGCCGGCGCTATCGACTTGCGAGGTGCGGCCGCGGCGCCTCTGGTGTTTGCGCTTGCCGCAGGTGCCCGTGTCAAGGCCGTGGCAGTGCTGCATCAGGAAGGCCCGCGGGCCTCCGTCGCGATCCTGGTGCCCCCCGATTCAACGATCCACCGCGTTAGTAACCTGCGCGGCAAACGCATAGGTACCAATAGGGGATCCGTGGGGCATCACCTGGTGCTGGCGGCTCTGCGACGCGAGGGTATCCCGGTCTCCGAAATCGAAATCCGCAATCTGTTGCCGGCCGATGCAAAGGCTGCGCTTAGCGCCGGCGCGGTCGATGCCTGGTCGACCTGGGAGCCGTACGTTTCCATCGCTGAGGCGGAAGATCGGGATCGAGCCGTTGTGGATGGCACAGGCCTGCCGATTCCTGACTCCGTCTGGGTTGCCAGTGACTTGGCGCTGACGCAAAAGAGAGCACATCTTAGTGATCTAGTGGCGCGACTGGGCCGTGCGCAGCAGTGGGCGCACAGCCATCTTGACGAATATGCCCACCTCTACGCGTCGCAGACTGGCCTGGCGGTTGAAGTCGCCCGAGGAATCGTGGCTCACATGGATGCGGTGTTCACGCCGATCGATGAGGGAATCATCAGGGAATATCAAAGCGTGGCTGACCTGTACCGGGACGCGGGGGTGATCCGACAGCCGATTGATGTCTCCGCCGCCTTCGACAAGGAAGTCTGGCGTGCGAGTTTGTCGCAGGGGGCAAGGCGCTCCACGCAGCAGTGATTTGGCGCTCATCTATATACGCGCATGAGCGCTCGCGGGTCACGTTGGAGAGCCTCTTGCCGTCGCCGCTGCCCTCGGCGTGACAGCGATCCACTACCTATAATTATCGAGGCATCAACTCATACACGTGCAACCGAATCGATGACTGCTAGCATTCCGGCCGACCCCCCAACTCGGACGCTGCGGTAGGTATGACTCATATCCCGATACTCATCGAGTCTCTTCCGGCCGCAGCGTCCATCCTTTTCATTTCGGTCACGCGCCTGTGAGGCCTGCGACGCCGTTCATTCGGCTAAAAAGGAGTTTTACATGAGCAAATTTTCAATCGGCGAGTCGTCTTGGTTGCTGGGCTTGGCGATGAGTCTTGCGTTGGTTCCATCGGCATTCGCGGCACAAAGCGCGGATTCTACGCCTCAAGCGGCCACTGCTTCATTCAAGGCGCATGTCCTTTCGCGTGCGGAACTCGATACGTTACTGAAAGAGCCCAAGAAGATTCTGGTCATAGATGTACGCCGCCCGGATGAGATTAGCTCCATAGGAGGATTACCGGTGTACCTGAGCGTCCAGGCCGACGAGCTCGAGAGCGAGCTGTCCTGGATTCCGAAAGATCGCACCATCGTGACCCTGTCGAATCACGGCTTGCGGGCTGGCAAGGCGGCCGATCTGCTGGCAAGCCATGGATTCAAGGTGGCCGGTGCCGCAGATGCGGAAGCCTATGAACGCGAAGGTGGCACGCTTACCAAAATTGCTCCACAACCGGTGCCGGCGGCCAAACCCGCCGTAACTCAGGGATCGCATTGAAGTCATCGATCATTGAAAGGCGCTGCGGAAATAGCCCTTGGGGATCTGGCCTGGGCAGGGACAGCCTTGAAGCTTCATGAGTGAATCGCATCCAAGGACGTTACTGGCGTTTCCTCCTCCCGTACCGAATACGCCTACTCTCAAGGGCCGACCGCCCATCGCCCTGGATCCCCGTTCCGTTCAGCTTTACGAGCGTCTCTCCCGCTTAGCGCTCAGCGGCGCTTCGGTGATGATCACCGGGGAAACAGGCACTGGGAAGGAGTTGGCGGCGCGATATCTGCATGACCACAGCGGCGTGACCGGCCCGTTCGTCGCAGTCAATTGTGGCGCGTTCAACGACACTCTGGCGGAAGCGGATCTCTTCGGCCATGAATCGGGCGCCTTTACGGGCGCGCAGCACGCGCGTGCCGGTTGGTTTGAAGCGGCCGACGGTGGCACTCTGTTTCTGGATGAGATCGGCGAGATGCCCCTTGGATTGCAAGTGAAGCTGCTGCGCGTATTGCAGGAAGGGCAGGTCGTAAGGCTTGGATCCCGCAAGCCCGTAAGCGTCAATGTGCGAATCATTGCGGCGACCAACCGGGAGCTCGATGCCGCTGTGGAGTCGCGTGCGTTCCGCAGCGATCTCTATTACCGGCTGCACGTTGCCTCGGTTCAATTGCTGCCCCTGCGCGAGCGAGCTGGAGACATCCTCCCTTTGGCTCGGCATTTCCTGGATGCGCATCGGCGCAAGCTCGGTATCGACCGGCCAAGGCTCACTACCGGCGCCGAACAGGCACTGCTTGAGTATGACTGGCCGGGAAATGTGCGCGAATTGGAAAATGTAGTCCAATCCGCGTTGATCGACGCCCCCGACGGGTTGCTCGATACTGGTGATCTGAGTCTCACGAAACGTCCCGGGCGCCCAAAGGCGGTCTCCGTGGCCGAAGATGCCTCTGAATCCATCAGCCGGGCACTGCGGCGGCTGCTTGAAAGCGATGTGGCAGATATCTATGAGCGGGTTGAGCGGCTGATGATGACAATGGCGTTTGAGCACTGCGACGGCAATACTTTCCGTACCGCCAAGCGTCTTGGAATCTCTCGCACTATGGTGCGCGCTCAGGTAAAGCGCTTTAGCTTGTTGGCACCCGATTTCTCAAATTGAACTGAACCGGCCAACGATTGGCGAACCGGCATGGACAGTGGCGGTCGCCACTGCCGCCGATTGCGTCTGAAACATTGGGCTCGGCCTACCCAACGCCGGGAACAGCAGCTCGGCGGTTCGATAGGCCTCCTCGAGATGCGGATATCCGGACAGGATGAATGTTTGGATGCCGATCTCGCGATACTGGTCGAGCGCGCGCGCGATATTGTCGGGGCTGCCGACGAAGGCGGTACCGGCGCCGCCGCGCACCAGCCCGACACCCGCCCAGAGATTAGGCCCGATTCTCAGGCTGTCGCGACTGCCGTGATGAAGTCGCGCCATGCGGCTCTGGCCTACCGACTCGGACGCGGCAAACGCCGCCTGCGCTTTAGCGATCTGCTCATCGGTGAGGTGCTCGATTAACCGCTCGGCCTCCGTCCAAGCCTCCTCCTCGCGCTCGCGCACGATGATGTGGGCGCGCAAACCGAAGCGCACGTGGCGACCAAAGCTCTCTGCCTGGCGGCGCACGCGGGAGATTTTCTCGGCGACCTCCTCGGGTCGTTCGCCCCATGAGAGGTAGACGTCTACGTGCTCCGCTGCAACGCCGAGGGCCTCGTCGCTGGAGCCGCCAAAATAAATCGGCGGGTAGGGTTGCTGCACGCTTGGGAGCAACGCCTTGCCGTTCTCAATGTGGATATGTCGTCCCTGGATATTGACCGCCATGCTGCCGAAGGCAGCCCGGAAGGCGACCAGCCACTCCCTGGCCAGTTCATAACGTTCTGCCTGTGACAGTGGCAGGCCCTCGAAGTCGGACTTGCCAGAACCGCTGACGACATTCAGGCTAACGCGACCAGCGCTGACGCGGTCCATTGAAGCGGTGATGCGCGCCGCGAGAATCGGCGAGATCAGCCCGGGGCGTACCGCCACCAGGAAGCGCAGGCGGCGTGTGAGGACACTCAGAGCACTTGCAACGACGATGGTGTCTTCGCTCAGCCCGCCGGTCGGTAGCAGTACACCATCGAAACCCAAATCATCAGCCGCCTGAGCGACCGCTGAGAGATACGCGAAGCCGTTGGGCCGGCTGGGGGCACCGAGCTGGCGCCCATCACCAGCCGTCGGAACGAACCAATAAATCTCAGGAGCGCCCATGAGTTCGGCGGTTGACAGGCGCTGTCAGGCACTGATGGCGGCGGCAAGGTCGAGCTGCGGATAGTCCGTGTAGCCGGCAGCGCCGCCGCCGTAAAGCGTGTCGCGGTTTAAGGCCGCGAGCGGGGCATCGAGCCGCAGTCGGAAAACCAGGTCTGGATTGCTGACGAATGCTCGGCCGAAAGCAACCAGATCGGCCGCCCCGCTGGCCACAGCCGCCACTGCGGTCGTGCGCGTGTAGCCATTGTTGATGATCCAGGCGCCATCATTACCGTCGCGCTTGAATCTCTGGCGCAGCGCGGCGTAGTCGAACGACACGGCATCGCGTGGGCCGCTGGTCGCACCCTCGATCACATGCACGAACGCGAGATTCAATGCGGCGAGCTGTTCGATGAAAAGATTGAACAGGCCCTGCGCATCGCTGTCCTGTCCTGCATCGTTGACTGGCGTGACTGGCGAGATGCGCACCCCTGTACGGCCCGCTCCAATCTCGGCAGCCACGGCACTGACCACCGCCAGCGGAAAGCGCACGCGGTTCTGATGTGGCCCACCGTAGTGATCGGTGCGGTCATTGATACTGTCGCGCAGGAATTGGTCTAGTAGATAGCCGCTGGCCGCATGGATTTCTACACCGTCGAACCCTGCATCCATGGCGGCACCGGCAGCGCGGCGGAATTCCTCCACGATCGCGGGCAGTTCCTCGGAACTGAGCGCGCGCGGGTGTGACACATCCTCGAATCCCTTGTGGGTATAGGTCTTCGCGTTGGCGCGCCGGTCAGTGCTCGACACGGGTGAGCGCCCGAGGGGCTGAAGCGACACGTGCGAAATCCGCCCCACATGCCACAGTTGCAGTGCAATCCGGCCGCCCCGGGCATGGACCGCCTCGGTGACGCGATGCCAACCGGCCATCTGTTCGCGACTATAGATGCCGGGAGTGTCGCGGTACCCCTGTGCGGCCTGCGAAATCTGGGTAGCCTCGGCGATGATCAGTCCCGCAGCTGCGCGTTGTGCGTAATAGGTCGCCATCAGCGCGGTGGGAACTTGCCCGGGACCGGCGCGATTGCGCGTCAGCGGCGCCATCACGATCCGGTTGGCTAGAGAGACGTCACCGATACGAATGGGGTTGAAGAGAGGATTCATGCGCAGCTTCAATCGTCCGCTGCATGTGGATCGACTTCCCGAATGGGTAAATCCCAGTGCGCTTCGACCAATTCCCAGCGCCGGTTTTCTTCGCGCCGGAAGGCGGCCTGGTCCGGGAATAACTGCTTCTCCACGATCGCCTCCTGCGCGGTCGCCGCCTGATTCTTGAAGACAATCAGTACGCGATAATCCCAGCGTTGATCCTCGCTGGTGTGTAATCCTGGCCGATATACTGTGTACTGCAGGACGCTGCCAAGCTCCTTTTCCCGATCGAGGATCCTGATCTGGTATTTCTTGAACACATCGAAGAAATCGTCGGCATGACCCCACTTGACCTTGTAGACCCACTCCTCTAGATACGGTTTTTCCACTACAGCCGGCGCTGGCTGTGCGGCGCGAGTCACCGGCAGTAGGCAGACTGCCGTAGCGGCTGCCATCATCAAGCCCTTCAATAACATCTGCTTCCGCTTCATGATTGATCCTTCGATTGGGATGCGTGCAACCGTAACGGCGCTGCATCACACGGTCCAATTGCAATTCATATATCAATAGTTGCCGCATTCGAATGTCGACGAACTCATGCCAACGAGTCATGTCGGTATAGCCGCCCGTTGCCGTTACACTATGGGCGGATCTAAATGGAAACAGTGCATGAACGATTCAATCAGCCGGTGGCGAAAAGAGGGCGTGCGCGTCGTGCGCAACGACGAGCTGGATGAGGCGACGGCGCAAACATTGGGTATGCAGCGCCGTGCCGCCATCACCACCGCGCGCACAGGGGCTACGAAACTCTGGGCCGGCACGGTGACGATAGAAGCGAAGGCCAAGACCGGGGCGCACCATCACGGCGATCTGGAAAGCGTCATTTACGTCGTAAACGGTGTCGCGCGCATGCGTTGGGGTGATCAGCTGGAGTTTGTCGCGGATGCCGAGGCCGGGGATTTCATCTACATCCCTCCCTACGTGCCGCACCAGGAGATCAATGCAAGCGACGATCTTCGGCTGCACTGCGTGCTGGCACGCAGTGGGCAGACCGGACTGGTCTACAACCTGGATATCGAGCCGGTGGAGAGGCCCGAACTCGTGCGCTGGTTGGACGATCTGCACAAATAGGCCAGCTCATTCGCCAGATCGCGCTCGTCGAAAGACCTCTCCCATATACCAGTGCTGGTTGCGATAGCGGGGATCCAGCGCCCATTCGCCCCAACCGTGGTCACGGCGGAACTGGCCGAGTAAGCCCGCAGCGATGACTTGTGCCTCATCGACCGGCTCCGGTCGCTCACAGTCGGATGCCACGAACAACGCATCGGCCGCACAGTAAAGCTCGCACATGTAGCAGGTCTGGCAGTCCGCCTGCCGGGCAATGACTGGAAATCCCCCCGGGACAGCGTCAAAAACATTGGTCGGGCAGGTTTCGACGCAGGCGTTGCAGCCGGTGCAGCGATCGCGGACCAGCAGCTCTATCAAGCGACGCTCTCCAGCAGCTGAGGATTTGATTCAAAGCTGGATCGCACGCGATCGAGTCCCGACACCAGCTGCCGTCGCTCGAACTGGGGCAGCAGCGAACGCTGATCCTCGCGCTGGTGCATGCCGCGCGATTCTCGCCGATGGAGCGCCGCGGTGTAGCTCCATCGCGCCGAGGCGACGATGGCGGCGGCTTCTCGCGCCCGCACGGCGGCGAGGCCATTGCCCCGCAGATGATCGCGTACGGCCTGCCAGAGGTCCCCCAAAACGATCAGCGATTGGGCGAGCTTCTCGCAGCTGCGGAAGAGGTTCTTGTCGTAGTGCGTGGCCTCGGTGCGTGCCGCTGCGATGATCCGTCCGGTATCGAGGGCAACCGCAGGCTGTCGCGAACGCAAGCCGGCTTGACCGATGGCCTCCACGGGATCCCTCGAACGTGGACCCTGCGTCTTTGCAAGACGAGCGGCCGCTTGCCCCGACCAGTATCCGGACGAGAGCGCCCAGGCCGAATTGACTGAACCGCCGCCTGAGCTGGCGCCGGTCACCAGCTCGCGAGATGCCGCATCTCCCGCGGCGAAAAGTCCCGGCACCGAGGTCTGGCAATCCTCATCATAGACGCGGATGCCGCCGATACCACGCACGGTACCCTCGGCCAGCAGCGTCACGGGAAACTTGTCCCTGAACGGATCGATACCCCGACGCACGAAGGGCAGCATGACATTGGGCGAGATATAGGGCAGTCGATTGCGGATGTCCTGCGGCATGCGCGCGAGATCACAATGGACTGCGCCGCGCAGCAAATGGCGCGCCAGCACGCGCACACCCTCTTCGCCCGGTCCAAAGGCGGGAATGTCGAGCTTCTGCTGGTCCGGTCCATAATAGGTCGCATAGGCGTACGACATGCTGCGGCCCATGGTGGAAAACGCCGGCGCGATCACGTACTGACTGGTGAACTCCATTCCGGACAGTTCGACGCCCGCTTCAGCGGCCATTAGATAGCCATCACCGGTGTTGGTCTGGCTTCCGAGCAATCTCGAGGCGAAGGCGCAGCCGCCGGTGGCCAGGACTACGCCGGCCGCGCGCGCGGCCCATTCCTCGCCTTTTTGCCGGCGGACGCCTCGCGCACCGGCGACCGAGCCGTCCGCATGCAGCAGCAATTCGATCGCCGGACTTTGATCGAGGATGCGCACGCCCAGCGATTGGGCCAGTTGCCGCAATGCCCGCATGTATTCGGGACCGCGCACGGCCCCGTACAGCTTGATGCCGGCGTCATTGATGCCGAATTCATAGTGTCCTTCCAGGCTCGGCAACTGTCGGTAGGTCTCTTCGAGCACCCGCGCCATCCAGCGCGTATCGGCCAAGCCGAAGGCAATGGCTTCGCGCTGCGATATGGCCGCAGCGCGTCGTTCCGTATCAGGTGGGACGAACCAGTGACCGGGTCCCGCGACGGCCGTTACGCCGCTGGTGCCAACATAGCCCTTATCGACCATGACCACGGCCGCGCCGGCGCGGGCCGCTGCAATAGCCGACCAGGCCGCCGCCATGCCACCGCCGATCACCAGTACGTCAGTTTCGAAGTGAAGAGAGCCTAACGTGCGAGTGTCCACGGCCGCTAACGAGGGAGATGCCTGGCTCAGGCGTTTACATTCAGCGAGCGCACTGCTTCGATGATGGCGCCAGCCTCGGTGCGTACCAGCCAATCCGGAGCGACGTCCGCAAATCGCACCACGCGCGCTCGGTCTATGACCAGGGCCGCAGGCATCGGCAGCTCCCAGGTGCCGGTTCCCGTGATCTCGTCGATCGCAATGCCTTTTGCGAGTGCCGCCCGCCTGGACGGCTCATCGAATGAGTAGAGAATGCCGAAGCGCCGGGCAAGTTCGTTGCCGATGTCGGAAGCCACAGCGAAGGGGAGGTTGTGACGCTGTTTGATATCGAGCAGTCGCTGCGGGATTTGCGGGCTGATTGCTACCAGGCTGACACCCGCTTTATGCAGCGATGGGTAGAGTTGGCGCTGGTAGTAAGGCAGGGCGATATTGCAGGCCGGGCAGCCGGCGAATCGAAAGAAAATCAATACGGCCGGTCCTTGCGACAGTAAAGCATCGAGCGTCACCGTACGGCCCTGGACCTCGGGCAGGCTGAATGGCGCGACGAGATCGCCTACTTTGACAAAGTGGCTCCTATCCGCCGTATCGACCAGCCATTGGCGCTGGTTGATATTCACCGCGAGTTCTTCGGGGCGCATGGTCGCGACCCGATGGGCGTGCAGATCGGCGAGCAGGCCGCGCAGCGACTCCCTGCCGACGGCGGGCTCTGCATCGAAGCGGGCGGCAGCGCCAGCGGACACCGGTCAGCTCGCCTTCGCGGTCTGTGCTGACTCGCGCCGCGCAATCTCCGCCCGCACGCGCGGAATAATCTCGCGGCCGTATTCGATGGCATCCTGCAACGGATCGAAGCCGCGGATGAGGAAAGTCGTGACACCGAGCTCGTAATACTCGAGCAGCGATTCGACCACCTGATCCGGTGTGCCCACCAGGGAGGTGGAATTGCCCTTGGCACCGGTGAGGGCCGCGATCTCGGTCCATAGCCGCTTGTCGACGACTCGACCCTGTGCTGCCGTCTCCAACAGGCGCAGCGAGCCGGAATTGGCTGGCGGTGCCTTGCGCCGCTCGAAGACCTTGTAGCCCGCCTTTTCCTGTAACTCCTTTGCGCGCGCAAGAATGCCGTCGGCGCGCGCCCATGCATCCGCCTCGGTTCGGCCGAGAATAGGGCGCAGCGAGAGACTGAAACGGATCTGGTCCGCGCGGCCATGCGAGGCGCCGGCAGCGCGCACGCGGGCGATGGTGTCCCGCACCTGGGCCAGCGATTCGCCCCACAGCGCGTACACGTCAGCGTAGCGCCCGGCCACGGCGATCGCGGCATCGGATGAGCCACCAAAGTAAATGGGCAGATGGGGCTTTTGGACCGGTTTGACCAAGGAGAATGCCTGCTCGAACCGGTAGTTGCGTCCTTCGTGATCGATGGGCGCATCGCTACTCCAGATGCGCTTGATGATGTCCAGGTATTCGGCGGTGCGCTCATAGCGCTGATCGTGATTCAGATAATCGCCGTCACGGCGCTGCTCGGCGTCCTCGCCTCCCGTGATGATGTGCACGGCGATTCGACCGTCGCTGAAGTGATCGAGCGTGGCCAGCGTGCGTGCCGTCAGTGTCGGGGCTACGAAGCCCGGCCGGTGGGCCAGCAGAACTCCCAGACGATGGGTATCACTGAATATCTGGGAGGCGGTCACGACGCCATCGGGCCATGCGCTGCTGTGGGCAATCAGTACCCGGTCGAAGTCGCCTGCCTCATGAGCCAGAGCGACTGCGCGCGCATAGTGCTTATCGATGACCGGCCCGACCGGCGGGATGGTTTCCGAGCTTTCTTGCGTGGCAACGAAGCCGGTGAACTCAACGGACATGGGGAACTCCTTAAAGTAAAATGTCAGTCACTTGCCGGACCATCGTTCAGGCGAGCTGCCTTCGTAGTGCAGACACGATTGAGGGCAGGTTTTCGGTGGGCGCAGTGCGAGTTGGCGGTATCTCCTCCGGACGCACCACGTCATGAACTCCAATGGCACTTAACAGCCGTTTGCGCAGACCGAGGAAGCCTGGCTGACCCAGCTCGCGCGGCCGCGCCAAATCCACCTCTATGGCGGCGGTTATGCGGCCTTTGTCGAGCACCAGCGCACGATCCGCCAGCAGCAACGCCTCATCGACATCGTGCGTGATCAACAGGACCGCTGGGCTATGCCGCACCCAGAGAGCCTCGATCAGCCGGTGCATGCGGATGCGCGTGAGAGCATCCAACGCCGCGAAGGGCTCATCGAGCAGCAGTAGCTTCGGGTCGCGCACCAGCGCACGTGCCAATGCGGTTCGTTGCGCCTCACCGCCCGAGAGGGTGGCCGGATACGCATGCAAGCGATGCTCCAGGCCTACCTCTGCCAGGGCCGCCCGGGCGTGTTCGACAGGATTGTCGCGAGCGAGGCCCAGAGAGACATTCTGGATCGCGGTTTTCCATGGCAGCAGGCGCGGTTCCTGGAAGACCACCATGCGCTCCCTCGGTACCTTCACATTGCCGGTGGTTGGCGAGTCCAAGCCGGCCAGGAGCCGGAGCAGCGTGCTCTTGCCCGAACCGCTGCGCCCGAGCAATGCGACGAATTCTCCCGGCGCGATCGACAACTCCACGCCATCCAGGGCCGCCGTCGAGCCAAAGTGACGCGTGACTGTCCGAACCGACACCGCTTGGTCGCCGAGCTCGGTCCGATTGGGGTGAGCGCCCTTCAAGCGGCGGCCTCGACGAATGTGGGGCGCCACGACAGCAGGCGCCGCTCAAGCCATCTGACTAATACATCCACAGTCAGGCCAAGCAGTGCATACACCAGCAGTCCCACGACGATGACATCGGTGCGCATGAAATCCCTGGCATCGCTAATCAGGTAGCCGATGCCGCTGGTGGCATTGACCTGCTCGGCGATCACCAGAATCACCAGCGAGATGCCCAGCGAGTAGCGCAACCCGACCAGAGTCATGGGCAGGGCGCCCGGCAGGATCACATGTCGAATCAGCTCGCTGCGCGAGAGGCCGATTACCCCTGCCAGCTCAATCAACTTGGCATCAACACCGCGAATGCCGGCATACAGTGCCAGATAGATCGGAAAGGTTGCCGCGACGGTGACCAGGGCAATCTTTGGAAGCTCACCGATTCCAAACCAAATGATGAACAGCGGCACCAACGCGACGACCGGGAGGGTCCGGAGCATCTGAACGGGGGCATCGATGACGAACTCCCCGATCCTAGACAGGCCGGCGACCAGTGCCAGGCCGCCCCCGAGCAATACGGCGATTGCCAGTCCCTTGGCCGCACGGCCCAGAGAAACGAGCAGGTGATGCTCGAGCTCACCGTTCGCAAGTAGCGCACCGCAGCTCGCGAGAACCTGGCTTGGAGAAGCCAAAGTGCGGGGGGAGATCAGGCCGGTCGAAGAGGCGATCTGCCAAAAGGCAAGCAATACCACGGGACTGAGCACGCGAAGCCACGCAAAGGAGGCTCGTCGCCCCGTTGTCAGGGCCGGCACGGGGGAATCGATGGTCTGGAGCATGGTGGCTCTGACAGCTCCTGGCAGCCTAAATGAGCGCCGATTATTTTCCCTGCAGGCAGGAACCTACCAATGACTAATGCTTATCTTGATATTCCGTTGGCTCACTTCGAGTCGCATCAGGCGCATGAGCTGATTCGGCATTGGCCGTTCCCAGCCGGATATATTGGGCTGCAACGATGAAGATCCAGCAGTTACGCTTTTTGGCGGCAGTCGCTCAAAACGATTTGAACCTCACTGCGGCCGCGTCGAAGCTGTGCACCACGCAACCGGCTGTCAGCAAGCAGCTGAAGCTCCTGGAGGAGGAACTGGGGTTCAGCATCTTCGTCCGCAAGGGACGCATGTTCACGAAGATCACGCCGCCGGGAGAGCGGGTCATCGAATATGCGCTGCGCCTGCTGCGCGAGGCCCAGAACATCAAGTGCGTCTCAGAGGAATTCAGCGAGGAAGGCCGCGGCACCTTATCCATAGGCACCACCCATACCCAGGCGCGCTACGTGCTGCCGCCGGTGATTCAGCAGTTTCGCGCCAAGTTCCCGCAGGTGCAGTTTCATCTGCACCAGGGGACCTCCGAGCAGATCGCCGAAATGGCGGAGACCGATCGCATCGACTTTGCCATCGCGACGGGCTCGCAGCAGCTATTCCTCAAATATGTGCTGCTGCCCTGCTATCGCTGGCATCGCCGGATCGTGGTGCCGGCGGATCATCCGCTGGCGTCGACCAAAAAGCCCACGCTCGAGCAGATCGCCGACTATCCGATCGTCACGTATGTGTTCAGCCTCACTGGTCCCTCATCGTTGCACGATACTTTCGCGCGCGCCGGTTTGCGTCCCGATATTGCCCTGACGGCGCGCGATGCCGACATCATCAAGACCTATGTGAGGCTCGGTCTCGGCGTGGGGATCGTGGCTGAGGTCGCGATCGATGCCGAGGAGGATCGGGACCTGGTGTCACTCAGCGCGGCGCACTTGTTCCCGGTACACACTACCTGGATCGGATTCCCCCGTGATGGGCTGTTGCGCGGCTATATGTATGAGTTTTTGAGCCTCGTCGGGCCGCATCTGACGGCAAGACTGGTCGATCGGGCGGCGAGCTGCCGGACTCAACTGGAAGTCGACGAACTCTTCGCGGACGTCGATTTACCGATGCGGTAGATCTGATTCTCCAGTGGCAACTGTTCATAAGCCGATGGCATTGGACCGGATTGCGCGCCGCCACTAGGGTGAGGCCGCGAGTGGACTGACGCATCCCTCGAGCATAACCACGTTCCTAGATCCCCGAGCAAATCCAGCAGAAGCAAAATGAGCAGTGCGCAGCCGGTTACCCGTCGCAGGTTACTGCAAGGCGGCGTCGCATTGGCGATGACGGGCGGTCTGCTGCTCGGTGCCTGCAGCAAGCGCACCGGGGCTGACCACGCAGCGGGCGTGCTGCGTGCGGCGATCGTGGGCAAGGGCGAAGGCGACACTCAATTGCTGCTCAAGACCGCAGGCATCGCATCCGCCGGCCTGAACATTCAATTCAGTAACTTCGCTTCCGGTCAGCTGGTGGTCGAGGCACTTGACGGCGGCGCCTTGGATCTGGGGGGAATGAGCGAAATTCCGCCCATCTTCGCGGCCGCATCCACCATCCACAGCTTCCGGCAGATAGCGGTGTTGCACGGTGATGTCAACAACCAGGTGGTGCTGGTGCCGCGCGACTCGCCAATCAGCGCCCTAGCTGATCTGAAAGGTAAGCGCGTCGGCTATGTCCGGGCGACCACTGCACAGTATTTCCTGATCCGCATGCTCGAGTCGGTCGGCGTCGGGTGGAATGAGATCACCGCGATTCCGATGGGAGTTTCGGATGGCCTGGCGGCATTCTCCAACGGTGCGCTCGATGCCTGGGCCATTTACGGCTATCCGATCCAGCGGGCGATTGCTACGGAGGGAGCGCGGATTCTCAAAACGGCGCTCGGAATCCTGTCCGGCAACTATCTGGTCTCAGCGCATGTGGATGCATTGGCTGATCCCGCCAGGGTCGAGCTGATTGGACAGTACCTGCGCACCGCCAAGCGCGGCTACGCCTGGGCGGCGGCCAATGAGGACACGTGGACGCGTGCCATCGCCCAGGACATCGGCGTGCCTCTGGCGTATGTGCAGGACGAATTCAAGCGCAAGAGCGATGTCTACTCGTTGCGCCCCGTGGATGCGGCGGCGATTGCCTCGCAGCAGCGCGTGGCGGATCTCTTCGCGCAGCAGCAGCTGCTCCCGAAAGCGGTCGATGTCAGCCCGCTCTGGGATGACCGCTTCAACCCCATCATTCTTGAGAAAACCTGAACAGCATGTCGGCGATTCCCTTGACGCGCACATTTGATAGCGGAGCCGTACCCCAGTCGGTTCTCGACAGTGTGACGCAGCGCCTGGCCGAGACGGCAGAGGCGTACGATCGAAGTGCCGAGTTTCCCAGTGCCAATTTCGACATCCTCGCGGAGGAAGGTCTCGTCGGTTTGACCGTTGCACGCCAATACGGCGGACGAGAGGCAGGCCTCTCGGAATCCCTGCGCGTGCTCAGCGCCGTCGCCAAGGGTGAACCGTCCACGGCGTTGATCCTCTTTATGACGTATGGCTTCTACGGGCGGGCATCGCGGGCACAGCGCTGGCCGGCCCATATATATGAGCGTCTGGCGCGGCAAGCGGCCGCCGGCGGTGGCCTCATTGGCGGCTTGCGGGTTGAGCCGGAGCTGGGTACCCCGGTCAGGGGTGGACTACCCAAGACCGTGGCACGTCGCACCAGCGAGGGCTGGTCAATCACCGGAAACAAGATCTACTCGACAGGATCCACGGGCCTGACATGGTTCCTGGTATGGGCCAGGACCGACGAACGCGAGCCGCGTGTCGGCAGCTTTCTGGTTGCGGCGGACAGCCCCGGCGTCACGATCCTGCCTGCCTGGGATCATCTGGGAATGCGCGCGACGGTCAGCCACGAGGTGGCATTCGTCGATACGCCGGCGCCGCTCGATCACGCGGTGGACGTTCGCACTCCCGCCGACTGGGTGCCAAAGCCCGGTGACGATTGGCTGCCGCTGTGGAACGCGTTAGCGATTTCGACCATTTATGACGGCGTGGCCCAGGCTGCCAGGGAGTGGCTGCGCGGCTATCTCAAGGCGCGTACACCGAGCAATCTCGGCGCGGCACTGGCCACGCTGCCGCGCGTGCAGGAGAAATTCGGTGAAATTGAAGCGCTGCTCTACGTCAACCGAGTGCTGATAGAGCATGCGGCGGCCCGATACGATGCAGGAGAGAGTCCCAGGGCAATCGAGGCGAATAACATCAAGTATGTCGCCACCAGCAACGCCATCCGCGCCGTTGAACTTGGGCTGCAGCTGACCGGCAACCCGGGCTTAAGTCGCAAGAATCCGCTCGAGCGACACTATCGCGATGTGCTGTGCAGTCGCATCCATTCCCCGCAGGATGACACCATCCTGGTCGCGGCCGGTCTCGCCGGGTTCGGGAGCTGATCGCTTGAGCCTTGTCATTGCAAGTCAGATGGAAGATGGGTTCAACGCCGAATTGCGGGCGCATCCGATTGCGCCGACGGTGATCGATGTTCCGGAAGAACGGCCCTGGGAGGCTGCGCAGCGGGCCGATGTGCTGCTCGTGCGTCCATCGGCGGTGTGGGGTCGCATGAAGCAAAGCGCACGGCCGGCGATCTGGCCCGGGCAGCTGCGCTGGGTCTATGCCGTCTCGGTTGGCATGGATTTCTATCCGCGCTGGCTGCTCGAGGCGCCCCTGGTCACCTGCGGTCGCGGGGTTGCCTCGGAGGAGATCGCCGACTATGTCATTGCGGCCATCTATCTGCGCTCGAAGGATCTGGAGAGCGTGAGGGCTCGAAGCTTCTCGCAATGGCAGCAGGCACCTCTCGGCCGCATCGCCGGCAGCACGCTCGGCATCATCGGATTTGGTGCCATAGGCGCCGCAGTCGCGCAGCGGGCACTCGCTCTCGGGATGCGCGTCACGGCAGCGCGCCGCCGCGCACTGCCCAGCCAGGTCGCGGGGGTCGAACTGCACGCTACACTCAGCGATGTCGTCGCCTCGGCTGACCACCTCCTGTTGTCTCTTCCGGCCACCGATGCTACTCGTTCTGTGATCGACGCCCGGCTGCTGGCGTTTTCCAAACCCAACGCCCATCTGATCAACGTCGCGCGTGGCTCGGTGCTCGACCAGGACGCGCTCATCTCGGCGCTGGATGCCGGGCGTCTCGGCTTCGCAACGCTCGATGTCACCGAGCCCGAGCCTTTGCCCGAGGATCATCCGCTCTGGCGCCACGAGCGGGTGCGGCTGACGCCGCACGTCTCTTCCAACTACACCGCTGTTCGTCACCTGTTGCTGCAGAAAGTTACTGCCAATCTCGGCCGCTTCGTGCGCGGGGAAACGCCGAGTGACGTTGTTGATGCCGCCGCCGGCTATTGATGATCACCAAGGAGCAGATTCATGAGCCAAGTTGCCCGATCCGCCGTCTTCGCGTTACGAAGTGAAGCGCCGCGCGCCACCTTCAACGAGGAGAGGCAGCATCGCAAGAGCCGCCTGGCGGCCTCCTATCGCATCTTCGCGCTGAAGGGATACGATCACGGCTTGGCAGGGCATATCACTGCTCGCGACCCGGAGTTCTCGGATCGCTTCTGGGTCGCCCCGCTGGGGCCCTGGTTCGGCCATATCCGCGTCTCAGACCTCGTATTAGTGGATCACGATGGCAACATCCTGGCAGGTGAGGGGCCCATCAACCAGGCGGGCTTCGCTATCCATTCGGCGATTCACAAGGCGCGTCCAGATGTGATATCCGCCGCCCACTCGCATTCCATCTACGGCAAGGCATGGTCGGCTCTAGGTCGCCTGCTCGATCCCATCAGTCAGGACAGCTGCTTCTTCTACGAGCAGCAGGCGCTGTTCGAGGACTTCAGCGGCGTGGTACTGGACAACTCGGAGGGTGAGCGCATTGCCGCGGCTCTCGGCGCTAAGCGTGCCGCGATTCTGCAGAACCACGGCATTCTGACCGTCGGCAAGAGCGTCGAGAGCGCGGTGGCCAGTTACGTCGCGCTGGAAAATGCCTGCCAGGCGCAGTTGCTGGCGGAGGCCGCCGGTATCATCAAGCCGGTCAGCCACGAAGTCGCACGGCACACGGCAAACCAGACATTTGGCGATGATCCGGGATCGTGGGGATTCCGCCCGCTGTGGGAACGTGTGCTGCGCGAGCAGCCAGACTTTCTGGATTAGCTGACGCGCCTAAGCACGTATTGCCCGGGTCGCTCCGCGCCTATAGTTGCGCGTGGTTTACTGAATGATGATGCGATGCTCATTCTCATAAGCACATAAAAACAAGTTGATTCTAAGCGCCGCTCTGCCTTGTTAGGTTGAGGGCGTGAAACATACAAACCATTGTCTGCAGCTATTTCTCTTCGGCCTCGCCGCGGCCACCACTACCAGCGTGATCCATGCGGACGGAGCCACAGACGCACGCGCCATCATCGTGGCGGACGCCGGCCCTTCCGTCTTGAGCGACACGGCGCTCGAAGACGTGGTGGTAACGGCCACCCGCCAATCGACCAAATTGCAGGAAACTCCGGTGGCGGTGACCGTAGTTTCAAACGAGGAGATTGCGGAGCGGAATATCACCACCGCGCGTGACCTGGCGGGCGAAGTCCCGGGAGTCACGATTTTGCGTTCGGGCATTACGCCACTGACGCAGGTGTTCTTCATCCGCGGAATCGGCGAGAGCGATCCGATCTTCGATCCTGCCATCGCGCAGTACGTCGATGATGTCTATCTGCCCCGCGCGATCAACGGGCTATCCGATCTCACGGATATCGAGCGAGTGGAGGTGCTGCGAGGCCCTCAGGGCACCCTTTTTGGGGACAACGCCGATGCAGGCGCGATCCGCTACATCACCAAAGACCCATCCGATAAGACGCAGGCCAATTTCGACATCGGCGGCGGCAACTACACGGCATTCCAGGCCCATGCATACCTCAGCGGCGCCATCCTTCCAGGCACGCTCGATGGCAGCATCGCCATTGCGCACGATCAGCACGATGGCTATACCTACGACCCGACCATCAACCAACACGTCAACGATCAGAGAACCAACGGCCTGCGCGCCAAGCTGCTGGCCAAGTTCACCGAAAACCTAAGCGCGCTGCTGACGGTTGACGGGCTACGAGACAACTCCTCGACCGCCTACTATGCCCCGGTGCTGCGCATCATCGGAGGTACGCTGGCTAAACCCATCTACGAACCCGCCGATATTACCGAAAGCTATGCGTCCCAGTTCCCCGTGAATCATTCCTGGTCGGGCGGGGTGTCGCTGAAGATTTCCGATGCTCTCGACGAGCATCTGACTCTCAAGTCAATTACCGCGCGACGCGGGTTTGCTCAGGATCCAGTCAACTACAATAACGACGGCGAGCCGTTGGTACCCTATAACGCCGCCCATCCAACGCCAGTCTCGATTGCCGACAATTTTATCGTCTACCAGGACAAGGAATGGACGCAGGAATTCCAGTTGCTGGGCAACTACGACAGGTTCGATGTTGCCAGTGGTGCTTTCTTCCTGTATGAGGATTTCTCGAGCAATCGGATCGGCTATGTCGTCTCTGCCGCGGGGGCCGGAAAGCCCGCCTATCCCTTCGATCAGATTGGCGAAACCAAGACCACCAGCGTGGCCGGATATGCCCAAGGTGACTACCACATCACCAGCCGCCTGACGGCGACGTTAGGCGTGCGCTATACCAGTGAGCATCGCAGATTCAATTTTGAGGGAGTGGAGGACAGTTTCACCGGCACTCCGTTGTCGGCGACCAACCCGGCCACGGCCGCAGACTTTACCTTCGAGGGTAGTAAGACCTGGGATTCGTTCACCCCCAAGTACGGCCTGCAATACGCCCTGACTCCCGACATCTTCAGTTATGTGAGCGTTTCCAAGGGATTTCGCGCAGGAGGATATAATAATCGCGCGATCTCGCTGGCTTCGGCACTGCCCTATAACGAGGAAAGCGTCACCACCTATGAAGTGGGCCTGAAAACCGAGTGGCTCGATCATCGGCTGCTGGCCAACGCGACACTCTTCTATAACGACTATCAGAATCTGCAGCAGACAGCGACGGTTATCAGCCCGGTTAACGACACACCTGTCTCCGTCCGTACCAACGCCGGCAGTGCCCATACGGAGGGGTTCGAGCTGGAAACCACCGTTGAGCCGATCAAGGGTCTGCGCTGGACGAACAATGTCAGTTACCTGAACTCGCGCTACGACAACTTTCCGAATGCGGGCGGCACCGGCGTCGATGCCACGGGCAATCAGCTGCCGTACTCTCCCCGTTGGTCACTGTATTCCGAGGCGGCGTACACATTGCCGCTACAACTTCGGGGTACCACGCGCGTCGGGGCGGACCTCTCCTATGAGACGTCCTACTTCTCCGACGTGCTGGATCGACCGCAGAACCTCATATCGCCGCAGGGTTACATTGACGCCTTTGTCAGCTATGCGACACCGGATGGGCATTGGACTACCAGCCTGAGCGGGCACAACCTGGGTAACCGGCGCGACTTCCAGAGCTTGAGCTATGCCGGTTCACGGAATTCGTGGGAAGGCCCGGTCAGCCCTCCCGCGACAGTGTTCCTCAAAGTCGGTTACGTATTGTGAGTCGCTGAGTGCATAAGCTCAGGCACTAATCGTATTGGGAAGCACGACCGCAAATCGATAGTCTCGGCGAAGGGCCGCCAACGGCGACTGTTCGAGGAGCCATGCCAATGAACGCCGTGACCGATGAGCTGATGGCTGTGACCGGTGGGGCGATCATTGATCACGCCTATGTCCATGCCGTGGTGAACTACACGCGCAAGACGGGCGTGCGGCCTGTGAACTATACCTTCGACCCGCCTCCCGGTGTGCTGAGAAACAGCGGCGAGGTGGAGCCGCATGTCGTAAGAATACGCAACGCCCGTCGGGCGCGCGGTCTGGCGCTCGATGTCAGCGGTTTCGAGATGATTCGGCATGGCAGCTCTCTTTCCGAATGGAACTCCTTTACCGATGCTGACCGTGTCAAGACGATCGACTACCCGGAAGTCGAGGCGGCGCTGAAGAGTCATACGGGAGCCGATAAGGTTCTGATCTTTGATCACACCTTGCGTGACAGTACCGCCGAACCTGGCCGCACGGCGCTGCGCGAACCGGTGCGCCGGGTACACGATGATCAGACGCTGGAGTCAGCCCCACGGCGCGTGGCAAGACACCTCCCGCACGAAGAGGCCGAGTGGCGACTCAAACAACGCTTCGCGATCGTGAACTTCTGGCGGCCGATCGGCGATCGCGTGCGACTGGCACCGCTGGCAGTGTGCGACGCGCGCACGATCGATCCGCCAGACCTGATTGCAAGCGATCTGGTGTATCCCGATTGGACTGGCGAGACCTATGCGGTTGCCTATAGTCCGCAGCACGTCTGGTTCTGGTACCCGTACCAGGAGCCCTCGGAGGCCACGCTGCTCAAGATCTACGATTCGGCGACGGACGGACGCGCACGGCTGACAGCTCACACCGCCTTCGACGATCCGCTGAGCGATCCGGGAGCGCCGCCTCGTCGAAGTATTGAGATTCGAGCGATCCTCTTCTGGAATGACCAGCACAGCTTGAACTGAGCGCACGCTGAGGGCGTGTTGACGCCACCAATCAGTTCGGTCCGGCCATGAGCAAATGATCGCCGGTGACTGTCGCACCGCATTCGTGTGCGGCACGATGCGATCATGATCAAACAATATCTGCAGCACTCATTGCCGACGCGACATCTGTTAGTCCTGGTGTCAGCACTCATCGCGGGCCCGGTCTGCGCAACCAACGGCTACTTTGCGTCGGGCTACGGCATCAAGTCCGACGGAGTAGCAGGCGCCGGTATCGCCTTTGCCCAGGACTCGTTGACGGTTGCCACGAACCCTGCGGGCCTCACCGACATCGGCGATGCCTTCGACATCGGCGTGGACGTGTTCCTGCCACAACGAAGTGCCATCCTCGAGCAGGGTGGGGCGGCCACGACATTCGATGGAGATGGCGTCAGTACCTTCTATATTCCGAGCGTGGGCTTTGCGCACCACCCCACGCCCGACCTTGCCGTGGGCATAGCGCTGTTCGGGAACGGCGGACTCAATACCGATTACAGCGTGAACCCATTCGGACGATTCGGTGCACAAGGAGCGGCCGGAGTCGATCTGGAGCAGGCATTTCTCTCGCCTTCAATTGCCTATCGGATCGGCGGCGGCCAGACAGTGGGGCTGGCAGTGAATATCGCCTACCAGCGATTCAAGGCCAAGGGTATCGGTCTCTTCGGGGGGTTCTCATCTGACCCCGGCGAAGTCAGCAATCACGGCTACGACAGCTCGACGGGTGCCGGCGCACGCCTGGGTTGGACGGGCCATTTCGGACCGTATCTGACGCTGGGCGCAACCTGGCAATCGAAGACATCCATGGGGAGATTCAAAGACTACGCGGGCCTGTTCGCGGATCGGGGCAGCTTCGATATCCCCTCGACGTATGGTGTCGGCATCGCGTTGGCGCCAAACAGCGCCTGGAACGTTGCCTTCGATTGGCAGAAGATCGACTATTCGGACGTCGCTGCGGTGGGCGATGATGTCGCCAGTCTGTTTGCTGGCGTTCCTCTTGGCGCGAACAATGGTCCAGGATTCGGATGGCGTGACGTGTCGGTGTTCAAGCTCGGAGCAAGCTATCGCGTGAATGAACAGCTGACCCTGCGCGCAGGCGCCAGTACCAACCGACAACCCATTCCGGCATCGCAGACCTTCTTCAATGTGCTCGCGCCCGGCGTAGTGGAGACTCACCTGGCATTCGGCGGTTCCTGGCATATCGATGCGAGGAACGTCATCAACGTCAGCTATCAACACGCCTTTCGCAAATCGGTTGATGGCTCCGGGTCGATCCCGCCCGCCTTCGGCGGCGGCGAAGCCAATCTGAGCTTGCAAGAGAATGTCATCGGCGTCGGCTATTCGTATCAGCTGGGCGTGCAGGATGGGTCCTGAACAAATTCCGACTTTGCAATCGGTGCTCGGAGGCGCGCTGATCGGCGCGGGCGCGACCGTGCTGATCCTATTTAATGGCCGGGTAGCAGGCATCAGCGGAATTCTCGGACGCATACTGCACGGCGATCCGGGGCCCGGAGGCTGGAGAATTGCATTCCTGTCCGGTCTCTTGCTGCCGGCGCTGCTGCTCGGTCCGGGCGTGAAGGGACTGCAAGCACCATGGCCGTTGCTGGCGACTGCAGGCCTGCTGGTGGGATTTGGCACTCGACTGGGATCCGGCTGCACCAGCGGTCACGGCGTCTGTGGTGTCGCGAACTTGTCGCCTCGCTCATTCGTCGCCACTGGGATCTTCATCGGGGTTGCAATGCTCACCGTATTCCTGTCACGGCATGTCTGGTGGGCCTCGTGACGCTGATCAGCGCGTTCGTGTCAGGGGTACTGTTCGGCGGTGGGCTGCTGCTCTCGCGGATGAGCAATCCGTACAACGTTCTGGCATTTCTCGATGTGGCGGGTGACTGGCGTCCGGCGCTTCTGTACACGATGGCGGCCGCGGTGATTGTCGCATTCTCTGCTTTCTGGGTCGTGCGCCGCTCACAGCACTCGTGGCTCGGTGTTGCTGCGGAACTCCCCGACCGGTCCAGGTTGGACGCGCCGCTCATCGTCGGCAGCGCGATTTTCGGAGTTGGATGGGGACTCAGCGGCATTTGTCCCGGGCCGGCGTTGCTGCTGCTCTCACGTGCCGACCGCGGCGCCATCATCTTCGCGCTAGCGCTTGTGGTGGGTATGCTGGTACGAGTGCCGTCTGCCGAATCTGCGCCTCGATCCAGGCCGCAAAGGTTGCACGAGCCTTCGCACTGATGCGATCGCTCCCCTCGAGCAGCCAGTAGTCTCCGAAGGTGACCGAAGACTGTCCAATGCGTGTGAGCTGACCCTTCCTTAGTTCCGACTGAACATACATCGGCGCGCTCAATGCCACGCCCTGGCCTCGCAGCGCCGCGGTGAGGACCAGCGAATAATCGTTGAAGTGCAGGTGCCTGGCCTGCTCGAATCCGGCGAGATCCGCCACCGCAAACCAGTTGCGCCAGGTGCTGCCATCGTCATCGTGCAGCAGGCGGTAATTGAGAATCTCCGCGTCGCTTCTCGGCGAGCGCTTTACCGCAATGCCGGCGCGCGCGACCACCGGAAAGCCATCCAGAGAGAACAGCTTCCTGGCACGCTTGCCGGGCCGTCGTGCCTTGCGGCTCAGGAATCGGATCGCAATGTCGGTACCGCGTCCGAGCACGCGAATCTCATCCGAGGATTCCAGTTCCAGCTCGATCTCCGGATGAGAAGCGGAAAATCCTCCCAGGCGAGCCACCAGCCAACGTGAGGCGAAGGCCGGTTCAACCGCTATCCGCAATTGGCGGTTGGTCAGAGCCCTAGCCGCATCGACGGCGTGCTGGATCTGCGAAAACCCGGCCGCGAGCTCGCTTGCGAGACGCTTTCCCGGCGCGGTCAGTTCAACGCGTCGATGCAGACGCCGAAACAGCGGCCTGCCGAGCTGGCCCTCCAGCGCGCGCACGTGCCGGCTGATTGCGGCCTGGGTGACATACAGCTCGCGTGCGGCGTCGGTGAAGCTCAGCCGGCGTGCTGCGGCCTCGAAAGCGCGCAACGCCAGAAGAGAAGGACGTGGATTCGAAGCCATATGAAGCCGCGCCGGTACAGGCAGAATGCAATGCGACGCACGCATAACTTTGAGTTATCCGAGTGTGACCTTCAAATCGCTTGTGAGATAGCGGCGTCGGCGCTGAAATGGCCCACGCCCTAATCCAATTGGAGCAATCACATGAACGCGTTCGGGGCCGCCTTGATGATTTGGCTGTCGAGCCGCAAACCTACGCGAATGGCGGCGGCGTGTGCGCGGTGTGGAGTGTCCCCGCATGAAGAATGCAGATCGACCACGTGGCTCGGGAGCCGACGCCGTCGCGAGCGGATCGAAACTGATTCGTTGGCAGACCTGACAATTTCCGGCTGTGCTCGCCGCTAGCGGCGCCCGGAGTTCTGCGCCAGTCGATGCAGCGCTCGAATCATGACGTCGATTTCAGCGCAGGTGTTGTAGAAAGCGAAGGAGGGTCGAACGGTGGCCTCCACTCCGAATCGACGCAGGATCGGTTGTGCGCAGTGATGTCCGGCACGCACCGCGATGCCTTCGCGGTTGAGCGCGGACCCGACTTCCTCGGGGCGGTATCCTTCCAGCACGAAGGACTGCACGCTGGCTTTGTCGCGCGCGGTTCCGATCAGGCGCAGGCCCGGCACGCTTTGCATGCCCTGAGTGGCGTAGGCCAGGAGCGCATGCTCATACTGGCCGATGTTCTCCAGGCCGAGGCGTTCGATGTAATCGATGGCCGCGCCGAGACCGGCTGCGTCGGCAATGTTGCCGGTTCCGGCTTCGAAACGCGCCGGTGGCTTTTGATACGTCGTGCGCTCAAAGGTCACATCATCGATCATGTTGCCGCCGCCCTGCCATGGCGGCATGGCTTCCAGCAGCTCCCTTCTGCCATAGACGACGCCAATGCCGGTAGGGGCAAACAGTTTGTGGCCCGAGAAGACGTAAAAGTCCGCCTGCAGCGCCTGCACATTGACGCGTAGGTGCGAGACCGCCTGCGCGCCGTCGATCAGTACCCGTGCTCCGGCGCGATGCGCCAGATCCGCGACTTCGGCGACGGGCGTGATCGTGCCGAGCGCGTTGGAGACCTGCGAGATGCTGACCAGCTTGGTGCGGTCATTGAGCAGTTTGCGGTATTCCTCGAGCAGGATCTGGCCTGAGTCGTCGACCGGTATGACGCGCAGTGTCGCGCCCTTTTCCCGCGCCAGTTGCTGCCATGGCACGATGTTGGCGTGGTGTTCGAGTTGCGACAGGACGATTTCATCGCCCGCGCCTATATTCGCCCGTCCCCAGCTCTGGGCCACCAGGTTGACGCCCTCGGTTGCTCCGCGGACGAAGATGATTTCCTCGCTGGAGGAGGCGCCCAGGAACCGTGCCACTTTGCTGCGGGCGGCCTCGTAGGCATCGGTAGCGCGTGCCGCCAATTCGTGGGCCGCACGATGGATATTGGAATTCTCGTGCGAATAGAAATGCGTGAGTCGATCGATGACGGCCTGTGGCTTCTGAGTCGTCGCCGCATTATCGAACCAGATCAGCGGCTGTCCGTTGACGCGTTCGGCGAGGATCGGGAAGTCGCGACGCACCGCCTGAACATTGAACAGCGGGTGAGCGTCTAATCCTGCTGCCGGAATAGCTCCGACGGGGGCGCCCTGCAGCGGATCGAGAAAGTAGAAGCCGGGGCTGTTGATTGGGGTGCTGTCGATCTGTCCCGGCTGTGAGTGGCTCGGGACGCGTGAGCTGGAGAGCTCCGCCAGCACGGCATGCAGCTGCTGGTCGGCCGGGGGGAGTGTGGGCTCCCGGGATTTTGAGAAAGGCGACGATGTCAGCGCGGAAGTATAGGCGCTCGATTCGGCCAGAAAGTAGTACGGGTGGGTAGGCACCGCCAACGGTGCGAGCCCCAGCGGTTCGGTAAGGGGCTCAATGCGCGGCAACGCGGCTGCGAAATCGGCGGGTGCTGCGGGTGTAGCTGGTGCTGCGGGTGCCGTCAGTCCAGGCGGGATGCCTGAATCAAAGCCCGCTGCGCCTGCTGCTG
>Ga0182030_10005200_pt1 | contig 27673 bp, 23 predicted proteins | sample 812S3MmetaG_FD_121299 | JGI IMG/M metagenome (GOLD analysis project Ga0182030, IMG submission 121299) | Permafrost microbial communities from Stordalen Mire, Sweden - 812S3M metaG (Illumina Assembly) | ecosystem: Environmental > Terrestrial > Soil > Wetlands > Permafrost | place: Sweden... | reverse complement strand
GCTTCGGCCTTGCCCATTCTTCGATGTCAGGCTTGCGCCGCCAGCCCGGCATTCGAGATCCAGCGGGTTACCGGCTTGGGTGCCGCTTTCGGAAGTATGTCGAGATAGATGACCGCGTATCGGAACGCAATCACTCCGGCGGCGATCACCAGCACACTCGACGCCAGTTCACTCCACTTCGGCACGTAATGCGTGCCCATCGCGGTTTGCAGCGCGTTGATCGACACGTTCAGCCGGTCGACCATGAATCCCGCCACCACGAAGGCACATGCCCAATACAGCCGTTCCGGGTTCTCACGCACGCTCTCAAAGCTAAGCAGCGTGATCGGTATCGCCAGAAACAACAGCACCTCCAGCCAGAAATATCCCGCTTCATTGGTGAACTGGAAGGCATAGCCGAGCGCCTGGTTGCCAATCAGATCGAGCAGTTTGAAGAAGCCGAACACGATCAGCAGCAACTGGATCATGCGGCCGCAGTCGCTGAGGATGCTGAAGTCGACGCGCACGTTCAGCGAACGCATACAGAGATAGATCGCCATCACTGTCAGCGCCAGCCCAGCCGGGATCGCCGACAGGTAGAACATTGCGTGCATGTACGGTGAGTACCACAGCGGATGCAACTTGCCGCGGGTGATCAGGAACAGTCCGCCGAGGAACGATTGATGCATCGAGGACAGCAGCACGCCGGCCAGCACCACGCCGATCAGGATTTTGTGGTGGTAGTGCAGCACCGTCTCGCGGAAGCGCTTCCACGGCAGCTTCTCGATGACCGCCGGCGCAAACTCAAACGTAAGCACTGTGGTATACGTCATGATGCAGACGCACACATCGAACAGCACCGAACGGTGGTTCCACATCACGATGGGATGCCAGAAGCGCCACGGCAAGCCGATCTCGTACAGATACCCGACGCAGACCGTCATGTATCCCAGGAACGAGATCAGAATCGATGCGCGCAGGATGGGACGGTAGCGCTCCATACCCAGCAGATAAACCGCGGCGCTGATGCCGAAGCCGGCCGCCGACAATCCAATACCGCAAAGCGTGCCCAGTCCAACCCATAGGCCCCATGGCATCTGGTCGTTCAGATTGGTGCTGGCGCGGAATCCCTCGAAGAAACGGATATAAGTCGCATAAAGGCCGGTAACAAATATGATGGCTACGATGGCTCGCCACAAAGTAATTTCTGACTTGATTCGCGCGAACATGGCTAGCTCCTTTCGCTCTTGATCTTGTTGATGGCGGATTTCTCTTCCGCTTCCGCCAGCGCAACTTCGCGCCGCCGTTGCGTGACCCAGTACAGCGCGGAAAGAATGGTGCCGCCCATGATGACGACTTTGGGCGAATCGCCCAATGCGCTGCTGGTAAGAGTCGGCATGGGCTGGTTGCCCGTCGGGGCGGGTTTGAATCCCAGCTTCTCGAAGGGTACGTCGGAGACAAACAGCACGCTGCCGCCGCCGAGTTCCTCGACGCCGTAGATATGCGGGACATAGGACGAATCGCTGCGGATGCGGCTCCACGCCTCATTGATGAGCGCGTCGCGATTGCCGAAGATCGTCGCCTGCACCGGGCAGGCTTCGGCGCACGCCGTCGATTTGCCGGCCTTGATGCGGTCGACGCACATATCGCACTTCTTCACGAACGGCGCCAGCTTGGTCCACTGGTAGCGCGGCACCTGATAGGGGCATGCCAGCATGCAATAGCGGCAGCCAATGCACTTGTCGGCGTTGTAGACCACCGGGCCCAGGCGGGTCTTACTGATGGCTTCGACCGGACACGCCGAGGCGCAGGCCGGATCTTCGCAGTGCATGCAAAGCTTGCGGACGAACTTGTCGCCCCGCGCCTCGACTACCGTGAAAGCGGTGTCGGAAAGAGTTGGCTCCGGGTCGGTGCCGAATCCGTGGAGTTGCTTGCATGCGGTCTCGCAGCCCAGGCAACCGATGCAGCGCTTGATGTCGATGAGTAGTCCTTTTTCTTGTGCCATAACGTCCTCCGGTCTCCTTTGCCGGGCTGCTCTAGGTCAGGAAGAATTCATTCACCAGCTTTTGCTGCACATCGGCGTCAACCTGAAAGAGCAGGCCCTTGACCGGCAGGCCACCGTCTTGCGCCAGCGCGGGAGTCAGTTGCTGCACCATCGCAGCCACGCGCGCCAGGCTGTTCTGCATCCATGGCACCACGATCGGTCCTTGCAGGAGGTTCTTGATGTTGGTCGCCAACTCGGGAGCTTTGATTGCGCACAGCCAGCCGTTCCGGTACGGATCGTCGATCGCGAGATTCGGGTTCTTCAGGACTTCGTGGTTCACCGAAACCAGAACGCCTTCGACGGGGCACAGCACATCGACACTCCGGCCATCGCGCGTGACCGTGGCCAGCGGCTGTCCCTGCCGCACCCAGCGGTTCAGGTCGGCTATTTCGATGGAATCGATTTTGCCCAGCAGGTTGCCGGCAAAGGCATCGATGCCGACGCGGGCGTTCTGCCGGCCCTCGTCCACCACCCAGGTGTGGCCGGGATGGAAGCAATACTCCTCTGGAACCTCAAACCCGGCTTGCTTCATCATCACCGGTGTTGCCACTCGCTTGGCGGGCGCAACTTGCAGCCCGTTCGCCGCAGGTTCCGGACGGCGGAAGTACATTACGGTGAGAATCAATAAGAACGTCAGCAGGACAAATAAGATTGACATAAGGCCTCCTTGCCTGCTCCGCTCGAGGTCTGAAAGAAAGATCGTGGCGCGGAGTGGAGCGCGGCCCGGCGATGATTGCGTGCTTCAACCGGTGTTGCTGAGTAGATCGCCATGGCATCGCGCTCCGCACTTACATGTGCACGTGGAGGGCAATGTTCTTCCCAAAAAGGGCGTTGTTTCTAAAGGAGATAGCGAAATCGTGCCAAGAGGGGATGGCGCAACCACTGCGTTTTGCAGGGTTACCGTCGCTTTTTGCAGTAGTGCAGGATGCGGGTGGAGCACCGCTTCAGCGGTGCAGGAAAGTGGAGTTGTGAGAGCTGGCTTTAGCCACTGAGGTAACGGCCGGACCATCTTGGGTTTTAGCGTTCGCTACACCAACTCGGGCGTTTTTTTCAGCCTTCTCAGCAGTGAGGTGGGATGGATGCCGAGAATTCTGGCGGCGTGGGTCTTGTTCTGCCCGGTGGCGTTCAATACGTCGTGAATGTAGCGGTCTTCCAGCTCGCGCAGACTTACGAATTGATCTCCCGTCGGCGAGAGGTCGAACGAATTCGACATCTCCTCATGTTCAGGCTCTTCATGAAAGTCGCGAACTTCCTCGGGCAGGCCATCTTCGTCGATTTCATCTTCCTTCGACAGAATCATAGTGCGCTCGATCACGTTGCGCAGTTCGCGAATGTTTCCCGGCCAGGGATATCTTTGCAGCAACTCGGCGGCGGCCGGCGTGAAGCCGACGAAGTTCTTCTTCAGCTCTTTGTTGAAGAACTGCATGATATCGAGGGCCAGCGGGAGAATGTCTTCGCGCCGTTCGCGCAGCGGTGGAATGAACAATGGCAAAACATTCAGACGATAATACAGATCCTCGCGGAACTCGCCGTGGGCGACTGCTTCTTTCAGGACCTTGTTGGTCGCGACAATAATCCGCACGTCGACCTGAATTGCCTTGGTGCCGCCCAGGCGAAGGAAGTTGCGCTCCTCAAGCATGCGTAGCAGTTTGGCTTGCAGGCTGGCGGAGGTATTGCCAATCTCGTCGAGGAAGAGCGTTCCCGTGGAGGCTTTCTCAATCAGCCCTTCCTTGCGGCGGCGCGCGTCGGTAAACGCCCCCGGCTCGTAGCCAAACAGTTCGCTCTCCAGCAGGGTATCGGGCAGCGCGGCGCAGTTCAGCCCGATCATTGGCGCCTGCGCCCGCGGGCTGTTGTAGTGGATCGCCTTGGCCAGGACTTCCTTACCGGTGCCGCTCTCGCCCTGTATCAAGATGGTAGTGTGATCGCTCGCCGCCGCGCGGCGAGCCATCTCCAGTACTTCGCGCATCGCCGGGCTCTGCGTGACCAGGCGGCCGAAGTCGTAGCGGCCCTTGGCCGTTTCCACCGTGTCGTGGACCCGCACGCGCAATGCCAGCATCTCTTCCGCACGCTGAATCGTGTTGACCATGTCGGCGAGATGGAAGGGCTTGATCAGATAGTCATAGGCGCCCAGCTTCATCGCTTCGACGGCACGGTCCACCAGGTGATAAGCGCTCATCATCACCACAATCATTGCGGGCGAAATCTTTTTTGCCTGGCGCAGGACTTCGATTCCGTTGATTCCCGGCAAGACAACATCAAGCAATGCGAGGTCGGGCTTCTCTTCGGCGACGATCTTGAGCGCATCCTCCCCGCTGGTGGCGGACAGCACCTCGTAGCCTTCGCTGGTGAGCGCGCGTCCGATGGTGCGCAGCGTCAGGGCCTCGTCATCGACAATCAGGATGGAATGCGGCATGGCTAAACGATGACCTCCTCGCTGTGCTGCACCATCGTACCCACTTGACGAATGGGCAACGTGACCCGCACCGTGGTGCCGTAGCCGGGAATGCTCTCCAGTTGAATGTCGCCGCCGTGGCTGCGCACGTAGCTTTGCGTGATACTCAATCCCAATCCTGTTCCGCGGCCACGCTTGGTGGTGAAGAACGGCTCAAAAACGTGGGGCAGAATATCGGGGGGAATGCCGCTGCCGGTGTCGCACACCCGCAGCTCGATCAGGTCGGCGAATTTCATCTTGTCGGCGAGAATCGTGATTCTGCCCCCGGGCGCGGTCGCTTGCGCCGCGTTCAGCAGCAGGTTCATCAGGATTTGGGAGAGTTGGTTGGCGTCGGCAGTAATGCTGGGCAGATCGGAGGGAACGCAATTCTGCAACTCGATTTGCCGGAACATCGGTTGATGGCCGACGAACTTCATGGTTTCCTCGGCCAGCCGCCACAGGTGTACCTTGCTCAGGGTGAGCGGTCCGGGACGGGCATAGTCCAGCAAACCGCGTACCGCCGAGGAGATGCGCTTGGCGCCTTCAATGCATTGCTCGATTTCTTCGCGGTCTTCTTCGTTGGCGTCGCGCCACTCCAGCTCCAGGTGCGACAGGATGCCGAGCAGCGGATTGTTGATTTCGTGGGCGGCGCCCAGGGCAAGCTGCGCCAGCGATGCGTACTTTTCGTAATCCGACAGCTGCGACTCGAACTGCATCTTCTCCTTCGCCAGTTCGCGCTCTTCCTCCAGCCGCCGTACCAGTTCCTGCTGCGCCACGTTGCGCTCGTACTCGCGATGAAGGACCAGTTCGTTCAGCCGGGCCAATTCGCGGTCCGTGGACTTGATCCGCGTTCGCGAAAACACCACGACTATGATCGCCAGCACCAGCCCCAGGGCGAAACCTCCCCAAAATCCTTCGTTGCTGGGATGAGGCGTGGAATCGGCCGTGCTGGCGCTGGCGCACAGGAGGGACGCGAAGATGCCAAGGAAGATCAGGACGCCCTGACGCCACGCGCCTGGCATGTAACGGGGTGCCGTTCCGCTCCGATGTTTCAGGAAGGCTGAGAGGAACATTTACCTCTCCCTTATGACCTTCGCGCAGTATGGATAAAGCGGCAGTGATGCTAGTCACGTCAAGAGGTGACGGGCGACTGGGGACTAGTTCACGGTCAGAGGCACGATAACACTGCCGATCTTGCCGGTCAGGTTGTCGCGAACCACAAATCTCACCTGGTAATCTCCCGGTGACAGGTCGAGGAAGTTTCGGTACACAATTCCGTCTGCCTTCAGCTTGGCCAGGGTCTCCGGCACGATCAATCCCTTCATGGTTTGCGACAAAGTACCCGCGCTCACGCCTTTCTTTGTAGCTTGAGCAACGATTTCTATATCGATGCGGTTCTTGTCCGTTTCATCGATAAGACCGGTTGCTGGTACCTGCAAAACAAAGCCCATTTTTTTCTTGCCCCCGTCCGCCTGAACGCCCTGCCATTGCTCGCTTATCGGAATGCCGGTGCTTTCAAATGGAGAGCCCAAGGCAAACTCGATGTCGGCTTTATGTGTCCGTTCGGGATTTACGGCGACGTCGGTGACAAGGTATCCGGCTCGTGCGCGCACTTCAGCATCTTTTCGCGAAACCACAACCTGCAGCTTTCGCCAGCCGGGCTTGTTGTTGCGGTGGTCAAGGTAATAGCTCAGCAGGTAATACGATGCAGAGTCCTGCACGGCGCGGCCGAACGCGCTGGCAAGATCGTTCGTGTTGTAATAGGCGACGCCGCCTGTCATCTCCGCGAAATTCTTCAGGCTGTTGAGTGAAGCCTGGCGCAATGTGTCCGGAGCGTCAGCGCCAAGCATCGAACCCTGGGTATCTGCGGAGTACTTCGAATCAGTCACCAAGCCTCGTGCGTCCAGCGGATACACCGATATCTGAGCGTCGTTGAGTGACTTCAGCGTTCGCTCGTAGAGCGCCCGCAAATTCGCGTCTCCGGGTACAGAGGCGAACGAATCAAGGTTAAAAGGGAAGCTGCCGGTGACCCATACCAGGGATTTTCTTCCCGGAACACCCGATAACGACCAGGCCAGCGACAGGAAAGCCCGCAGCGTAGTTTCGATGGCGCGCGACTGGGTGTCGGCAGCATTGAGCGCATCTTGTTGGAGCATGAAGCCGCGGATCTTAGCTTCGGGAGAATCACCGGGCCTGATTCCTCCCAGAGCACTCGACTGAGCTCCGCCAGCCGCGAGCGCCTGGGCATCGCCGTTGAACCGCTCCATCTCGGAGACTTTGCCGCTGGCTTTCTTGAGGATGGCAATGAGTTGGGCTGGGTCAGAGTCAAGGCCACTCAATTCCGTCAGCCCTTTACGGTCGATCACCATCAGTCCCAATGGCTGCGATGCGTCAAGATGATTCGCCAGATACTTGATCAGCTGACTACGGGCGTATGCCTGACCGAGGAACGGCGTATTCACTTCGTCAAGGACGATGACCGTGAGCGAACGGGGCTTGCTCTCATTGGGAGTCAGGTTCGTGAATATGCCGGCTGGGCTTGTGTAGGAGGCCACAATCCCCGTAGGCGGGGTCATTTCCTCAAAGCCGGTTATGCTCTGTGGTTTGCCGTTTTCCAGAATCTTGAAGTCGGACTTGGTCAGTCCTTGAATATGCTTGCCGGCTGCGTCCGTCACGACGACCGGTACTTGGACGAGCGTAGTCTGCGACCTGAACTGAATCAGTTTGCCCTGATCGCCCGAGCCAACGCGTTCGGCATCGGCAGGGTTGTTCGTGGGCTGCAACCCCGTCGCGCCTCCTCCAGCCGAACCCGGTACCCAAGGATCGGAACTGCCAATCATCTGAGCGACTGCGCAGCTTGACACCGCAAGCAGCAGCAGGACTGTCTTCGGAACCGCCTTGATGCAAGCACGACAGGTCATACGATCACTGGCCACGTTAGTGAAGTTTCCGGCACGCTGCCTCCGGCAGGGCAGGTGTTACCCATCCACCGTTCCATCGTAAACCCAGGCCCGGGCTGCGTGTGCCGATTCATACCTTTAGCCTGCGGTCTGTCACAGAAATATGACCTTTTGCGCCAACTCAGTACCGGGCGGCTATCGAAAGCGAATCTAGGAAGCCCGAAATCCGGCGGGGAAAGCCTTAAGGGGTGATCTCGAAGACGATGCCGTCGCCATTCGCTCCGCCGGCCTCCGTCGTACCGTAGATGTTGCCGTTGGCGTCGAGTGTGACGCCGCCGAACGGATCTGACCCGTCACTGCCACCGGTGAAGTCGTGCAAGTCGGTATAGGTCCAACTGCCACCGGAGGGCGTCAGTTCGAAGACCGTTCCCGCTCCATAAGTTCCGTCCTCTACGGTGGTGCCGTAGAGATTTCCGGCCATATCCAATACCAGGCTGTTGGAGGGGCCAGCGCTGCCGGTGAAGGAATAGAGCACGCTCAGTGTCCACTGGCCGTTTGAGGGCGTTAACTCGAACACTGTGCCTCCACCACCGGAACCGCCGACGGTAGTGGCGCCGTAGAGATTACCCGCGTTATCGGAGATCAAACCGGCAGCAGGGTTGGCGCCGTCGTTGCCGCCTTGAAAACTGTACAGAACACTCTCACTCCAACCCGAACCTGAAGGTGTTAGCTGGTAAACCGCTCCGTCGCTGTGCGCCCCTCCGTAGTACGTAGTGCCGACGAGGCTGCCGCTTGGCCCGGCGATCAATCCGGCGAGGGGGTATTGCCCATCGCCGCCATCGAAGCGCTGAAGTACGCTCTTCGTCCAGCCACTGCCGGAAGGCGTCAGCTCGAACACCGTGCCCAATGAGCCGAACTGCAGGTAATCGAAAGTTGCGCCGTACATATTTCCCGACTGGTCGAACAGAAGCTTACCAATCGGATACGCTCCATCGCTACCGCCCGCGAAACGGTAAAGCACAGCCTCGGTCCAAGGGCAAAGCACGCTTTTGCAAACCGCCACGCCCGGGTGCAGATTGAAAACTGTCCCGCAGCCGCTGTATTCGTAGATCTCACTACAGGATCCTCCGCCCCCGGCCGCGGTCGAGCCGTACAGAGTGCCATTCGATCCTACGACAGGCGCCGTAACGGGACCGGCCCCATCTTCACCTCCGGCAAAGCTGTACAGCGGGGATAGTATCCAGCCGGAGTTCTTGAACGCCAGCTTAAAGACCGTGCCGTAGCCTGCCCCGCCAGCGGAGGCCGTACCGTAGAGGTTTCCTGCTCTATCTATCGTCAAGCCTGCAACTGGCTGCGAGCCGTCCCGCCCGCCGGCGAAGTTATGAAGTACTGTGAAAGTCTGGCTGTGCGCTGGTGGCGCGGCGAGGAAAACGATCGCAAGCGCTATCGCCGCAGTCGCCGCGCGCCACTCCGGGCGAAGACTAATTCTCTTTTGCGGTTGGCGTACCATAAGCATTTTCCCTCAACACGAGATGGCACCAACGACTCTTAACTATCCCCGTACGAAACAGCCCTGCTTTCTCAAGTGCGAAGCCTCTGCGCCAGCGGCGCCTCGACGGGTTGGGCCGCATTTGGACCCCAGGTCTCTGCGGGCGGTATGCCCACGCCTTGATACTCGAATCCCATCGCCACCATTTCCTTGCCGTTTAGGAGATTGCGACCGTCCAGCACCAGTGGCCGCTGCATCAGACTCCGGATTCGCGGCCAATCCAGGTCCCTGAAGCTGTCCCACTCGGTGACGATCATGAGCGCCTCGGAGCCTTCGGCGACCTCGTACGCGTCGGCGCCATAGTGGATCGCGGGAAACAACTCCCGCGTCTTCGCCATGGCCTCCGGATCGTAAACTCGAACCTGAGCATGTTCCTGTAGCAGCCTGCCAATCAAATCCACCGCCGGCGCGAACCGGATGTCGTCCGTATTGGGTTTGAACGACAGGCCCAGCACGCCGATGCGCTTGTCCTTCAGCGTCCACAGCCAGTGCGTGGCATTCGTGAGGAAATGGTCGATCCGTCGTTTATTGATCAGCTCGGCGCTTCTCAACAGCGAAACATCCACTCCTGCTTTTTCCCCTAATCGGATAAAGGCCTGGATGTCCTTTGGCAGGCAGAAGCCGCCAAATCCAAGACCGGGACGGAGAAACGCTGGTCCTATACGCGGGTCCAGTCCCATGGCTCGCATGACCTCTTCCACGTCCGCGCCCATCTTTTCGCAGATGTCGGCGATAAGATTCGCGTACGAGATCTTGACCGCCAGGAAGGAGTTGCATGCATGCTTGATCAACTCAGCGCTATTGATGCTGGTTACCAACAGCGCGGGCGTGTCTTTTGTCGGACAATCCCGCTGATGAATCGGGCAGGGAAGAGCGCTCTGCTCCAGAATGGGCCGGTAGATCTCGCGAAGTTTGGTCTCCGCCGGCTCATCGCTTACGCCGATAACGATGCGGTCCGGATGCAGAAAATCCAGCACGGCTGTGCCTTCGCGAAGAAATTCGGGGTTCGAGGCAACCGTGAAGCTGTTTTTCGAGTTGCGTCCGTAAATTGCCAGGGCGCGAGTCAACTTCTGCCCCGTCTGCATGGGCACGGTGCTCTTCTCCACCACCAGCTTGGAGCGGCGCGCTTCCACCGCAATCAGGCGCGCTGCGCCGTCAATTGCGCTCAGGTCCGCATCGCCATCTTGCAGCGGCGGCGTGCCGACGCAAATGAAAACCACATCGCCATGCCGTACCGCTTCTCCCAGGTCCGCAGTAAAGCTCAGCCGCCCGGCTGCAACATTCCGGGTAACAATCTCACTGAGATAAGGTTCGTAGATGGGCAGGCCGCCAGCAATGAGCGTACGAATCTTGCCCTCGTCGTTGTCGCTGCACACCACCGAATGACCTATCTCGGCGAGACACGCCCCCGAAACTAAGCCAACGTAGCCGCACCCCAGGATTGCAATCTGCAAAGGATCTCCAGCTCAGATAAGTGACGGAACAAGATTTCCTCTCCCATCGCCCTGCTGGCTGGCCTGGCGTATTCGACGAGAGGATAGCAACATGATAGCAGGCGAGTTAGGAACGCCGCGAGGGTCAACCGGATCTGTCTGTGGATGAATCAGGATGCGGCGGAAGTTAAACTCTAGCTTGAAATACGCGCGGATGGTTTCTTGGGGTGGGTGGAGGGATTCGAACCCTCGACAGCCGGAGCCACAGTCCGGAGTTCTACCACTGAACTACACCCACCGCAGTCTGCAAAAATTATAACATTCGGATGGCAGGGCAATTTTCTACGTGCGGATGCCGCCTTCGCTTTGCTGCGCGTCTGGTGTACGCTTTCAAGTTAAGTTTCTTCGGTACAGGAGACCAGGTATCGTGTTTTCGATTCGCCGTGTATTGCTGGGCTTGGCGTTGGTGGTTGGCGCGCCAGGTTTACTTCTGGCTCAATTTCCAGTGCCCACACAGCATGTTACAGAGGACACGGAACCCGCCCAAATCCATGAGCTTGTCTCAAGATATTGCCGGCTGGACTATGAGGGCGCGCGTCTGGATTCGCAAGCCTGGCCGAAGTTTGAACCGATAGTCTGGTGGAAGTCCAATCCCGCCTACACGCAGATTGACGTTGTGGCCCGCTATAGCGTGGATATTCCCCCTGAGTCCACGAAGGGCAAGTACGTCGTGACGGTGCATTACCGTTTGTTGGGCGTCTACGACCTCACGACGGGTTACCTGCGCGAACTCCAGGTCAGCAACCAGAACGTTGACTTCCTGGTTAGTTTGGAGAACCTGGAATGGCGTATTGCCGACGCTGAGAATACGTCTCCGCACCTCTCCCGTGCGGCCATGCTGAAGTGGCTGGATCAACAGATAAACACCACGCAAGACAATGCAGCCAAGCTCCGCTTGCAAGACGCCCTGAAGCAGTTGCAGGCGCAATCAGGTTCGCCGTTCGCCAAGTAGGGATACAGGGTTTTATCGAGATCTGAACTCTAACGCTGTGCGCCTATGGGCGGTGCCGGAGTTCCCTGGGCCGCGGTAGTTGACGCCTTCACCGCAAAGAAATCGTGGTCGTACAGATTGCGGTACATGATGCCCGCAAGCTCCGCTGCCTTAGGCCCAAACGTAGGCCGCCCGCCTTCCAGGAAGACCACGGTCACGATACGTCCGTGCTGTGTATTGGCGAACGAGCCAAACCAGCCGAAACGAGTGCCATCCTTGGAGCAAGTGCCGGTCTTACCCAATATGGGCTCTTCGATGAAGTTGGTGCGCAAAAGGCGCGCGGTACCGTATTCCACCGCGCCCGACATGCCTTCGGAGATCTCAGGGATAATCGGACCAATATCCAGCTTGCGCTTCGCCTTGGGAGTGAAGTTCGCAACTTCCTCCGGCGTCGTAGGGTGTTGCAGGTAGTAGAGCGTGCCGCCGTTGGCGATGGCGCCCATTAGCGCCGCCAGTTGCAACGGCGTCAGCGAGATGCTCTCCCCAAAGGAACACATCTTGCCGACCCCGCCGAGCCTTTCGTCGAGCTCAGTCGAAGGGAAGGTCCCAAGATGTTCGTTGGAAATGTTCCATCCCGCTAGTTCGCCCAGTCCGAACTGATGCGCGTAGTAGCTGACCTTGTCGAATCCCAGTTTGCGGCCGACCGCCTCGAAATAGGCGTTGTTGGATTTCGCCAGCGCCGTCGTCAGGTCCACCTTCCAGTACTTGCCCAGCGGCACCTGCGTATCTTTCGTGATGACATTCTCACTCAGCGCCGCCAGCGCCACGGCGACCTTGATGGTCGAGCAGGGTTGCGCCCCCGCGGAGAGTGCCAGCTTCTGATTCACCATCGCCAGAATGCGGCCACTGTCCGGATCCATGGCGACGATGGTGCCGTTCATATTACCCAAAGCTTCAACTGCGGCGGCGCGGACGACAGGATCCTCACCAGCAGTAATGTCGCCTTCCACCTGATCGCTGGCAAACGAACTGGCGTAGAAGCGCTCGCCGTAGTAGTGGTGCTTGCGGGAAACGACTACAAGGCTGGCCTGATTGAGGCTGGCGGTCTTAGCGCTGCTGTGCCGCATGCGCGCCATTTTGCTCTGCGCCGCGGCTGACTCAGTGACGTGGTGCGAAGACTTGCTATGCGACTTGTGGGAAGCCGTAGAATGCGTCGCGATGGTGGCCGCGGAAGCTCCTAGGCAAGCGAACAGCGCCAGTAACATCACGGCCGCAAAGGGGGAGCGCTTTAGCATGGGGAAACCTTGAATTCCCTCAAATAAAATAGACTTGTTTGCCGGAGCCGCTTGCTGCTCCTCCGAATGCTCTCTTCTCTCGGCTTGAACTCAGGGATCATACTAGAAACTTCCCGTGCCGAATTCAACCTCTTATTCCGGCAAAACGATTGCCGGGATTCCGAGATGAGCGGCGCCGTCAATCCTGTCTTTCAGATAACTCCGACTCTCCGCGCCAGCTCTATATTTGAATACCACACTTCAGCGGGATATGGCCGTAGCAAACGTGGTTCCCGGGCCGTCACGGATCGGTTTTGGATTTTGATCGCCAATGTGGCCCGATTTGGGTGACCAGAATTCGAGGGAGAGTCAGTCGTCGCGATGCGGTGAAGAATTAGTCAATGCGCCTTGGCCGCATTGACCTGGCTTCGCGACTGGATGTACTCCTCGATCACGCGCTCCAGACTGCCTTGCTCGCGCAGGACATACTCAATGGCATCGCGTACTGCACCTTTGCCGCCTTCATGCGGGGTGACGTAGTGCGACTCGCGGATAACTTCAGCCCGCGAGTTCTTCACCGCAATCGCCAGGCCACACAGCCGCATCACCGGCAGATCGATGACATCATCTCCTACATAGCAGACCTGTTCGGGCTGCAACCCGGTCTTTTCCAGGATTTCGTAGAACGCCGCCGCTTTGTCCTGCTGGCCCTGATAGATGTGTTCGATCTTGAGATCGCGCGCACGCAACGCGACCGTCTCCGAAATGCGTTTGGTGATAATGCCAGTCGTCAGGCCGCCGAGCCGCGCCAGCGAAAAGCCGGTGCCGTCATGCGCGTTGAAACCCTTGGCCTCGATGAACTCGTGGCTGGCGATGCCGAATCCGCCCTTTTCCGCCATCTGCTGGCGGTGCTCATTCGTGTCATGACCAGCGCCGCCACCCGGGGCAGGAAAGAAGAAAATCGTTCCGTCGGTCATCACGCCGTCTACGTCAAACAGCATAAGCTTGATCTTCTTCGCGCGGTCAGGGGACATGAGGAGAGTGTAGCAGCAGGGAAACTCGCTGTTCGCTCTTCGCCTTTCGCTCATCGCTTTTTGCCAGAGACTCCGCAGTCCTATGCTCGGGGATTTCTTGGCACCCCGGCTTCACATTGGACTCGCACAATTCCATGGGGCCTGAAGGAGTCCGGCAGGAGAAGAGCGAACAGCGAAAGCCGAAGAGCGGCTTTTCGATAGCGAACAATTAGCGAAACTCTGCTAAAATAGCCAGATGCCTGCGGGGGAAATTCCGGCTTCATTGTCGTGGGCGCATCCGCTCGTCGCCGCGTGGTTTGTCTCACGCTTCGGCACACCGACCGAGCCGCAAGAGCAAGGCTGGCCCGAGATCCTCGCCGGCCGCACCACGCTGATCTCCGCGCCCACCGGCTCAGGCAAGACGCTCGCCGCATTCCTCATCTGCATCGACCGCCTGGTGCGCAAGGCGCTCGCCGGGGACCTGCGCGACTGCACCGAAGTCCTCTACGTCTCGCCGCTGAAAGCTCTGGGCAACGACATCCAGAAAAATCTCGAAGTCCCTATGGGGGAAATCCTCGCGCTCGCCGGCCAGCGCGGCCTGCTGATGCCGGAGATTCGCACGGCGGTCCGCACCGGCGACACACTGATGAAAGAGCGACGCGAGATGCTGAAGCGTCCGCCGCACATCCTGGTCACGACACCCGAATCGCTGTACATCCTGCTCACCGCCAACAGCAGCCGTGCCATTCTCAGCCACGTCAAGACCGTCATCGTCGACGAGATCCACGCCGTCGCGGACGACAAGCGGGGCGCGCACCTCACTTTGTCGCTCGAGCGCCTCGATCTGCTGGCTGATCGGCCAACGCGCATTGGGCTGTCGGCAACGCAGAAGCCGATCGAGGAGGTCGCACACTTCCTCACCGGAGCGGATCGTCCAGCGCCGGCCATCGTCAACATCGGCCATCGCCGCAAGCTCGATCTCGCGGTCGAGGTTCCGCCTTCCGAACTGGGCCCCATCGCCAGCAACGAGATGTGGGGCGAAATCTACGACCGCCTCGCCGAACTGGCGCTGCAACATCGCTCGACGCTGGTCTTCGTCAACACACGACGGCTGGCTGAGCGCCTGGCGCTCCACCTGGGCGAGCGCCTCGGCGAAGACATGGTTGCGGCGCATCACGGCAGCCTGGCGCGCAGGCTGAGGCTGGCAGCCGAACGCAAGCTGAAGAACGGCGAGATCCGCCTGCTGGTCGCGACCGCGTCGCTCGAGCTGGGCATCGACATCGGCACCGTCGATCTGGTCTGCCAGATCAGCTCGCCGCGTTCGATTGCAGTTGCTTTGCAGCGCGTGGGCCGCGCCGGTCACTGGCGGGGAGCAATCCCCAAGGGCCGCCTCTTTGCTACTACGCGCGACGACTTGGTGGAGTGCGCGGCTACAGTGCGTGCCATTCGGCAAGGCGACCTCGATGTTCTGCACATTCCCGCGTCGCCACTCGACATCCTTGCGCAGCAGATCGTCGCCATGTGCAGTTGCGAGGACTGGGACGAAGACGCGCTCTTTGCATGCGTGCGGCGGGCCTATCCGTATCGGAACCTTAAGCGCGAGGAATACGACCGAATCCTCGAAATGCTGTCGCAGGGGATTGCAGCGAAGCGCGGCCGCTATGGCGCCTATCTTTTCCGCGACATGGTCAACCGGCGTTTGCGCGCGCGCCGCGGAGCGCGGTTGGCAGCGATTACCAGCGGCGGAGCCATCCCCGAAACTGCGTTGTTTACTGTACTTGTCCGACCCGAGGAGATCGTCGTCGGCACAGTCGATGAGGACTTTGCCGTCGAGAGCAATGCCGGCGACATCATGCTGCTGGGCAACACTTCGTGGCGCATCCACCGTGTGGAGTCCAGGTCTGGACGCCTGATCGTGGAAGACGCGCACGGCGCAGCTCCCACAATTCCGTTCTGGCGCGGCGAGGCCCCGGCGCGCACTGACGAACTGTCGTTGCACGTCGGCGAACTGCGTGAGCGCATCAGCGCGCTGCTACCGAATACTGCGCCACTGCCGGTTCGGGCCGATCCGGAAGCCTGGGATGGTCGGGCAGAGTTAAGTTTGAAAGACGCACGGGGAAGGGGCGCGCCGTTAGGCGCGCCGGTCGAGGCCCCCTTTTCTATTCCATCCGAGCCGGCTTCAGCCGGCATCACTCCGCGCCTGCGCCTGCGCGGACTTGAATCCAGCCCCGAGGTGCAGGGCGCGGCTGCCTGGCTGAAAGAGGAATGCGGCCTTGATGACTCTGGCGCGGAACAGCTCATCGAATACATCGTTAGCGGCCGTGCAGTTCTGGGCGAAGTGCCTACGCAGCAGACCATCATCGCCGAACGCTTCTTCGACGAAGGCGGCGGGATGCAGCTCATCATCCACGCGCCTTTCGGCGGGCGCATCAATAAAGCCTGGGGATTGGCGTTGCGCAAGCGCTTTTGCCGCTCCTTCAACTTCGAGTTGCAGGCCGCAGCAACCGACAACGGTCTGAACATCGCGCTCGCCGAGCAGCACAGCTTTCCACTGAGCGACGTTTTCCATTATCTGCAAACGGAAACGGTGCAGGAGATTCTGGAGCAGGCCGCGCTGGCGTCGCCCATCTTTGCCACGCGCTGGCGCTGGGATGCAAATCGCTCGCTGGCGCTGTTACGCTTCCAGGGCGGCAAGAAGGTTCCGCCGCAGATTCAGCGCATCCGCAGCGACGATCTTCTCGCCTCGGTCTTCCCCGATGTTGCCGCCTGCTTCGAGAACATCGAGGGCGATATCAAGATTCCCGATCATCCACTGATACAGGAGGTGATGAAGGACGTTCTTACCGAGGCAATGGACATCGACGGCCTGCGTCGTGTGCTGGACGGCATTCGCAGCGGCGCGATTCGCTGCCTTGCAGTCGATACGCCCGTTCCGTCCCAATTCTCGCACGAGATCCTGAACGCCAATCCGTATGCCTTCCTTGACGATGCCCCTCTGGAGGAGCGTCGCGCACGCGCGGTGCAGATGCGGCGCATGTTGCCGGAGGCTGTGCTGAACGAAGTCGGCAGGCTCGATCAGCAGGCGATTGCTCGTGTGCGCGAAGAAGCGCGACCCGACGTTCGCGACAGCGACGAATTGCATGACACGCTGCAAACGCTGGTGGCGTTGCCGCTGGAAATCCCTGATCCCGACTGGCAGCAAGCCATTAGGAGTTGGATGCCGCTTACGGCAGAATTGCTGGAAGGCTGGCGCGCGGTAGAGGCAACGATGGAGCGCCGTTACCTCGTCGCCTCCGAACGCGCCAAGGATTTTGCACTGATTTTTCCGGGCGCGCAGTTCGAGGTCGCGCCCCCAGATCTGCCTTCGACCACCGCATCGCGCGATGATGCCGTTCTCGCCATAGTCACCGGCTGGATGATGCACTCCGGGCCAATCACGTCCAACGCGCTGGCCTACTGGCTGGGGTTAGCGCTGGACGATATCGAGAAAGCTCTTTTGCGATTGGAAGCGTCGGGGTCGATCCTGCGCGGGAATTTCACCGGACAGAGTACCGCTGACAACGTCGAATGGTGCGAGCGGCGCTTGCTGGCGCGCATTCATCACCTCACGGTGGCTACGCTGCGCAAGCAGGTTGAGCCGGTTACGGCAGCGCAGTTCATGCGCTGGCTGTTACGTTGGCAGCACCTCGCTGCGCAATCGCAATTGAGCGGCGAGCGCGGATTGCTACAGGCTCTCCGTCAGTTGCAAGGTTTTGAAATCCCCGCCAATGCGTGGGAGAAGCAAATCCTTGCGCGGCGCGTGAACGACTACGATCCGGCTGCGCTCGATCAACTCTGCCTGACCGGCGCGGTCGGCTGGGGGCGGCTGTCGCCGCATCCGGCGACGCTGGAAGACTCAGGCGAAGGCCGGAGGAGAGTCGTCCCGACCAGCGTCGCGCCGATCACGTTCTTCGTTCGCGAGGAGTCGGACTGGATGCAGCCCCGCCTCAGTGACGATGAACAGAGCTATGAGCGGGTTCTGAGTTCGGGAGCGCATGCCGTGCTGGATTTCCTGCGTCGCCGGGGCGCTTCGTTCTTTGCCGATATCGTGCGCGGAACCGGCAAGCTGAAGGCGGAGATCGAAACGGCACTGTGGGAGTTGGTCGCTGCAGGCATGGTAACGGCTGACGGCTTCGACAATCTGCGTTCGCTGATTAATCCCAAGCGCCGGCTGGGACCCGGTTCGGCGAAAGCAGTCCGGCCTCGGCACACGCCGGGGCGCTGGTCGCTGCTTTATGGCGCGGAAGCTTCTGAGCACACGACTCGCGCCGACGCAACTTGTTGGATGTTGTTGCGGCGCTACGGTGTAGTTTTTCGCGAAATGCTGGCCCGTGAGTCGAACCTGCCGAAGTGGCGCGAGTTGTTGATTGCCTTCCGCCGCCTGGAAGACCGCGGTGAAGTACGCGGCGGGCGATTTGTCAGCGGCTTCCTGGGCGAACAGTTTGCGCTGCCCGAGGCGGTTGAGTCGCTGCGGGCCATGCGAAATCTGCCCGCCGGCGGCGAGGTTGTTACTGTGTCCGCCGCCGATCCCCTGAACCTGGTTGGCTTCATCGTGCCCGGCGAGCGCGTGGCTGCCATCTCCGGAAAGTATGTCAGCTTCCGCGACGGTGTTCCTGTAGAAGCGGAAGATCGTCTCTCCGCATTGCGCGAGGCTGCGGCGCAATGACGTCCGAGGATCTGGTTGAGGGGATCGACTATTACATGGAAGACGGCTTCGTGGTATTCACCGCGATCTATCTGAGCAGACGCGGATATTGCTGCGAGTCGGGCTGCCGGCATTGCCCCTATGGGTTTGTGCTTGATGCAGAGAAACACCGCGATTCATGACGGCGACCAGCGTGTGCCGCCGGCTAAAGCCGGCTCACATATCAACAAACGCAATGTACCCAGGGCTTACGCCCTGGGCTAAATTCAGTTTCGCCCTGCCGGGCTCGATTCACGAGCGGCGCACGTCTTCCATCTGCGTCGTGAGCGCATCCGATTGTTAAACCGTCCCGCGATCGCTCCACGTTTAGCCGTGCGGGCTGACGTGCTCCGGATCAATCTTGTAGATGACGCGCTGCTCGCCAGGCTGCGCGAATGGGTACTTGTCCTTGTCCAGATACTTCTTGGCCAGCTTGTCGATCAGCGCATCGGCGCCCTCTTGTGTGATCTCGCTGACCTTGCCGCGCACTTCCAGGTAGCGGTAAGGATTGTCGGGATCGATCAGGGTAATGGCCACGCGCGGATCGCGACGCAGGTTTTTGTCTTTCTGCCGGCCAAGCGCGGAGTTCACCAGCACTTTGCCGTCAGCGTAATCCACCCACACGGGCGTGGTCTGCGGACTGCCATCCGGCATCAGGGTAGTAAAGCTGCCAAAGGCCTTCTTGTGGAACAGGTCGAGATAATTCTCGGGAATCTTAGCGGACATGACGATCTCCTTGCGGAACCAAGCGAAGTATGAGACGAACCGTTAATTGGATTCCACAACCATTGTATGGGGTGCAACCGGTGATGCAAATCATCGATTAGAGCTTGGTTGTCCTTGCTGAAGTGCGCGGGGTTGTTCTAAGTTGTCAGCGCGGGTGTCTGGAACTCCGAACGAGGTTCGAACCATGGGTCAGATAGAAACAGAACGTAATGGCGCTGTGATGAGCATCGCCATCAACCGCCCCGAGAAGAAAAATGCCTTAACCGCCGAGATGTACGACGCGCTGTCGGATGCCGTGGAACAGGCTGAGATGGACCCCGCCGTTCGCGTGATCCTGCTGCACGCCAAGGGCGATGCTTTCACCGCAGGCAACGACCTGGAAGATTTCATGAAGACACCGTGGAACGGACAGGCAGTGCCGCCGGCGGTGAGGTTCATCCGTGCTGTGGCGCGCGCCAGGAAGCCCATGGTTGCCGCCGTCCACGGCTTGGCCGTCGGTATCGGCACTACCATCTTGCTGCTTTGTGACCTCGTGTATGCCGCCGAAGACGCGCGATTCGTGATGCCCTTCATCAATCTTGGCATTGTCCCGGAGGCCGCGTCGACGGTGCTGTTGCCGCTGCTGATCGGGCGCCAGCGCGCCGCAGAGTTGTTCATGCTGGGGGCTCCGGTGACGGCACAACGTGCATACGAGATCGGCCTGGTGAACGCTGTGCTGGCTCGCGATGAGCTCCTGGGAACCGCCTCCGCGATTGCACAGCAACTGGCAGCCAAGCCCGCCGGGGCCATGCTGGCCTGCAAGGAACTCATGAAACGCAGCCTTCGAGTAGAGGTGGAGCGGGCCTTGAAGGAGGAAGTGGAAGTGATCGCGGAGCGGCTGGAGTCGCCCGAAACCAGGGAAGCGCTGAGCGCATTCCTGGAAAAGCGCACTCCTGATTTTTCCCGGTTCTGAGCGCCACCTCCTTGCGGTTGAGCCGTAGCGGAAATGATCGATTTTCCAGCGGTTCGTGCGAAAATCTCTCCTGCGGTGCCATTCCCTTCTTGACGCCAGCGCGCAGAAGGATTACCTATTGGGAACGGTAGAAACTCGAGTGGGGTAATAACTTAAGATCAAGTGGCTGACGTCGTGATAGCGCAGGAAATTTTTGGCCGTCTGCGGCAAGCAACCGCAGCCGATCCCGCCGTGCTTTCCGAGCTATGCCGGGAGTACGTTGCGGAGGCGCGGTCCGCGGTTGCTAAGCTGCGGAAAGCGCTCATTCAACGAGATGCGGCCGAAGTGCGCGAACGGGCCCATTATCTGAAGGGCAGCAGCCTGATGATCGGAGCAAGAATCCTGGCCCAATGTTGCTCGAGATTAGAACAAATGGGGCGCGATTCTGAACTGGAGGCAGCGGGACTCGCGCTGGATCAGACGGTGGCGGCCCTCAAGGCTGTGGAAGAGGAATTGGCCCGGGAAGTTGGTTCCGTGGTCCTTCCAGCCGAGGGGTCAGCAGCCTAGATAGCCTATATGAAGACCATCCCTCAACGAGGAAACAAGATGGCAGTGCCGGCAATTCGCATCCTCATTGCTGATGATCATCCTGTGGTTCGCATCGGCTTGCGCAACATGTTGCTTGCCGATCCCCAGATGAAGGTGGTAGCCGAAGCCAAGGACGGTGTTGAAGCGCTCCACATGGTGCGCACTCTGCGGCCCGACATTCTTCTGCTCGATCTGGCCATGCCCAGGATGCCCGGCATGGAAGCTTTGCGCGAACTGACCGGCGACGATGGCGGTACGCGCACCATTGTCCTGAGCGGTAACGTGGAGAAGCGTCAGATTTTGGAGGCACTGCAACTTGGGGCCCGGGGAGTGGTGCTGAAGGATGCTGTGGTGGCCCATCTGTCGGCGTGTGTCCGTGCCGTAATGCAAGGGCAGTACTGGCTGGACGGACGGCCTGTGCAGAACCTGGTGCAGGTGCTGCGCGATCTGACGGCACAAACCGCGCCGCCGCCTCGCAAGACGTTCGGCCTGACCGCGCGCGAGCTGGAGGTGGTCACGCTGATCACGGAAGGCTCGACCAACAAGCATATCGCCGAGACCTTCGGCATCAGCGAAGAGACGGTCAAGCGCCATCTGACAAATATTTTCAACAAAATCGGAGTTGGGAACCGTCTGGAGCTGGCGCTGTTCGCCTTGAACCACCATCTGCTCCCGTCAGCCGCTGCCACGGATGTTTCTTAGCAGGGAAGCTCGCCTTGCGGGACGTGCCCGAATTTCCAGATCGTGTTTGCATCCTCATCCCCTTCTCCTGACCCGTTACTTTCCTGCTTCCGTCCACAAGTAAGTACTTTCCCAGCGGCCCGAAGACGGCTAGTTTCTTAATATGGACGAAAGCCGCAAATGGGACCCCATCCTGAATTCGGTTGCCTTGCTGGAGGCCGTGCTCTGCGCGGACTGCGAAGTCATCAGCAATAGCGGCGGTGAAACCTGCGAAGTGTGCGGCAGCCGTTCGCTGTTGAGTCTGGGCCGCGTCTTGGGCGGATGCATCGAAGGCGAAAGGGCGACGTTGGTGGATGTGGATCCTGCACGCTTTCGCAATGGCTTTACGGTACTGGTGAATCCTGATGCGTCCAACGTTCTGCGCCAGCGGCGTCGAAACGGCGGAGGCTAAGGGAAGTCGGGTTTGTGGCGTCATCTGCCGAGCCGCAGCCTTTATCGCCGCCTGACCAGCCCAAATATCCCGCGTGAGATTACATCCAGCCAGGGCACTATCACATCACATACCTGTCAACCGAACTCCACGAGGCCCTTTATGGACCATGACAAACAGCTTCGTCAACAAGTCGCGAAAGTGATGGATTGGAACGAAGCGCACGCTGACTTATCGGCGGCAGTTTCCAATTTTCCCGCCGAATTGCGCGGCCGTGTGCCGGAGGGATTGCCCTATTCCGCGTGGCAACTGCTGGAACACATGCGCATCGCATTGTGGGACATTCTTGAATTCAGCCGCGATGCGAAGCACAAGTCCCCCGAATGGCCTGAGGGCTACTGGCCGAAGAAAGCAGCTCCGCCCAATGAAGCGGCCTGGGAGAAAAGCGTCAGCTCGATCCGAGAAAACCTGGAAGCGATGCGCAAACTGATTAGCGACCCGAAGCAGGACCTGTTCGCGCCACTTCCGCATGGATCAGGACAGACTCTCTTGCGCGAGGCGCTGTTGATCGCCGACCATAACGCCTACCACCTCGGCCAATTGGTGCTGGTGCGCAAGGCGTTGGGAGCGTGGAAGGGATAAGAGCTTCGGGCTACGAGCCACGAGCTTTTCGCCGGCGGGTTTTGGCTCTCGGCTCGGAGCTCTCGGCTAGCCGCTCGTTGCTCAAATCAACGACAACGCATCCACATCCACGACAATGTGATTGCGAGGAATTTTCTGCGTGTCGGCGTGCTGAAGCATGGCGCGCAGGACATCGTTCATGCGTTCGCGACTGGCCGACTTCAGCAGGAAGTGATAGCGGTAGTCGGTCTTTAGGCGTACGATGGCCGCGGCAGCAGGCCCCATCACCCGCACTCCTTCCATGCGTGTGTTCTCAAACCACCTGGCCAGGACGCCGGACCAAGCCAACGCGTCCTCGAGCTTCGGGCTGCGAACCAGCACGTTGCTGACCGCGCTAAACGGCGGGTAGTGCATCCAACTGCGAAAGCGTATCTCTTTCTCGTAGAAGCCGCGATAATCATGCGCGGCGGCAAACTGGATGGCATAGTGGTCGGGGAAAAATGTCTGAAGCACGACCTTGCCCGCTGCGTCGCCACGACCGGCGCGTCCTGCGACCTGGGTCAATAGCTGGAACGTCCGTTCGGCAGCGCGAAAGTCGGGGAAGCTGAGCGCCGCATCGGATGCCACGACTCCCACGAGTGTGACGTTGGCCACATCGTGGCCCTTGGCGATCATCTGGGTTCCCACCAGCAGATCGATTTCGCCCGCGTGCAGAGCGGCCAGCATGCGCTCGAAATCATCGCGTCCGCGAACCGTATCGCGGTCGAGCCGCGAAATCCGTGCCTGCGGGAACATGCCGTGCAGCAGTTGCTCCAGTTTTTCGGAGCCGGTGCCGAGATACTGCACAAACTCGCTGCCGCACTTGGGGCAGGTCTTCGGAGCAGGCCGCATATAGCCGCAGTAGTGGCAGACCAGGCGATGCTCACGCTTGTGATACGTCATGGAGATAGCACAGTTCTTGCAATGCACCGACTCGCCACAGTCGCGGCACAGCACGAAAGCGGAATAACCGCGCCGGTTGAGCAGCACCATCACCTGCTCGTGACGTGACAGGCGTTCGCCGATCTCCTCCACCAGCTTGCGCGACAGCACTTCATCCTTCTTTGTGCGATGGAACTCCTCACGCATGTCGAGGATCTCCACCTCCGGTAATGGCCGTTTCTCGATACGCTCGGGAAGCTCCAGAAGCCGGTATTTACCGTGTACCCCATTGTGGTAGGTCTCCAACGAGGGGGTCGCCGAACCCAATACGACTGCGGCGTTGCACATCTTGGCCCGCATGACGGCCACGTCGCGCGCGTGGTAGCGGGGCATCTCTTCCTGTTTGTAGGAATGATCATGCTCTTCATCCACCACGATCAGCGCAAGGTCGGAAACGGGAGCGAAGACTGCTGAGCGCGTACCTACCACAATGTGAGACTCTCCACTGCGGATGCGCTTCCACTGCTCAGCGCGCTCGTCGCCGCTCAGCGCGGAGTGCAGGATGGCGACCTCGCCGCCGAAGATCTGCTGTAGATCGGCCGCCATGGCTGGCGTGAGGCCGATTTCGGGCACGAGAAGAATCGCGGAGCGGCCCTTCGCCAGCACCGACTGCATGGCCGACAGGTAGACTGCGGTTTTGCCCGAGCCGGTGACGCCATGCAGCAGCATGGGAAGAAACCTGCGTTCATCGGTAGAGGCTACGATCGTTTCCAGTGCGGATCTCTGCGCCGGAGTAAAAAGAAACTCCAGTTTGCGCGGTTTGAGGCCCGACATGTGAAAGCTGGCGGCCTCTTCACTGAGCTCGACGACACCGCGGCGTACCAATGTCTGAAGCGTAGTTCGCGGGGAGGGGAGTTCACGTAGGGCCCCCAGCGGTGCGCGCTGGCCCTCCTGCTGGCGCAGGTAATCGACGATGGTCTGTTGATTAGTGTTGAGTTTGCCTTCGATCTGCTTCAGCGTTGCGATCTGCACTGTGCGGCTGGCATCGCGGACATCGCTGAGGTCCTCGCGGGCGATCCACTTCTTGCGTAACAATGTTTGCAGCACTGCCCGCGAGGCTCCTGACGTCGACCGCAAAGTCGCTTCGCGAACGATTTCGCCGTCGCTAAGCCGGTTGAGCACGGCGTATTCCAGCATCTGGTGCTCAGGCTGCTTGCGCGAGCGCAGCGATGAGCCGATGGTGGAAGCGGCATGCAATGCGTCGATGCCCTTGTCCGTGATGCGATATCCCAGCACCCGGCGGAATCCGGCCGAAAGCGGCAGCATGGTACGGAAGACTTCACCGATGGGTGCGATGTAGTACTGGGCCATCCAGCGGCCTAGTTGCATCAATTCCTGCGCGAGCGCAGGAGTGGAGTCGAGAACCTGGCTCAGGCGGCGGGTCGTGAAGGTCGGCTCGCGATCATGCAGTTCGGTGACGATGCCGGACAGTCGTTGCTCGCGAAAGGGGACGATGACACGGCCACCAACCACGGGCTCAAGCGAGTTCTCGGGGATGCGGTAGGTGAAGGTGGCGTCCAGCGGGACCGGCACGGCCACATCGCAGAATTGCGGCATTGCAGCCTAGCCAGCCTCGGGCGGACGTTGGGGCGCGGTCAGGCCGAGGTAACGCATGACCATCTGCAAGTCTTTCCAGGTTTCCTTTTTTTGCCGCGGATCGCGCAGCAGAAACGCAGGATGGTACGTTACGGCGAGCTTGCACTCCAAGGGCTCGCCAGTGCCGGCGGCGGTCCGCGGCGGCGAAAAGTCGTAAAAGCGGCCACGCATGGAAGCCATCGAATCACTTACGCCGAGCAGGTTCTTCGCGGCGGTTGCGCCCAGCGCCACGATAACCTTCGGCCGGACGACTTGAATCTGCCGCATCAGGAAGGGCGAGCATGCGTCGCACTCATCGCGCTCGGGCGTGCGATTTCCGGGCGGCCGGCACTTCACAATGTTGGCGATGTACACCTGCTCACGCTTAACGCCCATGGCGGCGATCATGTTGTTCAGCAGTTGTCCGGCGCGCCCGACGAAGGGCAAACCCTGGGCATCTTCGTCAGCGCCGGGACCCTCGCCGATGAACATCAACTGGGCGTGCGGATCTCCAGTTCCAAACACGACTTGTTTGCGGCCAAGCTTGCCGAGTCCGCAGCGCTGACAGTTGGGCCCTATGTCATCCTGGATGATGCGTAGCAGCGCATGACGGTCGGCATTCGCGGTATTCACAAAGGCGGTATTGTCGGTCGATGTCAAGGCAGCATCGCACGCCGACGTCTCTTCCGGGGAGATCTCCAGCCGGTCGCTTACGAGATACGTGGACGCTTCGCGACGATACAGGGGCCCGATACCCAGTTCACGATAGAACTGCAGGCGGTCGCGGACGGCGTTGCGATCAACAGGCATGTGTGGAGATTGTAGTCTACGACGAGCGTGATGGAGATAATGCCGCCCGCGTTTGCCGGAGGCGAAGAGCTTCGTCAAGTATTCTCTGAGCTACCTTCAACTTGCTTGCTTCAGGCACGAGAATCGCGTCGCTGGAGGTGACGATTGTCACCTCGTTACGATCAGAGTTGAAGCCGATCTCCGGGCGTGAAACGTCGTTCAGCACCATGGCATCGGCGCGCTTCTTGCTCAGTTTTGCGCGCGCATTCTCCAGCAGGTTCCCGGTTTCGGCGGCGAAGCCAATCAGCATCGGCGAGGTCCTTCCTGCGGCGTGGCGCAGGCTTCCGAGATCGGCAAGGATGTCGGCGTTAGGCTCAAGTTGCAGTTCCATGGGCCCGTTGCGCTTGATCTTTTCGGAGGCAAAGTTCTTGACGTGATAGTCCGCAACAGCGGCCGCCATGATGATGAAGCTGGCTTGCTCCCAGCGATCAAGCACCGCGCTGCGCATCTGGTGAGCGGTTTCGACGAAGATGCTGTGAGCAGCGCTCGGTGGCTGCAAGGCCGTCGGGCCGCTCACCAGAACGACCTTGGCACCGCGGCGCAACGCGGCTTCGGCAAGCGCATATCCCATCTTGCCGCTGGAGCGGTTGCCAAGATAGCGAACGGGATCGATCGGCTCGTGCGTGGGTCCGGCGGTGATCAGTACGGTCTCGCCTGCAAAATCCTGCGCGATTCCCAGGCACTCGAGCGTAGCTGCGGCGATCTGTTCCGGCTCGGCAAGCCGCCCTGCGCCAACCATCCCACAGGCAAGATAGCCGCTGCCGGGCTCGACAACCTGCACGCCGCGGCGCCGCAGGATCTCCAGGTTAGCCCGCGTTGCAGGATGCTCCCACATGTTTACATTCATCGCGGGTGCGATGATTACCGGCGCGCTGGTTGCGAGATAGAGCGTGCTGAGGAAATCGTTGGCAATACCTTGCGCAAACTTGGCGATCACGTCGGCGGTAACGGGGGCGACCAGCAGGCAGTCAATCGATTGCGCCACGGAGATATGTTCGACCGCCGAGTCGAGATTTGGCTCCTCGGCAGACGACCCGAACATACTGGTGATGACTTTTTCCCCTGAGAGGGCCGCAAATGTGAGAGGACGCACGAACTCCTGCGCCGCTGCGGTCATGATAACCTGCACTTGCAGACCGCGTTCCTGCAGGTGGCGAACGATTTCTGCGGCTTTATAGGCGGCGATGCCGCCGCTGACGCCGAGGGCGATTTTCATGACTTCTCTAGTGACCTTGATGCGCGGCCATGTCCGGGCGACTCTTCCGTCGACCATCTCGGACGGTGCTACAGGCTGAAAAAAGTTAAAGCCGCGGAATCCCTCGCGGCCTAAAGGCTGCTCGGGATCACAAAATTAAGCAGCCTATCGGCACGGCTGAAGCCGTGCCCTGACACAAAGCACTCCAAAGCGACTTTTTCAGCAAGGTGTTTAGTCGTCAGCGTCGCCACCCACCGGCCCGTCCTGCATTTCGCCGGATGCCTCCATCGAACCAGCAGCTGCGCCCGCCGGAATCTCCCATTTCACTCTGCCAGCCTGGATCTCTTCTTCCGCGATGCGACAGGGCTTGCGAGAGTGCGGATCCACGACCGGGCGAGCGCCGCTCTGGATCTGGCGAGCGCGCCGGGCTGCCACCAGGACATAACGATAATTACTATCGAAGCCTTCAACCAGTTTCATGCGTCACTCCGTAACCGCGGGAAAGCGGGAAAGATCGAAGGTTGTCAAAATTGTTTCGACTTGCGGCATCATCGGCTGCCGCAGGGCGCGATTCGCAACCGCAAGCACCAGTTGGTCCTTTGAAGTTAAAACTGCACGGGAGCGTTTCAGCCGCTCGGCTTCAACGACCGACTTCAGAATATCGATGGATTCCTCCAGCCGATCGTTGACCAAAATATAATCGTACTGACCGAAATTCTCAATCTCCTGCGAGGCCGTCTGCAAGCGGCGCTGGATGAT
>Ga0182030_10005199_pt1 | contig 27675 bp, 28 predicted proteins | sample 812S3MmetaG_FD_121299 | JGI IMG/M metagenome (GOLD analysis project Ga0182030, IMG submission 121299) | Permafrost microbial communities from Stordalen Mire, Sweden - 812S3M metaG (Illumina Assembly) | ecosystem: Environmental > Terrestrial > Soil > Wetlands > Permafrost | place: Sweden... | reverse complement strand
TAACTCCACCACTCCACCCCTTCAAGCCCAGCATCGCGTTCTGCCCGTTCATACCCCTCTCCCCACCGAGACCGTGATCTTTAAGAACACAAATTCAGCATTCGGAACCCCCAAGCTTCAATAAGCATTGAAAAACAAAGCAAATCTGGAGAATCTACTTCGTGGGCTTACTAGTGGATCTGTGTCTCGGCTCGACGACTCGATCAACTAGTGATTTGCGGGTCGCGGATCATGTTGATGGGAATGGAGAAGCTGTGAAGGGTGGTATTATATTAGTTGAGGATGTGACGGCGGCGGGGGCGAAGAAGGGTGGGAGGTATCATGCTGAGACTGTGTTTGGGGTTCAGGTTGAGGGGGGAGTTTGTGAGGTTGGTGGATACTGAGGGAGCGCTGAAGGAGATTAGATTTGAGAGTAAATTGGTCAGTTCTGGGAATACCTTGTTATTGAAGTCTGGACCAATCGATGATCTCATAATCATGCATCAGCGAACGAAACGTCGAGGATTATTGAAAGATCTGAAAATATCCACTCCCCAGAAGCATGGCGGCTACTAGCCGTAGGGCTGCTAGCACATTGCGGCTTAATACATACACCCTCTATTCATTGTGATACCATATACACTATGATCCATTACTCTGCTATCCAGATTTCCCAGATTTCGGGTATCTATTCATCCTTTTACCATTTTCCGCGCCCTGAGTCTTTCGTCGATTGTCAGCACCCAAGCCATCTCCTCATCACCCTCGCTCTCCTCTTCGACAAGAGCATCCCATTCTTCATCCTCCATAGTAACTAACATACATATCTGCGTAACCCTTGCCATCATATCCCTAATACCATACTTTCCGCCTCGAGCGACGACTCCCACAAGCCCCGAGAAATCCCTTTCCATCCTCGTGGCACCTAGGGCATTCATCTTCCCTGCATATGACCAAATGCGTTTCTCGAGTACCTTCGAAAGATATTTGGCTGTTGAGTCTAACAACATTGCAAAAGTCTTCGGGGTCATAAGGCGCTGGATAGGTTTCATGAGAGCGTCCCACGAATGCTCGAACCTCCTGGCTACTATATCGTGCATGATGCCTGGGTCATCATCGTCATCATTTTGGCGAGCTATTTCAACGAGATCTTCCTCCGTCAACGAATAGTCGACATCTCGGAATGTGTCAGAGAGAACAGGTCTCAAGCGTGGCTTAATGACTTGATTGAATAGAACGTGTAAGCCATCTGTGATGAGCTCTGATGTTTTGGAAGAGAATGTCGAATTAAGGGATTCCAAGGCATTGGCAACGAATGTGGCATCATGTGAGAACGGGAAGTTTTCTCGCAAAGAATTTGTTCCGTTTGCTTGCTCTGGAGACTGGAGTCGAGTGTTCACAATTCTGGAAACGTAGTCGTTTGCAACATCAAGAGAATTGATAAGCACGATAAAGGCGATAATTTTGTCTTCAGGGGGGAAGCCACCTTGTATGACGGGTTTGGGATAAGACTCGTCTCGCATTTTTCGTTGGACCATTCCCACAAAATCAGAGCCCAAGACTCTGCCAATAGTTGGGACAACAGAGGATATTACATCCCTCTGTGAAGTAGATAGGGATCGTTGGAGAACTGTGTTGACGATATACATTACATCGTCGACAGCTGAGATAATGAACGGTCCGTTTCCGTCTAATGGCTTGGAGGGATTGAGAGTGAGACCTGTAGGTAATTCGTCCAATTGGAACGCCTTTTCGACAGACCGCCGAAAAAAGAATGTGGTCATGACATTGAAGGGTGTTGTCAGTCTTGCTGAAATCTTCCTTGATAGAGCGGATTTGACCAGTAATTCAGGCATAACCAAAGGGTCGTCAGGACTTGCTGTCTGGTCCTGAGAGATCTTAGAAATGGCTTGTAACAGAATATCTTGCTGCGAACTTACTCGACACTTCCCACCTAGAAAACGAGTATACAATGACCAGCGACCTAGCATTATGGCCATTTCGCTCAATAATCCGTCAACTTCCTTCATGTCCACACCCTCGTCCTCGCTGAGTCTGCCATTTGTCCCACCGCCCACGGCCGGCGAATTCGTCCTTGAAATGCCAGAAGATTTCTGTACGGGTAGAAAGCTCTGTACTAGAAACGAAAATGGATAGCTCTTGACGTCCGTCAACCTTCTGTCAACATTCCTCTCGTCACCCCAAGTATCCAAAACTATACCACCCTGAACATCCGCCTCCATTTGCAGTCGCTCAATGACTTTTACCATCCTGCCCAATCCATAATGTCTCTCCACCAACCCACCATGACCTTCGACGATCTGAGCAATATGCTCAAATAATTTCGTAAGAGCATTCGCATAGAAGAACCCGTCTTTGCTGTCCCTTCCTTTCGTACCCTCTTTCAGATTCCCTCTCGCCCTACTTGCCACTCCCTGGCAAACATAGCGTCCATAAACCTCAAGACCAGTCTCCTCTCTTCCAATCAAAGGAAATAACTTGAAAAACCGTGTAACTTTCCCGCCATCTCCCTCCGCGGCCGCTTTCTCAAACTCTCTCAAAAACAGCCCACAAAGCGATTCCTTCGCAGACTCAATTGTAACCCCGGGTGCATCCGGAACTTCAACCGACGGGACAACTGTAGCCGCAAACTTGCCTTCAATAATCGATTCAGGAATTTTGGCTGATCGTGCAATATACCCAGCGGCAGCTTCCCAATCCTGTGGCGCGCCCATCGACCCCACAACACCCTGCACACACGCTTTTAATTCTGCAACTTGTTCCACTACACCCAGCGTTTCTTCCACCCTCTTCTTCTCTAAATCAAGCTCTTTTACCTTCGAAGAAAGATGCGAGGCCGTACTAGCCGCGGAATCGAGCATGCCATTACTAATATCTCTGGTATTAACAACCTGTGACCCTAGATGCGCTCGAAGTAGATCTAGTCGTCCGAGCTCACGAGAGAGGTCTGCTTGGGAGGCAATGAGGGTCTGCAGACGGGAGGAGATAGCCGCGTCGCGGGAGTGGAGGGTTGCGAGGGAGGCGCGGATGGATGCTAGGGAGGAAGCTTCGTAGATGGAGGAGGGAACCGGGGACTCTTCGAGGATTGGGGGAGCAGATGCGCCATTTGGAAGGCCGGATGGAGGCATTGGTTGGGGTTCGTCATGGGTGACAATTGTGGGATGAGGTGGTTTAGCTGTCAATTTCGAGTTGTGGGGTTAAGCGAGGCTTCTTTCGAGAGTGGATTTTCAGTCAGAATATCAAAATTGCAAAAGTACATTAATTTGTACTAAGTGGATAGACAAAAGTCACTGGGAATCTATGGGTTCCATTTCAAACTATCTATACAATGATCGATGTCCTTTTCCGTTGCCTCATTTATGCATATACTACACAACCTGACTATATCCGCTTCCTAATCTCCTTTTCCCCCTACTCTTCCACCATTTCCTTGCTTCATCAGCCCAGAAGACCGTGCTAGTCAAGGCGATCAAACCCAGGATATCGAAGAACCCTAGTGCCTCTGTCTGAAAGACCTCTTGCAACCAGGGAAAGTAGATGACCAAGATTTGTCCGCCCAAGCTCAAGCTAACGGCCCAGTTAAACAACCGATTTCCAAAAAGTGGCACCTCTCCTCTTAATACGCTTTTGCTCTCAGACCGACAATTGAGAGCGTTGAACATGTCGAAGAAAACGAAACAAGTGAAGGTCATGGTCGTGTCACGTTTGCTGACCTCACCATCAGTGAGCATCTCGTGGGTGTAAACAGCCATAGTCCCGATCATAATTATAGCAGCAGACGTCAGAACACGGGTGATAAGAGGCCACGTCAGAACAGGCGCATTGCGTTTACGAGGTGGTCTGGTCATAACATCAGGATCCACAGGCTCGACACCAAGTGACTGGGCAGGAGGCCCATCCATAATAATATCTAAACTGAGTTAGAAAGTCCTAACAGGGATATCAAGGAACTTACTAATCCAAAGAATCTGCATCGCGTTCAGAGGATTTTTAAACCCCAAACACGTGCAGAAGAAAACCAAGCTCAGTGCAGCAGCGCTGGTGCTCAGTTGGAAAGTCAAAAAGTTCTGAATGTTGTTGAAAATTCCCTTCCCTTCTTCAATGGCATGAAGAATAGTGGAGAAATCATCGTCGGTCAAAATCATATCAGCAGCTTCTTTGGCGACGTCGGTGCCTTGCAAACCCATTGATATACCAATGTCAGCTTTCTTCAACGCTGGTGCATCATTGACTCCATCTCCTGTCATGGCAACTACATCTCCTCGAGCTTGTAATGCGTGGATAATCTTCATTTTGTGGTCCGGGCTTGTGCGTGCAAATATCGATGTGTTGGCAATAGCGGCTTCAAGCTCTTCATCAGACATATGATCGATCTCGTCTCCACGGAGAACGGGTTTGACCGCTACAGAATTTTCGGTGTGTTCACGAGGCGTTGCAATTGCCATTCCGAGTTTCTTTCCAATAGCTAGGGCCGTCGTTTCAGCGTCACCAGTGATCATTATAACCTTGACGCCACCTCTCATTAGGCGGCGAATTGATTTTTGGACACCTGTGCGAGGAGGATCGCTCATTCCAACGAGGCCTGCAAAAGTGAGACCTTTGTACACATCCTCGCCATGAGATGCTGGCGGCTCAGAAGTTTTGATGTTAGGTATAGGAGTCCCGCTTCTACTCATCGGAGTCAAAGGAGCAAGAGACTTGGCATGCTTTGCTACTGGGCCACTCGCAAACCCTAGGACTCTAAGTCCTTCTTCGGCGAGTTTCTCTGCCGTATCTAAAGCTTCTTGCCTCCGCGCGGAATCAAGAACGACTTCGCGGCCGTCTTTAGTGAGATATGTGTCACACCTGTTCAGGACGCGATCGACGGCACCTTTAATGTATGCCACTTCTTTGATAATAGAACTACCCTCAGGACCAGCATCTCCTAGGGTAACGCCCATCCATTTCCTTTCCGAACTAAAGGGTGTTTCGCCGAGACGGTGTCCGAGGCCCTCTCGAACGTCATGTTCCTTGAATCGGTCCAACAAATCAAGCATTGCAACGTCGGTGGGTTGTCCCACCCATCTGCTTCGAACGGGTTGGCCAGAACGGGCTTCTGTAGATGAGAGCACAGCGATTGATGAAGCTGATGATGCATGAGCGTGTGCTCGACTTAGACGAGCATTGTTAGCGATATTTCCGATACGCAGTATACGCAGCGTGACGGGATCAGGTTTTGCTTCCGTGGCTTCATCGTCTGAATCGACGTCAACGGCGCCCTCTGCATCAAAATACCACATCTTTGTCGTTGTCATGTGGTTCATTGTGAGTGTACCTACGAGACGTCAGCTAGGATAGATACGCAATCTACTTGCATACCTGTCTTATCACTACACACAACATTGACAGAACCCAAGGTCTCTACACTCGGCATTTTCCGCACGATTGCATTATGTCGAGCCATGCGATGTACACCAAGCGCCAATGTGACAGTAACAATAATCGGTAAACCTTCAGGTATAGCTGCCACTGCCAAAGAAATGGAGATGGTAAAGATCTCCAAGACTCCTTTACCCTGGAGCCATCCAACTAATGAGATTACGGCAATAATGGCGAAAGAAGCCTGACTTAGCTGGGATCCTAGAGAATCCATTGAAAGCTGAAGTGGAGTACGAGGACTTTCGGTCTCAGTGACGCTTGCGGCGATTGTTCCAAAATGAGTATCCCCACCGGTGGCATACACAATGCCCTGGCCATGACCAGACCTCACCAATGTTCCCATGAACGCGATATTAGTTGTACTGTTTAACTGGGTATCAGCACCCACTGTTCCGCTTCCCGCAGATGCATAAGATGGTGAACTGGGCGTTTCCAGCATGTTGGAGGTTGACCTCGAGGTGTAGAGATTCCGAGTTTTCGCATCAGCTGTTATCCTAACGGGCTCGTTCTCTCCGGTCAAATTACTCTCATCAATCGTTAGATCAGAAGCCTTTGTCACACGAATATCAGCAGGAATTCGATCCCCAGTCGTGAATAAGACTAAATCTCCTGGAACCAATTGTGCTGCCATAACCTTGCTCGATGAAGCTTCGATTTTCGCCTCAGCATCACCGCTCGAATTTGAGTCCATAAGTCCCTCAGTCTCGAGAGCTGTACCAGCACTGGGCGGCCATGTCGGCGTTCGCTGGCTTGGTTGTCTCACCTCCCCCCTAATTAGATGGGCATGATTGGGTACAAGATGGCTCAAAGCCTCAATAGACTTTTCTGACCTGTATTCCTGTATGAATCCTACAGATACCACAATAGTTACTGCAACAGAAATACTGATGGCGTCGTCCTTGTTCCCAACTAGCACAGAGGCGCCTGCAGAGCAGAGCAAAAGTAGGATCAACGGTTCCTTAAATTGCTTCAAAAATCGCAGCCATAATGGTTCTGGCTCCTCGTGAGGTAGTTCATTGGGTCCTTGGTTATGTAATCGGGAGAGTGCTTCGGCGGGAGAGAGGCCGGTTGTCAATGAGGTCTGTAGTCGTTCTGCAGTTTCTGTGGGAGAGAGGCTGGAATACTCGTCCGCTACTGACTACTAATGGTTAGGAGGGTTTGGGAAACGGTATGCCATATAACTCACCTTAGCAACAGATGAGCTAGACCTAGTGTGCCTGCTTCTGGACCTTGATCTATCTCTCGATCGTGGTCGCGATGTTGGTTCTGAATTCGTTGCTTGTATTGTTGGTAGATTCACCATCGGTAACAAAGTACCTCCGGGGCTCGCAGATCTTGAAAGGCGAGGCCAAGCCATCGCTCCTCAGATCCTCCAATTTATTCGATACGAGCAGCAAATTTTGCTGTCGTTGGTCTCGTAGCTATCGCTGAGGCATGCGAATCTGGGGTGTCGGCTCGAATTGGAAAGGAGGAAGTTGTTGAATACAATATGGCGATAGACTATGTAAAAGGATATCAATTGATAGTTTGTCGTCCTGATTTATCGTTGTAATTGGTGTGGAGATCTATGATAATAATGTCTTCGCTCTTTTTAAGTTTACGTGTCGTCCGCGACTGCTTCTCCAGTTTCAGCGGCCAAAGCAGAGACGCCAAATGTTCTTCCAACCCCGGTCGCTCACAGTCTGACAAGGTCTACATAGACTGCGGACACAACAGATCAAAAAAAAAACACCAACTCTTGATGAAAGTACGACTGTCCTACAGCGATAGTAGATTGGACATGAATGATGAAAACTCACATGTCCTTTCTTGTTCCTCTACCAATGCTTGCAGTTGGGAGGACTTTCAAGTAAAGCACGTGACTCTAACTAAACTTTCTTTAGCGTCTAAATCCAGTAAGGCCGATACTTCCAGCCTCCTAATATTAAATCCTCCCACCATGATCGTATCGTAACCACGACTTTAACGATTGCCTCACCTTAATTTGTCTTGCTCACTTCTTGCTTTGGATATTTCCTATTAGGCGACCACTTTATTGGCATCATAAGGAAGTAGACGCGTCTTCGATAAGACTTGCGACCGCATCACTCTGCCTCGACGCGGTACCCAAGTATCATAACAAACGCGCCCCTCGTCAACAACCCAACCTCCATAGTTGCTCAGGAGCAACAAAAAGACTTCGCGCTTGGGCGCATCATTTCTCGCATTGCTTCTCATTACTATTAATCAATATGTTTTACTCGGAGACTCTGTTATCAAAGACCGGGCCTTTGGCTCGAGTCTGGCTCTCCGCCAACTTAGAGCGCAAATTGTCTAAAAATCACATTTTGACAGCCAGTGTCAAGGACAGTGTCGAGGCTATTGTCACACCGAATCAAGCGCCTATGGCACTACGACTCAGTGGACAATTACTCTTGGGTGTAGTCAGAATCTACAGTCGCAAAGCGCGTTATTTACTTGATGATTGCAATGAGGCACTCTTGAAAATCAAGATGGTATGTATCTTAGACAGATTGCTCTACGCAGCTAATTTGTCCAGGCTTTTAGACTCTCAGGGAATAATGATATTCCTGCGGGTCTTCATATGCCATCTCGCGATGCCCTCATGCTTCCCGATGTACTCACCGAAGGAGATAACCTGGAAATGCCCCCCTTGCCGGACGCGTCTTTCCTCCTCTCGCAAATGGATGACGAATCGCACCTCGGTAGGAAACGTCGAGCTGGTAGCCGGGACATAAACCTCCAGGAAGATCTTCAAGGTAGCCAATTCTTGCAAGACAGTGTCGAGAATCGAAACATCTTTGATGCCGCTGATCTTTACATCGATGAGGTAGATGGCTTGGATTTGGATTTTGGTTTGGATCTTGATGATGTAAATCCCAAGAATGATCGAAGTGTGGAATTAGGCCGAGATGCACCAGCTGGAAGACCAATTGGGGAGGATGTTTTCAGCGACACAGATATTCAGATCCCGGCTAAAGAGACCTTCCCGCGTGGTCAGGATGAGTCGCAATTGGATTTGGGATTTGGAGGTGACGGCGACGATGGGTTCCAAATCGACGATGTTGAAATGGGCGGTATTGGCGATGGACCTGACGTATCTGCCCTCCCCGCCGCGCCCATCATTGATCGTGCAAGAATCTCTGAATCGCCACTATCAGATATTGACGAGGACGTTGCTCAGGCAGTCGAAGCTGAACACCAGCGTAATAACACTACCCTTTATGAGCCAGAAGATGAGACCGAGCAATCAATCTTCCGAAATCCAGCGCAGCGCTCTAGACGGCAAAGACTGTTGCAACCCGATTCCCAAACAACAATCTCCAACGCACAAATCAAGGAGCAGCAAGCCAATCGGGACAAAATAATTCGACCTCAATCCTTCCTACCCCGTGATCCAGAACTTTTGGCATTAATGGAAATGCAAAAAAATGGTGGGTTTGTTTCGAATATTATGGGCGAAGGACGCAGCAGTGCCTGGGCTCCTGAGCTTAGGGGCATGCTTTCATTACAAGCAGTCCGCAAATCTGGGGAGCTCAAGCGCAAGCGTGATAGCGGTATTGCAGATATGGACAGCGATTTCGAGGAAGGCCCAAACAAGTCACCCCGCTTGGAACTAGGAGAAGATGAAGAAGATATGGCGGCAAATCTTGGTAATGCAGGTTTAGGTCGGGAAGATACTGTTCTTGCAGCAGACGGCACAATGATGGAAATACCTGGTGATGACTTCATAATTAATGGGGAGGACGATGAACATAATGCCAACGCTGGCCTCGTGGATTCCCCTGGCCCCAACTTTGATGAGACAACCGCACCACTGGTGCACCCTGCTGATAGTGGTCCGATTTCCTTGGGAACGAAGCACGCTGTTCACCTTCTCCGCGATCGATTCGGTGCTGAGGCCGCGAACAGCCCGGACAAGAGAAAGAAAGCCAGCGTACTCTTCCAAGATCTACTACCAGAAGCCATAACCAGCAGAGCCGATGCTACGAAGATGTTTTTCGAGGTTTTAGTTCTAGCTACCAAAGATGCTGTTAAGGTGGAACAGCAAGAGGCATTATTAGGAGGTCCTATCAGAGTCAGAGGCAAGCGAGGATTATGGGGTGATTGGGCTGAGCGGGAGGCTGGTGGTGAGATTGAGGCCGAGGCCGATCCAGAGCCAAACGGAGGTCTCGAAGCTTCAACAGCTGTTGCTGTTGCTGCGTAATCGAAATTAGTAATTGGCTGGCCGGTAGAAGCGTTTGTATCAGTACCGTATTGCATATGTTCATGAATGGGGAGAGAGCGAATGGCGTTTTCTGGTGATATCCTTTTCGTTGGAGGATTATTTTCTGCGGTCACACCATGAGGCGTTCTTCGGTGTTTTTCGATATCACTTCCAGATGGATAGTCTCATTGATACCGTGGGACTTTATTAGTGAACCTTATTATGATGAGGCAATAAAATTCGTTTGTAAAGATCTCCTTGAATACTATGATTGAGCGCGAGAAGAAGTTGAGCTATTCCCTAGCGGAGTAGTTCTCCAACCTCATAATTGAAAACTAACTGCTGAGATGGCTCTGCGAAGTTCTAATACTTCACAACGAACTGCTGAAGGTGAGGTTTTTCTTTATTCTTTGTAGCACCATTGCCTCAAATATGCTGTAAAAATTATATTATAATTTTTCGATGAGCAGTTTGAGAATACATTTCAACATTGTTCTAGTTATTGATGAGATTTGGCGAAACTAATATGGCGGGTGCATACCTTACCTACCTAGGTAGGACCATCACGCTAACGCTCGCATACTTCCTCCCCAAGAACCTCAACTTTCTTATTATTATACCATCTTAATTAGGCCCGCCGGAACAATGGCCCTCCCAGAAAGCTCTAATCCATGCATGTATCTTGTACGAAAATTGGCCCTTCTTCCTTTCAAATCTGTCAGCGTCAGCCATATAATGGAGTTTCACGTCCTGCTTAATCAAATGGCATGATTTTCCTCGAACCAATCTTTTATCTCAACATCTGTATCGCCAAACGAGATAAAGATGAAGTTTCCAAGTAATGACAGGGAAATACTTCCACAAAGCACAAAGCCAACTCACTACGACCTTCGCTTTGAGCCGGATATTGAAGGGGGAGCTACCGAATATGATAGCGAAGTCATCATAAACCTTGATGTCCTGGAAGATACCTCATTAATTTCATTAAACGCTACGGAGCTCACTATCATCGAAACCCAACTAGCCACCGAGGGGGGCCAACTCGTTGAAATTTCAGGCCTGAAATTCGAGCCAGAAAAAGAATGGATGAGCATCGCATTGAAGACAGCATCGAAGGCAAGTTCGAAAGCGAAGCTAAAGCAGACATTTAAAGGGAGCCTATTTCATCATGCGCAAGGCTTCTTTCGAAGCCCTCATAAAGGTATCGATGGAAAAGACACATGGATATTCTCGACTCAGATGGAGAACGGATGCTAGGAGGGTATTTCCTTGTTTTGACGAGCCGGCACTGAAAGCGACCTTCACAGTGACTCTCGTAGTAAACAAAGGGTTGAAGTGTCTATCCAACATGGACGTCGCATCACAGGTGGACGTATTTTCTCGAGGGAAGGAAAAGAATGTAGTCACATTCAACCCAACTCCTTTGATGTCAACCTATCTTGTGGCGTTTACTGTTGGGCATCTCAAAATGATAGAAACAAACAGTTTCAGAGTTCCTATCCGAGTGTTCGCGGCCGAGGATAAGAACGTTGAGCTTGGGCGATTCAATCTCGAGCTTACGTCGAGAACGCTCAAAGCCTTTGAAAAGATATTTGACATCGACTTCCCACTTCCCAAGTTGGACTTAATTGCTATCCCTGGAGCAAATGGAGGTGCGATGGAGAACTGGGGTCTTGTCACTTTTGACGAGCGTCTATTGCTTGTCAACAAGAAAGAAAATAGTGCTGAAGTATGGCGACGTGGAGGATCTGTCATGGTCCATAAACTTGCTCATCAATGGGTTGGAAACCTTGTTACTATGGATTTTTGGGAGGGTCTGTGGCTCAATGAAGGATTCGCGGATTGGGAAGAGTTGTATGCTTGGGAAATTCTTGAACCGGGTTGGAAGATGTGGGAATCGTATGCCTCGGGTGGTTTTCAGGATGGATTGGAGTTAGACTCCAATCGTGCTAGCCATCCGATCAAAGTTCCCGTCAACCGTGCTGGTGAGATAAATCAAAATTTCGATAACATTTCTTACGCTAAGGGATGTGCCGTCGTAAGGATGATTTCGAGTTTCTAGGGGAAGATATTTTCATTAAGGGGGTAAGCAAATTGAGCTATCCTCTGATCAATGTTCGATCGCGGGGAGCATTCGTTTCTCATCAAGGTCATGCTGAACTAACTCTAGATTAAGAGCTATCTGAAGAAGCATACATACGGAATACAACGACAAGCGACTTGTGGTATTCATTAAGTGACATGAGTGGACAGGACGTCAGACAAATCATGTAGATTTGGACCAAGATTATAGGCTACCCTGTTGTTTTCATCAAGGAGAATCAGTCGGCGGGCACCATTTCAGTCACACAGCGTCGGTTTTTTTAGGATGGAAGTCCTGGCCCCGAAGATGACAAGACTCTATACCCTCTGTCCCTTGGTTTGCTGACAGCGAAAGGCATCGACGAGGAAACTATATTGTACGAGCGGAGTCGAGATATCGCAGTCCCATTCGACTTTTACAAGTTCAATGCTGACCATACTGGGTTTTTTTTTCGTGTCTCATATCCTCCGGAAAGACTTAAAATCCTAGGACAAAACGCAAAACCTGGTCTCCTCTCCCACGAAGACATAATTGGTATGATATCCGATGCTTTGGCAACTGCTACTGGCGGTCACTTGAAGATGAATCAAGCCTTTACGTCTGGAAGCAAATCCTGGCCAACATCTCATCTATCGAAAGAGCATTTAGATTTGAGAGCTCGAAAATTTTAAACCCATTGAAAGCTTTCAAGACGCAGCTGATTACTACTAAATTGAAAGAAACAGGCTAGAAATTCAATGAACACGATGATAGTCTCGATCAGTCATTTAAAGCTTTGTTGTTTGCCAATAGCTCCGAAGATGCAGGTGTTCAGGGAGCTGCAAAATCCTTGTTTGAATACTTTGTCGCGGGTGATGAAAGTGCTATAAATACCAACATTATAGACGCTGTATTCGCCATTGCCCTCGAGCATGGTGGTACAAAAGAGGTAGGTCACTTAGGTCAGGGTGTCTCCACCTTCTAATAATGTACTAATGTTTGTTGAAGTGGGAAGCAATACTCCAAGCTGGTCGAACTACCACTAGCATCGACAAAAGAAATTCTTGCTTTGGTGCCCTAGGCTACTGTCAGGATCCTTTACTTATCTCCCGTACCTTGCATCTCGCGATGAGTCCAGAGATAGTATCTTGGAACGATACTTATCAGTGAGTGTTCAAGGACCTCTTTCCCCCTCCTCTCGACAATTGGAGATATCACCTTCCTCACGCATCAAATGGAACTAACTGCAAATCTCCTTAGGCTTCTCGGCGCCCCTCAAAACCATCGACCTGAAGTTGAGGCGATGTGGTCGTAGTTGAAGACAGATATTGAGGAGATTCAGCATACAGTCGGCAACGGACTAGGAAGTTTCGCACGATTGCTTATGAGGTGCACTGCAATGCTCAGTACTGAAGGGCAATACAACGAAGTGTCGAAATTCTTTGAGGGAAAAGATACTGAGGTACGTGATCGACTATCCGGAACCATATCAGGAAGGAAGTTAACGAAGTCAACCCTTAGTCGTACAATACCTGGCTTGCCCAATCACTCAACATGATCCATGCGAAGGCGGACTGGGTGAAGCGTGACCGGGAGGACTTACAGCAATGGTTGCAGGTAAATGTGTATGTCTGAAGTGGGAAGGTGAGATGGAGCAAAGTTCGCAACTCGAAACATTACCAAGCGCTTGACACAATTACCCCACGGGTACTCGCAACGTGGGAAAGTCACTTGATCCAATCAATATCAACTAATGCCACGTTTCTAGCATGTTTCCTAAAGAATACTTCGGCGGAAGGTCTTTCGTGTCTGCACCCTTGCATTACGTTTGGTGAGCTTACATTTGTGGTGTGTTCGGCGAGTTTCCTCGATGGCTTCAACGCATGACCTCAACTCCCAAGTCATGACAAAAGAAGCCACCAATGATCTTGTACGGAGAAAAGAATACCTCACAAAAAGTTCTTCTTCTGGAATATATATAATATATATATAAACCCTTTGACAGCAAAACCATTGGTTTGTTTCGCTGCGCCGTTCCAAAACACGGCAGGTCCGAATGACACCGTCGGACTCCGAGCAATTCGGAACAAGCTTTCGCGAAGGGGAAGGTACATGTCGAAGGTACATTTCGAGGATATTTATTTATTTTTCGCGAGAAGCTATAAATATATGTCAGAATCCTCCTTGCACAGCAATTCACTTCCACGAGGGCTGTGAGTAAGGCTGTGTCAGCTTGTTGATAGAAACCGCTAAATATCTGTGATCTCCCCGAAGTGCCGATCTGCAATCTTACTTCACCTTCCATCCCGGACTTTTTATTTCAACTCCGGACTTCCCCACGACCTCAACTATATGACATTGTCTTGGAAGCATCAAGTCTGGAACACAGTCTCTTCTCAAAAATATATAATCAACTGGGTTTGATTCTCCCGTCTTACTCGCCTTTGAAGATACTCGCCACGTGCTATCTTGACCACATCGCTCCAAGAAGCAGGAGGAACGGCCACTGGGGTACAACTACGTCGACGGCGTTTTCCACAGATCTGGATATCGTTACCATTTACCAACATACCGCAGCAGTAGGGCTGTCATATCGTATAGTTCCTGCGCCTCTGACATTCCCCGGGACATCAAGGCGCGTCGGGGTTCTCGGTGAAGGCTTTGGACCTCGTGATGGTCATAACAACAGCTCAAAGGGATACGAAGGCTCCCCCACGCATCACAAATCAAGTGCCTAGTCTCTTGTGTCGTTGAGGGACCCAATTGATGCTCTAAGAAGCTTCAAGTGGAGACGCTTTCATCGCTCCGGTCTGAGCACGTGATATTTTGTAGGTTCCCGAGGTTGGAGGAATATATCACCGATACCAACGTGTTTCTCCCACCAAAAGCCATAGAAATCACCCAAGCCTCACATAAGATATACACCACACTCTCTCCAAACTTAGATCCCGCTTGAGTCCCTATGTATAATCCGAGGGAGGATCTGTTCGAAGAAGCGGACGATTCCCAATCAAGTGGGCTCGAAAATATCTCAAGTCCAGGATCTCCATCCACCGAGCTCTCGTACTCGAGCCTCACTACACCATCCGTGTTTAACGAAGAGGAAGATGAGATATACTTCCCTTCATACGACGACAGTGAGCGTGGTGACAAGGAGGAAAGTGAGGATCAAGTCTCGAGCGTGGAATCTGCCCCCGAGGTTGATTCGTTTGTGCCGAGAAGGGTATCCCCTGGTTCAATCGAGCGTCCTGAGGACGACACAGCTGCACGGATGCAACCGTCTAGACATGTCGATTACTTATCTCATGAGTGGACAGAAGAGGATGTTTGGGCTTCGTGGAAGCATGTAGTGTCGAGGAGAGGGCTTTACCCTAATAGTGAGAGGTTAGAGAATGCTTCTTGGAGGACGTGGGAGAAGAAGAGGAGGAACCTGAAGACTATTTCTCCAGAGACTGTCAAGTGGTAAGCCTTCGCTCTGAACGAAAAGGCATACATGTATTGACTTCTTACAGGTTAAAAGATCACGACGTGACATGGCTCTATGGACCTCTCCAGCCTGGATTCTGCACGATGGATAGGAGGCACACTTCACAGGAAACTTATAGAGCGTGCTCATCCGAGGCATGCGAAAACAAAAAGCCCATCCTGAAGAAACGAAGTCTCTCGGAACTCATGCTTCGGCGATCAGTCTCATCCGCTTCATTGCTAAAGCAAGCTGCTATCACAGCGGAAGGACAGAAAAATCGACAAGAGGCATCCTCATCGTACAGCTCTTTCAACTTCTCAACACCAGGTCTTACACGCGCAAATACAACGGGACTCAATTCCTTAACTACGTCCACTTATAACTCTCCATCTCCCGATCAAGGAGCATGGAACTCCAAGAATGTGCGTTTCCACGAACTAGTTGAGCAATGCATTGCACTTGCGCACTTGGGGGACGATGAACCGGAATATCACTACATTAGCGACTCAGATGATGATGTGGTCTTGATGCGAAAAACCCCAATGAAGCGGATTTCCAAGCAAAGATTACAGCCCATGAAACCAAAAAAGAAGCCTACTCCAGAAAAGAAGAAGACAATTGAAAAGCTTCCTCACGCAACACTAAAATGCCCACTAGAGGCCGAGAAAGAAGAAGAAGAAACTTCTGTATTCGGATTAGGGATTTCTCAAAGCCCAACCGAAGCAGCATCTCCACCCACCTACCCAACATCACCAAATCTCTCCCACCACCACGATTCCGGCGATGACGAAGAAGAAAAATACTGGAAACCACCAGCATGGCTCCGAAACCGCAAAGACAGCGTTCAAATCTACCAAGATAAACTAGAATCCCTCAAAATAAGTACAAGCAGGACCGACCTACCTCTTACTAGACCACATCTCGACCGACGAGACGCGGAAGCCAAAGAAGTCCCACACGCAGCCAACGCTCCGCTCATCGAGGGCAAAGACGCAAGCATCAGATTCGAACTCCCACCCTGCCGTTCCCAGCTACAAGGCTTCTCCTTCAACTGCTCCACATGCGCAGAACCCTCAGTAAATACCAGCTCGGATGACGAAGACTGGATCAACGGCACTTCCTTTTCACCCAGAAATTCCGATTACTTCAGCGTGAACTCTGATGATGCCCGGTCTTCCGATACTGATGATTCCGAACACCTCCCGTCTGTTCCGGCGAAGACGGCATTGCTAGATAGGGTGATGGATGATGATGAAGATGAGGATAATTATAACATCTTAACCACTTTCTCCGGTCCTCCATATTCTATCCCTCCTCCCTCATCCACGAGAGATGAATCACCTAGAACATCATCGGACTCCGGGTACGGTACCTCGAACGAAGATAGAGAAGAATGGAGAGTAAGGGACACAAGATTAGAGAAAGAGAAAGAACGCGGAATTACGGATTGGGAGTTGTATCCCGATGCTTGGGATGAGGTTGATGAGGCAGTTGCTTGGCAGAGAGGTTTCTAAACCTCTCCCTCATGTTTATTTATGTAACTTTGCAATTTGTGCATGGGTTGCGGGTGCATTATTCCCTGTGTTTCTGCATTCGGTGCATTGTTGTATTTTAGGAATATGTTGTACTATGATCGGGGGCTGTTGTAGTATAGTAAGAAATATAAGTTTAGTTGAGATCTTCTGTCATCCCACTTTTGATCGAGATCGGGCGACTCTGCAGCAGATCTCTACGCGACAGTGAGGCATAGCCGCATTTATACGTCACAAAGCATTCCCCTTATTTCACATCTCAAGCTCAATTAAAGATTGTTTAGACAAATTATCAACAATAGTATTCATCGCTCTTTGAACCCTAAGAGTGGCATAGGCTACCTATAGACACAAAATATCCACATCGAAAAGTCGAAACCGCTCGCTCTGCGTTGCCCTCAACTCGTAGTAAAAGTCAAGTCATTAAAATGCCCACCCGAAAATGCAGCCCATGATATCAAACCATTCGATGCCCGTCCCACCAATTATGCAGCCCCAAATATCACAATAACTGCCTAGGTATCCTTAATTCTTCTCTTCTCTTCTCTCCTCAAATACGAGGGATAGAGAGGGAGAGTATACAAATAAACTCCAGAAAAACGCCAATATACATTCATCGCCATCTCTTTCCATCCATTCATCATTCCAAATATTCGCTTGCTTGCTTGCCTTTAGGGGGATAGTATTGTATCGTATCGTATTGTTTGAAGGTTAAGTAGTAGATTTCATCCTCCCGAACATAGTTCTCGTGCGTGATTTATTCCTCTTCTGCTTCTCTTTCTCTGGGGAGACGCGGTCTTTCTCGGTGGATTTCTTACTTGATTTGTTGGGGCTGTCGTCTTGGTATTTGGGTTTGTAGATCCTATGTTTTCGTTAGAGTGTTGAGGACGGAGGAGGTGGGCTACGTACCAAGAATTACCAATCATGCTTATTCCTTTTGCTTCTGCTTGTCTGTAGAATCGGGCGGATTTTTTTAGGTCCTTTTTGCAGCCTATCCCTTGGGCATAGCAGAACCCTGCTTCTGCTAGAGCATCGGCATCTCCCCAAGCTATTTACAGTCAGTATAGATAATGATGCCTAATCTCCATGTACTCACAGCCAGCAATCTCAAAACATCTCAGTGCAAGTACTTTATCCTGATCAATACCCCACCCATTCATATGACTAACTCCCAATTCGTAAATACTCAGCGCAAACTGCGCCTTCCTTGTCTTCAACTCTAAAGGATCAACTGTTTTCCCATCTTTCTGCAAATCCTCATCATCTGCAACTTCCAGACTGGCAGAATCCATTGCTCGTCGAAGCCATGCCACACCTTCTTTCTGATTCGGTCGCATGCCCCATCCATGCCGACAGGCGAGAGCATAGAGCAGCATTCCAGTAGGGTGGTTTTGTCGAGCTGCTAGCCGCAGATGATAGGTTGATTTTGTTAAGGCTCCAGCTTCATGAAATTCAATTGCCTTGGACACATGTTCTTCGGCATCCATTTCAGCTGACGGTGCCAGGGAGTGTTGAGAACGTGCTTTTATCGTGCTTGCTGAAGAATTTGAAGGAATATCTTCGGAAAATCGAGACTGTCTCGGGCCATGTTCAGTAGAGGGCCTACTTTCCATAGATGGTCTTCCAGGATCCAACGAAGGACGAGCATTTTCTTGCTTGTGAGAAGTGGACGGTCGTGAGGGAGGTGAAGGTGGAGCAGCGCCGTGGAACGTCTGGACATTGCTGAAAGGGACTGGTTGTTCCCAGGAGAATTGCGCCTGTGGTAGATTTTCTTGGAATATCAACGAATTCCTTTGCAACATCTTCCCTCTAGGCAATGAAAATTTAGAGTAGACATAAGAAGGCGCAGGACCGTTCTCGTTATCAGGGAACCCTTCACTGTGCATGCTGACTGGTGTATTTGCTGTGTCATCTGCAAGAATGAAAGATGGTTGACTGTCTGATGAAGCTTGTCGAGACGGAACCTCCACAGGTAATCCATTCGTACTCGCCCTGCTTATTGGCCTAGAGAAATTGAATGCTGGCCGTGGCAATCTTGTTCCGCCCACCGAGATCTCTGAACTGATAGACGGTGATCTTTGCACACCATAAATGCCAGGTGACATTGGTGATGTGGACATGCCACTGTTAGAAGAGAGCTTCCGCCGTGGTGATAACGCCACACCATTTGAAGTAGAAATATCATCCTCTGAACTTTCCGAAATAGATCTTGGGCTGGGGGTTCTTTGTGAAAAGGGGGATCGAGGTGGCGCCAGTGCTGCAGAGTTATAACCGCTTATTGCCAAATTAACATCTTGTGGCCTTCGTTGTCCACGCCCACGATGATGCATCGATTCTGTACTTGGTCGTGATTGTACATTGGGTGAAGGGTTTCCATTTCTAGAGAATCTATGCTCCCTCTCAAATGCCGGAGGAGATTGCTCTCGCCTGGCTCCAAAGAACGATGGGTTATCCGCAGAGCTTGGCGGTCTCCTTCCTCGGAATGGTTCTTCATCGAGAGCATCTAAACGAGGAGATGGTACGGCCGGAATGGCTGGCGCACCGCCTAGTAAAGGATACACAGAAACAGGCCTGGTTCCTGGGGTCTCTACCTCTGTCTTCAACGCTGAACCAGGACTTTTAGGTGAATCGGATTCCGGAAGATCTTCAGCTGACACAGAACGAAGATATCCAGGTCGATTTTGGTGTAGCGAATTGGCAATTGTGAGAGGGGGTAGTCTACTTATGCGCCTTCCTGACCTACTACTCTCATCCAGTTGTTTTGCCAGGAGTCGACTTTGTGCTGCAAATGCATCAAGCGGTGAAAGTTCAGGAGGGACTTCTCCGGCGAGGTGTAGACGAGGCGACGGCAAGCCTCGTGGAGATGGCAGTCCTGAACCAAGAGGTCCATGAGATTGTGATCTCAGATCAATGAGGGTAGGCCTGGTGGCCATTATTCGAACGTTCGACAGCCCTCGACGCAATAATATGTGCTCTTCTATCCCACCCTTATGCCTTTATTATCGTCGAGCAATTCGCCGGTAGATCGTATATTATCGTGTCGAGATTGCGACGCCGTAGTAAAAGAGAACTCAGATGCGACTGCGAATTGCTCGGACGTTGTGGCTGCAGAAAAGAACGTGCTGGACGCGGCCAAGTGTTTGAAGAAGGGCGCTGCGGAAGGGGGCTTGGAAGGAGTTTGGAGGATTATCGATTTTCGTATTCGAGGGAATGAAGGGAAGTATTGGCGACGGCCGTGGAGGGTCGTGAATGCGACGTCCTAAGTTATTGTTTGGGAGTGTGATCGTGGATCAAGTGTGTGGAAATTGTTGTTTTATTCAGGAGATTTACGAAGTTCTTCCTTTTTTCCCCAGGAAACCACTACTAAAGATGAGACTTGTCTCTTCTTTACGTGCCGCCGAAGGAATTAATGATAACAATTGCAATCAATATACACAATTAAAGAGGAGTAAAAATATGAGTAACTGCAATGCCTCTTAAAGAACCTGAAACCATTCCATCTAAATAGGAAAAAGAGCCCAAAATAATTGTTGCCATCGACCTGTTTAACCCCTGAACTCGGGGCAGTCTGTGTACCATCAGAGTGCATTAGGGGCGCCATAGCGAAGAAGGCAACTCTAGACTAAAATAGAATCCTTGGCGAAATCAAAAGGTATAGGATCAAAACTTCAGGAACATTTGCATTACTTGTTTACGAAGAGGATTTAAATATTACTCATGGCTTCATCCATCGTCAAAAGTACGCTCAGGTACGAGGATATGATATACTCCAGAATTTTCTTCAATTATCCTGTATCATAAGACACAGAAACTTTGACATCACGATACACGACAAGACTTTATGAAATTTAGTGTTCCCAAAATAATCCCTTCATTGGCCCCATCAGGCTTAGAATACGACTATCTTAAATTCTGCTAGTGACCACAATTTAAACTCCCGTCAATCTCAGGGTCTAGAAATATATGTACGAGATCTATGAGATGTGATTGGCTTCCCCACAAATCTCTAGTGAGCTGTGGCCCCTGGGACTGGGAATCCTTACGCAATGAGATCTCGTGTTTCATGGGAGGCAAATTTGAAAAAGCTTCGTGTCTAGATGATGGGCCAATGGAATGTTTGCGGGTAGCTCAGGAGGCGGTTTAAAATTTTGTGAAGATTTCATGTCAGCTCGATCTTCATTTTCTGGAACTTATAGAATTGGACGCCATGGCTTCGTCCAGCTACTCTAGCATCATCACACGAATACATCTGGACGTGCGTGATAGCAGCATCGAGCAAATGTTCAAATCTGGTATTGACCTATATTCAAAGACCTCTAAACTCCATTCCATGCCCTCCCCCATATGCGGTACATTCCCCAAGCTTTTTCACAAATTTTTTGACTGCAACTTCTTCAGCCGAGTCGCGCCCTCATATACACCCCGATCAACTGCGGCAGCCACTGTCAAAGTTCCACCTATGATTGCGCAGAGCCCGGTCAAAAAGCCTGCAAAACTTTTCGTTCTCTCTTCACGGTTGATAACCTTCATTGGGGAAATATCCTAGCACATGTTAGCAATGTACCATTTCAAAGCATAGGAGAACTTGCGTATGAGAAGAAGACCCCTGGAATGCCTCCCCGAGCGTGTAACTTCTCTTTGTGGCCTTCAGCAGAGTCATCACCGCCATTAAGACTTCTACGATGGCTGGTCACTGAGTATTGATGTGTCTCTACACTACCATCATTTTGGTGTCCATAAGCACCGATTCCAACTTCATCATTGCCAGGATGACTACTGTATGTCTTTTTCTCCCAGCCCAATGGCAGATATGAAGTTGAGACCACCTTGACGAAATACATAAAGTTGTAAGCGGGGTCGGCCGTAATTTGCTCGGTATTGTCCAATGGATTTATGTGATGATTTGTCCAGGGGAGCGACTTCGAGCCCATCTTTGCAACCACTTCATCAGGTAGCTGTGGTCCAAAACGGAGGTGGTGAATTGTATGTGTGAACACATGTCCCCCTGTAACTGGGGTATCGAAATAATTGTTAAGATCGTGGACGTGCATGTTGCCATTGCTGAAACTCCTTCCAGGTGCAATATGGAAGTTGCCGACCACTTTGTTGACTCGAATGCCTCCTTCGATACGGCATCCTTCCTTTCGCTGGGAGTCCAATCTCTCTCCGTAATGCTCGCGCTCGCATTGCTCGACATTCTCGCCACGTCCGAAAGCCCAAGATACACTGGCATAAGCCTCTCTAACTTCGTCGCAAGTATTACAGCAGCCTGCTTTCTGAGCATTTGGAGGAGGATTTGCGCCATAACATCCACCGCAGTAATCAGGATCCAAATGCGACGCTTGGTCATCAGCGTGTCTATCAATATCAGTTTATGTATCTCGTGCCGAATTCGAATACTGACAAGTCAAGAGCCTTAATATCAATGACAGCTCCACCCTCCTCTACAGATGACAGCCTGACTTTATTGACACCGTGCATGACGCCTGTCTGTTGCTCTCCAGAAACATCCATAACATCCAGAGTCAGGAGCTCGCAGGGAATCCGGGGAAAAGTTATGTTTAGATGTATTTCCATCTTCTCGCCTATTCAGCACATCAGCATGACCTCCTATCTACAGTTCGTTATAACCCACTTCGGCCCTTATCCACAATCAATTCAGGATGAACCACTATCCGCCTGTAGTCGGCCCATTCTCCCCATGCCAAATACAAAACGATCAGCAATGAAGCTATCGTGACAATTCCACCTGAAGTGGTGCGCACCCTCGCCTCATCAACGGTTTTGGTGAAGGCATCTAGCCTGGTAAATCTGGATTTTGCGGGCATCTTTAATGTATGAAAGGAGGTTTCGAAGGTCGGTAGTGTTGTGAAGGGAGCCTCGCGGCGAAGAGTCAGGGTTGGTATTTTCAATAATACATAGATTAGAAGTAACCACGAATATCAATTGACTTCATAACAGGCTCGAGAAGTTTTCAATGGCGACGCAAATTAAAAGAATGCTCGAAAAAAGATAGGGTACGACGACGAGAAGCGTGTCTTTTTTAAGGCCAGCTTTCACAAATGCGAAAAGCGGCCGCACCAGTACCTGCAGCTCGAACACTATCCCTGTCCAACGACGTGGGGCTTCCTACTTGATCAGAATGGCCCAACAGGATAGAATTGACCGATTGATGTGTAAGGGTTATTTCTCTGTAAAAAAAACATTGTTTATTCTCCCAGTTATACACTTATATTATGCCCCAAACGTAAGGCCTCACAATGGCAACTTCGAGTTGAATCGATTATCTACCAATTACACGTGACCGCTAGCACTAGCGCTTTCTTATGACTCGCTCCTACATCATGCTTTGTCGCTGCCTTCTTTAATTCTTTCTTCTTCATACAACGACAAATTCAAACTCAATCCGGAATTCAATCCCACCATTGTACTTGCCTTGCCTGGATCGAACTCAGTACTAGAGACAACTCATTTCTTCACTTTCCACACACAACCATTATTCCTCGCAACCCCACACAACCACCGTCGCGGATGAGCTGATCGCTCACTCCAACCTTTGCAAGAGCGTACCCCGAGACGTCGCAAAGGAAATTACCACCACCCACAAGGATCATTCTCCTTCATCCGACCTCCTCTAAAATGATCCAACGAGCATCAATTCCTCCCCGAGGCCCAAGACACGGCGGTCCCAGTCGTGGTGGGGTATCGAAGCGACGAGCAGGTCCGGTTCGGGTCGACAAAGATGGAGATCTCGTTATGGACTCTACAAGCGACGATCGCCGCAAGCAGTCTGGGAAGGGACGTATCAACTCACCCGCACCTCCCTCTGGACCCAAAGGTGCCGGACGTGGAAGGGGCGCACCATCGCGAGGCGGCAATCTCGGCACTCACAAAGTACAAGCAGCCATCATCCGCGGTCTGGGAGCTCAACAAGCGAATGTGCTGGAATCGCGCATCACTACCGGTGGAACAACACTCAAGATTGATGGATTGAAATCGAGCAAGGCCGCTGCAAACCCAGATGGCGGTCTCGAAGCCCTCCTGGCATTCCTGGAACGGAAGGCAGCAGGATTGGACTCCAAATCGAATAGGTCTGTTAAGATCAAAAAGGTATGTTTATTGATATGATCGTGGGGTCACGAGGTTATTGCACCGTCGCCATCTTTATACTCGTTCAAGCCAAGCCATCAACGAGTCGAGGATCGACATCCAGAATATACCGCTCCGTGATCAGCGATCGTTCTCAAGGTTTCCAAACCTTGCTAACGTCGAATAGTCACACATGAAGGGTGACTCTGTTATAATCACAGCCAGTCCCGAGGATATCGAAGCAATTTTGAAATTGAACACTTTCAGCTTCGCCGGAACTCCTCTCGCAATCCAAGCATGTGATCCAGAATCCCCACCGAGATCCTTCAGTAAAGAAGTCAAGCGGGAAACAAAGGAGAAGTTTAAGGCGATTTTGGCAACACGGTACAATGGCGACCTCAAACTATTGAGCCTGTCTGCTCTCGCGCAGGATCCAGGATTGTTGGAGATGGGCTTGGGTAACTTCGATGGAAAGACTGCCAACAAGTTGTTCCCAGCCATGATGGTTGTCTGTGATCAGTTCTTCAAGTCCTGGCAAGCAAAACGAGATGCCATTGTCAGTGTCTCTCTTGCCAACAATGGTCTTACCAACGTGACACATGTCACTTCTCTTGCACGGACGTTCCCAGATATCAAGAATCTCGACCTTTCCTCGAACAATATCTCGGATTTGAAATCTCTCATTGCTTGGCGATGGAAGTTCCGAAATCTCGAAAACCTCGTTTTGACCGACAATCCAATCGTGACACAAGTGCCTGATTTCAACGTCGACATCATGAAATGGTATCCGAAGCTCCAAGTTCTCAACGGCATCCAGGTCAGAACACCCGAAGAAATTGCCGCCCTTATCGAAGCTGCAAACTCTCCAATTCCCATCAGCGGACCCGATTTCCGAGACGTTGGCCAGGTAGGCGAGAACTTCGTCAGAGCTTTTGTCAGTCTTTACGATACCAATCGTGCGGCTCTGCTTTCAAACTACTACGACTCTCAATCATTATTCTCGCTCAACATCAACATGTCAGCACCACGAGACCGAGAGCACTCCACCGCCGTTCCGGCCTGGGCGGCCTACATAAAGCACTCGCGAAACCTTGTCAGACTCAATCACCTTGGCCCACGTATGAATCGACAATATCGTGGAATTCAAGCAATCCAGTCTACTTGGTCAGACCTTCCAGCCACTCGGCATCCTGATCTCACAACAGAGCCTACTAAGTATATGATCGAATGCCATTCTCTCCCTGGTCTTGCCGACCCAACTGGTCAAACCCCTGGTGGTGTCGATGGATTGATTATCAACCTTCACGGCGAGTTCGAGGAGCAAAACTCCACCACAGACAAAGCCGCCCTCCGCAGCTTCTCGCGAACCTTCATCTTGGGTCCGGGCGGTCCTGGCAGTCCCCAAATCAGAATAGTCAGTGACATGTTGACTCTTCGCGCCCATTCTCCCCTCGCCAAACCCTCTCATTCAAACCGGGGTGCCTCCCCACAACCAAACATCGTCGCCGAACCCACTGAACAACAAAAGCAAGAGATCCTCGCCAAGCAATTGATGGAGAGGACAGGCATGACGGTTGAATACGCGGTTATGTGCTTGGGAGAAACAGGATGGGATCTAGAGCAGGCTTTTGCGGCATTTCAGGCAAATAAGGTAACCTTCTCCATATTCTCTGAACCTTTTACCATGCATAAAGCTAACATTTTCCAGGATAAGCTACCTCCAAACGCTTTTATTGCGGGAGTAGCACAATAAGCATATGGCTTCAGTGGAGGATATCGTAGATATGGAAGGAGGGAGGAATCGTCACGAGATATCGAGGACGCCCCGACTCATTCGCGCTGTCTCTCCGAACCATGAAATTTGGTTATTTCGTCAGCGGCGGTTACATACATGCATTGTCTTTTGCATTTTCATCGAGTAAGCGTGGAGTTTGGGAAGGGTCATCCTGTGGGAAGACCACTAGCGTTTTTGTTTTGATAGAGAGGATTCTCAACGGATCCAAGGAATACAAATTCTTCATAGCGTCATATCATGAGTATTTTATGCGGTGAACGTGATTCATTTTCCCTCATCCCAACTAGATTACCGAATATGTGCGAGCACCGTAGAGAAAGAAAACAGCGTCGTCAGTACCTACATATCCAAGTTCAGTTCATCAAGCAGCTCATTCAATGTGAAACGAATTAATAAATTATCCAAGTCTTAAGAGCACTCAGTCTTGAAAATCTCCTAATCTTAAAACCCAATCCAAATCCACTTCAACTACAGAGGTATCATAAAATCCCAATCAATTAACACTCCATTCACATCAAAACCCCCACCAATCGTGATATCACATCATGGAATCTCGCCAATCCCAGCACCACCCCTATCCTCAATCTCATCCCGCACCTTCACATTCGCAATCGCACTCTGCAACGCGCTCGTCAGATCAATATGGAACAACGGCCTATTCAGTCCATTCACCACCGCTGTCTTCCCGACACTCCGGACTGTCGCGCCCTTGAGGTCCGTGTTCGTGCTTCGTCCACTATCGCTGTCCACGACCAGAACTTCGGGGTTAGAGCGATCGTCGCGCGTGTGTGCCTTCTTGAGTTCTTTCTCGTTGGCATCGCGCTCTGCGGCCTGGGCCGCGGAGTCGGCACCTCCGATTTCTGAGACGGAGAAGACGGGCTTCCAGCGCGAGAAAGTGCCGTCGGTGGAAGTGATGGAGGGGTAGCCGAAGCCGGCGGCGACGAGGGCTCGTTTAGTCCAGCGGTTGTTGATGGACGTGAAATGCCAGTCGACGGTTGAGGGGGAAGTGTATTTGTCGAGTTGGTTGCGGACGTCGATGAGTTGTTGGACGGAGGTGATGTCGACGTTGTTGACGGAGCTGAAGTCGAGTATGATGGCTTTGAGAGTTGGGCGGTCAGTGTGGTCCTCTAGTGCTTTCCCACGGCGTGGTCCTGGGTCGTTCCATGGTCTGTCACCTAGACGGGGGTAAGAGTTGGGGTTGGTGCGGCGGGTGGAGGCAAAGATTTTGTTCGTCAGTTGGTCAAGGTAATGGTTGGCGTTAGGGTAGTTGAAGCCTTCGGAGAATCGATAAATGAAAATTCCAGGGTATGGGGCTCGAATTTGAACTTCCGGGTTCGAACCATCCCCGTGACCGTATGGAAGGAAGACGTTGCGGGAGAGAGCATCTTCGGAGGAGTGCCCATGTCCAGACTTCGCGAAGGTCCCGTTGTCTCCGGCTGGGACAGGTCTGTAGGCGTCGCCGACAACACGATCATCCAGAAGAGAATGGACTTTGACTTTGCCTAAGAATCGACCTTTTGCCTTGAGAATGCGGAAGACCATGACTGCGAAGGAGACAGAGATTGTAGTATAAATGCCGTTCTCAATGGATGAGAAGACCGTAACCAAGACACCTGCGAAAAATATCGGAACCTCAAGAGGTGACACGCGCCAAAACTGGTAGACAGTATTGGGAGGTGTGATGAGATCGCCGACAGCGTGAATAATGACTGCGGAAAGAGAAGAACTTGGGATGTAGAAAAACACTGCTGGAAGAGCGTAGATTGCAAGAAGAACGACGATCGCCGTAATCACACCAGCAAAGGGGGTTCTAACACCGGCCTTTGACTTGATAGCCGTTCTCGAGAAGGAGCCAGTTGCGGGATAACCACCGAGGAAAGGTCCGAGAAGGTTCGTAACTCCGATAGCCACCATTTCTTGTGACGGATTGATGATGTAGTTGTTTACACGACCAAACGACTTTGCGATGGCAATGTGCTCAATCAGAAGAACAATAACAGTCGCTGGTAAGTCGCTCGCGAAGATCTTGATGATCTTCTTGTTGACAGTGGGAACCGCTGCAGCTGTGAATCCTATTTTACAGTTAGCATAATGCTCAGAGACTAG
>Ga0182030_10005198_pt1 | contig 27676 bp, 25 predicted proteins | sample 812S3MmetaG_FD_121299 | JGI IMG/M metagenome (GOLD analysis project Ga0182030, IMG submission 121299) | Permafrost microbial communities from Stordalen Mire, Sweden - 812S3M metaG (Illumina Assembly) | ecosystem: Environmental > Terrestrial > Soil > Wetlands > Permafrost | place: Sweden... | reverse complement strand
TTACGGCACGCGCGGGACGGCCACCAATCACATCATCGGCGATGGCTGGTGGAGCTGGTGGATCCCGCTCAAGGGCGGCGATACCAGCGTGGGCATCGTCTTCGACCAGCGCCTGGTTGACTGGTCCCGGGATGAGGGGAAACTCGGCGACCGCCTGCGGACATTCCTGATGCGCCACCCCGCCGCGCGGGAGATGCTGGCCGATGCGACCTACGACGAGGCCGACATGCATTGGCGCAAGAACCTGGCTTATTACAGCACCACCTTCGCGGGCGACGGCTTTGTCCTGGTGGGCGACGCCGCGGCGTTCATGGACCCCTTTTACAGCCCCGGCATGGATTGGATTTCCTTCACCACGAGCAGCGCCGCCGATTTGATCACCGCGCAGCACGGCGGCGAGGCCGGCGCGGAATGGGCCGGGCGCATCGAGCGCCACAACCGCGACTTCGCCCGCAGCCACCGCTGCTGGTTCGAAGCCCTCTACAAGGACAAGTACGAATACATGGGCGAGTTCGACCTGCTCAGCATCGCCTTCCGGCTCGACCTGGGCCTCTACTATTTCGGCATCGTCTCGCAGCCCTTCAAGCATGGCCCGGAGGCGTTCCTGAGCCCGCCGTTTTCGCAGCCCATCTCGCGTCCTTTTCACCGGCTCATGCGCTTCTATAACCACCGCTTTGTCCGCATCGCCCGCCACCGGCGTGAAACCGACGCCCTCGGCAGGACCAACCGCGGGATGCGCACGTTGATCCCCGGGTTCACTTTGAGCCGGTCAGACTTCGGCCAGCTCGTGAAAGCCTTCGCCCGCTGGGGCTGGCTGGAGCTCACCGAAGGCTGGCGCTCCTGGGGCGCCCCTGAGGTAGAGCCGATGCCGATACGCGAGCCGGCCAAGGGTTCTGTCTGACAAAGTCAGAGCGTCAGGATCACCTTCCCGAACGTCTCGTTGCCCTCCAGCCGCTGGTGCGCGGCTGCGACTTCTTCTATTTTGAAAGTGCTGTCGATCACCGGCTTCAGCATCCCGCAACGGACCAGCGGCAGCACGTGATCGGCAAAGTGCCCGACCGCCGCCGCCTTCTCCGCCGGCGACCGTCCCCGCAGCGTGGTCGCGAATATCCGCAGCCGCTTGTGCAGGAGCACGCCCAGGTCGATCTGCGCGCGGGCGCCCGCCGTGATGCCCACGCAAATCAGCCGGCCCAGCGGCGCCAGCGCCTTCAGGTTCGCCGCCAGGTAGGGCGCGCCCACCAGATCGAGAATCACGTTTACCCCCAGCCCGCCTGTCGCCTCGATGATTTGATCCGCGAAGGCCTCCGCCTTATCGCGCTCCACCGTGATCGCCTCATCCAGGCCCAGGGCGCGCACCTTCTCCAGCTTATCCGCCGTCCGCGAAGTCCCAAAGACCAGGCATCCCGCCGCGTGCGCCAGTTGCACCGCAGCCGTGCCCACCCCGGAAGCCGCCGCGTGGATGAGAACCGTCTCCCCCAGCTTGAGGCCCAGTTGGGTAAAAAGCGCATCGTGGGCCGTGACGAAGACCTCCGGCAGCGCCGCCGCCTCCACCCAGCTCAGCGAGTCCGGCACCTCTGCCAGCGACCCTTCCGGCGCCAGGACATATTCCGCCTGCCCGCCTCCGCCCGTGATGCCCATTACGCGCCGGCCCGGTTTCCACCGCAGCGCCGTCGGCCCCACCGCCACCACCTCGCCGGCAAATTCAAGCCCCGGGATGTCCTGCGGCGCCCCGGGAGGCGCCGGGTAAAAGCCGCGCCGCTGGAGGATGTCCGCCCGGTTGAGGCCGGCTGAATGGACCCGCACCAGCACCTGGTCTCCCCCCGGCAGGGCGGGATTGGGCAATTCGCGGACGGCGAGAACTTCCGGCCCTCCGGGCTGGGTGATTACAACGGCGCGCATCCCGAGAGCCTGATCGAAAATTCGAAATTCGAAATCAGAAATTCGAATTTTTTGAAGCGCATGGGCTGCCGGTTCCGTCCCTTTCGTTACATGGCTAACCTCTCGCTCAGCATCTCACCGAAGACCACGGCGGTAGGACGCCAATTTCCCCTCATCGCCGCTTCGCACGCAGCGCCGTAGTCCCCGTTTGGGCGTGGACGCAACCGGATGAAAGGCGGCAGCCCATATCTCATCGCGATGCCATTGGCCATTAGTCTTGCCGTTCGTCCGTTCCCGTTGGCAAACGGATGAATGCGCGCCCATTCGGCGTGCGCCCATGCACACACGTCGAGAATGGCCGGAAGCAGATCAGCAGTGGGAAGATCGCCGGATGGGACCAATTCATCCAACTGGGTGATAATCTGGTGGAGTGTGCCGTCGAATTTGGCTAATGCGCTGGCGACATCTTCCGGAGGCACTCCCCATTGCCCCGCGATCTTCACGCGGGCATTTTCGAGTCCGCTCTCACCCCGAAAATTCCCAACTGCATACTTCGGAATATCTGGAGAAAGATCGCGCATGGCGGCCACATGCCAGCGCCGGATTGATTCCGTGCTCCAGGGAAGCCGCTTGCGGGCCTCGGACAGGATCTGGCGGAGGACATTTGCCAGATTCTGGCGAAGCTGGGGACTGTCCTCGTCCCAATCAGGCATCCAGAAGGCGTTGAATTTTTGTTCGCACGGCGCCTGCGACTCTGTGCTGCAATTCACCCTCAGCCGGATCGCTACCCGCCAATGTCGCCTCCGCCTCCACGAATGCCTCAATGCAATTCTCGAAGTCCGGATCCCCCCGCCGATAGGCGCGCAATGCATTGAGGCTCGCTTCGAGCTCCGTCTCCAGCTCCCGGCTTTTCTGCCGGATGTAGGATTTGACGGCTTCGTTGATGAGCCGATTTTTCGGACGGTGAAGATGTTTGCTTAAACGGTCCAAGGCAGCCTGGACCTCGGGATCGAGCCGATGCGTGGATGCTGTCCCTGCCATGCCTTCAAAGATAGCCAGTGAATGAAATGGTGTCAAATTACGAAAATGGCATCACCATTTTGCAGGCCGAGCGGCGCATGCATAGCCGATAACCATGGCCAGATTCCGCGTCTGATCCCGAATTTACCCGCCTCAGTACTGCCAAACCAGGCTGACCCCCGCATTCACCGTCGTATACTTCGCCAGCGTGTTGTTCGACGCGTTATCGACATAGTTCACGAACACCGAGGCGAACGTCTGCGGCGTAAATTGATGGATCACGCTCAAGCCGACGACGTCCCGCGTCTCATCCCGGCCAAACACCATGTAATCCGAGTATTGATATTGCCAGTAGATCTGCGCGTAAAAATCCCGCCGAAGCTGCTGGGTCATCGAAAGCGTCACCGTATGCGATTGCCGCGTGTCAGCCCACGGCCCGGAAAAATATTGCCCGAAGTGATACCCCATGAAGAGCAGCGTCTTCCCGCGATTGAGGGAAACCGATTGATCGATTCCCGCGACGGGCCCAATGGCCGAGGTCAGCCGGTCCCCCCTAGCGTAGGTAAAGTAATAATACGGCTCCATGCCCACAAACAGGCGGGGCCACGACGGCTTGTAGCGATACTCCAGATTCGCGTTAGCGCTCGCACCGTAGAATCCGAGATCCTGATTGCTCGAGTAAGTGAAGTCCTCCAGCCGCGCCTCCAGGTCCACCGAGAAGTTCTTGTTCAACGGCGCGGTAAACCCGCCCTGAAGCACCGGCGCGATTAAAAAGTCCGCGTCGTCCTTGCTGTGGTAAAGCTTCGCATTCGACGTGTATTGCCCCTCTACCGACGCCTCTCCGTGGAAATACGACAGGATGCCCGCCTGCTCCGCCGGCCGGATATTCCCGATGTCCTCCTGCACTTTCTCCGGCAGCGGCGAGTAGAATGTCCCGCCTCCAACCCCGCCGCTGGAAGTATCGTCCGCAAACGTCCGCGCGCCTGTTGCCAACAGCAACACTGCCATGGCCAAAGGGAGTAAAGTCCTCATGGTCCTCATGGGTAAGGCGGATGCCCCCCGCTGGTTTGCGGTGTATTGGGTTTCGGTGCAGTCGGCGCACCCCCGGGCTTGATGTAGTGGAACCGCTGATTCACCAGCCCGACCCCGGTAATGTCCAGCAGGCGGAAATCCGGCAGCTTATACATGCGATTGGTCTCGCCGCCGACTTCCGGCAGCTCCGGCAGCGGACCGCCCCACGCGATCAGGCGCCCGGCCATCGCCTGCGATTGGTCAAACTTGAATATGCGGACCTTCCCGTTGAACCATGAGATCGCCTCGCCCGCGTGAACCGTCCCCCAGGGCGTCTTGAGCGAGCCGCTCAGCACCGCGATCAGGTCCCTCGATACCTTTGCCACCGTCCCGGTTATGGCCGCCGTCAGGCTCGGCGTCTTGATATTCCCTCCGCCCGATCCCGGCGGCACGTAAAACAGCATCGCCCCTTTCTCCAGTGAGAGCGTCCGCGAGGCCGCATCAAAGGAAAATACGGTATTCTGCCCGACGCGGACGATGGAGTGATCGGCAAATTCCAGCTCGGCCCGCGAGTTGTCCTGCGTAAAAAGATAAGTTTCCGCCTGCACCACGTCGTGGAGCGCCGCCGGACGCTCATTGCCGCCGTTGTGGCTGCCGAGGCTGACGTGATTCTCAACCCGCGTAACCGTCGCCGAGTTAAAAGGCAAAACGCCGTACGCCCCCATTCCCATCAGCGAGTAGAGGGCGAAGCCGAATGCAATGCGCTGGAGGTGCGTAGGGAGCGGCACGGCCCGGATCATTACCAGCGCATTCGTGTAGTCAAGCATAAGTTGCGGTAAAGTCGCGGGGGTAAGTTATTTCCACGACAGATTGAAGTAATCCGTGTCGCTCACCGACGTATCACCGCTCAAGAAAGCCCGGATGGAACCTTGAGCCGTACTCCCCTTGCGAAGCGACTCGCTGGCCGAAAGCGTGACGGTAAACAGCCGGCCCTCGCCGGGACCAAGCCAAAAGCTCGGCGTGCCGAACTTTGAAACGGTAACCCGGTCGATTTTGATCGTCCATGGTTTACTAAAACCAGACAGGGCCACTTTGAAGTCCGCCGGGGAAGCGCCCGCGTTTTGAAGATAGACGTAGAGCGATTGGCCGTGGCCTGGCTTCAGGCTCACCGCGATGGTGTGACCCGGAGCTGTTTCACCCGAAAAACTGTCATCAATCAAAGTCTGGGCCGATGTGCCCGCGAGCAGCACGGGCCGGGCGGCAGCCGGGACAAACTGCGGGGCAATGTCCATGTCCGTCGTCCCGGTGGTGACTGCAAGCGGGTTCGCGGTACTCTGAATATCTCCGTTCCAGGACTGGAATTTATAGCCCATCGCCGCGTTTGCGGAGAGCGCGATCTGCGTCCCCGGCGCATAAGCCGCCTGGGCCGGAGAGAACGTCACCTGTCCCCCGGTCGTATCGGGAACATTGATCGCGACACCCTGGCCTTGGGCAAAATTGGCCACCAGACTGCGGGAACGGCCCGCCTCGAAGTAGTAGCTCGTGCCCGTGCTAACCACCCGGCCATTCTCAGTCCAGTTTGTGAAATAATATCCCTGGGCCGCGGCAGCCGTCACGGTCACGCCGGTGCCGCCCTGGACTGTCCCGCCCCCCGACGCGGTCCCCCCGGCCACCGGGTTGGCCGCGGTTTGAATCACGCAGGCGCTCAGGACGAAGTTCGCGGTCACAGCCATGTCCCCCGTCACCTTCACCTTCAGCGGATTCTTTGAGGAACTAACCGAGCCGGACCACCCGGCAAATTGATAGCCGGGGTCTGCCGTCGCGGTGAGCAGGACCTTCGTCTTCTTCAGGTAACTCCCGGCATCGGGGACCCGCGCAACGCTTCCCCCTGTGGAAGCCGAAACGCCCAGCGGATGCCCGGTGCCGGGCTCGAACTTTGCCGTCAGCGATTCCCCGGCCTCCGGGATGAACTGGTAATCCGGCGAGGTGGAAACGGCCGTCCCCGAGATGAGCCAATAGACGAAATGCCAGCCCCGTTTCGCCTGGGCTTCGACGGTGACAGTCTGGCCGTTATTGACCGCGCCGACAGGCGTCTCCCTATGTGCGGTGGCAAGGTCCGGCGAAAGAGCCCTCCGCCGCGAGAGCGCCGCGGAAGCACTGCTGGTGGTTACCGTGCCCGCGCTCGATGGAGTGGACTTGACGCTAAGTGGCAGGGAGGCCGAGCCCACGCGCACGGTCAGTCCCATGACCAGCAGGCGCTGCACGTCCACCGCGCCGTCATCCACCGCCTGGACTTCGAGCAGGTGCGCCCCCTGATATTGCGCCGGCACCGCGATCACCATCTTATCGATGCGCCCCGCCACATGGTCATAAGTGCTGCTCCCGGAAAACACAGGCACGGATGTGACGCCGTTGACCAGGTTGGTGAATACCCAGTTCTGGTAATCGCGGATATCCGAGTTCCCCAGGAGGTTCCGGACATAGGTCCCGGTGTCGAACACGAGGTTGATGTGCGCAAGGACCGTGGGTCGCCCCCAGAAGGTATTCATCAGCAGGTGGACTTCACTTACATTGGCAAGGTTCACCGGCACGGTCAGCGTCGCCTCTCCTATGCCGGGCTCGGCCGTAGCGGCGCTCCAGATATTATTGCCCTGCGAGGCGATCGGCGAGATCAGGAACGGAACGCCTCCAAGGGTCACGTTCCCAACCGGCGGAGCCGGCACCGTAGTAATGGCATCCTGGATCGCAAAGTTGCCGTAAGGGCTAAGATCGATTTCATGGAAGCCGTTGCTATCGGTAATGAGCACGTTAAGAACCGCGCTCCCGGTACCGGAACCATTGCCGGCGCTGACCGGCACCTGAAAGCTGCCGCTCACGGTCGGCGTCCCGCTCAGCATCCCCGCGGACGGGTCCAGCGACAGCCCCGGCGGCAATAACCCCGATGCCGCGTAAACCGTCGGCGAATTGCTCGCGACAATCTGATCGCTAAATGCCTGCCCCACGATCCCCGTCGCATACCATCCCCCGGTTATTTCCGGCGCCTGCTCCGCAACCGTCAGCGTCAGCCCGGCGGTGCCCGTGCCCGCTGCATTCGAGGCGCTCAAGCCCACTGGGAAAGTACCGCTCGAAGCAGGAATTCCGGAGATAATCCCGGTGGCCGGATCGACAGCCAGACCATCGAGCGACCCAGTGGCGCCATAACTCCACGGCTGATTGGTCGCCGTGACGTGATAACTGAAGAATTGCCCCGCGCTACCCGAGGCCGCAAGCGTGCTGGTAATGGCCGGCGGCTGTTCAAATGTAACCTCCACGGTATCACTGACGCTCACATCAACCAGGGTATAGCTGGTGCCCCCTGTTTGAACCGTGCTGCCATTGACGAGCCATTGATCGACCCCGTAGCCCGCGTCAGGGCTCGCCGTAAATAGAATATTCGAGCCGCCAACCACTATTTGAGGCGTGCCCGGACTGATGGCTCCGTTGCTCCCGGAGATTGGCGTCACCGTATAAGTGACTGGAGCACCCGCCACATACGCCAGGATTTGCCGATCTTGATACCATGAGCCGAGGGCAATGGTACTGGACTGCATGTTGTCATACGCCAGCCAGGTGCCGGGCACGGATCCGTAAAACACTTCCATAAAGTAACTCCGCGACGGATCGGCGTATTGAGATCCCCCGTAGGTCAAAGAGGCGTATTGGTCCAGCGTGGTGAAGCCGATACTCTGCATAAATGCTTGCAGGGATGTGGATGAGCCTCCGTATTGCGCTTTGATCGTATTCCAGTCAGCCACCGTCGCGGTCGGTCCAAATTCGCCCTGGACCGCGGCGGTCCAATCGGCGTTGTAAGCGTAAGTACCGCTGGTCAATACATAGGTGTTCGGGGCGGGGAGCGCAAAGATCACCTGTACGGTGGAATTGGCGCTGAGATCGGTCAAAGTGTAGGTGGCGCCGCCGGCTTGGACGACACTCCCATTGACCAGCCACTCATAGGCCCCATATCCGGTCGCCGGAGTCGCCGTGAATACCACGCTGTTCCCGCTAATGACAGTCTGCGTCGTGCTCGGGCTGATGCTGCCGTTCACCTCGGAGCCCGTCGTCACCGTGTAGGTTTGCGGAACCGTTGAGCTTACGACACGAAACCCATTATATACGGCAGGCTCCGACGGATTATATCCGGAGTCCGGGTGGGAAGATTGCAAGGTGTTCGCGTACTCCTCGTCGTTCCACGAGCCGCCCCGCAACCCCCGGGAAGTGCCGTCTATCAACGCGTCGTTCCACTGGTAAACATCTCCGTTCTGGTCATAGGTCCCGTAATAGCTCGCCGAGTTTGTAAACGATCCGACCGCCGTGAGGTAGAATTGGGAGGAGTCATAGCTGCCGTTTTGCGTTACGCAGAACAGGTATTCCGATCCGTCGTAATATTCGTAATTGGCCTCATTCGATCCGCTGCCCACGATATTTCCCGGCGCGTCGTTGCTCCGCGTGGCGTAGAGCCAGTAGCCGCCGGTTCCTCCAAGGGTCGGGTCATAATACGCCGCCTTGTACCATTCGTTCTCTGTCGGCAGCCGCCAGACCGCGCCCGCAATCGCTGTCTCCGTTCCACTCGTCATATCTCCGTTCAAGGTGTATGACCCGGCTTCGGTGGTGGTGGCGTCTTCCACACCCGTCGTGGGCTGCCCGTTCTCAAGCCAATTGCAGAAGCGGGCCGCCTGGAACCAGGTCACGTACGCCACCGGATCGCTCCCGGATGTGCCGATGGCCGAATAGCTGTAACTTCCCGGCGTCCCCGATTGGGTGATGCCCTCGATATTCGGGTCTTCTTCCAGGGATGGATCATACAAACCATACGGGTCCGTTTCCGCCACGGCATTCAAAAACGCCGCATATTGATCCACCGTCACATCATATGTGCCGATGGCGTAGGTGTAATCTACTTCGCCATACATAGAGCCCGTTAATGGGTCCGGGCCGTTCCCAGGATTCCCCACCGGGGATAGGGCAATGCCGATTGATGAGGACGCGGGAACATCACCGATATAGGTGCCGGTCGTGGCGTAGGTGGAGGAATCATTGAGGGTCAGCCCGCCGCCTTCATCGAATTTCCAATAGCCGACAAGGCCCGCTTCGGTGCCGGTAAGCTCCACGTTCATATCCGATTGGATGTCCTGCGCAGCGCGACCGATATTCCACATGCGTGTGTCATCGAGCGCGCCGGCCAGTTCGAACCCCCGCTCCGCCCGGCCCATGATAAAGTCGGCGGCGACGACAGGCACGCTGGCGGACGTGGCCGCTGTCCCATCCGCGACGCCATTGAGGTAAAAGGTGTAACTATCGCCGACCTTCACGACGGCCACATGATTCCATACGCCGATACTTGGAATCCACGAATTGGAATGAAGAAAGATGGGACCCGACGATGGCGAGTTGATGTGGAACATGAGCGCATTGCCAATGCCCCCATAGCCACTCGCGTATCCAAAGATATATTTGTTTTGGTCGTCCGGGCCAATATCCTTGCTCACGAATGAGGCGAACGAGCCGCTGGGGAGCGAGTCGAACCGGACCCACGTTTCAATCGTCGCATCGGCGCCCAAATCCAGGTGCTGGTCCGTCGGATTCCCAAAATCCGCGTAATCCGTGGTGTCATAAAACTCAAGGGCGGTTTGCAGCACACCGGGAACAAAGGGCGGCTGGATCCCAGTCGCGGCGGACGCAGTCCCGCCGCGAAGGATTGCAGCCATCGCCACGAGCCGCAGCCCGATGGTGAGAAAAGCTCTCATAAGATGAAATTCCTCCGCGAAAACGCGTATAACCCCATCTGCGGCAAAAGGGCGATAAATATTTAATGTGACTTTTCTAATTATATGCCATTAGTGGCATATAATATGCTTTAATGCGCGTTCCGCACCCTCCCCATAATTCCCGGTGCGCCCACCCCGCCCCTCGTGTTATACGAGGGCGTGTCACGCTGGCAGGAGCCCCATTTGCGCGGTGTCGCCATCCTTTGCGCCCTCTGTACGGCCGCTGTGCTGGTCCTCCACGCCTCGGCCCCCCTCTTCCGCCACATGGAGAGCGACGTGAGCGACTTGGTGATGCAGTATTTCACCCGGCCCGCAAAGGCTGACCCGCGCCTGGTCTATATCGCCCTGGACGACGCCACGATGAATGTCGGCGGCACCCTCTTCCCCGATGACCTCGCCGCATCTCCCGCCCTGCAAAAAATGACCGCTGGCTGGCCCTGGCCCCGCGACGTCCACGCCACGCTCATCGACCGCCTCATGGGCGCAGGCGCCAGCATCGTCGCTCTCGATTTCCTCTTCCCGAGCGCCCGCGAAGGCGACCCCGCCCTTAGATCCGTCCTCGACAAGTACCGCGACCGTGTCGTCCTCGGCAGCAACTTCGCCGATGAGCCCACGCCGGGCGCTCCCCGCTCTTACACCCTTCCTTCCCCCGGCCTCATCCCGGACGCCCAGACGGATGACCGCGTCGGTTACGTAAACTTTTGGCCCGACCCCTTCGGCGTGATCCGCACGGTCAAGTACCGCATGACGCAAGCCGAGGCCTTCCAGACCGCCGGCAATGGCCAGGTCTATTATTCAATGGCCGCGCGGATTCTTCAAAAAATCTCGCCCGGCGCCCTGGTGCCGGGCAGCGCACGCGGGTTGCGGTTTGCCCCCAGGGAAGGCCCCGATGGCTTCCAGCCCATCCCCCTCTACATGCTCTTCCTGCCAAAGGCGTGGAAGGAAAACTTCAAGGACGGCGCCATCTTCAAGGACAAGATCATCCTCGTCGGCCCATACGGCAATTCCCTCAAGGATCAGATGCTCACCCCCTTCGGCCTGATGGATGGCCCGGAGCTCCACCTCAACGCCATCAACGACGCCCTGCACAACGACTTCGTCTCCATCCCCTCGGATAGGGAAGTGGCGCTGCTCATCGTCGGAATGGGTTTTGCCGCCTTCGCCCTTGCCTCGGCCCTCCAGCGCCCCCTCCTGCTGGGCGCGACGCTTTTCGGAGTCACCGCCGCCTTCCTGGGCGCAGCCGTCCTCTCCTTCGACTCCTTTCACCGCATCCTTCCCTTCCTCGCCCCCCTCCTCACCTTCGATGCCTCCAGCGCACTCTCCCTTTATTGGAAGTGGCTCCTCGACCGCCGCGACCGCGCCCGCATGCGCCGCATGTTCGAGCGCTTCGTCTCAAAAAACGTCGTCAAGGAAGTGGTCGAAAACCGCGCCAGCTACCTCCACCAGCTCGGCGGCGTCCGCAAATCCGTCGCCATCCTCATGACCGACCTCCGCGGCTTCACCACCCTCACCGAGGAGTCCGATTCCACCCAGCTCGTCGCCCAGCTCAATGAGTACTTCACCGGCATGGTCAATTGCATCTTCGCCACCAATGGCACGGTCGATAAGTTTGTCGGCGACGCCATCCTCGCCGTCTGGGGCAATATCCACAGCGACGGCGCCTCCTCCGATGCCGTGCTCGCCGTCAAGACCGGCCTCCGCATGCTCGCCTGCCTGGAGGTGCTCAATAATGAATGGGGGCCCCGCGGCTGGCCCATTCTCAAAATGGGCGTCGGCATCAACTTCGGCGAGGTCATCTTCGGCGCCATCGGCTCCGAGCAGAAAGCCGAGCCCACGGTCATCGGTGACGCCGTCAATTCCGCCTCCCGCCTCGAAGGCCTGACCAAGGAATACGGAGTCGACATGCTCATTGGCGAAGGCGTCGCCGGGCTGGTGCGCGACAGCTTCCACCTCCAACTCGTCGACTTCGTCCGCTTGAAAGGAAAAGCCCGCGCCATGAAAGTCTACCGCGTCCTGGGCGCAAAGCCCGAGCCGCTCGACCCGACGATGACCGCCTATCTCGAGCTATACGAAATCGCCATGACCGGCTACGAGCACGCCGAGTTCGAGACCGCATGCAGCCAGTTCCGCGGCGCATTGGAGATAAAGCCCGACGACCCCGTGGCCACCGTCTACTTCGAGCGCTGCGCCGAGCTCGCCGAACAGCGCCCCGAGAAATGGGACGGCGTGTTTGTAATGAAAACGAAGTAAGTCATTCCCCCAGGAAGCAAGGAATTACCAACTCCCGACGAATGAGTATTTCTTCATTCCATTCCGCAATCCGCATTTAGGGAACCACTGATTAAATGGGAGGGGCATTTGCCCCTCCCATTTAATCAGTGGTTCCTTAGTGCAGCGACACCATCTTATACTTCCGGAATGCCGCCATCGCCTTGTCATCCTGCCCCAGATTCTGGTACGCGATCGCCAGGTTATTCCATGCCTCCGCAAACGTCGGGTCCGCCTTCACCGCCGTCTCATAAGCCGCGATCGCCTCAGGGTAATGCCCCTGCTGCATGCACAGATTCCCCAGCGTAAACGCATCGGCCACCCTCTCCGTCTGCAGCGGCATCACCGCCCCAATAGTCCCCGAGCCCCCCGGCGCCTCATTCGCCACCGCCTGTGCCGGCGGTGCTGGCAGTGCCACCAACTCCGGCTTTCTCGCCGTCGCTGCGGACAACGATTGCCCCGGCGGCACATGCTTTACATAAGCACAACCTGCAAACAGCGCTCCCGCGGCCAGCGCGGCGCAAATGGATACCCCGTGAAGTTTCATTCTCAAAATCAGTAATTCACGTCCCAGCAGCTTCCTTGCCGGAAACGCCGTCCACGGCAAAAAGTTGCTCAATTCCACCAATTATTCACTGCGGATTCATCGGCCCGGGAGGCCCTCCGGGAGCCACTGGATTCGCCGAATTCGGCGGCCCCGGCGGCAGCCCTATCGGCGAAGTCGCCTCATCCGCCGCCTTTGTCGTGCTCGGCGCGTACGGATTCGGCGTGTGTAGATTTTTATCCCGGTGGGTGGAATAAATGCGCCGGTCGTGTGTCTGGCAGCCGGCCAGAGCGGCAATCGCGACGATCGCGACAATCGGTAGGGAGGAACGGAGTGCTGGATGCATAAAAAGTAGGCTGATGATACCCGTCCCCGCGCCGTGTGCAAGGCGCAGGCGAGCCGAAAAATCGAATCCGTAAACAGGGCTGGGGACTAACAGGTATCGGCGGGAGGGCCCTGCCTTGTCCATCTGCGTCCATGTCGTCCACGCGCGCCCAATCTTACGAATTTCGAGCTTCGAATTTCGAATTTCCCTCCTCACTGTTCCCCTCCCACCCATTGAAGCGCCGCTCCTCCATCATCCTCCTCCAGACCCTGCTCGCCCTCGGAGCCCTCGCCTTCGTCTTCCACGACCGCGACCGGCGCCATGAAGTTGCCCAGGCCGTTCGCCACGCAAGCCTCTCCTGGCTCGTCGCCGGAGTCCTCTGTTACGGCCTCGTCGAGGTCCTCGGAGGCTTTCGCTGGAACCTCCTTCTCCGCGTCCAGGGCTTCCGTCTTCCATGGCGCACCACCACCTCCATCTTCCTCATTGGCCTCTTCCTCATGACCTTCACCCCCGGCCTCATCGGCGGCGACGCCGCCCGCGTCTACTTCGTCATCCAGGAGGCCCCCGAGCGCAAAGTCCCCGCCCTGCTCGCCGTTGCCATGGACCGCCTCATGGGCCTCATCTCCCTCATCCTTCTTGCCACCCTCGTGGTCCTTTGCCGTTATCATTGGCTCGCCATGACCCCCGCCACCAGTGGGCTGGAATACGTCACCCTCGTCATCCTCGCCGGCGGGGTCGGCATGCTCATCCTCTCCGCCTTCATGGCCCGCCTGCCCTGGCTCTCCATCGCCGGCAGGTACGCCGGTCTTGGCAATAAACTGCGCGATATCCAGACCACCTTCCGTGCCTATCGCCGCCACTGGCTCCAGTTGATCCGCGCCCTGCTCAACACCGTCCTCGCTCACCTCCTTTACTTCCTCACCTTCTTTTGTGCCGCCCGCGCCCTCGGCGCCTTCGACGGCCCCCTGGCAAAAGCCTGGCACGGCTTCTGGGACCTCTTCTGCATCATGCCCATCGTCAACACCCTCACCGCCCTCCCCATCAGCTTTGCCGGCATCGGCATCCGCGAATCCCTCTTCCAGGTCCTCCTCAACGACCTCTGCCACATCCCCTCCGGCGTCGGCGCCGCAATCGGCTCCCTGGGCTTCGCCATGCGAGCCGTCTGGGGCCTCCCCGGCGCCATCCTCCTACTACGCCACCGCGCCTCCCGGGAACGGCGCAGCCGTTCTGCTTGAACTTGAACCCCTCTCCCCCAAAAAAGACCCCTAAAACCCTTGCCAATTATGGCTAACCAACTCCTCCATCACGCTCGGCTCAACTAAATCCCGGAATTCCTCCAGTCTCCGCTCGACGCCTGCCGCAAGCGCCAGCGTTTCAGCCCTATCCGGCACACTCGCCAGTTCCAGCGTCACCCGCGTCCGATCCGCCCCCAACGCCTCGAACGAAACCACCCCCGAATCCTCATCCCCTGAGCCCTTCCAGCACCCACGCACCTTCTCGATAGAGGCATTTACCTCAATGGAGCGTTTGATCGTTTCCATAAGCCAAGGTTAACTCTTTAGACTATCCACCCACTCTTCCCCGGACGCAAGTCAAACGCCCTCCTAAAAGCCTAGATTCTCACCCTTTGGTTTCAGGCTGATCAGATAAGCTGCCAGATCGTCTATTTCGGCTTCAGGGATGGTGCTGCCCCACGGCGGCATGTAGAGCGGCGGTGGCGGTCGCTTGGGGTCCAGCGATGGGATCTCCCGCTGGCCGTTCGTGATACGCGCTTTCAATTCATCCTTTGTGAATCCGTCGGCAACATGGATCAGGTCGGGCACCAGTTCCGCTGTCTTCGAATTCGGGTTTGGCACTCCGCCGCGTCCATCCGGTCCGTGGCAGCCGGTGCAGCCGTACTTGACGTAGGTGCCGTGTCCCCGGTCGATCGGGCTTATCAGCGATGGCAGCGTCGATGCCACTTTCCGCTCCTTCAAGTGCACCAGAAACTCCGTCAGCGCCCGCGCTTCGGATTCCGTGAAGCCAAACTTCGGCATCACACTGCCCGGCGTCACACTTTGCGGATCCCGGAAGTGCTGCATCATCCACGATGGCGCCCGTCGCAGCCCGACATCATCCAGCGCGGGGCCGATCTTCCCACCCTGCCCACCCACGGAGTGGCACCCGATGCATCCCTTTTGCTGAAAAAGCTGCTGCCCTTCATCCGCGCTCGGGATCACCCTCATGGACGCGTAATACCCCGGTGCGGATTCCCCGGTCTGGCTCAACATGAAGAGCGTCACCGCTTCGAGGTCGGGCTCGGAGAGCTTCTGCGGCGGCATCCCGGAGCCAGCCGTCACCGCTGCCGGCGTAAGGAAATGCTTCTTCAACCAGTCGGCCGATCGCCGGGTGCCCACCTTGTCCAGTTCCGGCCCGAAGATGCCCCCGACTCCCCCCAGCTTATGGCAACCCCGGCAGCCCGCCTGCTCAAAGACCTGCTGGCCCAGCGCCAGCTCAGGCGCGCTCGGATTATCGGCCGCCTCGTGGCACTTGGCGCATGACGCCTGGATGTATCGCAGCGGCAGCATCGGCTGATCCCAGTGCGCCACGTACCCGTGCGCATCCGCCAGCGTGGTGGCACGGCCCTGGCCGCCATGGCAGATCGTGCAGCCAAACTTCTCGAATGGGTGCTGGTCATGCAGCGGATGATAGGCCAGCGGCTGCGGGTATCCTCCGTAGCTGGGGTCCTCCACCGCCAGGTGGCACGTCGTGCACCGATCCACTCGATGGAGGTCGGGCAGGACGATCTGCCGGACGCCCACCGGGATGGCCGCTGCCAGCGCCTTTTGCTCCGGGGTCGTCGCCCGCCGCGTTTCCTCCGCGATGAATTTAAGCTGATACTGCCGCCACTCCCGGTACTCGTCTTTGTAATAGCCCAGCACCACCAGTCCGCCCACCAGTAATCCCAGCACGGTAAACCATCCGTAAAATTTCCGCACGGAACCGGTATCCATGGCCATCGCTCCTCAGTGCTCCTCCAGGGCGGGAGGTTGCTCTGTTTTCCACGGCTCAACCCATCCCCAGTTCGGTCCGCGGAAGAGCGTGCCGATGATGGTGAAGATGATCGCCGCCACCAGGCATACCGTGAATACCGAGATCGCCGCCCACCGTTCCCGGGCAAACCACTCGCCCACCCCCACCCGCTTGCGGTCAAAATATGGCAGCAGCATCAACGCCGTCACCAGCAATCCCGGCACCACCACTCCTCCCCAGAACGCCGAGTAACTCACCAACTCCTGAAGCCCCAGAAAATACCATGGCGCCTTCGCCGGATTCGGCGGATGGATCGGGTTTGCAAATTGCTCCAGCGGCGCATTCCAGAAGATCGCCAGGAACAATACCACCGCCGCTACGATGAGGAATAAAATCATCTCGCGAAACACCAGGTGCGGCCATGAAAATACCTCGTCCTCCGGGTTCTTTCCCACCTGGGGCGTCGTCCCGCGGGCCAGTTCCATGAGTCCGTAGCTCTTATTCTGCGGCAGTGCTTCCAGAGGGATTCGCTCCACGGTGTCTTCCGCTTCCCCGGGTCGCGACAGCCCGCCATCCTTGCGCACGCGCCAGAGATGCACCGATAGCATCAGCCCCGCCACCGCCGGCAGCACGATCACATGCAGCGCGTAAAACCGCGTGAGCGCCTCCTGCCCCACTATATTCCCGCCCAGCAATAGATACTTCACCTTCGGCCCGATGATTGGCGCGTACCCCGCGATGCTTGTCCCGACCGTAATCGCCCAGAACGCAAGCTGATCCCATGGCAGCAGGTAGCCCGTAAAACTCAGGCCCAGCGTCAGCAGGAATAGCACGACGCCGATCACCCAGTTAAACTCACGCGGCGGTTTGTACGCTCCCGTGTAAAACACCCGGCAGAGGTGCAGCATCACAAAGAGCACCATCAGATGCGCCGACCACCGGTGCATGTTCCGCAGCAGCAGTCCCGCGGAGACCACAAACTGCAAATCCTTCATCGTGTCATACGCCCTCTCGGTGCTCGGCACGTAGTAAAACATCAGCAGCGTCCCCGTCCCGATCAGGATGAAGAACAGGTACAGCGAGATGAGTCCCAGCCCCAGCGTGTACCCCGGCTTCAGCGAGTGCTTGTTGACTTTTGCCGGCTGAATGTGGAGCAGGAAACTGGATACCATCGCCTGGGACCGCTCCAGATTGCTCTCAGGCAGACCCACCCGAAATATGGAACGGCCCACCCGCGAGCGCTGAAACATTCGCCAGAGACTTTTTGGGAGCGGTGCGTTCATTCGGGTTGGCCTTCTAGGCTTTTGCGGAAAGGACAAGGTACTTGTCCGCCGCCACTCGGATATCCTTGTCCACGAGCAACCGCCCGTCTTTGCCCACCGATATCTCAAACCAGTCCAGTCCTCGCGGCGCCGGTCCGCTTTTTACGGTTCCCTGATCGTCGAAGATGCTTCCGTGGCACGGGCAATGATAGCCCCCTTCCGCGCGATTCACCGTGCAACCCAGGTGCGTGCAAACCGCCGAGACGCAACGAAACGTGTTTCCCTGCCGCACGATAAAGACCCGCTCTTCTTCAAGAAAGGTCACCGATGCATCCGGGTAATCCTCTGCCTTTCCTGCCTTGAACGCCTGGCTCGGCTCGAACAACACATTGGGCATCAGGAATCGCACTGCCCCGGCCGCTGACGCTGCGATTGCAAATGCTCCCGCCAGCCATCCCAGCGCAAGCTGGAAAAAACCGCGCCGGCTATACTCGTCTTCGTCTCTTGGCGCCATGGGCTTCAATGTTCAGGCCGGGATAAATTCAACACGTTCCATCGTGATCGCCCCTGTCGGGCATCGGACCGCGCACAGCCCGCAGCGGATGCACCGGGTTTCATCTTTGATGATTGCCCCTTCCTCGCCAGGCCCCGGCACTCGCCCGTATCGCGCAATGAAGGCGCTTTGCAAATCCGCGTTGCCCCGCAAATTCGCCGTATCCACCAGCCGCAGGCAATACTCCGGGCAAACGTCCGCGCATCCGCCGCATAGGATGCACTCATCGCCGTTAAACACCGGGCCCACATGGCATTTTAAACACCGATCCGCCTGCACCCCCGCCATCGATTCCCCATAGCTCTCTTCCACCTCAGCGATCCCGATCCGCCGATCCAGCCCCAGCGTTGGCGGCGATTTGCGGACAAGCTTTTCGTAGTCCGGCTTCATCTTGTACCGCCCGGTGTCATACACCGTCACCCGCGCCTGTTTCGGCTCAGCCGGCGCCTGCCCGGTCAGGAATTTCGTAATGGATTTCGCTGCCCTCTTTCCCTCCGCCACCGCGGTTATGATGATTCGCGGGCCAAATGCCACATCCCCCCCTGCAAACACATCCGGTCGCGACGTCGCCATGGTCACAGGATCAGTCTGGAGCGAGCCCCGCGCAGTCACTGTCAAGTTATCTTCAGGCCGTATCCACGACAGATCCGCCGACTGGCCAACCGCGAGCACAACCGTGTCGCAATCCATGATCTCCTCGCTTCCCTCGATAAATTGCGGGTTGAACCGGCGGTTTTCGTCAAATACCTGGCTGGCTTTGATCAGTTCGATCCCGGACACTTTCCCGTCCCGCCCCAGGATGCGCTTCGGACCGTACCGCGTATGGAGGCGGATTCCCTCCTTTTCGGCCTCCTCGATCTCCTCTCGCGCCGCGGGTATCTCTTCCAGGCTCTCAAGACAATACATATGGACCTCCGGCACCCCCTTGCGAATCGCTTCCCGCGCCACATCCAGCGCCAGCCGGATTTGGTCGGGCGCCTCGATACCCTTCGCAGTCAATTCATCCAGCGCACTTGCCGCCTGCCGCAATGCCGCCCGCAATTCAGTTTCGGTCATTTCCGCCAGCTTCTCGGTTTCCCGGATCACGGATCGCGCCACGTCGAACGCCACGTTCCCTCCCCCGATCACCACCACCTTCTTCCCCAAGGATACACGATACCCCAGATTGATATTTAGCAGAAAATCGATCGCCCGCAGCACCCCGTCGTACTGGACCCCCTCGATCGCCAGTTCCCGGCTCTTGTGCGCCCCAATTCCCAGAAATACGGCTTCGAACCCCTGGTTCTTCAGCTCCGCCAGCGTGAAGTCCCTCCCCAGCCGCGTGTTCAATACGATATTCACCCCCATCGACACGATCGCTTCGATCTCCGCCCGGATGATTTCCCGCGGCAACCGGTACTCCGGCACCCCCAGCACCAGCATCCCCCCAGGCACGTTCTGCGCTTCGAACACCGTCGGCGAAAAACCCGATAGCGCCAGTTCGTGCGCACACGATAACCCGGCCGGTCCCGCTCCAAGCACCGCCACTCTTCGTCCGCCGCCGATCCGTTCACGCCTCGGATCGCGCAGCCCGGGATACACCTTCCCTAGGTCGAAATCCTCCGATTCCACTCCGAACCTCTCGCAGACAAAACGTTTCAGAGCCCGGATGGATACCGACGCATCCAGCGCCCCGCGGCGACATTTTGCCTCGCACGGCGCTGCGCACACCCGCCCGCAAATCGACGCAAAGGGGTTCGGCTCCCGGGCGATGATGTACGCATCCTCATACCGGCCCTCGGAGATCGCCTGCACGTATCCGCCCGCATCCGTGCGCACCGGGCACCCCTCCCGGCAGAGCACCTGCCGGGCAAAGTAATTTACGTCCGGCAGTTCGACTGGATAAGTGTTGGGCATTTCCGCCGCGCACGGCCAGCTACTTGCCGTACCTGCCGTGCACTTCCGCTATCTTCGCTTCGGTGGCAGCCTTGTCGGCAGGCGACTCTTTCGCCAGTTTCGAATCCAAAAGCGCCTTTTTCCGCACGCTGGAATCATACACCAGGAAGTCGTAGATCTTCTTCGCTTCGCTGCCGCCAATCCCCGACCCGGGCTTGTTCATCATCCGGTGCACATACCGCGACCATTCATCCGGCAGCGCGTAATCGGAGTTAATCGGCCGGCTCAGCTTGTGGCATTGCGTGCACTTCTGCGCGAACACCTCGTAGTCACTCTGAATCCCCTGCGGGTATCCCGACACATTGATGGTCGCCGGACCTTTTTCGAATTTTTCGACCCGGGCTTTTGTTGCTGGATCGAGTTGATCGGCCGCGACGATGGTCGCCCCGGCAAACACGACTGCCGCCGCGACGCCCAGTTTGGAGTATTTTCTTTTGATAAGCATAAGGGTTTGGTTGCTTTGTTTCTGAGTCTAAAATCCGTACGACATCTGCAGGATGTACGCTTGCGAGGGCAGCGCATTGGGCCCGTAGCTGTGCAGCCATTCATAGTCCCCTTCGAACCACAGGGTGTTTGTGATGTAATACACCAGGCCCCCGGTTATCCGGTCCGTTCCCGACCCCATGCCTTCCAGCAGCCCGTCCTTGATGGTGTCGTAACGCGCTACCAACTCGAGGTTACTTACAAAAGGAACATCAAGGTTCAGCCCCGCCAGCTTATATCCACCCTGGATCCACCAGCCCCGCGGCTGGATGGTTCCCATATCGCTCGTCTGGACCCAGGTATTCATATACTCCCCCTTGATCTCGACGTACGGGCTCACATGCACCGCCGCATCCACCACCGCCGCGTACCACAGGCTGTTCTCGTTATTGTCCCATGGCCCGAACTCACCCGATATTCCGACCTCGACGTCATAGTGAGGTTTCCAGGGATAGAACCACCCGATCCGGCCGCCTCCCGCGGGATGCTCATGCAAGTTGCCCTGTACGCCATTGGATTGGGTTCCCACGTTGCCAAAGAGATCGAGCTGGCTCGCATTTGAAGAACTATCCACCGAACTGGGGCCATTCACCCCAAACAGCGCATAAGTCAGCGACTGGCCTTGATCCCCCAATGGCAATGCCCCGCGCAATTCAATGCCGGCCCCATTTTCCGGCAGGATTTGCCGCGGCAACGGATCGTCCGGGAACTTATTGAGCCAGCCCGCGCCCCGTTCGGAATAGGTCCCCAGCGGGAGCAGGATCTGTCCCAGCAATGCCGTCAGGTAGTCGTTGTACATATAGTCCAACGTCGCAAAGCTAAGGTCGATGTTCGTCGTGTAGCCCGATGAATTTGGCGCGTTATTCGACAGGGTTACGTCAAAGCCCGTTTCGAACAGCACATTGTCGGATGTTCGGAACAGGAAGATCGGCGCGAAGTCCGCCAGCGTAAACGCCGCATGCTGGCTTGGATGAATGACTTGTCCAAACTGCACCTCCGCATCTCCCACAACCATGAAGTCATGCGTCGAGATCGCGGCGGGCGCTGGCGTTGCCGCCGCTGCCGCCGTCGCCGCTGCCGTCGCCGCCGTGGCCTCCTGCTGCGCCGTCGTCGCCGTCTCTTCCGTCTTGTTCTCCTTCTGCTGCAGCTTTTGGATCGTCGCCTGATCTTCCGCGTGGGTGGTCTTTAGGGTCTGGACCTCCGTGCTCAGGTCCTCGACCGTCGACTTCAGCTTCGCAAAGTCTTCGTCGCTCACTTCGGCGATCGTTTGAATCGGTACAACCAGGCAAATCAGCGCGCAGCCGATTAGTCCTCGTATTACTAGGGAGTGGCTTCTCATGGTGGGGGGGGTCCTAGTTGCCGCTCTCTTCCTGCATGTACTTGAGTATTTCACGGGCCTGATCCGCCGGGATATTAGCCCTCACCCGCATGTGCATCATCAGCGTCTTCCACTGGCCCGGCGTCCATTCCCTCGGATATCTTTCCGTGTGGCACCGGCTGCAATTGATTGTGTAAAGATCCTGTCCGCTCAGCTTTTGCGTCTGCGCCGTATTGCTGGTGCTCGTGTCCGCTTGCTTCTCCGTTTTTCCATCTCCGCCTGCACAATGAGTGGGATGGGTTAATGCAAAAAATATACCGGCAATCAGGGCTGCTCCACTCCCTGATAGCCAGAAGTTCCTTCGGTTGCGATGGTCGGGGGTTGGCATTTGGTAAGACGTGAATTACCGCGTCAGTAGGCGATTTCTTTGATGCATCGCCTGGCTCGGGCGCCTTTGCCCTACTGGCCGGTTCGCCGCGCCTTTCTCGCGGAGGGTTTGGGGTTCACGAGTGCCTTATATATCCAACCGCGCATTCCTTGGCTACCGGCTGCTTGACTTTTACTGCTGGCCGATTGGCTTCCACTCTGCTGAAAGCCAAAGTATATTACTCGTTCCCCGACCGATTCCCCTGAATCCCCGTCCGATACACGCTCGGTGACACACCGACTATCTCTTTGAACACGCTGTTGAACTGCTGGATCGACCCGAATCCCGCGGCAAACACAATCTCGGAGATGCGTAGCGACGGATCAGCCAGCATCGACTTCGCCTTTTCAAGCCGCAAACGCGCAATGTAATCCGTCAGCGTGTGTCCCGTCTCCTTCCTGAACAACTTGCAAAAGTAGAACCGGTTTAGATGCACGTGCGCCGCCACCTGTGCCAGTTCAATGGGTTCATTCACGTTCGCCTTCACGTATGTTTTCGCGCGGGCCACCGCCGCCGATTCCTTTTCCGGGCCGGCAATCGCCTGCTGCTCGGCGTGCCGTTGAAGATGTTCCGCCAGGATGCCCAGCAGTTCGATCATCGACTGGAGTTTGTCCGCCGTCACAACAGCCGTATTGAAGTAGGCTTCACGAGCCCTGCTCATCCATGCCTCGCCATACCTCTTTTGCAGGTTCGCCGCTATAAGATTGAAATCACGTTCGCTCGGTTCACGACGCAGGAACTGGCCGCTCACCAGTGTCGCGATATGCCGGCCTCCGGCCACCACCGGCACCGCCACCTCGCTCAGCCCCGCAAAACAACTGATCTGAACCGGCGCCAGTTTCGTCGCCGCCCGGCGCTGGAGCCTCCCCTGGGCCTCATGGCAACTGGCGCATCCGGCCGCATCGCTCGTCATCATCACGCAAAACGCATTCTCGTCTTTCCCGAACTTTATCCGTTGCTGGGGCGCATCCGCCGGCACAACCCTCAAAGACACCCCCGTCGCCCCTCGAAAGGCCGCTTCAGAGCTATCGATAGCGTTCGACCGCGCCAAATCGTCGAAACGGATCGGTTTCACACCCTCCCGGATAGCCCAACGGCCTGCAAAAGCCAACTGGATAACCCTGCCCCCTCAGCCCTACTTCTTCATGCTGCCAATCTTCGCAATAAACGCCGACGGCCCCCCCTCCAGGTATCCTGACTGCACCCCCAGCACCTTCCCCTCCTTGTCCACCAGGATGAACGTCGGAAATCCCTCCGGCTCATATTTCTTCTGAAGCCCCGCGTTCTGGTCCTGGACCTTCTGCGGAAGTTGCTTGCTCTGAGGAAAATCCACCAACATCAGCACCAGGTTCTTCTCCGCGTACGCCTTGAATTCCTTCGTATTGAGCACCTCCTTATCCATCCGGATGCACCACGGGCACCAGTCCGACCCGGTAAAATCCATCAGGATATTCCGGTTGCTCGCCTTCGCCATTTCTACCGCCTTGTCGAAATCCGAAACCCATTTCGCCTCCGCCGCCCCCACGCGGACCACGCCACAGAGCAATATCGCCACGATCCACACAAAAGAACGGGAAGCACGTATTTTCATAGACGGTTGATTCATAATAGGACCCCCAAAAGCATACACTTATTCCCGCCGATTTGCATATTATGTCCATCCCTATGCCAAAAACGACGCCGCAAATCCCGCCCTCTCTCACCTGACGTCCAGTGACCCTCCCCCTCCTCCTGCTCTGCCTCTTCTCCTTCCTCGCTGGCTTCGTCGACGCCATCGCCGGCGGCGGCGGCCTTATCCAATTGCCCGCCTGCCTCATCCTCTTTCCCTCCGCCCCCCTCGTCGCCATCATCGGCACCAACAAGCTCGCCTCCTTCTTCGGCACCACCGTCGCCGCCCACCGATTCGCCCGCACCATCCGCCTCGACTGGCACATCCTCGCCCCGGCCGCCGCCACCGCCTTCCTCTTCTCAATGCTCGGTTCCAGGACCGTCTCAATCCTCAACCCGAACCTCCTCAAGCCCGTAGTCCTCGCCCTCCTCATCCTCTCCGCCATTTACGTTTACATCGTAAAAGACATCGGCCTTGAGCACCGCCCCCGTCACGGTCGTACGCGCGGCCGCTGGCTCGGCATCCTCGTCGGCGCCGCACTCGGCTTTTACGACGGCTTCTTCGGCCCCGGCACCGGCAGCTTCCTCATCCTCATCTTCGCCAGCCTATTCGGCTACGAATTCCTCATCGCCTCCGGCTCCGCCAAAGTCATCAACTGCGCCACCAATCTCGCCTCCGTCATCTACTTCGTCGCCATCGGCAAAGTCCTCTACACCCTCGCCATCCCCATGGCCGCAGCCAACATCGTCGGCTCAATCGTCGGAACCCACCTCGCCATCCTAAAAGGCAGCCGCTTCGTCCGCATCCTCTTCCTAATCATCGTAGCCGCCCTGATCGCCAAACTATCCCGCGACCTATTCCCCTGACCCGACCCCTTCCTGCTTCCCCCTTTGCGATCTTCGCGTCCTTCTGTTCAAGCCTCCCCCCCAACCTCCCGCCCGTGGCCCGCGATCTCTTCAATTAGCAATTTTACTTTAGCAATTAGCAATTTCCTACCTCTCCAACCTCTCGATAAACTCCCTCGTCAACCCCCGAAACGCCTCCGCCCCACTCGCCGATGCATCATGCAGCGCGATCGGCCTCGACTCCATCGGCGCCTCCGCCAGCTTGATATTCTCCGGGATCACGGTCTCAAAAAAGTGCACCCTCTTCAACCCCTTCGCCTCCCTTAGCCGCGCCATCGTCTCCTGGTGGTAATGCAAATGCGCCCTCACCCGCGTAAACGCCGCCCCCAGGCAACTGATCTTGAACTCCAGACTCTTCCGCAAATACGCCAGCCGATCCAGCAGCAGCTCCAGCCCTATCGACGACAGGTAATCCGGCTGCATCGGGATAAAATACCAGTCGCTCGCATAAAGCGCATTCTGAGTTCCCGTCATCAAATTCGGCGCGCAGTCGCAAATAATCACATCATAGTCCCCCTTCACCTTCTCCAGCTTCCGCGTAAAAATCCGTTCCCGTCCCGGCCGCGCCGCCAGGTCCAGATCCAGAAAAGTCAGCTTCAAATGGCTCGGGATCAAATCCAGCCCCGGTATCTCCTCCAGCACATCATGGATGATGCAATCCTTCAGCTTTATCCCCTCCGCCCCCTTGCGTTTCGACTCCACCTCCAGAATGTCCGCCATCGTCCCATTCTCCTCCTGCCATTTCGTCCACCGCTTCTCCGTCATCACACTCAGCGACGCATTCGTCTGCGGATCGAGATCCACAAGCAGGACCCGCTTCTGATGTTCCCGCGCCAGATACGCCGCGATATTCACCGCGCAAGTCGTCTTCCCCACCCCCCCCTTCATATTGATGAACGAAACAACGTGTGCCTTTGCCATGGAATCACTTCTACCGCCCCCGCCGCCCCGCGGTCACCTAGAAACGCAGCCGTTCGTAAACTTCCGCCAGCGCCGCCCGTAAACCGATCTCCGGCAAGTGGAGCACACCTTCCAGCCCCGTCAGTCTTTCACTCTCCCAAGCCCCCGATACCCGTCGCTCGACAATCGCCTCCGGCCACCCCTGCTCAATGCGAACGTACCCCTGAAGGCTCGGTATTTGCAGATACGCAAAACGCTTTTCCCGTTCATCCACGCGCCGGGTCTCCTCTGATATAATCTCGAAAAGCACCGCCGGCCGCTCGCGCCACCCGTGGCCTGAATCCGTCGGATCGCAAGCCACCATCGCATCCGGGTAATAGAAATACGTATCCCCCAGAGTCTGAAGCCGCACCTTCATATCCGACCCGAACGGCTGGCACCCCTTGCCCCTCAATTGCGCATGAAGCAACCCCATCAGGTTCGCAGCGATCACATTGTGCTCCTCGCTTGCTCCCGCCATCCCGTACACCACCCCTCCCAGGTACTCGTGCTTCGTCTCCGCGCGCAACTCCCCTTCGAGATAATCCTCGACCGTGACCAGTTCGGAAGAATGCGCCAGCGTGCTCACCACTGCACAGCATAGCATCACGGGCCCGGCCACTTCAAGATTTGGAACACGGTAGGCCTCCTGTAGCGAACTCGACATGGCAGCCCTCCTGCCGTAGCGTTGGCTCATGGGTGACCCATTGCAGTATTTGACCGACGATCAAGGCCAGAGGACTGCCGTGGTGCTTCCAATTTCCGAATACGAGAAGCTCATGGAAGACCTCGATGATTTGGCAGTGGTAGCCGAGCGGCGGGACGAACCAACCATCGGACATCAAGAGTTCATCGCTGACCTCAAGCGCGATGGCATCGTTTGACATTCAGTGGCGCAGTTCCACAAAGAAGGATCTGCGCAATCTCCCGAAGCAGGAGGTGGCACGAATTCTTGCGGCGGTCGCTCAGCTTGCGGAGGAGTCGTTTCCGCACGGCTCGCAGAAGTTAACCAACTCGGAACGCACTTTCCGAATTCGCATGGGCGATTACCGTGTCGTGTACGAGGTTAATGCGGTGACGAAGATCGTCGAGATTCAGCGGGTCCGACACCGCAGAGACGTTTATCGGTGACCCTGCTGCAATCCAATGCCCGAACCCGCCCCGCCCATCCCCGCCCAATCCCCGCCCAAAGGGCCGCTATCTCGGGTCCTCGCCTTCATCCGCTTCTCCCACACGGTCTTCGCCCTCCCCTTCGCCCTGGGCGCCACATTCGTAGCCGCCCGCGGCCTCCCCCCCGTGCGCCTCCTTGTCCTGGTAGTAGTCGAGATGGTCTTCGCCCGCACCGCCGCCATGACCTTCAACCGCCTCGCCGATTGGGAAATCGACAAGCAAAACCCCCGCACCGCCGGCCGCCACAAGCTCGTCTCCCGCCCCACAGCCATCGCCCTCCTGGTCATCTCCTCCGCCGCATTCGTTGCCACCGCCGCCTTCATCAATCGCCCCTGCCTCCTCCTCTCCCCTGTCGCCCTCCTCATCCTCTTCTTCTACTCTCTCACCAAACGCTTCACCCCCCTCTCACACTTCTTCCTCGGCCTCGCCCTCGGCATCTCCCCCATCGGCGCATGGCTCGCCGTCCGGGGCCGTTTCGAACCGCCCCCCTTCGTCCTATGCGCCGCCGTCCTCCTCTGGGTCGCCGGCTTCGACCTCATCTACGCCACTCAGGATCTGGACTTCGACCGCAAGACCGGCCTCCGCTCTCTCGTCGTTACTCTCGGCACCCCCGCCACCCTCATGCTCGCCCAGTGGCTCCACATCGCCATGTGGCTCCTCCTCGCCCTCTTCGGCCAGGTCGCCCACCTCGGCCATATCTACGACATCGGCCTCGGCCTCATCCTCCCCGCCCTCCTCTACGAGCATCACACCGCCCGCAAGATGGACCTCGCCGCCATCAATCTCGCCTTCTTCTACAGCAACGCATTCGTTGGCGCCGTCTTCCTCGCCGCCACCCTCGCCGCCGTGCTTCTGGAAAGATAAATTTCAAAAGGCCGAAGTGTTATCCGCAAGATATGCCGCCGCCACACTCGCGCGCAGTCTTGATACTCTTCACGTCGCCGCAGCCTTGGTCATCGGCGCCCGTCAATTCATCACGTTCGACGTGCGTCAAGCAGCCTTGGCATCAAAACCCGGCCTGAAACTGAAAAAGTAACCACCCTATTCCCCCCCCCCCCCCCCCCCCCCCCCCCCCCCCCCCCCCCCCCTTCCCCCCCTCCTCCTCTCTCTCTTTCTCCCCCCCCCCCCCCCCCCCCCCCCCACTCCCCCCCCCTCCTCCTTTTTTTTCTTCCCCCCCGAAGGGATTTCCTTCATCCACCTCAAATATTTTTTC
>Ga0182030_10005195_pt1 | contig 27694 bp, 23 predicted proteins | sample 812S3MmetaG_FD_121299 | JGI IMG/M metagenome (GOLD analysis project Ga0182030, IMG submission 121299) | Permafrost microbial communities from Stordalen Mire, Sweden - 812S3M metaG (Illumina Assembly) | ecosystem: Environmental > Terrestrial > Soil > Wetlands > Permafrost | place: Sweden... | reverse complement strand
GATGAATTGAATTATTTCTTTTCTTTAAAAAAAGATTTGAGAGAATATGTAGATTATGAAATCCGCCTTGACCTGCAAATGCTTCAGGAAATGAAAAATAATGTGACCAAATACAATCAGAAAGACTTAGGGGATCAATTAGAAAAAGACTTCAACCAGTTTTTTAAAATGTACCAGGTACAAGGAGGAAAGTAAGAGTCCTCGCGAATCCCTGTCATTCAGGTTCGGGAAGCACTATGTTGTTTTTTACCTGTAACTCTTTTCTTTTGGTTTATAAGGTTGAACACCATTACTGCTGATTTCAACCGGTATGCATTCTCCCTTATAAACTTCAGTTCCATTCCAGATTACTTTTATTTCTCCTTCCAGATTAAGACCGTCTTTATCCGGATTTACAATAATTTTTGATGCACCGGTACTTTCAATTCTAATGGTATTGAATTCCAGCGTGCATGTAAATTCTGGCAGACCTGTAACTTTGATATCTCTTTCCATACTGATCCCCCACACACCTGTGCGTGTATCATTGTCTGCAATGAATGTGAATTTATCAGGTCTTTTACGGGTATATTGTGTCATCCATTCATAACCTTCTTTCTGAATATCCATCCGGTAATTGTGCCGCATTCCCGGAATTATCCTGACTTGGGGTTTATTGCCATATGCAATCAGTTCATCGCGGAATATGGGTAAACTTTCAAACAGTCCATCCAAATCGCCACATGATATCCAAACCGGAGTATTGGCAAGATTGACAGCTAACTCCTTTCGAATTGATTTATTGTAGGCACCTGAATAAATGGCTATTGCAGCCCAGTAATCAGGTGAATGAACAGCCACGCTCCAGGTACCGCCGCCACCCATTGAGAAACCATACAGATACCGATGATTGACATCAATTTTAAATTGCGATTCAATATCCTTAATGGCTTCCCACACGTCAATCTCTCCGATGTCAACATACCGTGAATTGCCTCTTCCGTAAGGATAAATATGGTACCCGGTTCTCATTTGTTGCGGATAGGACAGGGTGGAAGTATAACCCATCAATTGGGATGATTCATTCATCCCCAGTTCAGATGATATAAAACTCAAAGGATTGGAATCGCCGGCACCATGAAGCTCAACAAAAAGCGGATATTCCTCGTTTACATCCCAGTTTCCGGGAGGCATAAACTGAAAAAACTGCAACGTGCCATCGCGCTTTGATAAATATGCAAAGATTAGACTACGCTTGCCTTCCAGATATGTTTCATATTTTCCTGCATTGAGATCAAATCCTTTGATCAGATTCTGAATCCTTTCTAATGTTTGGTTTGCGAGACGGGGATCTGAACTTATATAACAGGTTAGCCTCGACAGTTCATATTGGGTTATTGCTTTTACGGATCTCAGGTGACGTAAAAATAAAGGATTTGTATTTACATCAATCAACGAATCCAATTTATTAAAAAATTCATGGATAACCTGGTCAGCTATGACAACATCAGAAGATATCGCGGAGAGGGATGTATTTTCATCGTTAATAAGACTTGCATTGAACATCGAATAATTCCTTGTCTTTTCACCATAATAAGCTTTTACTTCATACCGATGAATTGATCCGTTATCGGGAATAGCCAGTGTTGCGGATTTATCATCAAACGCCGCAACAATTTTCAATTTTTTTGTGGTGGCACAGGCAAAAATAATGGAAGCGGGTGGTGAACTTGGCCATAACTTATTATTTAGCTGATCTGAAGCAATCACTTCTTTTTTATCGGGAACCCCATAAGCTATTTTTTTAAATAACCCGGGCCTGGGGAGTCCATCTGCACCTTTACCCCAGAAATACCTCTTCTGTTCTTTCGCATCTTTATTCATATCATTTACCTGTACACTTACTCCAAAGGAAGGATATAAACCGGGCACAATTTCAAACATAGACCAGGGAAGTTTCAGTTCGTAAGTTGTTGTTTTTTTCTTTTCATCACGATTGATTGTAGTTGTTTCGGCTCCTAATTTAACCTGTGATTTATCTTTGGTAAAATTCAACCATCCAATAGGTCCATTTTTTGAAATGGCAAAAGAGAAAGCAGCATCATCTCTCCCGAACATACCGGAAGTTGTGGCAGGCATAGAACCTGATCCATCACCCCTCGCATCAATGCCTAACTGTACGGCATCGCCCTTCCAGATGTCTTCATCTATCTCATTGTTAAATTGCTCATCATCATTAACAATGATCTTAAAAAGAATGTCATTGTCGGTTACCGCGATCCAGCCTTTTGCAATTATTTCATTTCCCTTTTCTCCGGGTATGGTAAAGGTGGGTTCTCTGGAATTCCAATTTTTATCCTTAACGGAAATCCATTTCACCGTGACATCAGGATTTGAAACAGTTGCAGAAATTTCAGAAATTTCAATTCTGGAAGGGTTCTGCGCCTGGAGCAAACAGACAGTGCAAAAGATCAGTACAGACAATATTATTTTCTTCATATCAATGTATATTTTAAAATTCAAAATTAAGCAAAAAACAGAAAAAAACATTATAAATGTATTGACTTAATTGACATTACATTATTCCAGAGGGTTTTTCACTATTGGTTTTTTACCTGTGTTAGAAGCCCCGGTGCTGATAATCTCCATTTCATCCAATAACATAGCCTCAGGAAAAATATAGGAAACAGCAAGACCACTCACAATTGAACCCTCTGAATAAGATGGCTGATTAAAACTACCGGATTGTATGGCATTCCAAACCATCTTTTTGTCAGAAGAAAGGATTATTTTATTCAATAGATTTAAAGATAATTCTTTAATTTTGGCCGATCTGATAAGTTCCTCTTTGCCATCAATGAGTGATACTTTGTATATATCTACTGACGAAAAGAAATCTCCGGGAACAGATGATCTGATGATGATGGCATAATCTAATCCTTTATCTTTAGCAATTTCTATCAGTTGTTTCTTTAATTGTTCATTTGATTTTGAATTGGATGAATTTATTTCGAGGATTCCCGATCCCGTTTTTTCAGAAATGCCATTCCCCCTCACCACGTAACGATTGTGTCCATTTGATTCACTGATCTTAGGTGTTGGAGTTCTTCCATTAAATAAGTTTTTAAGTACGCCATTTTCAATCAATGTTATTTCATTTGAAGGAATAACACCTTCAGCATCTACAGCATAATTACCAAGAAGTTTAAACCCATCATATTCCTTTAATTGATCTTCTGCTTTTATGGTGATATCTTTTGAAATTATTCTTTTATCCATTTTATTCTCAAAAGCCTTATTGCCACTATATGACATATTCTGTGAATTGTTATAAATAGGTTCGCGATAAGCATTCAATGAACTTTTACTGCCAAACAAACACTGTGCATAAATTTCTGCTACAGCCTGATCTGAAATTAAAACCGGACCTGTATAACTATCATTATATGCATCTGTTTGTTTTAACTTCTGAATATTTTCAATCATTTCGTGTATATCCTTCTGTATTTTTTCTAACTTCGGTAAATCATCGGCAGATTTGGCATAATAACACAATTGATTTGATATATTATCTTCATCTTTTGCCAGGGCGGAAGCGTTAACCATGATAGAAATTATATCAAGTGGAAATACCGTTTGTGTTCCTTCGGTATTCATAAAATAGACAGTAGCATGAAACTGTGTATAAGAAACACCCGACCGGTAAATATCCGGGAAATTTTTAAAACCTGCTGACAAAGTCTTTACCAGATTTTCAGCTTTACTTTGATCAATTCCTGATTGATTCGGAGGAATTGACAGGTTTATTACAGGCACTTTACAAAAATCAGGAATTGGTTTGGGTTCTACAGATAATGAATTTTTCTTAAATGCATCTATTTTATTTTTATAATTTTCAGCCGCCAACTCAAAAACATTGTTGGTGGAAGTCCACAAAGAACGACGAATGCCAAAATAATCGTTATCAATGGGCAGATCATAACTGATTTTTCCATGATCGTCGCCCAAATTTGATTTGTTTTCAAAATTCTCATCTGTAATATTATAATCGCCCATCAGTACACGGAGCATCCATGTTTTTCCCTTTTGGGTATCAGAACTGATTATGGAGCCCAATGTACCGATAACATACAGATTATCCATATCAGCAATGGTATAGCTTATAAAAAATGGTTTAAGCTTCTCTTTATTTTCGAGATCTCTTATATTTCTATCCATTTCATCCCGCATGGCCCTGATGATAACAGAATCTACCCGTGAAGAGGAAGGCTTTTCTGTTTCCGGAGCTGGAAGAACAGGCTGATCAATAAAAGTTTCTGCTTTGCGCTGCGTTTCTAATTTTCTGACATAAATAGCCGGAGATATAGCTGTTACAGGAACACTACCTGATTCCGCTGAACAAAAACCTGTGAAGATTGCCTCCTTATCGCCTGCAGCTTCAATCTCAGAAAACATAGCCAAAGGGGTTCCTATAAAGTCCACACCTCTGACTAATTCATCCGGCTTCCCGTCTTCATAAATTCTGTATACCTCAAGGGGTATGATGTTAAATACGTTCGGAACATAACGACTGGTATAAGTAAAACCTCCCATCACTTCTTTAACGTAATATCCATAGGGTTTATGTTGTTTCTTACATTCTTTGATTAATTTCTTTCGCATTTCTTTTTCATCAATCGGTTTTGTATTTTCTACAATCAGATTGGATTGTCTTGATACCGGTTGCAAACCTGTTTGTGAGCGGCCATGACCGAAAGATCTTGGAAATCCCTTTATGGGAGTACGAGACATCAGGAAATTTTTTAATGTGCCATTTTCTACAACCGTGACTTTTTCACCTTTCACACCCTGGTCATCATATTTATAAGAACCAATCAGGTCATGACCGTTTAATGAATTCAGGGTGGGATCAGAAACAACACTCAAATATTTCGGTAGAACTTTTGTATTTATTCTATTAAGAAAAGTCTGACCATCGGATTCGTTTTTAAGACGCTGACCTTCAATGCGATGTCCGAATATTTCATGAAAAAATACACCTGCCGCCTGTGATGAAAAAATTACCGGACCCGTAAAGGGCTCCGCTTTTTGTGACTTTTTTAATTTTTTTAAAGTGCCGATCATTTCTGCCACATCTTTCAAAATAACCTGTTCTCCGGGAATGCCGGAGGGTTGAATTGCAAAATAAGATTTGAACATAGGTAAAGGATTCCCATCTTCGGCTTTTATGGTTCCAAAAATCTGCAAAAAGGCATAAGTCCTGTTTTGAACGATCCTGGAACCTTCATTGGATAGAAAGTATTTTCGTTCTGTAATATACGAAAAAACAGCTTCACCGGATACGATAGACGTATCTTCCAGAAAAGGACGGGAAAAAAGTTTTATCTTCTCATTCCATTCTTTAATATTGATATGTTCCGCTGCTGTCATTGGCTTTTCAATATAGACAACTGGATTTTCTCTTGAAAAATCAGCTACTTTTTCAATCTCTTTTTCTTTATCTTCATTTAATTTTTCTTTGATCTGCATAAAAGAACTTAATGCATTTTTGTAAGCCATATCCGTAGTAATCCACACCAATTGTTTTATTGGTTCGGCTTGATTTTCTACAGGAATTAAACGATAACCGGTATTTCCGGGATTATAATTTGTATTTCCTTTAAACTCATGCGTATTGTCCAAATCATAACTCCCCACCCTGACAGTCGTTCCAAATGACCTGATCTTGTCTTCCTTTGAATCGGTCAGACTCCCAAACGATGAATGGATAGAAACAGAATATTCATCATTTACCTGGTAATCTATATAATAAGGCGGGTATTCTTCATGTGAAAAGCCTTCGACTTCCCGTTTTAACTCATCTTCCATAATATTCATCAAAGTATCCTGCGCCATTGTTCTGATGCTTCCGGAGAAAATCAGGATGAATAATAACCCTCTTTTTATTAGCCTGTATAACATGATAAAATGTTTTGTAAATATTGAAGGATTGGAATTTATAACCAACCAATAATTTAAAATTCAAACATAATAAAAATACTTTAATAGAGACAAACACTTTTGACAAATCTCTGTTTATTATTATAAAAACAATTAATTTTGACAAAAAAATTATTGCATTGAGTATTGATATAAATCATATCCGAAAAGATTTTCCAATCCTGAGCAGGAATATCTATGGTAACCCTTTGGTATATTTCGATAACGGCGCAACAAGTCAGAAACCCTTGGTTGTCATGGATTCAATAATGCGTTTTTATCGTGAGAACAACGGTAACATTCACCGTGGCGTTCATTATCTGAGTGCACAAGCCACTGATGCATATGAAAATGCCCGTATAACAGTAATGAATTTTATTAATGCTGAATTTTCTCAGGAAATTATTTTTACCAGTGGTGCTACCGGAAGCATTAATCTGGTTGCGTTTTCCTATGGGGAGCAATTTATTGTGGAAGGCGATGAAGTGATCATTTCAGCCATGGAACACCATGCCAATATTGTTCCCTGGCAAATGATGTGTCAGCGAAAAAAGGCAAAATTGAAAATTATTCCAATCAATGACAATGGCGATTTAATGATACAGGAGTTTGAAAAGTTAATTACCCCGAAAACAAAAATTGCTGCTATTATTCATGTTTCAAATACATTAGGAACCCTCAATGACGTAAAAAAAATTATTTCTATCGCGCATCGTCACAAAGTTCATGTACTTGTTGATGCGGCGCAGTCAATTCAACATATGAAAATTGATGTGCAGGAACTGGATTGTGATTTTCTCGTTTTTTCAGGACACAAAATTTATGGTCCCACAGGAATTGGCGTTCTTTATGGAAAGCGCTCCCTTCTAAATGAAATACCGCCTTACCAGGGTGGTGGAGATATGGTTGATTGTGTAAAATTTGAACATACAACATATAACGAACTTCCTTTTAAGTTTGAAGCCGGTACTTCAAATTATATTGACGCTGTGGGGATGGCAAAAGCAATCGAATATATTTCCGATATAGGGTTGAATCAAATTGCTGAATGGGAAAATGAATTGTTACAATATGCAACTGAAAAATTAAAAGCAATTGAAGGTCTTACTATATACGGAAATTCGCCTAAAAAAGGACCTATTATTTCATTTCTTCTTAAGGGGATTCATCAATCAGATACTGGTATGATTCTGGATAAAATGGGAATTGCCGTTCGGACGGGCACTCATTGCACACAACCTTTAATGGATAGGTATGGGATTGAAGGAACAGTGCGTGTTTCCATGGCTTTCTATAATACCAGGGAAGAAATTGATTATCTTGTTGAAGGGATTAAAAAAGTTAAAGAAATGTTTTGCTAAAAAAAAATATGAATCTGAAAGAAATACAAGAGGAGATTATTGCTGAATTTGAGATTTACGACAATTGGATGGATAAATACAATTTTCTTATTGAACTCAGTAAAACACTCTTGCCTTTTGATGATAAATACAAAAAGCCTGAGAATCTTATAAAAGGTTGTCAGTCGAGAGTTTGGCTGAACGCGGAACTGGAAGGAGATAAAGTGATCTTCATAGCAGATAGTGATGCCATTATTACCAAAGGAATAATAGCGCTGTTGATAAGAGTCCTGTCCGGAAGAACCACCGATGAAATTATGAATGCCGATTTGTTTTTTATTGATAAAATCGGATTAAAAGAAAATCTTTCTCCAACCCGCTCAAATGGTCTTTCATCAATGGTTAAACAAATGAAACTTTATGCTCTGGCTTATCATACCAAGCTGAACAAAGAAAAACTTTAAATTGTTATATATAAAATATTTTTTTTTGTGGATCAGGAAATATATAATTTGGAAATAGAGATCGTAAAAGTTCTTAAAAACATTTATGACCCTGAAATTCCAGTTGACATCTTTAATCTGGGTTTAATATATGAGATCAACGTGGATGACAATCAGAATGTCAATATCAGGATGACGCTTACAGCTCCAAATTGCCCAATGGCAGATGAATTGCTTGATGAAGTTATTGAAAAAGTCAAAGGAATTACAGGCGTTAAAGAAGTAAAACTTGATCTTGTATTTGATCCTCCATGGGGAAAAGAGATGATGTCGGAAACAGCACTATTAGAATTAGGAATGCTTTAATTTTAGGAACCCCTTGATATGTCAGGTCAATCAGAAATCACATCTTTCATTAAACAAGCTGCTAAAGAATCTGGCTTTGATGATTGTGGCATTGCAAAAGCGAGACAACTTGATAAAGATTCTGTCCTATTGAAAACATGGTTGCAAAATGGATTTCACGCGAATATGAAATTCATGGAGAAACATTTTGAAAAACGTATTAATCCTGAACTTCTCGTTGAAAATGCCAGGTCAGTTGTTGTCGTATTATTAAATTATGTTCCATTAAAAAGTCAAAACCCGGACACACTACAAATTTCCAAATATGCATATGGTGTGGATTATCATGAAGTACTAAAGAAAAAATGGTTTTCTTTTTTTGAACAAATCAAACCGATTAAACCAGCTGTTTCCGGTCGTTATTTTGTTGATTCTGCACCGGTTATGGAACGCGCCTGGGCAAGAGAAGCCGGTTTGGGATGGATCGGGAAAAACGGAATGTTGATTTCAAAAAAACACGGATCATTTGTTTTTATCGGGGAATTGATACTGAATATCGAACTTGATGACGACGCACCAATAAATTCATATTGCGGTTCCTGTACCAGGTGCATTGATGCCTGTCCTACAAAAGCAATTATCTCTCCCGGGATCGTTGATTCCAACAAATGTATCTCATATCATACCATTGAAAACAAAGAACAAATACCTTCTTCAATCATACCCCATTTGAATAAACAAATTTTCGGATGTGATATTTGTCAGGATGTTTGTTCGTGGAACAAAAAAGCAAAAGCTAATTCTATTAAGGATTTCACACCTAAAGATTATTTTTACTGAAACACAGCAGAATGGAATAAACTTTCTAAAGATAAATTTGAGTCTCTTTTCGTACAAACTCCTTTTCAAAGGATTGGTTATGAAAAAATAAAAAACAACATACAGTCCGTTTGTTATTCCGGCATATAACCTTTCATAATTCCCCTTTTAGAATCCCGGACGAACTGAACAATTATATCTCTTTCAGCTGACGGGTTGATATGAGTTTCAATATATTCTATTGCCTGAGAATTGTTCATATTGTTCTGATACAACAACCGGTACATTTCCTGAATGTCTGCAATAATTTCATTTGTAAAATTGCGTCTTCTTAAGCCCACAGAATTTATACCGACGAAAGCTAAAGGTTCGCGCGCGGCTTTAACATAAGGGGGTATATCTTTTCTCACCAATGAACCACCGCTAACCATGGAATGACAACCGATACGAACAAACTGGTGAACTAAGGATGAGCTTATGATGGCCCAATCGTCAATTGTCACTTCTCCCGCGAGCCCGGTATATCCGCCTAAAATAACATTATTCCCAATAATACAATCGTGAGCAATATGAACATAACTCATGATCAGACTATCACTGCCCACTACCGTCTTTCCTTTGGATGAAGTGCCCCTGTTGATGGTTACAAACTCACGAATTATAGTATTATCACCTATTTCAACATATGTTTGTTCTCCCTTAAACTTCAGATCCTGAGGATTATTTGATATGACGGCACCCGGGGAAATCTGGCAGTTCTTACCAATCCTTGCACCATCCATAATTACAGCATTAGGTGCAATGGTCGTTCCATCTCCTATAACAACATCTTTCATAACAGTTGCAAAAGGTTCAATTTTTACATCTTTTCCAATCTTAGCTTCAGGATGTACATTTGCTAAATGATAATTCATATCTGTATTGAAATTTTAATATTATTTCATCTTACTAATTTGCGCACACAACTCGCTTTCCATGACTACATTTTCTCCAACAAAAGCCTGACAGAACATGATTGCAATACCCCTGCGTATGGGCTCCATTAATTCAAGTTTAAAAATAACAGTATCCCCGGGTACAACTTTTCTTTTAAACTTTACCTTGTCAATTTTGAGAAAATACGTTAAATAATTCTGTGGATCGGGAACTGTATTTAACACCAATAATCCACCAGCCTGGGCTCCTGCTTCAATGAGCAATACACCGGGCATCACAGGCTCACCTGGAAAATGACCCATGAAAAATGATTCGTTCATGGTTACATTTTTGATGCCTATAATTGTTGTATCCGTTCTTGAATAAATCTTATCAATCAACAGGAAAGGCGGTCTGTGCGGCAACACTTTCATTATATCAACAACATCAAGCAATGGCGGTTCATTGAAATTTATCTTAGGAACAGCAGGTTTTAATGCTTCCTTTTTAATTTGTTTTCTAAGCATTTTTACAAACTCTGTATTGGCATGATGCCCTGTTCGCGATGCAATAATACGACCTTTGATGGGCATTCCGATCAAAGCAAAATCGCCAATCATATCCAACAGCTTATGACGGGCAGGTTCATTCTGAAAATGTAAATCTATGGTTGATAAAACACCATTGGGTCTTATGCTGACTTTCGGTTTATTAAACAACGCTGCTATCCTGTCCATTTCCTGCTGTGTCATCTCCTTATCCATGATGACAATGGAATTATCTAAATCACCTCCCTTTATCAGGTTGTGTTTTAGAAGTTTTTCAAGATCCTGAATAAAAACAAAGGTACGACAGGGAGAAATTTCTTTTTCAAATTCTGCCATTGAGTTTAAAGAGGCGTATTGATTCCCCAATGTCCTTGAGCTATAATCAATTTGAACGGTAACGCTGAAATGATCATCGGGAAAAGCAACAATTTCGATGCCTTTGTCTACATCAACAAATTCAATTCGTTCCTTGATTTCATAATATTTGCGATCTGCTTTTTGTTCTGTTATTCCAACCAATCTGATGGCCTCAACAAATTGTTTTGAACTGCCATCCATAATTGGAACTTCAGGAGAATCCAGTTCTATCAGAACATTGTCAATACCTAAACCTACAAGAGCAGCCATAGCATGTTCTATCGTACCCACGCGAACACCATTCTCATCTAATGTCGTTCCTCGTGACGTATCAATAACATTATCAACAATGGCATTAATAACCGGATTTTCATCCAGATCTATACGCATAAAACGTATTCCATGATTATCAGCAGCGGGTTTAAATGTAATTGTAGACTCAAGTCCGGTATGCAAGCCCTTCCCTTTTAAAGTAACCTCTTTTGCAAGTGTTTTTTGCTTTTCTGCCATATTTTTTTGTTTTTTATTCCTTTTGTTTTAGTTCATTCAATTGCTTTTCCATTTTAAACACACTCCGGTTCAAATCAGGCAATTTTTTAAACACAACATATGATTTCATGCAGTCATTATAATTAAAGGCCGGGGATCCAATCAGAACATCATTATCTTTAATATTGGCATTGATACCGGACTGCGCCCCAACTTTAACACCATTACCTACAACAACATGTGGCGCCACACCGCATTGACCGCCAAACATACATTCCTTACCTATTTTGGACGAACCTGCAAATCCACATTGAGCAGAAATAACAGTATTTTCGCCTATTTCAACATTGTGGGCAATATGTACCATATTGTCCAATTTGACTCCTTTACGGATAAAGGTTGATCCCATCGTAGCTCTGTCAATCGTAGTATTAGCGCCAATCTCAACATTATCTTCCATGATAACATTTCCTATCTGCGGAATTTTTTTATAATTTTTATCATTCGACGGGGCAAAACCAAATCCATCAGAACCAATGACTGAACCTGCATGTATTATACAATTAGCGCCAATTTTGCATTCGTGATAAATTTTAACTCCGGAAAATAACGTTGTGTTATCATTAATTATGACGTTATCCCCCACGAAAACATGCGGATATAATTTAACATTATTACCAATTTTAGCATGATCACCAATATATGCAAAAGCACCAATATAAACATCTATACCAAGACTGACTGTTGGACTGATATAGGAGGGTTGTTCGATCCCCTTTTTTACAGGTTTGTATTGATTGTATAGCTCAAGTAATGAAGCAAATGCCTGGTAGGCATCTTCAACTCTTATCAAAGTGGCTTTAACAGGATGTTCAGGCACAAATGATTTATTGATAAGTATGATGGAAGCTCCTGTTGTATATAGATATGGAGTGTATTTGGGATTTCCCAGAAAGGACAATGTCCCGGGCTTTCCTTCTTCAATCTTTGAGATATCTGATACCTCAACATCAGGATTGCCCTCTATGTCTCCTTTAAGAAATCCGGCAATCATTTTAGCTGAGAAATTCATCGGCTTCTTATATAATTGATTATTAATTTAAAAAATTTTACAAATCTATATTAAATATTCAATTCTTTCGGATAGCAAACAAAATGTTTTTTAACAATTTTTGAAAGAACAGCTATATTTAACATATCCGAAGCTTCTGCAATGTCAACAAGAATCCCATTGTTATAGAGAATTTTAATCCTGTCATCATTTGAATTATAATTATACGTATTATTCGAAATAGTCCCTGTAAATACAAAATAAGCAAGTTCTTCCGCAGTATATCTCAATCTCTTATTAACAGTTGCCTTAATTTCATTGATTCTTGATTCACTGAATGGTTTATTCTGAATCTCAATTTTAAACAACAAACGATTTGTAAGATGGCTGCACAGTTTTGACAAAACCTTGTCCTTGTGATCTGCCCATACTTTGGTACTGACCACTATATCATTATCGTCAAGCTTAGAAAAGTTATTCAGAATTTCCCGGGTTGAATCTGTGTGATTCAAATCATCCATCTTAATTTTGTTATATAGAAAATAATGAAGGGCTGGGGTTGCGAATAATTCATGACCTTCGGAAGCCAGTTTTTTTGCCCGTTTTAAAATGTTAACCAATAAATTTTCAGCTGAAAGAACTGTTTTATGCAAATATACCTGCCAGTACATGAGCCGGCGCGCTATTAAAAATTTCTCGATTGAATATATTCCCTTGGCTTCAACAACTAATTGATCATCAACGACATTGAGCATTTTAATGATTCTGTCAGTGCCAATCACTCCTTCGCTCACTCCAGTAAAGAAGCTGTCCCGGTTCAGATAATCAAGTCTGTCCATATCCAGCTGACCAGATACCAATTGATGGAGAAATTTTTTATGGTATTTATTTTGAAAAATTTTAATCGCCAGGCTTAAACGATTGTCAAATTGCCGGTTCAGCTCTTTCATCATCAGAAAAGAAATCTGTTCATGATTAAAATTTTCAATAATAGCATATTCCAATGCGTGTGAAAAGGGGCCGTGACCTATGTCGTGTAATAAAATAGCAATAATTACTGCCTCGGACTCTTCAGGTGTAATTTCATGACCTTTGGATCGAATATCATTAATTGCAATTTCCATCAGATGCAAGCTCCCCAATCCATGCTGAAAACGGGTATGATTTGCACCGGGGTATACAAAATTAGTGAGTCCCAATTGTTTGATCCTTCTTAATCTTTGAAAATAGGGATGTTCAACAAGATCAAAAATGATATCAGAAGATATATTAATAAATCCGTAAATCGGATCATTCACTATTTTCCGCTTGTTCGTCCTGTTTTTCATTTAAATGAATAAAAATTAAACGATGCAAATGTAAACAACATTTTGTTGAATAATATCCTGGTTTTTTTAAAAGAATCCTGATCATTCTTAAAAAAAGACTTCTATTTAATTCAAAATCAAATCAAAAACATTATTTTTTCTTTAAAAAAAAGATACAACCTATTGATTATTCATATACATTTGTTTTAATATAATTTTTTTATTTATTTTTTTGGGAGTAAATAATGATATTTTAACAATTTATCTTAGGGTAAAGGTACAGTTGTTTGTACTTTGTATATTACAAAGGGAAATTCCCTGATTTATTCATATGATAGTATCCTAAAGTTTAATAACACCTAAAGCTAAACCGGTATGAATGTATTAATTATTGGACCAACAAACCTAACAAGCAAAATAGTATTAAAAGATTCTCTTGAAAAAGGGCATCATGTTACTGTCTTTGTACGTAAACCTGTTGTAGGGATAGCGCATCCAAACCTTCATATAGCCCGAGGTGATGTGCTTGATTTTTTATCTCTTGATACTGCTACACATGGACAAGATGCAGTTATCGTATTATTGGACCTGGATCAAAATGAACCATCTACTTTATTATCAGACGGTACGACCAATATAATTGCTGCTATGAAAAAAAACAATGTCCGACGTTTGATATGTCTTTCATCAGCAGGTATTTTGGATAATGATGCAACATTCTTTTTTTCAAAATTTATTGTGCCCATATTCATGAAAGAAATTTTTGCAGATAAAAAACGCCAGTTAAAAGTTGTCGAAGAAAGCGATCTGGATTGGACATTGATCCGTTCTACACCAATAGTTGAAAGACGCAAATCAGATAAAACAGAAGTAACATTCGATAAACCTTCTAATGGAAGAATCTTTGTAGGTGATTTATCTGAATTCATTATTAGTCTGTTAGAAGAAAATAAGTATATACACCAGATGCCAATAGTTTCAAATTAAAGGGGTCCCCCTAAAATTTTCATTAAAAGTCTGTTTGGATATCAAATAAAATATTTTATATTTGCATCCTTTAAAATTATATAGTTTATAACATAATATTATAAAAGCGTTTAATAATGCCTGTAAAAATCAGATTAGCACGTCATGGTAGAAGAAACAGACCATACTATCACATTGTGGTAGCAGATAGCAGATCGCCACGGGATGGCAGATTCATTGAAAAGATAGGTATTTACAATACCCTTTCTAATCCGGCTAAAATCGAATTAGATTTTGATAAAGCATTGAATTGGCTACAGAACGGGGCTCAACCAACGGATACTTGCAGATCTATCCTGTCAGTTAAAGGTGTAATGATAAAAAAGCACCTGTTGGATGGAGTTAAAAAGAAAGCTCTAACCGAGGAACAAGCCGAACAAAAATTTGAGGCCTGGATGAAAGAAAAAGAAGTTAAGATCCAGTCTGATTTAGAAAACATGTCTCAGAAAAAAGATTCTGAGAAAAAGAAAATAATGGATTCGGAAGTTAAAAAACGTGAAGCAAAGGCTGCCATTGTTGCTCAGAAATTAGCTCAGGCTGCTAAGGCTGCCGCCGCTGTTACTATTGAATCTTCAGTTACACCTGAGAATACTGAAACTGCTGCACAATAGGCTGCGAAGTATTTATCTTCAAATTCATGATCACAGAAAATTGTCAGTTGATTGGCAAAATAATCAAAACCCACGGAATCAATGGCGAATTGATCATGATTACTGACAAAGAGCTTGATAATGATCTTTTAAAAACGGAACTGGTTTTTCTCATCATTGACGAACTGCCTGTTCCTTTTTTTATTTCCTCAATTAAAGAAAAATCAAGTACGTCAGCTATCATTCAATTTGAAGATGTTAACAGTATTGAAGCATCCGAGGAATTCATCGGTGCAAAGGTATTGTTGCCCCAAAAAAAGAAAAAAAGAAAAAAAGTTTCCCCTGATCCCAAAGAAAGTATTATTGGCTATGTTGTAATGGATCATAAACATGGAAATATAGGTCTGGCGACAAACATAATTATGAATTCTGAAAATCCTCTGTTAGAAGTTAAAAAAGGATTGTCTGAATATCTGATCCCAATCCAGGATGAAATTATTTCTACTATTGATGATACTTCAAAATGTATTTACATCAATGCTCCGGAAGGATTATTAGATCTGTGATACGCTTTTCTTCAACGCCACTCTTCCTTCCTGTTTTTTTATAGCTTTTACCCAAGAATCATGAATTTGAAAGGTTGTCTTCTTCTGATGATCAAAACAAGCCAGTACCGTTCGATTTCTTGATTTTACCTCTTTTGTATTAAGATCTGTTATCTCCTGGTACATGAACACACTTTTGTTGCCTATCTGGTAAATTTTACTTTTAATAACAATCTGATCATTTAATAATACCGGATTGACAAAATCAATAGTAATACTGACGATCACCAGAGATTCTTTATTCCAGTCAATTGATTTGATTATTTGCTGGAAATAAGCCACCCGCGCTATGTCGTAATAGGCAAGATGAATGGAATTATTCACGTGTCCCATCATGTCAAGATCATTGAATCTTATCTGAACGGGCGTAAAGTGTCTAAATTTTATTTTATCAAAATCCAGATTCATTCGTATACATTTTATTTTCTGATGATTTTAATTTCACCCTTGGTTCCTATTTTTATTATTGATGACGGAGTTGCTTTCTTTCTGTCATTCTGGCGCCACGATACAACATAATCAACACTATTTATTACCTCCGGATCAATTTCTGAAAAGATAGAAGGGGATGGTCTTTCACTGATATTAGCAGAAGTCGAAACGATGGGTTTTTTAAATTGCCCGATTAGTTTTTTACAAAACTCATCTTTTGTAATCCGTATTCCTACAGAACCATCCTCGGCGATCAGATTGGAGGCAAGATTTTTTGCCCCCGGATAAATGATCGTAACCGGATGGTCGCTAACTTCAATAAGTTCCCAGCTTATTTCAGGAATCTCACGAATATACTGATTGATCCTGTTGGCCACGTCAACCAATATCAACATGCTTTTCTTATCATTTCTTTTTTTAATCTGAATTATTTTTTTAACAGCATCAGCGTTTGTTGCATCACAACCTATTCCCCATATCGTATCAGTTGGATACAGGATGATCCCTCCGTTGCGGAGAACTTCCAAAGCTTTCTGAATATCTTCGTTCATTTGCTCAATTGATAATTTCACAATAAATATGATTCAGGTTGTGTGCTATTTTATCCTGCCTGAAGTTATAAGCATGTTTATATCCTTCATCAACCATGCGTTGTTTAAGAGAACTGTCATGTAATACTTTCTTTATTGAATCTGCCAGTTCTTCTATATTTTTAGGATCTATATAAATCGAACCGGGACCTCCTGCTTCGCTAAAACATCCACCTATTGATGTAATTACAGGAACTTTTGAATTCAATGCTTCCACAATCGGAATGCCAAACCCTTCAAAAACAGATACATAAACGAATACGGATGCCATTTGATATATAACATGCAAATCATGCAGTTCAACATTTTCAAGAAAATAGACATCGCGTATCCTGTGATCGGAAAGATATTTCCTGATGCTGTCAAAATATTTTTTTCTTATTGCTCCCACAACAACAAGCGGGCAATCAATCTGATATTCGTGAATAGCTTTTATCAGGCTTAATACATTCTTCCTTTCCTCAACAGTACCCACTGATAGTAAAAATTGCGAAGGAAGATCAAACTTCATCCTTATCACACTTTTACTTTCTTCAGGGGTTTCCTCGTAATAAACAGAATTGCAACCCTGATAAATCACTCTTATTTTTTCAGGTTTGATATTATAAAAATTGATGATATCCGTTTTTGTCTGTTCACTTACGGATATAATCATATCAGCTATTTCAAGTGCCCTCTTTATTTTTTTATTATAAATAAACCTATCAATGGAGTGATACAAATGCGGGTATCTGAGAAAGATCAGATCATGGATCGTGACTATGCTTTTGATACCTGTTTTATTAATCCCAACGGGAAGTTCATTGGTTAATCCATGATATAATTGAATACCTTCATTGATCAATTCTTTTTTAATTCTGTTTGTTCGCCAGTTATAACTAAACAGACGATCCACGAAGTTGTCAGGTGTCTTCATATGAATGGATGGATGTCTTAAAAGTTCTTTATTAAACATTGTCGGGTCATCATCGGGGGTAAACAGATTATACTGGTGTTCGGGAAAATAATGCGACATGAGTTCGATCGTGTTCCGGCTGTAATTTCCAAGACCACTACCGTTAAGAAACGCTCGTTTTGCATCAAATCCAATATTCATGAAACTCTCGTTTTATACAGACATTTAAAAGAGGGATCAAAAAAATGCGATCCGTTAAATGTTCATCTTTTTGATACGTTCAATTGCTTCCGATACATTCTCTTTGGCTGCAAATGCTGAAAAGCGGAAATAACCTTCTCCCGATGGACCAAAACCGGAACCAGGCGTTCCAACAACATTAACTTCTTTAAGTAATTTATCAAAGAAATCCCATGATGTCAGGTTGTTTTTAGATTTTACCCACACATAGGGTGCATTAGTTCCTCCATATACTTTATACCCAAGATCGGAAAAACCTCTTCTCATCATAGAAGCGTTTTCCATATAATAACGGATTACCTGTTTGGTTTCTATTTTCCCTTGTTCAGTAAAAATAGCAGCAGCAGCTCTCTGTACCGGATATGATACACCATTGAATTTTGTGCTTTGTCTTCTGTTCCATAGCGCGTTTACAGGATACGCCTGTCCTTTCGAATCAAGAGCCAGCAATTCTTTTGGTATAACGGTGTATGCGCAACGGGTTCCTGTAAATCCGGCGGTTTTTGAAAAACTACGAAACTCTATAGCCACTTTTTTTGCTTCTTTTATTTCGAAAATAGAATGAGGAAGGGTTGGATCAGTGATGTACGCTTCGTAGGCTGAATCGTAAAGAATGATGGCTTTGTTTTCCAGAGCATAAACAACCCATTTTTTCAGTTCATCTTTACTGATGGTCATTCCGGTGGGATTATTCGGAAAACATAAATATATAATGTCCACGTGTTGTTTAGGAATTTCCGGTACAAATTGATGATCTTCCAGGCAGGGCATGTATATGACCCTTTCATAATATCCGTTGTCCATGCAGTTTCCAGTTCTGCCATCCATCACATTGGTATCAATATAAACAGGATATACAGGATCGCTAATGGCAACTTTATTGCTATGACCGAAGATATCAAGTATATTTCCTGTATCACACTTTGAACCATCGGATATAAATACTTCATCAATATTAATATCAACACCACGCGCTATAAAATCATTTTTAACAATAGCTTCACGTAAAAATTCATAACCCAGATCAGATCTGTATCCCTTAAAAGTTTCGGATTTGCTCATATCATTGACGGCTTCACGAAAAGCTGTAATCACGGAAGGTACAAGAGGTTGAGTTACATCACCAATACCCATCCGAATGATTTTTTTGTCAGGATAAGCTGATTGATATTCTTTAACTCTGCGATCAATTTCCGGAAACAGATATCCTGTTTTCAGTTTTAAATAATTTTCATTGATTAGTGCCATTTCATAACGGGGTTACTGATTAAGCTGCAAATATATACAAAATCAAATATTTTATAATGAACCTTTTGATCCAAACACTTATTTAAATGCCAGACATATAGTTAATTCCGGAACATGAATGGGAATAAATGAAGGAACAGTCTCAATTCATCTGAAAAGGACTCTGAAGTCTACTAATATGTATAAAATGATAATTCAATGATTAAAACTTCATATTATTTTCAATATAGTGAATCAGAATATGAATAATCTTAATGTGTATTTCTTGAATTCTGTCAGAATATAAACTCTTAGGGGCACGGATTTCAACGTCGCATACATCCGATAGTTTGCTGCCCTCAATGGTCAGCGTTATAACTTTCATACCATTGCTGCGAGCCGCCAAAGCTGCATTAATGACATTTTCTGATTTGCCGCTGGTGCTGATGGCAAACAACACATCACCTTCACTTCCCATGCTTTCAACATATCTTGAGAAAATATGCTCAAAGCCATAATCATTGGCTGTGCATGTAATATGTGAAGGGTCAGAAATAGCGAGCGCTCTGATTGAAGGTCTATCTTCACGGTACCGTCCGGTAAGTTCTTCTGCAAAATGCATGGCATCACACATCGAACCACCGTTACCGCAGGAAATTATTTTTTTTCCCTTTTCCAGAGCCATTACCATGAGATCACCGGCTTTTTTAATATTTGACAGATTTTTATCATCATAAATACACTGCTCCAGTATATGTTTAGATTCTAATAAATCAGATTTAATAATATCAGTCATAGTAGTTCTTTTTAAGTCTTTTGAATAATCTAAGAAACAAAGTAACAGATTTTTTTTTTAGTGGGCAATAAAATAAATAAAAAAGCAACCTTGTAAAATCTAAAATACTGGATATGACAGTTTAATACTTTTTTAATTCGTATTTGTCCCTATTCTGATCCAAACACCGACTTTACATACAGACTTACTATAAATCCACTTAATTTCAATGATTTTTTAAAATTATAAATACTTTTGTAACGGTTTCTTAATAAAATTTGAAATGCCTGATATAATTCAATTATTGCCAGATTCAGTCGCCAACCAGATCGCTGCTGGTGAAGTGATTCAAAGACCGGCTTCTTTAATAAAGGAACTGGTTGAAAATGCAATAGATGCAGGTAGTACTAAAATATCAATCATTGTTAAAGATGCCGGCCGTACGCTGGTTCAGATCATTGATAATGGTAATGGTATGTCTGAAACTGATGCCCGTATGTCATTTGAACGACATGCTACCTCAAAAATACGTCAGGCTAATGATTTGTTTGCAATTCAAACCCTGGGATTCAGAGGTGAAGCCCTTGCTTCTATTGCCGCTGTTGCTGAAGTAACATTGAAAACCAGGCATAAACTAAACGAAATAGGAACTGAAATAAATATCAATGGTTCTGAACTTATCAGTCAGGAAGCTGTTAGCTGCCCTGTGGGAAGCAATTTCTCAGTTCGTAATTTGTTTTACAACATACCTGCACGCAGAAAATTTCTGAAAACAAATAATACCGAATTCAGACATATAATTACTGAATTGCAAAGAATATCACTGTGTTTTCCCGGTATTGATTTTTCACTTATCCACAATTCAACAGAAATTTATAATTTACCTTCTGAGAATCTCAGACAACGTGTCGTAAAGCTATTTGGAAAAGCCATCAACCAAAACCTTGTGGATATTAAAGCAGAAACATCTATCGTTAAAATTCATGGTTTGGTATGTAAGCCGGAATATGCAAAAAAAACCTTTGGAGAACAATTCTTCTTTGCCAACAATCGTTTTATGAAACATAATTATTTTCATAAAGCTGTTATGACTGCTTTTAATAAATTATTACCAGCTAATGCTGTTCCCTCCTATTTTATATTTTTAGATGTGGATACTGAAAAGTTAGATGTCAATATTCATCCTACAAAAACTGAAATTAAATTTGAAGATGAACAATCTGTCTGGCAGATTTTACATTCGGCTGTAAGAGAATCATTGGGCAAATTCAATATAGCTCCTGCCATAGATTTTGAAACAGACACAAGCATTGAAATACCTGTCTTTTCTAAGAATACTGAAATAAAATCCCCTTCCATTTCAATCAACTCAAATTACAATCCCTTTGAAAATGATAAGCCCGGGAACCATTCTTCTAAGTTTTCCCCATCCTTGCAAAAAGCGAATCTTTCAAACTGGGAAACTATTTATCAGGGCTTTGAAAAAAAAGAAGAATCACTTGATCAGGAATCAACAGAGACCCAGAAAACTATTGAACTTACTGATATAAACATAAATAATACTCAAATTTTTATTCAACTAAAAAACAAATATATTATCGTTCCTGTTAAATCAGGGATGATGATTATTGATCAGAAAAGAGCTCATGAAAGAATCTTATTTGAATATTATCTGGCATTGCTAACCAGCGAACATGAGGCAGCTCAGGCCGAACTATATCCACAGACAATCGAACTTAGCGCCGACAATTATGTTATAATGAAAGAGATTCTTGAAGAAATTAATAAAGTGGGTTTTGATATCAGAGATTTTGGCAACAATACAATTGTTGTGAATGGTTATCCTTCACGGATTAAAAATTTTAATCCCAAAGAGGTAATCGAAAAAATTCTTGAGGATTATAAGTCAAAACCTACAAATATGCAGATATCTGCAAAAGAACAAATGGCACGGTCTTTGTCAAAAGCATCGGCAATAAACTACGGAAGAGCACTAAATATTGAAGAAATAAGACAATTAGTTGATCTGTTATTCGCCTGTTCAAATCCCAATTATTCGCCGGACGGCAAACCGGTCATTTCCATTATGAATATTGAAGAAATAGAAAAAAGATTAAAATAATGAGACAAATTACACCAATAGTAAAAAATCTGATCATCATCAATGCTTTGATGTTACTGGCTGCCTATGTGATAGGCGATAGATTTCATATAAGCTTAGACAATCTGCTTGGATTACACTATTACAAATCGCAATATTTTAAACCATATCAGTTCGTAACTCATATGTTTATGCATGGCGGAATCATGCATCTGTTTTTTAATATGTATGCCCTTTTCTTATTTGGGGTCGCACTGGAATCAGTATGGGGCAGCCGGAAATTTTTCACATTTTATATTATTACCGGATTAGGTGCCGCTCTTATTAATATGTTGGTTAATTATTTTCAGTTTTCCCATCTTACAAACGAAATCAACGCGTTTATCAATTCCCCGTCACCCTTATCATTTGAGTTACTGATAAAAAAACATTTTCTTGGATTCTTCAGTACTGAAAGCGAAGCCAGCGTCTCCAGTCTTGTTAACGCGTGGACTGCTGATCCTAATAACACTGTATATTTAGTGGATGCAAAAAATATATTATCAAAAATGATGACTGAATTGATGGACATACCTGTTGTTGGTGCTTCTGGGGCTATATTTGGCGTATTACTTGGTTTTGGAATGTTGTTCCCGAACACTATTTTAATGTTTATTTTTCCTCCCATTCCAATCAAAGCAAAATATGTAGTATTGATTTATGGCGCTATTTAACTGTATTTCGGGTTAAGTCAACCGGGCAGTGAAATTGCTCATTTTGCCCACCTGGGAGGAATGATTTTTGGATTTATTCTTATTAAGCTATGGGGAACAAATAAATATAATTCCCAATTCTGATACTGAAAGATTATGAATATTGTAAGTGAAATAAAAACTTCATTTAAAAGCGGATCAACATTAATTAAATTGCTGTATGTAAACATTGGCGTATTCATCATTGTCAATGTTGTTCATTTGGTTTTATTCTTATTGAATATTCCTCCGGAACAATACAGTATCGTAAATTGGCTGTCAGTTCCTGCAAATCTGAATCTTTTGATGACACGTCCGTGGACAATGATCACCTATATGTTTCTTCATGAAGAAATCTGGCATATCATATTTAATATGCTATGGCTTTATTGGTTCGGACATATATTTTTACAATATCTTGATGACAAAAAATTGTTTCAGGTATATATTCTGGGAGGTATTGCAGGCGCTTTTTTTTATATACTTTGCTATAATATTTTTCCGGCATTTCAGCAACTATTGCCATCATCTATAGCTTTGGGCGCTTCCGCGTCTGTTCTTGCAGTGGTGATTGCAATATCTGCATACGTTCCGGATTATTCAATCAATCTATTATTCATCGGCCCGGTTAAAATAAAATATATTGCCATTTTTACTATTATTCTGGATATTGTCAGTATTAAAGCCGGTAACAGTGGTGGTCACTTAGCTCATCTGGGAGGTGCTATATTCGGATATGTATATATTATGAATCTGAAAAAGGGAAAAGATTTAGGGTTGGGAATCCATAAAATATCAGATTTTATTTTTAATTTATTTACCCCCCGGAAAAAAATAAAGATTTCCTATCAACGACCCAAAAGCGACTTTGAGTTCGCCAAAGAAAAGAACAACCGCCAGAAAGAAACGGACAGGATTCTTGATAAAATTGCAAAAGGCGGATATGAAAGTCTATCAAAAGAAGAAAAAGAATTTTTATTCAATCAAAGCAAAAAATAAATGCTGGATATTTTCAGAAAAATATTTAATAGTTTCTGGATCACTGTAAATTTTATTTTTTCAGGTGCTTTACTGATTTCCACTTTATCGGCTTTCATCAGTCCCGCGAAGTTCTGGATATTGGCTTTTTTCGGACTGGCAAGTCCCTATTTATTATTAATAAATTTTGGATTTATTATTTATTGGTCTGTTCTTTGGCGCAGATTATTCTTAGTTTCTTGTATAGCCATAGGATTAAGTTCATTTCAGTTTTCTTCATTTATCTCATTTCCTTTTGGCGCTCCGCATCTGAAACAGGGAGAATCGTCTTTCAGGATATTAAGTTATAACGTCAGGTCTTTTAATCGCTACAACTGGTTGAATGACACTTCAGCGCGTAACGGGATCATCGGTTTTATAAGGAAGGAACAACCCTCTGTTATTTGTTTTCAAGAATTTTATACCATGGAAATGGGTAGCTTTACTCTCGAAGAATTGTCTAAAATGCTTATCAATACGGAGTACAAGCATATCTGCTATACATCAGGCAAACACGTAAAATCTCATTTTGGAATTGCTACTTTCAGTTGTTTTCCTATCATTAACAAAGGTGTGATAAAATTTGAGAACACTCAAAATGTTTGTATTTACAGTGATCTGGTGATAAAAAATGATACTGTCAGGGTTTATAACAATCACCTGCAATCTATCAGATTCATTAAAGAAGATTATGATTTTATGGACACTTTACGGTTTGAATATTCAGAATCGCAGGTAAAAGAGATAAAAGGAATATCCTATAAATTAAAAGATGCCTTCATAAAAAGGGCGGAACAAGTTGATATCATATCTGAACATATCCGGCACTCCCCCTATCCGGTTATTGTCTGTGGTGATTTCAACGACACCCCTTTTTCTTATACTTATCATACCATGAGAGGTAGCCTGAAAGATGCATTTAAAGTGTCAGGAGCAGGAATCAGCAACTCTTATAATGGACCTTTCCCCTCCTACAGAATAGATTTTATTTTGCATAGCAAGGATATTTCATCCTATGATTTTATGACAAATACAATTCTATTATCCGATCATTATCCATTGGAATGTTCTATGAGTATCAATAAAGGAAAACATTAAAAATAAAATCGTCCGTAATATTTTATAAATTAATATCATTGAGTTATATTTGTTTTTTGTAGAGAGCCCTTCGGGGTTCATTGAAACTTTAAAAATAATTTTATGATGATGAACAAAATCCAATGGGTTGTCTTATTTCTTTTATTTATTGTTTGTTCCAACGCGCAGACAGAAAAGGTCGAAGATATTGTTGAATCGGGATTCAAAAAAAATGAATCAGGAGATTATTATAATGCCATTAAAGCCTTTAATAAAGCTTTGAACATGAATCCAAATTCAGCAAATGCATATTTAGGCAGGGCTGAAGCCAAACTAAATATTTCTGAAACAGCAGAAGCATTGGTTGATGTGAACAAATCTTTATATCTTTTAAAAGACAATGCCGAAGCTTATTGCCTGAGGGGAAGAATTTACAATCTGAAAAAAAAATATGATGATGCTTTGAATGATTTTAACAAATCGTTGATGATTGATCCGACCTATTTAGAAGCTTTTTCGGAAAAAGCTTTTACTTTATTTTCTATGAACAAAGAAAAAGAAGCCTTTGAATTAGTTGAAACCGGCATTAAAAAAGATAAAAAAGCGATCTATTATTATACCAGAGGGATGTTATATTTTCAGAAAGAAAAATATGGAAAAACCGTTGATGATCTGAATAAATCTATTGAAATAGATCCGAATTATAATATATTCAAAGTTAATTTGAATAAAGGCATCGCGAATATTGCCCTGGGGGACTATTCCGCTGCATTGAATGATATAACGAAAGCTATTCTGATCAAACCATTCAGCGCTTTAGCTTATAACCAGAGAGGCATGGCATATTACAATCAATTAAAATTTGATAATGCAATTCTTGATTATAACAAATCATTGGAACTCAATCCTGATAATGCCTCAACGTATTATAATCTTGGCATGGCTTATTACAAAAAGGATGATAACACCAACGCTTGTGCCAGTTTTCAGAAATCCTGTAATCTGAGAGATCCGAATGCATGCAAAATGGCAGTTCTTTGCTGTTCCAAAGGAAAATAAAAAAATAAATTCAGGCCCATTTAAAAATATAACTACAAATCAGTGAATTGACAAGCAAACCAAACCGTGATGAAGCTTTCTATTATAATAGTTAATTACAACGTCAAGTATTTCCTTCAGCAATGTTTATATTCCGTGAAGAAAGCAATCAAAAATACGGAAGCTGAAATCATTGTTGCCGACAACAATTCAGTGGACAGTTCCTGTTCAATGATCAGAAGTGAATTTCCGGAAGTCATTCTGATTAATAATAAAGAAAATATTGGCTTTTCAAAGGCAAACAACCAGGCTATAAAAATTTCCAAAGGACAATATGTTTTGTTGCTAAATCCCGATACAGTCGTACAGGAAGATACATTTGAAAAATGTATTCATTTTATGGATAACCATCAGGAAGCCGGGGCTTTAGGTGTTAAGATGATTGATGGGAAGGGTAATTTTTTGCCTGAATCAAAACGTGCATTACCAACACCCGAAGTAGCATTTTATAAAATATCCGGATTGTCGTTTCTGTTTCCGAAATCTAAAATTTTTGGACGATATCATCTGGGGTATCTTAATAAAAACAAAATAAATGAAGTGGATATTCTTTCAGGGGCTTATATGTTCATCAGGAAATCAGCTTTAGAAAAAACAGGAAACCTTGACGAAGCATTCTTTATGTACGGGGAAGATGTGGATTTATCATATCGTTTGTTAAAAGCCGGATTTAAAAATTATTATTTCCCTGAAACAACAATAATTCATTATAAAGGAGAAAGTACGCGAAAAGGCAGCATTAATTATGTGATGATTTTCTATAATGCAATGATCATTTTTGTGAAAAAACATTTTAACCGCCAGAATGCCACCTTATTTTCTACCATGATCCATTTGGCAATTTATTTACGTGCTTTTTTATCCATTATCAAAAGAATCATTAAAAACCTACTATTACCGTTGTTCGATGCAATAGTTATATATGAGGGATTTAATATCATTAAACCCATCTGGGAAAATTTCAAATTTTCCGGATCGGGAATATATCCAAAAGCATTTCTCAATGTTATTGTTCCGTCCTATATATTTTGTTGGATACTATCATTATTTATATCAGGAGTATATGATAAACCGTTTAAATTATATAAACTCTTCAGAGGTATACTTACCGGTACTTTAGTTATATTAGCTATTTATGCTTTACTTCCGATGGAGTTGAGATATTCAAGAGCATTGATACTTATTGGAATGTTGTGGTCGTTACTAAGTCTTTCAATGATAAGAGTTGTACTGCATTTTATATGGTTTAAAAATTTCCGTTTGGGCGAAATAAGGAAAAAAATTGCGATCGTTGGAAAAGAGATAGAAAACCAACGTGTTACACAATTATTAAGGCAATCTCATATTAAAACTGAACTCATAGGTTTTATCTCATCTGATGAAAAAACAGATCAAAATTATTTAGGCAATATTAATCAGATTCAGGATATTATCCGGATTCATCGGATTGATGAAATTATTTTTTGTGCCAAAGATATTCCTGCTCAGGCAATTATTGGGAATATGCTGAAGTTGTCAGATACAAATCTGGAGTATAAGATAGCTCCACCTGAAAGTTTATCAATCATTGGAAGCAGTTCTATCAATACATCAGGAGACTTTTACTTTATCAACTTAAATGCTATAAACAAAGAGTCAAATCAACGAATAAAAAGGTTTATAGATATTGCAATTTCTCTTCTATTGTTAATCCTCTATCCTTTTTTACTGATTATCAT
>Ga0182030_10005194_pt1 | contig 27700 bp, 24 predicted proteins | sample 812S3MmetaG_FD_121299 | JGI IMG/M metagenome (GOLD analysis project Ga0182030, IMG submission 121299) | Permafrost microbial communities from Stordalen Mire, Sweden - 812S3M metaG (Illumina Assembly) | ecosystem: Environmental > Terrestrial > Soil > Wetlands > Permafrost | place: Sweden... | reverse complement strand
TATTTATATTTAAATAAACTATAACTTTTATTATAAAATACATTATTATAGAATTATTTATAATTAAAAAATTGAAAAATAGTCTATTTTTGTACTATAAATCCAAAAATTTACTATATATTCTTAGATTCTCTATAAAAGATTTAAGCCTTATATAATCATCTAGCAACTTCTAATTAGCTTAAATCATTAGTATAGTACTAATAGTAAATTCTCTTAGGTTTTACAAGTAGAGGATCTGAGCTTCTGAGATAATATATATACCCTCCGCTAGTACGTGTCGCGGTTCATATCACGTGATCCCTCAGTGTATATATCGAGTGCCAGATTTTCTTTCTCATACAAGGTAATTGCCCCGATTTTATTAGCTACTGCTCTTATAAGGTTTATGAAAGGCTTTGGAGCCCAGCGTAATGTCAGCTATCAGGCCCCGTAAACGTCATATTTCACCGAAGAGAGAGAGAACATTGTGAGTAAAATTAATTGCCGGATATACGTCTTTCAACTAGAAAAACGAAATCAGAGACCCGCTAAATTCGCAGATACGGTGATGAACCTCCTGTGGAAAGCCATAAGCCTGTTGGTGCTTGTTCGCCTCCAATAATGCCAGAATCTTTTGCTAACCCTGCAGAGCAGCCAGATCGATCGGCGACTATCCATTAACATTTATCAGACCAGCTTTTGCACCAGTCTAAAGGCAAAGTTTGACAGTATCGGGACGGCCATTGAAACTCGCCTCTAAGAAATTTCTGGGTCCAACCAGATTCCCATCTGTATGGCCAATTTCGAACAATAATCTAACACAAACCACATCTCCAGCCCTAGCTGTGAGACTCAAGGGTGTGTAGCCATTCTCTCCTTTCGAGCATGGCCTCCCGCCGTGTTTGAGGAGAACCTTCACTGTTTCTTCTCGCTCATGCTCGCATGCTTCATGAAGTGGCGTCCATCCTGCCCAACCAGGCCCATTCACATTTGCACCGTGGTCCAACATACTAAGCACTATAAGCTCATTTCCTACTTGACTTGCCATACTAAATGGGTTATGACGCTCACTATCGAAACACTTGCAACATAGAAAATTTCGAGTGTCGGTGACAAGTTAGAGATACCATAATCCTTGTATGCAATTATTCCCTATATACAGCAACCCTTGCCGTCAGAGCCCCCAGTCTTTCTTGCTTCTCATAATCTCCATTCGTACCTCACACTCTCCAGTTTCCCTAACTCTTTATCATCTTGTCCGATCTTCAAAAGAGAAAGCCCCCAGCAGCTCACCGGCGACTTCATTACAGCCCACACATAGCTGTCGTATTCCGCGATCATCCGGATTAAGTCTATCGTCTTTTCCAAATGTGGTGTGATATTTGCAACCTTTACATTTGTAATTTGAAGATCTGTGATTATTCCTTCGAGTTCGTGGTTCTCACGAAAAGCGCTTTCGGCGCCCTGATAAATCTCACATGACCTGGCGATGAGACGCCCAGTCACGTCAACTATTGGGACGACGCTGGCTGCGATTCCGATGATGGTGATTGAATCCGACATCAGGAGTAGGCCTGTATACTAGACTGAAGAGTTTGCTGTGAGGCTGGGAGTAGAGAGGAAGCCATGAGGGAAGTGCTGCAGCTGCATGATTGCAAAGCGATGCACAGCCGCATCCTCATCTCAGCCTCAACTCCCACTCCTTCACCGAGAACCTTGGTAACCTTCAGGGGCCTCGAATTTCTAGGCCACAGACCCCATCGGAATTCTTGCAAGATGCATTTGTGACTTGCAGGATTGAATTCTACCTTAGGGTCAATGCTCTAGGTGCTTTGTCCCTCAAGTCTGGAGGCGCTCTACACAAGTCGCAGAGCGCCTGCTCCAAACTCATTTCCTGTTTTTGAAAACGTCTTCCTCGAGGCATATGAGTTCAACGTTCGAGGAGACGTGCACGTAAGGACAATTCTTCTGCAAGGCGTGGCCCCCAAAATTACCCCGCAGTACCCAAGCAGTGAATTTGTTGAAACTCGCCTTTCAATACATTACCGTTTGAGTCCTCTTACCTAACGATATCGTTGACCTCTTCTTAGTTCCTCTTTCTACATTTATTTCTTCTGAAATCAATTACATGTCATTCCAATAGCAAAGCCTAATTATTACCAATATTGCAATTTGGTTTGGAGCGGTGATTTGCTCTAAGATATCTGCCCTCTTCCAATGTTGAGTAGGAGAAATTCTGATATAAGAACAGAATTTGGGTCGCTCTGCCAGAAAACTTCAAAGCTACTTTTGGGATTGGTCGTAGCGTTTAGGATTTAGGTTGGTCTTTCTTTTGGCGTAGGAACAAGCTTTTAGTGATGCCTGACGCTCGACAACTAAATGTCTTGAACTTTAAGTGATTATCGGAATGTCCTAAGCCAATTCGCAAGACTTACTTCATTGAGACTACACTAAGGCACTCCTTCAAAGCTTCAATGGTAAATTGGCAACGCAAACCTCTGTCCATATAAAATCATGGCGCGACCCCTTCCCTGAATCTTCGAAAAAGCATCAACTTATCTGCGTCAGACGCTTTCTATTTCTTTTTATTCTCTGTTTTTTTGCTCAAACAGCCTAAGGAACGAACTGAAAGTCAAAGAAAATGGGGCTACTCATACAGCCTACCTTCACTGTAGGTGCTTTGGTGGGTTCGGTATCTAGTAGAAGTGATGAAGATTCGCTTAGCATCGCTGGTAGAACTCGAAGGGAGGTGTACGGTTTAAGCCTATATGGCCGAAACTAATGCGATATTAGTAGTTCCCATGTTTTTTGTCTACTGAAAAAGGAGAAGTTCCGAAAATAGGGTGTGGGCAGGGTGCCGGTGGCGCATTACTCTTGTGAATCCTTTCGAAATTGGAACTCGGTTTGAGTAGTCAAATGATTGTTTGCTTTGAACACAATGGAAGATTCCATTTTCGAAGAAAAGTTTCATGAATTTGTGAAACGAGATATACGAGCACCCTATCGTCAACCAACCTTTTGACAGGTTACCGCATAGTTCCAGAGTGTGCCTCGCCACTGTCTACCCCTTTGAAGTAAATTACGGATTTTTAAAGGATATAGAACTGCTATTAAGTTTTTCGAAATTACACCAAGTTCGAAGGCCTTAGATTTCATTGTGGTAACGTATCGGCATAGTGTCTTGTGCTGCTTCGGCAGAATAGGAGGTAAAAATGGATCCGGCTTCCTCTCTAGCTAGCTCGTTGAACTTCATCAGACAATCAATATTGCATTACGACACCTGAGCAGTAGCGTAAGGAGTGAATCTGACTAATTTGGGCGTTTCTTGAAATATTCAAAGGTCTTCTTCATACAGCAACCGTCCAATGCTGCTACTTACATCCCCACGCCGAGCTAAGTCATCACCCGGGGGTTAGAATCAGATTCAACGTAGTTGATTCTAAAGTACAATAAACAAATATGAGCCGCACTGCATGGTAACGTGGTCATTTGCGATCATAGGACTTACCTCGCAAGGATAGCATATGTCACCTGCGATAGCCCCAATCTGGACACATCACATGCCATTTCTTATCTGCCAGCCTCTCAACACACTCTGATAAGAACGGAATCATGGCCACAAAATTAAGATCCAATTCATCAGAATCAGCAGAGCGAACACCAGGGAATTGCACAAGATGTCAAAGATGCAGTTCAAGCAAGATAATTTGTTAGGACCCGAGCAGAATATTGTGAGTTCTTTCCGTTAGTTACCAGGCTATCAATAGATGCCAACAAGCTCAGCCTTACACGGCAATCTCACAGATGGAAACAAATGGCCAAACCGAAAACGAGAAACCGGCGGATTCTTTCAAAAGCTACGGCACTTTTGGATACGAGGTTGGCTTACGAACTCTTCGGGACGAGAAAGATGATCCATCCCAGCGACGATCTCAATCACATATCGTCTTGTCCTTTCTATTGGCTTTGATTGTAGTTAGCAGTTTGACAGCCTTTGCCGTGGCGCTGGTCCTTCTGCTTTAGGCTTCCGATATGTCTCTATTTGTTGGGCTCGATATTGCTTGCCGGTTAGGATCCTGGGATGTAGGGTATTAAAGACCGGCCCATTCCTACTATCACGTGTACGAGCTCGAAGGGATGTTCAAAGTGCATCCGGGCATTGATCAGCTTCGCCTCGGTACTCTATAAAGCAGCTGTTAGATCTCTTCACGAACAAAGTTTTTGTATTGGATAGATAAGAATATTTTGCCAATTTTGATTCTCAAGATTAGATTATATTTTGGGTTGCCATAATATTCCCACTGGGACATCAACAACTTTGTCTCTCATATAATCTGCAAATGCCTTTCCCAATGCATCCAATCTCGTCGAACTTGAGACCCCCCTACCCAAGATCCCATACACAACGAAATGTACTGCAAAAATTTTGGGAAATTCGACCCTTTCCAAAAAGTATTCCTCGCTCCAGTCTTCCCCCATCAACGCAACAATTTTCTCCGAGCTCAAAAACGATCTTAACCATTCCCAGGCCTTAGCCGATCTAACAAAGAATCCAATATTGAGATTTGAGCCTTTATCACCAGAGCGGGCAAGGACGATATCACCAAGACGCATTGATTTGGTTGTCCCAAATTTAGATAGAGCCTTCCCGTTCGAAGTGACTACGACATTCTCTCGTCTTTCCAAGGCCTCGTATTTTGGAGGATGCCCAACATCGATCGCGGTTTCAACCTTGGATTCTATGGCATCAATCATGGTGATTGTCTCTCTTAGTGAATCCTGGGAGTATAATGCGGGGTACATTGCCAGAAAGGGCTTCGGAATCGCGGTTCGCATGTCAAGCGCAGAATGGAAGCCAGAGAAATGTTGAAGCGCGATATCTCGAAGGCTTGAAAGAAGTCCAACGAGCGGATCAATGGATTGCGACTCAGCGAATATACGAAGATAGGTGGTACTGGCAAGCTGGCTTTTCGGGTTGGGTTCTGGGGTGCCGACACTAAGCTTCGTCAGCTCCTCGCTTGAAATAGGGGTAGGTGAACTCACACCTGGAATTCCAAGATGGAAAGACGTTTATCTACTCCGGATGCTTGCATCTTTCGTCTAAGTTGAGTTTCAAAAAGCGCCCATTTCTGAGCAGTTCCGTACCCAGTTGCGTTGAGGAGGATTTGGGATTGGTAACCGCCTTGGTAAAAGATGGTGACTTTGGTGGTTGGAGGAGGCGGTGCGCCTTTGATACCAGACACATGCACCCTTTTCGACCTCGTTAGTTCCTTTTTGAAGGCTAAAACTATGATTCCCACCTATCTTTCCCAACTTGCTCAATTCGGACATCGTTTAGGTAGGCCTTCACATCACTATTCAGATAGACACTCCCTTGAAGCTCATACAAGAACTGACACCTGACAGTGTCCACATTGATTATACCGCCAGTCCCTTCATGCTTGAAAATTGTACATGAGCCATCAGATTCGATTTCAGCGATTGGGAACCCAGGTTCAACAAAGATCTCTTGGTCGTATTCAGTGAAGCCAGAGAAATTTCCTCCAGTAACGTAAGCAGAGCATTCTATCAGATGACCCGAGATCAGTGCTCCCGCCAGGCTGTTATAAGTTGTGTCCGACCAGGAATGCCAATACCACGCTGCTCCAATGACTGGCGAGGCGTCAGCTACACGTCCACAGATGACGATATCGGCTCCCATGCGAAGTCCTTGAACAATTGCACGAGCTCCAAGATAAGCACTTGCAGAGACAATGGGAACATTTTTGTTTTTGAAGGGGTCGAGAGTATTCCATGGTAGTTTCACGTCTGGGTTGTCTGAATCAAGATGTGGTGGAAGTGTCTCCTTCAGAGAAGCGAGGTCTGATCCCAAGACTGGGAGGAGATTGTCCCCAGAAACGTAAGCTACTTTCAAGTCAAGTTTTTTCTCCAAAGCCTGGAAAGTCAGTAAACAAAACGCTTCCAAGGGGGAAGAACTTACTAACGAGGACACCTTAGCTGCAAGCCCAGCGGGATTGAGACAGCCGCCGTTGAGGACCACTTTGATTCCTCGCTCAGCAATTACATCAAGACTTTCCTGTAGACCTGCCCATGCTGTCTCGACATATCCTGGATGTGTTTCTGCTTTATATGCTTCCGCATTTTCGGCTAAGTTCATTTCTATTTCCATGATAAGCTAATGATGGAGAACTTGGAAGCGTTTATAACCTGCGAGGTAGTCACCTGTGATGAAGTCAATGTCACCACCAGTTGCTTGACAAAGCATTTGCTAACTTGGATCGCCTGCAAAGAAGTTTAGTAAAATTTCAAGAGGATGACTACTGGAAGTTTGAGAGTCTGACCTGCGTAGCCAGAACAATTAGCTACCTGCACTGGTCTTCTTGCCGTGCCATTAGACACTGCCACTTTCCCCATATTGGGTACCTTTATTCAACGGGCTTCTCGGGATAATCTTCTCCAAGAATTTGGCGATATTAGGATCTCTTGTCATTAAGTTATTCGAAGTGAAGGGGCAACAGTTCATACTAATAAATCACGTGGTTTGACTCCGCATCCGGCAATTCGAGATTTCGACCGAGGTTATTTTCCTAGGGACTGACGCAGCAACTGCACAATGGGAAAATATGGGGCAATCTTCAGGATTGGAGACTCTAGGAATCTACGGAGTTTACTGCAAAAAGTTAGTTGTATCACTAGAAGATTCTGTAAGTTTACTATACCTTAAATATACTCTATAGAATTGTAATTTTGTTACTATAATCTTATAAATTAATAATTTTTTGACAATAAAAAATATATTTATAAATCAAATTATTTTAGTTATTTTTCTTTATAAAAGCTATTATTTAAACTAAATAATAATTATAGATATTGATTAGAAAAATAAGTAAAATAAAACAAAACGTATTATATAAGTTTTTTTTATAGTAATAAGATCTAATCACTAATTATAAGTATTAAAAAAAGCTTTGTTAGCATTTATAGTTTTTGTAACTTTAGACTTTGATAGTGTATTTAGTATCAAAGTTTACAGGCTTCTAACAGGGCTTTCTAGCGATACAACTAACTTTTTGCGGTAAGCTTCATACGGTAAATCAAAACCCCAAAATTGACATCGCCGTTGCGAGTCAGTCAACAATGGCTGGAGAGGAATGCCAATGAGCGCCCCCACTACCTGCAAGAGCTTTCTCCAACAAGGTACGTATATGAACGTTTGTCTTGACATCTTCCGTGATTCGGATTGTCGGGCGATTTCCGCTGTCTTTCTTTAATATAAATCCTACCATACTTTGCCTCAATCAGAATGGAAAGCCTCCCGAATCAGCATACAAAGGGATATAGCGTACCACTAGAGACTCGAAAGCTTCTGGACGAAGAAATTCTCCACAATCCTTTGATATCGAAAAGTCTCCCTCTGGAAACTGCCAAATATGCGGAAAAGATTCGTTATGTTGGGTGCGATGCGCCAAGTATACCCATTAACTGGAGATTCGCAGAAAGTATTTCCTTCTTAAAGGGACTTGAAGCTACTATGTTAAATGTACTTTTGGCAAGGAAATATGGTATTGAGCCTCAGGAGGTTGTGATTGACACGTGAGTTTGCTGCTGTAGTGGAAAATCACGATCTGAAGCAACACAGAGACCATGCTCAATTATTCATAATGTCACTTCTACTCTGGATTATTGACCCTGATGGGGAGAAAATAACTTCATATGATCACGCATCTGAAAAGTATTTCCCCAGCTATGATATCCATCGGCAAGCTGCAACATCTCATCGAAATTCCGTCACCAATATTTACAAGACTAAAGATGGCCGTTATTTCCACTTACACGGGTCTATGAACCCCGACCCTTCACTGGATAGTCTTGGATTGCCGCATGAAATGGATGCGAAGAGCGTGGAGGAGTCTTGGGAGCCGTTCAAGAAAAAGATGGCACAGATCGGTTCTCAGGAAATGCAACGACAGGCCTCAGATGTGTATCAACAAGCGGGCACAATTTGCTGGACAAAAGATGAGTATCTGGCTTCAGATCATGGAAAGGCTAATGCTCATGTTGGACTCTTTGAATTACACTCCCATCCGAATGATGATCAGAAGCCTGGATGGTGGCCAGATTCACCCCTTACTTCGGTGAGACGTCCTCTTGCGGGATTAAAGGTACTTGACATAGCGAGAGTCATTGCGGCACCAGCAGTAACTCGAGGACTGGCTGAGATGGGTGCGAGTATTATGCGAGTCACTGCACCACATCTCGCCGACTACTCAACATTGCATTGCGACTTGAACTGGGGGAAATGGAATAGCTTTCTGGACTTCCGGATAAAGGAAGATCGGGAGAAGATGCGAAAGTTGATTTTGGAAGCAGATATTGTTGTCTCTGGATATCGACCAGGTGTATTGGATAAATGGGGATTCGGCAAAGAAGATATATTGAAGATCTGTGAGGGCCGAGATCGAGGGATAATCTATGTCAGGGAAAATTGTTATGGGTGGAATGGACCTTGGGCGTACCGAAGTGGATGGCAACAGATCAGCGATGCCGTAAGTTCCTCCCCCTTGAAGAAACCCCAGCTAATCACAACCAGTGTTGCGGGGTATCTATAGAGTTTGGACGAGCGATGGGCAATGATGAAGCTGTGACTCCTGTTTTCCCTAACTCGGATTATTGTACGGGCGTAGCAGGGGTAATTGGCATCATCTCTGCTCTTCTTCAGCGAGCAGAGAAAGGCGGTTCCTACAGCGTGGATATTGCTCTGAACTACTACTCGCAATGGCTGGTAAACTCCTGTGGAACATACCCAGAAGCAATATGGCAGGATCTATGGTCACGAAACGGACGCCAAGTGTTTCGACACTACCATAATATGGGGTACACGCTCCCTCACTACATCAAAGTGCTATATCAAAACAGTTCGAAGACTGTAATGAATCCCGAATTTTTTGAGAAAAGGGACTTGAAAACGATTGGAAAGACGATTAGGGTTGTCAAGCCAGTTGCACAATTTTTTGAGGGGAAGGTGGGACTAGGGTTCAATGTTGGGACGAGGACAAATGGTGTTGATAAGCCAAGGTGGCCAAATGATCTATCTGTTGAGTTTGTAACAGAAGACAACTAGATTTATTTGAGCAGCCCATAGCCGAATCTGTATTTAAGCAGCGAAGATTCGCATCTATTTGGAAGTGGTCTTAGTTAGTTTAGGTGCTACGACTTTGTAGCGAACCTTTTAGTGACCGGTCACCAGACCGCCCCTGAAATTCAGGGATAGAAGCCTTAAATACAGTGCATCATCGCTAATTATTTTGTTGCGTCGGCCCAACCTCTCAACCGCACCTCACAACCTCCTTGAAAGGCCACTTTCTATGGATTTATCTCTTGTACAGTGAATGCTCACTTGAAATGTGGGAACTTCTTCCGAGGATTCTATCATTGCCATGTGTGGCGCACCTTCCGGCTACTTGGGGACTAGCTTTGGAAACATGTGCTTCGAGAAGGAGATTTGCAGTGACGAAGGCTGGATATATGGGGACGGTGCTGCCGAAATTTGAACTCGGATGTCGTTTCGCTTGTCATTTGTGCTAGGACGCCACTTCTTCTGCAGAAGAGTTCCATCTCGAACAACGAACAATCTCAGACGTATGATCGGTATGAACTTGTGGGGGACTGCTATATCCATGGAATGATTGAGTGGGAAAATAATGATCGAGGACATGTAGATAGAGACCATCATCTTATATTGAAGACATAGATTTGACTTTATACACCTCAGTTTAATGTTGCTATTTTCGCGAATTTTCACACTGCCATTTCCATTTGAAGTTATGGAAGTCTTACCATCAATTGTTCACTAAATACTTAATATATACAATTTTTCACAGCTACAGTATATCGAAACGAATGGGATATATACTCGTGGCCAGGTATTCGTATTCGTCCAGCCCATCATTATTCAAATCAAAACACCGAGGATGCATGGTATCATCAATTCACCCTTCTATTTCCCCGTTCATTGCTATCTCATTTTCTAGCTCTCGACTTTGACCCGTTGCAAGAAAACTGGCACATCCGAGAAGTCCAGTCCATAATTCATACTGACATCGACACTCTTCCTACTCGCTGCCGCCATCTTCCCTACATTCCTCGTCCCAGCACTGCCACCAATACCGTAGCCTGGCTCATAGCCATAGCCTAAGCCACCTGCAAATCGATCCAGAATCAACATGTTGGACGTGGAATTAGTCGCTTTATGGATCGATTGTGGAAGACGTTGGTCTTGAAAATCGTCTGAGGGTCCATCATAGTATTCCTCTTCTGGTTGAGGTCGTGAATAGTATTGCTGCTGGTTTTCTTTGTTGTATTCGTAAGAGCCATATGTATGATCGTAGGCTTTCTCTCCTTCATAGCTAGTCCATTGTTGCCCTTGAAAGTGATAAGAATTATCGAAACTCATGTGGTGACTTAAAGTTTGGCTTTGGAGGATTTGTGGACGTTGGTAATCAATACTTGGCCGCGCACTTTCTGATCTAGGCATTGGATGATCGAATGAGGGTCTTGCACTGACAGGTTTGCGCTCCAAAGTCTTTCTTGACTGCACAGCCTCCGCTTTCCGGGTTGCCCAGAAATCTCTCTGCATTGCCCATGGGTCTTGAGTTGTGGGTGGGGCGGACCAATCAGCTGGTGGTTGAGGCGGCGCGCGATTGGGCGGCGGTGCGCTGTATTGTTGCGCGGCATGACTTCCAATATCTGTCGGGACCATTTTCCGCTGTGTCTGCATACTGACTGGAGGGGGGCTCTTCACTCTTGCTATGCTCACAAATGAATGCGTCTTCTCATCGTCTCTAAGATTCGGATTCGAGTTTCGTGTTGCTATTAAGGAGTTTCCTGAGTTCCAGTGGGCTGAGGGGGGAAGTCGTCTCGAAGACACTCGACTGTTTCCTGCAGACTCACCTCCATAAGGATTTTGATTTGCAATAGAGTCATACGAGGTTGTACGGTGCAAAATACTGCCCTGCTGGGATTCCTGAGACACCATTCTAGCTCTGGCAAAACGGGCAGCCGCATTTGCTTCAAATTCGGCTGTTATTGACTTTGCCCTTTCCTGCTGCTGGCGTTTGGAGTCGGATGCTGCCACGCCGTAAGCAGATTTCCCAAGGCTTTGAGAGATGCTATCAAATGAAGTAATCTGAGTTTCAAAGTTCTCTTGCATTTTGACTTGTAGCGCTGGATTATGAGTTCGTGGAGCTGGCGGTAGCGACTGCCTGGTCTTTACTGGTTTGCGTGGTGGCGCTGGTGGAAGTGGAGCCTGATAAGATTTTCGTCTGAACTCTGGCTTGTGCTTAGGGTTCTCCGGGATTGATTCATGAGTTGGAACAGGTGGTAATACACCCTGGAGTCTCCAGTAGCTCAGCTCTTCTCTCCATTCGGCTGAACCAACGGAGAAAATTGTACCCAAGGTCTCCTTCGAGGTCGTTCTCCGGAGCGTAGGATTACCATTCTCAGTGTTGGGGAAGCAAGCTACGGGGAAAGCATCTACCCTTTCTTCGAGTCTTCTAGAAGCCTCAGCTGAGACTGGAGGAATTCGCAACTGTTCTGATGTTGAGCGAAAAGCTTGAACTGTGAAAACAGGTTCTGGGGGTGGTTGTAATGATTGGGACCTTGACTTTGATCTGGAACGCCATTTAGAAGTAGAGCTAGAACTGCTGCTTGTGGTGGAAATTTCGGAGGCAGTGGGACTGTGATTTGGTCTCAAATCCTCTCTAGCTAATCGTGCTACAGAGGGTACGCTGGGAATGCTTTGTGATCTAGTGTGACTGTGTTGAAGCTTGACAATTACATTAGGTCTTGCTTGTGCGGCTGCCCGGTTTTGGTCTGCGGACTTGTTTGGAAGTGTCGGAGCTAGGCTAGAATTTTTAACGGATGAATGCTTTGGTGGCACGGCAGGGGCTTGCCTATACGGCTGAGCTGGCACAGCATTCTCCAATGGAAGAGCAGGAAGTGACTTCTTCGTTCTGAGTGTGGCGTCGGATGTTGTAGAAGTTGCGGATGCCACGGAATATGTACTCGAGGCAGTCCTCGATATCGGCGCTCTGGGTGTGGTAGGCGGAGCTTCTTTCGCTGGAACTGGTGGATTACTCTTGAATGATCGTAGAGATACATTAGAAGAGTATCCACTGTCTGCCTTTGCTAGTAGCTTCGGAGCAAGCTCTCTTGGTCCCTTCGAATTCTTCTTCTCGACTCCCCCTTGATAACCGGAATCGAATGATCTTGGTTCATGGGAGATGTCCGGTGTCCCTGGTTCTGGTTCGAAAAGATCATCATCCACGGCCATGTGCTTGCTTGTAGCCTCTAATTTGGGTGAGACTGGCGGCGAGTACTCGAAAGAGAAAGGACTCAGAGCTATATCATGCTGATACGCCCGGGCCAAGTCCAATGATTTGGTAGGTGAGTCTGCGTCACTAAATTTAAATAAGGCGAACTCTGGAAGTGGCAAATGCGTATCAATTGTCAGTGGCTCACGAGCGTCGTACCCCGCATATTCTTGCCGAAGAGGGGATTCTGACCGCGCCATCCATGGCGCCTTAATTAACTCTGGTGGAACTCCTATGGTGAGGCTTCGCGGGAGAGGATTATGGCGGCTTTGTGCGATTCCACGGGCCTCTCCAGCACTGGTATAATCATCATCCCTTGCCGAGCCATGCTTTCCCTCGATGCTGGGCGACGGACTGGCAGCTCCATTGGTAATTCTCAACGACCCTAACTTGAAAGCGCCGATATGGCCTAGATCATCTGGAGTAGCCACCCGCGGACCTGGAATGTTCTCTCCAAATGCTGAATTTAAGTTGGCCAGGTCTGATAGCGGCGAGGAAGTGGGTTTTGCCGGATTGTAATAGTAGTCTTCGAGGTCGATATGTGAATGGCTTTGCGAAGGCAATGATTGTCGAGAGTCATTTGCTACCCAACTATTTCTAGTTGCAACTCCATGCTGTAGTAGTGAACGTCGTCGTATAGGTCCATATAACTCAGTATCAGAATTGTTCCGTGAAGTGAGCTCCGGATTTGGTGGCCCAACTTCATTATGTGCCACTAATTCTTTTTGTCGGGCAGGAGGCGGTGCTTCAGGCACCAAAGAGAGTTGTTGACGGTGCTGGGAATAAGGTACATGTTGAAGGGATATTCGAGCCGTTCGGAAGGGTGGTCTGCTAAGTTCAATCATTAGTTGAGTATGATGATAGTAAAAGGGTCTTACCTTTCAACTGGAGCACTGTGATGTCGTTCTCGTTCCAAGTTAATGGCAGAATTGTTCAGAGACAACCTCTTCACCGGACTTTGATCGATGTGATCAATTTCAACGCCAGATTTGATCTCTAATTGTGCTGGCTGCGACGTCTTAGACCTGAACATGCTCATTCGTTTTCGTTGTTTTTGCTGTCTCTCCTCGCCATCTATAGCATCAACGGAAAGCGTGCTCTGTTTATTACTTAACCTCCCAACATTTCCAAGCAGGGAATTGCGACGACTTGGGGGCTGTGATGTCTTCGTAGTCGGAGTATTTGTCGACGAATTCGTCTTCGGCTTCGACAGTTTGTTGGTAGGCCTTCGAGGGGCGGGGGTTGATTGTTCGTTTCCCATGGTGAAAGAGTGACTATAGAGATCCCTAATTATTGTTGCCTGCCATCCTCCGCCGCAACTCCTCGATTTCCGACGTCAGGAAAATGGAGAGTAGAAGAGAACGTTGGCGGTGAGGCTATATGGGAATCAGGGATTCCTAAATTCGATGATGAGACGAGGAGCTCACCTTATCCGATACATTGGGGTACGAAACAGGGTTGTTATTGTTTTCCCTGGAAAGATTGGACGAGCTACCCTTGCCTGTACAGGGATATCGGAGAATCCAGATGACTGAAAGCAGGATAACTAGGCTGTGCGGGGCCTCAAAGCGTTGATGTTTCAGAGGTGCGTTACAAGCATCCAAATCCCTAGCTACAATATCGAATCGCTTCACTCCAGGACAACCAAGCTGACGACAACAATTGGATTGCAAGAAACTGAAGGAAGAGAAGGAAGAAGCATCAGTCACCATTGACTCGGACATTGCAGCTACTGTATAATTGTCTCATTTGTTGTCGGGACGGCAAGTTGGTAATCGCGAGTAAACAAGGCTTTGTTCGAGCTATAATAGCTTTGACCATTCAGCGGTCCTCGTTTGTGCACTCGGGGCGATCAGCTTCAAGCCGTCGATTTCGTAACAGGATTTTAAGCATTAAAGAAGTAGTTGTGGCAGTGCTCAGCCACAGTGGCACTATTACTACCAATCATGTAGATCGCGAAGACTTTCATTGCGCGGCGCGAAGATTATTACCATGACGGACTGTGGCTGAAGCTCCACTTGTGTCTAGACAAAACTCCACTTACGATAAGGGAACAGAAGAGGAGAGAATAAGTACGATGGCGAATTGGTAGAGAAGTGAGAGAAGGATTCGCATCATGTAACAAAGTGCCCGCATGATATAAAGCAGGATTCAGACGCATGACATGTTTGACGACACTATCGTAAAAATAGAGACTTCATCCGAGCTCTGTTTCGCGACAGGGCAGCGGTGACTAGGCTACCTATGGAGGAGGCACTTTGGACGATTTAACATTGAGATCATAATGCGAATCATTAAGGCAGATCTCGTATTGCATGAACCTTGGAAGAATCCACTTGTGGGAAAGACGGCATGCGTTCTGGGAAAATTCACGTGACCATTTCAGTCAATTTTACAACTATATATAGACTATCTATAGGAGGCTTTCAGTTATTCCTTGGCTGAGTACATGTAAAGTACCATATTTTAGAGCAATAAACAAGAGGTGGAGATTGTCGAAGAGTTCTATTCAAATCCTGGACAATGATCAATGCTCTCTTCAAACCCCCGTCGCCATACCACTTCCTTGCCTCGGAGCGAAAGGAGACTTGGAATACTTTCATGGCCTGTGAGATAATACATGTGTTTAATCATATTACTAGCCGCACAGACAGTAGATTCTTCCCTTATAACGCTCTCCTTTGTGATAATCTCTAAATCATGAATCTTCAACAGGCTTTTCACCTTCTAGCGGCCTACCTACCACTGTTGCAGTCCCAAATCCACTCTCGAATTCATATCCGTGCCAAGAAGTGTTTTCAAGTGAGACGGCGCCGCGTACCTTTTCAGATGCTCCCATTTCTTTCCGACACCTTTAACGTCCTCGAAGGATTAGTGGAAGACTAGAAACGTGAGGTCAACTATACCGATTCCATACATTTCAGTCAAGATAGAGTTCTGAGAGGATTTTAAAGATCACAGCAGCGGTAATGATTGTCGCGACTACAATTACCACAGATATGAGACGGCAGAAATAGTGATTTTTCATCCCGCACCACTTTCGCCCTCGATGCGTTGTCGCATGAGTATTTCCTGTAGTAACATTTCCCGCTGGAGAAGGCTTTAGTAGTCCACAGCACCTTCCCTTATTTGGTGCTCACGCGGGGTTCTTTCATGAGAGAAATATCCTGACGCGATAAAATATTTAATATGACCTTGAACAGGAGGTAAAACGTGATGAAGTACGAAGTTCCATTCTACAAACCACACTTTAGAGGGGAAGAGATATGATCGATATAGGTGCTGATGGCTGGCTCGATGATAGTATCATTTCCTGTTTGAGAATATCTTGGTACTGATTCAACATACGTAACGTAGGACGGCGCTTGCCAGTACTGAGATGGTGCAACTCCATCCTCCTAATTCTCAAAGTCCATGATTATCCATCTAGAGATGAATAGAGTAGAGAGCAATCCTTTATGAGAACTATTTGCGATTCGAGATAGACAGTGCTTGCTTTAAATTGCAAACGCAGGGTACAGCTCCCTGGCTGGACAGGGTTTCCACTGCGTTATATGGGAATGTAAAAAGACAAACGAAGCTGGATTTTAAGGGTAGACGGATGGAGATGAAACACTAATTTCAAAACTTCAAATGAGGAAGAGAAAAAGAAATTCTACAATGGTGCGCATTGCAACAGACTGAACTAGGCGCATCCGCTGTGCGAACAGTATATGGGCGGGGATGATTATCCGGCGTCTCTCATCACATGCGTACTGCGTAGCGTATGTAACCAAATTTGACCTCTCACGATGTTTAAGGTCGCGTCATGCAAACTCATTTTGGGCATGCCGATTTCTGCCCGTAGCTCATTGCACGAACTTCCTTCGTTATCTCTGCCCGACAACAGCCCGCCTATCAGTGATCGACCGACATGAACTTGCCGGGATGCCTTCACACAGTTCTAATTATTTAGTCAATAGGTGGGTATCGTGATGAGGGGTTGCCACGAGGTTGTACTGAGAGAAAAAAGAATGTGATAATTTTTTTGATAAAATGAAAGAACTCGAAAGGTCGTTAAAAGGGAAGATCTCTTAGCGTTCTAGAACACTAATTTTGAGCTTGAACTTGGGGATATAGGCGGGGTTCAAGACGGGTTGTTAGTGATGGGTCGGTCCTATCAAACTTCCACTAACGGCCTAAGATGAAACCCCACAATTGTTCTTGACAGCCGTACTTCACAGGTCAATCCAATCACAGGGGTCTTAATACTAACTCCCCAGAGCACAAATCCTCCGAAGAAACAATGTTTAGATTCACAGACAACGCATCATCGTTAACTTCATCCGATAGAAGTTCTATCCAGCCTCGCGATCTTCGGAATCGTCAATGGTTGTACACAGGAAGCCGAGATGGAGACAATTACCATCCCATCTCCATCAGCCTTCTTGAACTCGCCTGTCATAAAATCCGCGCCGCTTCCTACCCCTCCTCCTAAGCGCAAACCCACCACAACGCCGAAGAGTACAATAACAACAACGAAGAAGCAGAATGGCGTTGACAAACCCAAGCAATCGAAGAGCCGTAATGGTAAGTCTGCGAATGCTCTATTTTTCTTATCTTAGCATTGATAAGAACGATTTACTGATGATCGCGTAGGTTGCATCACTTGCAAAGCGAAACGGTTGAAATGTGACGAGACAAAACCATCCTGTCAGCAATGCCATAAGAGGAGTGTTACATGCGGGGGTTATAAGAAGGATTTCAAATGGAGACCGTTCGAGGAGGCTACATTTGTGAACAAACCGGTAGCGCCAAGATCAAAGCGAAGTAAGGACTATATAATAGATAAAGGGTTGCGCTGAACGTTATAGATTCAATAGTTCTAAACAATCCACCAGATCCTATTCCCACGGAAAGCCCTGCCGCCTCCGATGCATCATCAACTCCTGGTGGGGAAGATGTCTCGCCGCAAGATTCATTCTTCCACGCCGCTGCACCTTCTCCTACACCTACGTTCTCTACGAGCACTCTTCCGGATATGCATTTTGATCATTCTTCATTGTTTGATATAAGCACACCACCGTACATGAGAGAGTTACCGCGACCCCAATTTGATCCAGATCATGTTACGAGCAGTTTGAGTAGTCTTTTCGAGGATACGAATAATGTGCTTAATAGCCGCTCCTCGTCTCCACGTCCCAGCTTCTCTGGTCAGTCGCCAAGGCTTATAGACCTGCTGTTGCCTGGGTCAGAGCTTAATGCAAGGCCAGGAACAGTTTCCATACCACCACTGAGTATGTCCACACCGACATTGAGCTTGTCCCCAATGGTGGAGCAGTTCTCTCTGCCCATGGAAACCACAAATGATTCACTTGAAGATGATATAGAGGAGATTATTCGGGAACCGAAATTCTCTGATACAGATATGTGGATTTCATCTCGAAATCGTTTGAGTTCGAGGTCTACCTCTCCTATCGTTACGCGAGATGACCCTTTCAATAAGATCTATCGGCAGCCAGAAGTTCAGGCTGGGAGTCCTGAAATGCTCATGCTTCGGTTTGATAAACAGACGTGTGGCATTTTATCAGTGAAAGATGGCCCGACCGAGAATCCTTGGAGAACATTGGTATGGCCCTTGGCACGCGATTCACCTGCTTTGTATCATGCTATAGCATCTATGACTGCGTTCCATACTTCGAAAGAAAGACCTGCTTTACGAGTAGATGGCATGGAACACATGCGGCGGAGCATCCGTTCTCTTGCAACGGGGATTGAGAAGATGAGAACAGACACTGCTTTAGCAACAACTCTAGTGCTTGCGTTCTCTGAGTCTTGGGATCAGCATATCAGCACTGGTATTGAACATTTGCGGGGTGCAAAAATTCTGGTGAATCAAGCTCTTATTTCACACAAGAAGCGGAGCCTCACCGGAGATGATCTTGCTAGGTTGAGATTCCTGTGCAATACTTGGGTGTATATGGATGTCATAGCACGTTTGACGTCCGTAGATGACGAGGAAACCTCTGATTTTGATCATGAAAATGTTCTATTTCCATTTAATCCGACACCAGGATTTTCATCTCCACAGAGTAATACAGAGCTTGATCCTTTGATGGGATGTGCTGCTACCCTATTCCCTCTGATTGGACGGGCAGCCAATCTCTGCAGGAAGGTCAGGAAAGTGGAGACGAATTCTATTGCTATCATTTCTCAGGCGATAGAGTTGAAGGAAGCGATTGAACGTTGGTCTCCACCGCCTGGAACCTGTTTCGAGCCGCCGGAAGATAAGAGCTCGGAGATACAACATGCTCTTCAGACCGCTGAGGCATATCGCTACGCTACTCTTCTTTACCTTCATCAAGCTGTTCCTGAGATCCCGTCTCTCACCTCAGCACAACTCGCCAAGAAAGTCCTGGTATATCTAGCCACTGTCCCACTTTCAAGTCGGCTAGTCATTGTACAAATATACCCTCTTCTTGCGGCTGGATGTGAGGCTTGGGATAATGAAGATCGCCAATGGGTTGAGGAGCGCTGGCAAAGCATGGCTTCCCGGATGTGGATTGGGAATATCGATCGATGCTGGGAGGTGATGCAAGAAGTGTGGTCTCGGCGGGATGCCGCTGAAAAAGCAAAGACGGAGAAAGAAAAACAGAGGAGACCGGGAGCTGGCATGGGAATGATACATTCTGAAAGCTCAAAAAGGAAATTCGAGGAAGAGTTGGCATTAGAGGAGGGGTTTAGCTTCAGCGATATGCTGGCTGGCGGGAATGGGGAGAGGGGGAAGAGGCATAGAACGAGTATTTCAGGGAGTTTCTCGTTACCTGGGAAGAGGAGGCAGGAGCCTATTACAGAAGAGATGGATCCAGAACTCACGGTTAGAGGGAGGCTGCACTGGGTTGGGGTTATGAAGGATTGGGAATGGGAAAGTAAGTCAATATCCTAATTCCCTTTAATGTTCCAGGAAGTGGCTAACGAAAATTAGTCCTCTTAGGATAAATCATGGACAACATTTCCGGAGACCGTTGCTTCTCAACCAATCCCCAACTGGCCTGCCCGCTGGAGGTCCGAAGCCACCCCTCCACGGATCATTTGGCCAGCTTCGCCCAGCCGCTGTCCTCCTTTTCTCCGCCTCTCTCCAAGCATGTTCCTGCTGCGCTGTCCTCGCCTCGCGCCTCTCTGCATCTTCTCTCGCATTTTGTAGAAACGCTTCATATGATGTTCCCCTCGGTGGAGGCGGTGACCCTCTTTGTTCGGGATTCAAAAGGGTGGATCTTGTGCTTAGGTTTGATCTTGATGTATTTGGCTGACTGGTAATATGTGGTTGGGAATTGGCCTGCTTTTTTGACGGCTTCGCAGACAAGTTGCTTGTTGAATTCGAGGGCGTTATCTTCTTGAAGAGACCCATTTTGCTGGGTTCGATAATCGTCTGGAACGTCGTTTTGGTATGCGATGTTACCGATTGGATAGTGCGTTTATGGGCTCGCAGTCGTATTACATTTCCTCGTGATTTCCAGCGTGGTGTTGCGGCGTTTATTCGAGGTGGTAGACTGTATTTCTTGTACGTAGAAATTGATCAAGACGTGAATATATCTCCCACACGTAATCACTTGGGCCTGGTGCTTATAACTTCGTCGGTTACGACGGGTATGTTAAATGGGGAGAGTGTGTAGATGATTTGTGATCTAGAGTTTTGCGATTATTTTCCAGAAGGCTGGCTGGTGGTTAAAGTTTCTCAGCCTCGGCCATGATGGATAGATTGATGATTAGTCGCACCCCCGTTCAGCCCATTTATTTAAATGGGAGAGTCTCTGGATTTTAGCCGGGGTAATAATCCTGCAGGGTCCGGCTGAGGCCTATCTCGGAGAGGTATTAGTGGGGCTGATTTTAGAGGCATATATAGTCTAGAACATGAGAGACTAGCTTTGACCTTTTTTCCCTGAGTGGCTAGTAAAGGTGATGATGGTAAGGGCGGTAAAGGTGGGAAAGCTAAATAAGAAATGTGTTTATGCGAGGAAGTGAATCACAGGTAGGATCGGTTTTATCTTTTGATACTTAGTGGATCGACATTATGGGAAAAGGAAAATTGAAAGATGAATAAAACCATGGCGAAATCTATCCTGTCAATAATCAGTAGAAGACACGGTAGGAGTCAATCCAAATCAAGGGAAAGGAAGTATTTCCTACCCTTTTATTTTGCTCTTTCTCGTTTCAGGTCAAGTGAAGACCCTGTCTCCCTCGCAGCATGATATCCTTACTCAATCTTCTGAGAGAGATTCCCATAGATACAAGCAACCAAACTTCACATGAAATAATCATGCATCAATTGACGAGCCTTACAAATCCACGTAAGATCCTTAGGAGGCTACTCACATCTCTTCACGCAAAAAAGTTATGATCATCTCCTTCATCGAAGGCCTTGAAATAGTGGACGGCAATTACTTTTACTACGAGACTGATTGGTACTGTGGCTTCTACAACAGCTGAATATAGCACAATGACTTGCATCGCTCACATGCGGGACGCTGAAAAGGGTAGTGGAACCGAATTCATGGTGGTTGATTGAAGCAGACTAGGAGCAAGGTTGAGAAGAGTCCTTACTGCGCTCATTTCTGAAGCGTCCTGAGCTTTCAAAACGCATTTACGCTGAATTACCAATTAGCAAATGGTCAAACGAGGGAAACCAGTTGATCGAGAAGCAGAACAGACTTTCTGGGCTGGGGTATATTTGGCTTGAGTATTGGTTGAGTGGTGAGGGAGAGCCCATTCATGGAGTTACACACGATCCGAAGGAGGGGTAAAAGTTTTAATCAAGATTCATCGAGAACTTGAAGAATTGAAAAAGGAAACAGACTTCGAGAGGGTGCAGATTGAAATTTTTTGGAGTAAGACAGTGAGTAGTTCATATTGCTCATAGATCTCGATTGTACATTATATTACTTCATGACTGTATAAAATCATGCGCTTCCTTCAGTAGGGTATCAAATTGCAAGCGCCGCGCTCAAAACTCCCAGGAAATTCATGAGCCTTCCAGAACGCCACCAGGTGAATATCAGCTCGTCCATTCTTCATCCATCACCATTTGTTCACCCACGGATCCATGTTGCAATTCTTCCTTTTCCTCTCTGCCTCTTTCACTAATCTTTCGAAAGCCTTCTTCTTCCTTTCTTCCTCCTTCCTCGCGTTCTCAAGAAACATCTCGTAATCTCGGGATTCTTGGGATGTCACAGTGGAAACGACGGCTAATGGATTCTTCGTTTCGGCCTGGCTGTCGGTGGACTGGACGTTGGAGTTGCCAGAAGTGACGTGTGAGATACCAGTCATAGGGCGCTCATCTGTAGATTTGGAGGGTTTGGAGAAGCGTCGCGTGAGGAGGGATTTGAGCTTCATTACTGAGAAGTTTTTGAGTTGATCAAGTGTTACTGTAGTTCACGGTGATAGAGCAACAAAGAACCGCGAGCCAATTAGATTTAGTTGATTCGTTGTTACACAATCTGGCCAAGCAAGGACCTCAATAAAAAGAAATGTGAGGCGAGGGCCCACCTTAAATACTTTCAGGGTGCTGGAGTAGAAAAAAATCATCCGGTAGGTCGGACCTAAGCGCATCTTTGTGGAGCGACAAGTTTACTGTTTTAGGATTAGAGATTGAAAGAGGCGTTTCCCGTTAGAATCATCGATTGGCACAATGACAGATTTGACAGCTAAGTGGTCCATAAAAAGGAGGGCGAAGCAAACCATGCTAAAAAGCTTGATCTTGGTTGGGGTTCTTAAAGCGTTGGCTGTGAATAGTGGCGTATGTGGCGACAGGCATGGTGAGTTTGTCGCGATAACGAGAAACGAGACACGAATCTAGCACCCGGACAACGATGAAGGATAAAAGATCATGTATCGAGTCTGTCATCAATTTCAGCAACAACCCAATGGGAACATTACGATTCGGTGTTTTTTCAATAGTGGCTGAACGTAGAATTGATAGTCCTATCATACCCCTGACCCCAGCCCCTCCAGCGTTAGCCCAACTCTCCACGAAAACGCCAACAGCGAGACATTAAAGCTCAAAAGATGCCGTCTCTTGAATTTCATCCTGAAAATGCCTCTGAGACGCTTATGTATTCCTCGATATGGGATCATTGTTTCTCGCAAATGTCGCATATATCATAGAAAGAGGGATTGTAAGTTGGAATCTTTTTGTGCCGATTCTGTCGCAAATTCTAATCGATCCAGAATGCCAGCAGTGACCCTAGAGTCGGGTCGGCTCGCGACAATGGAACCTCTACGTCTGCCTTGCGTGTAACCCAAGGATCGAATTCGGCGTCTATCACGAAACTTTTCTCGACATTCGTACCAGTTTCTATATATGCGGCAGTTTGCCTATTATTCTTCCTCACATTCAGGCTTAAATTACCACGAGTGTATGCGCCGAGAACGATTTTGAGCAGTCTTGAACCTCAGTATGGCCCCTCCAGAAAGGCATTGAATCATCGGCTAACTCGTTATATAGTGAAAGGGTCGAGAAGCTACCAGATGGATGGTTCAAATGGATGCGAGCATTTTATAAAATTCCGGATACAACAGTACTCAATGCGTCATCTATCGATGGGTTCCTCTTTCTGAGATATCTGAAAATACTCGTTGTCATATGCGGTGTGGGATGTTTAATAACATGGCCGGTCTTGCTGCCGCTACACAGCTATGGGGGAAATGATCAAAGCCAATTGGATTCACTCACTTTTGGAAATGTTGCCCACCCAACGTGGTTTTATGTGCATGCAGTACAGGCATGGTTATTTTTTGGTATGTTAGGAGAGTAAAATCTTGAGCTGAGCTGATCTTGATAGGGTTTATCCTCTACATGGTCTCGAGAGAGTGCGTTTACTTTATCAACCTTCGGCAGGCATACCTATTGTCCCCCTACTACTCCGATCGCTTGTCCTCAAGGACCGTGTTGTTCACATGCGTACCACAGCAGATTCTGGAGGAGAGGAAGTTACGAAAAGTTTTTGGGGACTCGGTAAGAAATATATGGATGCCAAGAGAGACAGAGGATCTCGATCATCTAGCGAAGGAGAGGGATCAGACTGCGATTCGACTCGAGAAGGCTGAGATTGTATTGATCAAGAAAGCAAATGAGGCTTATCAGAAGGCACTGAAACATGGACACCCAGATATCGAGACCAGATGGTCTGAGGATACTGGATCGAAAGAAGCGGATATGAGCGTCATTTCCGTTACTCCAACTTCTCCTCAATCGGTTCGCTTCAGGGAAATGGATATGAGTGTTATTTCTCCTGCATCGACCGCCCCGGAATCAGATATCGTTTCCCCGATTGGTCCAAGTTCTCCTCGAGAATATTCTCGCCAAGATGGAACAACGGGTGAAAAGACAAGCTATGGCTTCGACGGCCCACCTCCAGATGTTATTGGATCCGTTGCAGCACAATGGATACCTCACAGTTGGCGCCCCGTTCATCGTCCTTTAGCCAACTATGGGAGGAGGGTTGATACCATCAAATGGACTCGAACGCAATTGAAAGAGCTAGCGCCCAAGATTAGCAAGCTACGGAGATTGCACAACAAAGCGAAGGGAAGGCCGATTGCTGCAGTGTTCATCGAGTTCGACTCCCAGGCTAATGCTCAAAGCGCATATCAAACGTTGGCCCACCATCGAGCTAACCATATGGCCCCTGAGATAGTCGGTATTCGTCCCCAGGAGATTGTTTGGTCATCTCTTCGATTACACTGGTGGGAGCGGATAATCAGGAGATTTGCGATTCAAGCATTCATCGCCGTCATGGTTGTATTTTGGTCATTTCCGGCCGTACTCGTTGGAATCATTTCCAATGTCAAGTTTTTATCTAGTGAAGTCTTCTTCTTGCATTGGATCAATGACCTACCGAGTGTGGTTCTAGGGTTGATATCAGGACTTCTACCCGCCGTTGCGTTGTCTCTATTGATGTCTGCGGTTCCCTTTATGTTGAGAGGTATGTTGCGCCTTATTGTTGTTGTGATTTACTAATCTTGGATAGCCTGTGCACGGCAAGCAGGTGTTTCTACACTTGCAAAGATCGAGCTTTTTACCCAGAACGCCTATTTTGTTTTCCAAGTCGTTCAGGTGTTCCTTGTCACCACCCTCACTTCCGCAGCATCCAGTGCCATCGTGGCAATTATCAAGGATCCCATATCAGCTCGAGATCTACTTTCTCAGAACCTCCCTAAGGCGTCGAATTTCTATGTGTCCTATTTTATTCTTCAGGGTTTAGCTATGAGCTCGACTAGGATGGTCCATTTAGGTAGTATATTCAGGCATCATTTCATGGCGGATTCAGGAGGAAATCCGAGATTAATTTCAAGGCGTTATCATCGGTTGCGGGTTATCCACTGGGGAGCTATATACCCAGTCTTTACGAATATGGGCGTCATTGGTTAGACTATAATACCCATTCCACTTGCTATACTAACAGTCTTAGCCATCTCATATGCATTAATTGCTCCTCTTATTCTGGGCTTCGCTTTCATCGGCCTCTTCATTATTTACGCTACATATCGCTACAACCTACTCTATGTCTACTCCTCTGAGCTCGACGCCCGCGGTCTTCACTATCCTCGGGCCTTAAAACAAACGCTCATGGGTGTTTACCTTGCTGAAATTTGTATGATTGGACTTTTTGCCTTAGCGAATCCGACAGCACTCGGTCCGCTTGTGATGATGTTTGGGCTACTTATATTCACAGCTCTCATTCATGTATCCCTCAATGCGGCCTTGAGTCCCCTTCTTTTCAACCTTCCTCGGACGCTAGCTGTGGAAGAAGAGCTCCGGCGAGCAGGTCAGGACGGTCTGGACTTTGCAGAGGATAAGCACGAGGATCTTGAGGACCCCGATCATATAAACCCCTATGACGACGACTTTGATCCTTCAGCGCCGACTCAAGTCAACGATCGCGGTATAGAGGGCGGCGAACAATTATTGAAAATTACTACTACTGGTCTTACTTCTTACATGCGAATTAAATACCGGAAATCGCCAATCCCTATGGTCATCGGTAAACTTGATTTCTGGAGCTACTGGATAACCCCAGATCCTACGATCGAGAAACCAAATTTCTTGTTAAAATGGCTGCATCCAGAAGTCTTCGCCGACTACGCACTGTTACGGAAGACTGTGCCTGATTTCCCAGAAATAATATATGATGATGGAATTATCAAAGACGCCTTCAATCCGCCGAGTGTGCGGAGCAGACCTCCTAGGCTGTGGATACCGAAAGATGCCGCAGGGGTGAGTGTGCAAGAGGTGGCACATTCGGGCAAAGTAATTCAGATCTCTGATGAGGGGTCGTGGATTGATAAAAAGGGTAGGATAATTGTGGATAAGGAGACGGATAGGAGGGAAACATGGGAGAAGATGAGATATTGATTTATGACTTATAATGAATAATTTCTACCCTTCACTTGAACACCTTGAATCCGCCGGGGCACTTCGTCTGAAAGATGCCTTCGGGGTCATACTTCCTAGCCACATCCTGCAAAAAGGCGACGTTTTCTGTGCCATACCCGGCGATTGGATCCTGCCAACTAGCAGCATAATTAAGATACTTGAATTTCGACCAGCAACCCTTCAGTTTCGTGGCTTCATCAATATCAGAGATTAACTTTTGAGCTGCGGTTGTCACCACCTCGTCATCTTCCTTGTTGGCATAATTGTATGATACAAGGATAAGAATCATGGGCCCGTCAGTAGGGGAGAGACCAAGTACATTGCCACCCAATGAATCCGTCTTCAAGGAGTATGCTACCGGGAAGGGCTGGATCGACATCGCCCAGTTAATGGATTGGACGTGGGAAACTGATGAGACACTAGATTTCCAGAGCGATATCACATTCTCCAATGCGTGCCGGTTGGATTTGAGAGTTGTAGTTGCGAATTGATTTCTAGCGAGTCAGTCTCGAGGGAGGGTGCGGAAGAAAAAGCTTTACCGTAGGCCATTCTTCACAAACTTTCCTGCCTCGTTAGCAAAGGTACACAGGTTTTCTGATAATGTAGAACTCCGCATTGTGTTCATATACTGAGGTTGCACATCCGTGAATTGCTGCAGGATTTCGGGCTTCTCTACATCTTTTGTATATTCGAGATTTGAGAAGATTGAGAAGCTTCCACGTTCTTTGTTCCAACTCAACGACATGATAATAGCAGCATAGGGATCAAAATTATTCATCAAATTCATGAATCCATCCAATTGTGATGGCAAATTCTCAAAGGGAGTGACGACGCAACCACCATAGAAGGGTCCTTGAGGGAAGCAGCGAATAGTGACTTTTGTGACGATGCCAAAGTTAGAAGAGCCCCCTTTTAGAGCTTTCCAGAGATCGGGGTAAGAGGTTGAAGTTGCGTTGACTATCTCGCCGTTTGGCAACACGACTTCATAGGCTATGATATTGTCGCAGACTAGCCCCTCCCTACCACTGAAATAAGATATCCCGCCTATCCTGTCAGCCTGAGGAGGATTCTCGTGGGAGTAGAACTTACCTCCAGTACTCAATCCACCCACACCAACTCCAGCTACTCTCCCACCCGAAGTTGCGATACCTAATGCATCAAGATGAGGATAGACTTCACCCCATTTTGCGCCTCCTTCTATCGTGACTGAGGATTTGTCTTCAGCAATAGTGACGGATTTTAGGGCGCGCAATGAAATTACGACTCCATTCTCGATATTTGCGAATCCTCCATTAAGGTTGTGCCCCCCACCTCGAATTGCGAATTTGATATCCACTTTTGAGATGGTTTTGAGGGTGAGGGATACGTCTTCGCTTGAGGTGGGACAAATAATGCATGCGGGGTTGATTTCGTTCTCCTGGGCTACAAAATACGAAGTCAAGTAGGAGTTGTATTCTTCTGTATTTGGAACTAATGTTTTCTCAGGAAACAGAGATAACAGAGCCCGTCGCTATAGACCGTATCAGTCGTGAGTTCATCGTAAGAGTGGATTTGGCTTACCGCCTCGTCGGTGGTTTCCATGTCCACTTTATTTCTTGGTCTATCCAGCGAAAAAAAAGTGTCAGACCAGGGAATTTGGCCTTCCGAGAATAATATGGTGCGTATTTGCTGAAACTTTTTGATCAAGTATTGAAAAGACGAAGCGTCCTAGAATTTGGGAAGAGGATTCAGGTCCACCTGCACTATGCATTACTAAGATCTGACAGGCTTTATGACCTCCAACATCCCTACCTAGTCTCACCCGCTGATCGCAATTCTGACAATCACGGTGTGCATATTGGCACCGGGGTGGAGGATGTTACAAATTGATAACGAAAAAGCGTTTGGGCTCAAAGCTAAGGAGAGCTATACTCTCGGATATGATTGGTCATTCAGG
>Ga0182030_10005193_pt1 | contig 27703 bp, 24 predicted proteins | sample 812S3MmetaG_FD_121299 | JGI IMG/M metagenome (GOLD analysis project Ga0182030, IMG submission 121299) | Permafrost microbial communities from Stordalen Mire, Sweden - 812S3M metaG (Illumina Assembly) | ecosystem: Environmental > Terrestrial > Soil > Wetlands > Permafrost | place: Sweden... | reverse complement strand
CGAGCCGATGATGCGCCGTTTGCCATTCATGTTGAGGTAGCGGGAGGCCCAGATGGTTGGAGTTCCCACGTCGCACGTGAAAATCGCGTCCTCGGCAGCGAGTTGATCGAGCGTGCGCGTCACATATTGAGGATGGATGGGGGTTTTCCTGGTATTCACGGCCAGGTCTTCAAGGTCTTTGCGGGCATTTCGGTAATGAGTCTGGCAGGTTTTCAAATGGTCGTCGGCGGCGTTCTGCTGAAGCTTTGGCAGCAGCGCACGCAACGTCGTCGCAGTATCGCCGACAAAGCCGAAGTCGAGCCGGGTGCGTCTTCCGAGCTGCTCGCCGCGCATGTCGATCTGGACGATGGTCGCCTTCCTGGGGAAAAACTGCTGGTACGGAAAGTCGGTTCCGATCATCAGCAGCACATCGCAATTCATCATGGCGTAGTACCCGGACGAAAAGCCAAGCAAGCCGGTCATTCCCACATCGTATGGATTGTCGTATTCGATGAACTCTTTGCCGCGCATGGCATGCACGATCGGGGCATTCAGCCTGCCCGCAACCTGTATCAACTCGGCATGCGCACCGGCACAACCCGCCCCGGCGAGGATGGTCGTTTTGCCGCGTCGATTGAGAACCTCTGCAAGGACCTCGAGTTCTTCGTTCGAAGGGCAGACTCCCGGTTGGGAATCCGCAAAGTTTACCCGGGGCTCCAAGTCTCCCGCGTCCTCAAGCGCGACATCGCCCGGCAGAGCGACAACGGAGACACCGCGACGGGAGATGGCTGTTTGTATTGCGATCTCAAGCGTACGGGGCATCTGATCTGGCCCTGAAATGAGCTCACAGTAGTGACTGCACTGCGCGAAGAGGTGCTGCGGGTTCGTCTCCTGGAAGTAGTTGCTTCCAATTTCGCCGCTAGGGATTTGTGCCGCAATCGCGAGAACCGGGACGCGGCTGCGATGGCAATCGTAAAGGCCGTTGATGAGGTGAAGATTTCCTGGACCACAGCTGCCTGCGCACACGGCCAGCTTGCCGGTCAAATGGGCTTCCGCACCGGCGGCGAAGGCGGCAGCTTCTTCGTGTCTGACATGAATCCAGCTGAAATCGTCGCGAATTCGAATGGCTTCGGTTATGCCGTTGAGAGAGTCGCCGGAAACGCCATACATGCGAGTTGCACCGGCGCGAGCCAGGACGTCGACGAGCAGTTGCGCGATGTTTTTTGACACGATCAGGATCCTGACGAACTTGTGGACTAGAGAGCCGACTGCGGCGAAGGCCCGGCGTTCTGCCGAGCCTTTCGCCGTGCTGCAATCTTACTTCTCGCTCTTCTCGCTGCCGCTATGAGATTGTTTACCACCTTTTACCTGGGCTTCGTGGCTGGGCTGGTTGGGATTGGGCTGATTCTGCTTACCCGAGTTTTGGGTGCCCGACTTCTCAGTTCCGGTGTTCTGCGTGCCGGAATTCTGTGTCTCGCCAGCCCGGCTTCCGCTGCCTGATTGAGAGTGTTGTCCGCCTTTAACTTGCGCATCATGACTGGGTTGGTTTTCCGAGCGTTGGTCCTGACGTTCTGCCATAATTCCTCCGCAGTGTATTTGCGTGCATGTGACCCATTGGATAGCGTTTCCCAGGCCTGTGTTGCCCGTTTGGGATGTACCCGAGATTCGGCATATCAACAAATGCTCAAGTGGGGCGGAGGGGACCGAGGCCAATTCACCCAAACCTGGCGCATCCCAATCGCCGCCTTCTGTGGAGAAAACGGCTTTCTTCGAGCCGGCAAGACCCTCGTTGTTTCACTGGAATCAGTACCGGACCTCGAATCAGCGGTGCGAGAAGAAGCTGAACAGCAGGATCGCAAACACCACTGCGCTCACCGCCGTATAGAGCCGGTCTCTCATCAAGGCGAACCCCACCAGGCCGAACAGAACACGGCATATGGGGGTCGCAATCAGGAGCAGGATACCGAATTCGATGACTGCGCCGCCGTTCCGATAGAACGCCTCCGTCATAATCGAGTCCACATGCATCCTTGTTGGTGGTGCGCCGTGGAAGTGTTGGTAGTCCGGTAACGTGTGCGGCGCCTGAACGAGACTGAGAACGCCGCCGGCAAGGACCACGAAGGCGGCAATCGTTACGCCGATTTGAAGCATTCGACCCATCGCCATTTCCAACCGCTGGTCGCCCGCCGCCATTCAGAGCCTCCCCGTAACGCCGCTGAAAATCATCTCTGCCCCCAAAGCCAGAATCACCACGGCAAACACCCAACGCAGGGTACGCACCTGCGCATGCACCAGGACCCGCGACCCGGCAAGCGATCCGGCCAGCACGCCGAGCATCACTGGCATGGCCAGGCCAGGCAACACATAGCCGCGACTCAGGTAAACGCCGGCGCTTGCCGCTGCTGTGACGCCAATCATGAAATTGCTTGTCGTGGTGGATACCTTGAACGGCAGCTTCATCGCCTGATCCATGGCCAGAACTTTCACCGCGCCGGAACCGATGCCGAGCAAACCGGACAGCGTTCCGGCGAGAAACATAATTCCGAAGCCCAGCGGAATACGCTCCGCGGCATAGTCCACCTGCCGGCCATTTACTGGATACGAGCCCTTGAATTGCAGCCGCTCCGCAAGCGAGTCCGGATGCGGTGTTTCAGGCGCGGCCGGGGATCCGTGCAACGAAGCCAATGCGGAATAAAGAAGGACGATGCCAAAGACGATACCAATCGCGCCCGTGGAAACCCTCGCCACCAGATAGGCACCAAGGAGCGCGCCGAGTGTTGTTGCTATCTCAAGAAACATGCCAATGCGAATGTTCGAGAGACCGTCGCGCACATACATCGCCGCTGCTCCCGATGAGGTGGCGATCACGGAAACCAGCGAAGCGCCGATCGCATAGTGAAGATCGATCTTGAAAAGAAGACAGAGCACCGGGACAACGACCACCCCGCCGCCAAGGCCCGTCAGCGCTCCCAGAAAGCCGGCTAAGACCGATATGGCCGCAATCTCAATGCTGAATCCGAGCGCATTCATGGAGAAGTTCCCCTGGCCGTTTGGCAATCACCGACGTCCACCCAAGGATACCGTTCCGCAGGCGTTTCCTTGGGGGCGGCGGCAGGCGAAAACTTTCTCCTTGACAGTTTAGGGGAACGGAGATACTCTCCTAAGCAATTCAGGAGTGAGCGTTGACCGATCAGGCACAACTTCTTCCCGGAACCCTTGACCTGCTCATCCTGCGGGCCGTCTCCCTTGGTCCACTGCATGGATATGGAATCCTGCTGCGCATCGGGCAAATCTCCGGCAATGCTCTTCTGATTGAGCAGGGCGCGCTGTATCCGGGGCTGTTTCGCCTGGTGCGCCAGGGCCTTCTGAAGGCAAGCTGGGGCACATCAGAGAATAACCGCCGAGCGAAGTTCTACGAACTGACCACTGCGGGCCGTAAGCGCCTCTTGCAGGAGACCGAAAGCTGGAATCGCCTCGCCGGCGCCATTGCCACTGCTCTAGCACCTCAACCGGAGGAAGTATGAGGATTGTTGATTCTCTCCGCTTTCGCATTGCCGCGCTCTTCCAGCGTTCGCAGGTTCGCGCCGAGATGGAAGAAGAACTGCGCAGCCATATCCAGCATCGCGCCGACGATCTTGAAAGTTCAGGCCTCACGCGCGCTGAAGCCGAGCGCCGCGCCCGAATCGAATTTGGAGCGAGCGAAAAGTATCACGAAGCAATTCAAAGTGCAATCGGAGCGAGTTTTGTTACCACCTGGCTGCAGGATGCACGCTTCAGCCTGCGCCAGTTGCGCAAGTCGCCGGGTTTCACCACCGCCGCCATCGTTACGCTGGCCCTGGCCATCTGCGCCAACGCGGTGGTCTTCGGGGTGATGGATGGCCTGGTCCTGCGTCCGCTCAATGTGCCGAAGTCCGAGAATCTCTATGGGACTCTGTATGGCAACAATTCCGCGTGGCAATCGTATCCAAACTTTCTCGATTTGCGCGAGCGCAGCCATAGCTTCGAAGAGCTCGCAGCCTTCAATTTCGCTTTTGTCGGATTCGACACCGGCAAAGACCCCGCGGCTGCAACAGGCTTTGCAGCCAGCGGAAACTACTTTGACGTGCTCCGAGTTCAGCCCTACCTGGGGCGTTTCTTCCATGCATCCGATGAGCACGGTATCAATAGCGCTCCCTATGTAGTGCTGACCTACGCTTATTGGCATAGCCGCTTCCACGACGATCAAGGCGCCGTAGGACGCATCATTGAGGTCAACAAGCACCCCTTCACCATTATTGGCGTTGCGCCGCCAGGGTTTCAGGGCACGCTGATGTTCGTTTCCCCTGATTTCTTCATGCCGATGGTCAACCAGACGCAACTCAGCGGCTGGGATCCGAACGCGCGCGGGGATACGGGCGGAGTCTTTGAGGAATTCGGACACCTGAAGCCGGGAGTGACGTTCGCTCAGGCTATGGACGATGTGGACGCCGTGGATGCCTACCTTGCGAAAACCTATCCGAGGGAAGTTGTTGCCAAACACACGGTCCTGGCAACCGAGGGCCTCACATCCTTCGGTCCTCCAGTTCGTGCCTTCGTTACGGGATTGATGGCCCTGGCCTGCTTGATCCTGCTTGCTGCTTGCGCCAACCTGGGCAGTCTGTTCGCCGCTCGCGCCGCCGACCGCTCTCGAGAGGTCGCTTTACGGCTCGCGCTTGGTTCCAGTCGCAAGCGCATCCTGCGTCAATTATTCACCGAGGCGATACTCGTATCTACCGCTGGAGGCGCCCTGGGCGTATCGGGAAGCTTTGTGTTACTTCGGCGGCTCAGCACCTGGCAGCCTCTGCCTGCTGTTCCCATTCACATGCCAGTAAATCCGGATGCGAAGCTCTTTGTATTCGCCCTGGTCCTGGCGCTCGCGAGCGGCTTCCTGTTTGCTCTTGTTCCCGTACGCCAGGTGCTTCGCGCCAACCCGTATGAGATTGTCAAAGCCGGATCGGGCGCCCGGTTCAGCAAACGGCTTACGACTCGCGATGTCCTCGTCGTCATTCAAATCGCCATCTGCGCCGTCCTGGTCACATCCTCTATGGTGGCCGTGCGCGGTCTCATTCTCTCGCTTCACAGCAACTTTGGATTTGAGCCGCGGAACACCATGACGGCCGGGGTAAACCTGGCCATGGCGGGTTACCCGACCGACAAGGTACCCGCTATGCAAAGGCGCATGATCGATACCATTGCTAACATCCCTGGCGTTGAACACGTGGGCATGGTCAACGATTACCCTCCGCTGGTGTATGCCTCCGCAACCAGGGCGAATGTCTTCAAAGAGGACGTGAGCGACCGCAAACCGGCGAATGCCACGATCATGCCTTACACGTACAGCGTTTCACCGGACTACTTTGCCGCGGCTGGCACGAGCTTGCTTGCCGGAAGAGGTTTCTCGTGGCATGACGACCGGAACGCGCCGGCCGTTGCTATCGTCAATCGCGATTTCGCTATTAGGGTTTTTGGATCGGTAATGGCTGCGCTGGACAGGAATATGACTTTGCAGGACGGCACGCACGTTCAAATCGCCGGAGTGGTCGAGGACGGAAAATACTTGAGCCTGACGGAAACTCAGGAACCGGCGTTGTTCCTTCCATCCCTGCGTACACCAACCGCCTCTGCCTACCTGATCGTGCGCTCGCACCGTGATCCGCAACAGCTCGCCGCTACGATGCGGCTCAAACTTCGCGAACTGGATGCCGGCCTGCCCATCGATCTTCAGACGTGGAACACTCTGCTGGGCACGGTTCTGCTCCCGTCCTGGATCGCAACCATGGCCCTCGGCGTGATGGGCTTCCTGGGCGCGATGCTCTCGATCACCGGCATTTTCGGGATGGCCGCTTACTCCGTAAGCAAACGCCTGCGCGAACTGGGAATCCGCATGGCTCTGGGCGCAACGCGTACCGAGGTGCTGAGCGCAGCGCTGGGTCGCTCGTTAAAGCTGCTTGCGTTTGGCTCCGTTGCGGGACTGATAGCAGGGCTTCTGGGCACGCGGATCCTGGCCTCTATCGTGTACCAGGCCACTCCGCGGGATCCGCTTGTTTTAGCCGGAGCAGTGATCGCCATGGCGTTACTGGGGCTGCTGGCAACGTGGATTCCGGCGCAGCGTGCGCTCTCGGTTAATCCACTGATGCTTCTTCGCGAAGAATAAGACGGCGATCAGGCTTCGACCACGCGCTCTGCTCCGCGAAACAGCGATCGTAGAGCGCGCACGACCAAGCGCACGACAAAGATCGTGATGACAAGGAGCACAATCACGATGCCTGCCGCCCAATAGGGCTTCCACGTCGCGAGCCAGGTCAGGGAAACTGCCAGCAGGTCTTCTCCGAGGCTGAGGGTGATGTTCGAGAAGGGCTCGGGCGAAGGCGTGACTGCTGCGCGCACCGCCGTCTTGCCACCGTGGGCCGCCAGAGCAATGGTTCCTCCCACGGCAGCCGCGGCCGCCTGCTGCAACGGCGACAACGAAGCGGTGGCCTGGTACGCGAGCAAAGCTGCGACCGGCACGCGAATGAAGGTATGCAATGCGTTCCAGACGAGGTCGAAGGCTGGGACTTTATCGGCAAAGAATTCCACCGTGAAAAGCGCAAGGCTGGCTCCGATGACCCACCAGTTGGCGAGCAGATGCAAGGGCGAAGGCAGCATCAAGAGGTTTGCATGCGCCAGCAGTCCAAGCGTGGCCACAGTGGCATACACGTTCAGCCCCGCCGCAAAGCTGACGGCAACAAGCAGCGCAACAAGCTGTTCGCCGGGAATCTTCATCCCAACAGTATAGGGGTCATTCGACAGAAACCCGGTTTGCAGGGAAACGGGCTTACAAGTCATCGGGCTGTGCGGCCGCCTGCGGGACGGTTTCCGGAACTCATTCGGATTGGTGGGAAGCGGTGGCCCGCATGCCTCATTCTCGCCATTGCCCCGTCCGATAAGATGAGTTGAAACTGAAAAGAGGGCGCCGAGAAACGCCCCGCCGGAAATTGAAAATGCGGATCGGACTTTGCACGATGACAAGGTGCGTTTTGAAGACAGCGGTCCCGACGGGAAGCAGTCTTTTGCTGCTGCTGGCAGCCTGTGGCGGCGGTGGCACCTCGTCCACGCCACCGACCCCGCCTACATCGCCCTCCATTACTTCCGTGGCCGTTTCGCCGAACCCTGCAACAATCACAATCGGGGGCACGCAGCAATTCACCGCGACCGTTTCTGGGTCCGGCAGTATCAGCCAGGGGGTTACGTGGGCAGTCTTTGCGCCGTCGACCAGCACGCTGAGTCCGGGCACAATGTCTTCAAGCGGTTTTTACACGACACCCTACCCCGCGCCCGACATCCTGACAGTGGTGGCAACCAGCATGGAAGACAAGACCAAGAGCGGCAGCGTCACGGTGACGCTTTCGCCACCGGCAAGAACAGCAGGTCCTTCTCTCACTGTTGACGCCGGCAATCCAACTCACGCCATCAGCCCCTATATTTACGGCATGAACGCTTACCTGCTGGATAGCGCTACCACCAAGGCAAGCGGCATTTCCATCGATCGCTGGGGCGGGGACTCAACTTCGCGCTATAACTACCTGCTCGATGTCACGAGCGATGCGGGGGACTGGTATTTTGAAAATGCCGCAGGGACCAGCGGCGACGGAGGCGAGGCAGCCCCAGGACTTTCGGCATTCGATGCGCTCGTCACGAGTAACAACACCGTCGGCGTCAAAACACTGGGCACGGTCCCCGTGCAGGGATGGGTGGCGAAAGATTCGACGTCGTGCAGTTTTCCTGCGTCGAGTTACCCCAGCCAATACGCATTTGCGCCAGATAACTCCGGTTGCGGCGATGGGGAAACGGCCGGCCAATCGGACATCACCGGCAACAGCCCTTCTGTTACCAGCACCGCAGTTGGTCCGTCGTGGGCCGGTAACTGGGTAACTTACCTGGTTTCAAAATTTGGCACGGCTGCCAAGGGCGGCGTGGCCATCTACGATCTTGATAACGAGCCAAGCTGGTGGGACGCCGTCCATCGCGATGTTCATCCGAGCCCATTCACCTACGATGAGGTCACGACCAACGGCATGGCCACCGCGCAGGCCATCAAGGCTGCCGATCCGACCGCTGAAGTCAGCGGGCCGGTAATGGATTATTGGTGGGATTATTTCTATTCCAAAAAAGATGTCGAGTTAGGCTGGAGTTCCGGCGGCCCGTGCTATCAGCCATGGAGCGATCCTGTCGATCGGGAGTCCCACGGCGGCACACCGCTCATCGAGTATTATCTTCAGCAATTCGCAGCCAATCAGGCGAAAAACGGCGTACGCCTACTGGACTATCTCGATCTGCACACCTACTTCGCGGCGGACTATCCGGCTGGGAGCGGTAACTCTGTTGCCTTCACCGCCGCGGGCGATACGGCAGTGCAAACGGCCCGGCTGAATTCGACTCGCGTGTTCTGGGACCCCACTTACACGGACCCCAATTATCCGCAGCCTAACTTCACCACCGACGCGAATTACACAGCCGGTTGCGCGCCACCCGCGCAGGCGCCGCAATTGATTCCAATAATGCAAAAGTGGGTTGCCGCAGACTATCCCGGCACAAAACTTGCGATCGACGAGTACAACTGGGGCGGGCTTGAATCGATCAACGGCGCCGTCACCCAGGCCGATATTCTTGGGATTTTTGGGAGCTACGGACTCGATCTCGCCACGTTATGGCCGACGACCAATCCTTCGGCGCAACATCCAGGGACGATGGCCTTCGCGATCTATCGAAACTATGACGACGCGGGTTCGATGTTTGGCGACGAATCTCTGGCCTCGACCAGCACCAATCAGGGAGCGCTGGCAGTGTACGGAGCTCTTCGCACCAAGGACAATGCCCTGACCGTTGTCGTGATCAACAAGACCTACGGCGACTTTACAGATACGCTGTCTGTCGGCAATCTTCGGCCCAATGGCGCGGCACAGTCGTTTGTGTATAGCAACGCGAATCCAGAGTCGATTGTTGCCGGGCCGGCCGTGACCGTCACACCACCCGCAACCGGGGGCACGACAAGCACGCTTGCAACAACATTTCCCGCGCAGTCGATTACTTTACTGGTGATTCCACAGAGCTGAAGATGCGAAGGTTCGAACTCCAAAAAAATTGCGCGAGGACCGGGTCCCCGCGCAATTTCTATTCGTATCGTTTTTACGGATTGCTCTTGCTATTCGGCGTTCCGGAAGGCGCGGCCAATGAAAGACCCAGAAAGTTCTTGACGTCGAGCGTGCCGTTGCCAAGCACCGGGGTGTAGGCGTTGCCGGGTTTCACTTTGTAGGGGTTGTTATCGCCCGTAACGTCGCGATGGAAGAACTGGAATTCGGGCGGAGCCTTGGCGCCGCCATCGAGCGTTTGCATTGCAGAAAGAACGTAGAAAACCGGGTTGACATTCCCGAGCCGGCCACCCGCTTCTCCCACGGCCAGGGCCAGCACGCCCGCAATCTCGGGTGCGGCAGAGCTTGTGCCTATCAGCAGGTCGGCATTTCCGCCGATCCAGATAATGGCTGAGCTGCGTGGCAGCACTGTACAGTTCTGCGCCGAGAGGTTAGCATCTGCCGGGCAGCCGCCCATCATCATTGCGACGTCAGGCACGGCCCGATGGGTAGAGCTTCCCGTCTTCACCGGCTTCTGGTAATCCGGTCTGGCGAAATATGCACTGTAGCCTCCACCGGATCCCCACGTGTTGTTTTTCACAGTGACAATCTCGCTGGCACTGATCTGGTAGGACGCCGGATAGCGGGGATCGAAACTAGCATTCTCCTTCTCGTATTGAGCGTCATTCACTGTGGGCGCAGCAATTGTCTCAAGGTTTGTGCCACCCACGGCGGTTACGTCTGGGTCATCGGCGGGGTTTTCCACGCCTTTGACGAACGACGTCCCATTTCTGGGTTTCTCAGCGAAGGATGCCGATACACACGGCACACCGCCGTTATCGCCAGAGCTGGCCACAAACGTGATGCCCTGCGCATTGCCCTGCTCGAAGAGCTGGTGAAAGATATTCAGGATGTAGGTGTAATCCGTTCCTCCGTTGTAGGCTGGCGTGAAGTCCAATTCACATTCGCCGAAGGATGAACTTACAACATCCACAGCGTTGTCTTCGTTGATTGCCGAATAGGCATCGGCGATGTTTTCGTCGCTGAGGTCAGGAATGTCGTACACAGTTTCTTTTGCGCCCGGCGCGGTACCCAGAGACATCTGCGTATCGAGCGACGCCTCGGCCGCATCTTCCGATGCGGGATCGAACGTACCGCTACCACCGTTCACAAGCCGGAACTTCACTTTCGGCACGGGAAGATTCGAATATTTTGAATAAGCCTGGACCTCATTCGCGCCATTGCTCAAAGGAATCGACGAATTGAATGTGCTGTCCACGTCGTCCTGTGAGACTTTGGACGAGATGACGATGCCGATGTGCGCTCCAACGCCGGCGATCTGCGCCGTCTTTTGCGTCTCCAACGTCTCTGCCTTCGTGCGGAACGATGGCAACTGATAAGCCTCGTTCAGATCGTTGGGGTAATAAAAGCTCGAAGTACTGCTCAGACGGAAACCGGGCTGCGCGTCGAGAAGGCTACGGCCAACGCGCCGCGAGTGCACATGCGCCACAAAGCGTCCCGTGAACTCGGGCACTGTGGCGCCGATGGAAGCCAGGTCACCGGGCATTTTGAGCGAGCCTTCAGTCGCAGCGAGTTTGATGACGCCCTTCTCTGTCTGAATTTGGTGAATCGCTGTCCCGAATGTTCTCTCGACTGCCGAAACCGGCCCCTCGAACTCAATGCTTTGCGTCTTTTCTGCGACGACGGTGAAGCCGGCAAACTCCATCGCAGATACCATCTTGGCCACATCGGACGCCTTCGGTCCGAATTGCTCTTTGAACTGTTGCGGGGTCAACCAACGGTGATAGTTGGGAGAGCCAGGATCGGTCTGCTCTGCGAGCCTCGTGGCGAGCACGTCGGTGTGCGTCAGCGGCAGATACACATTGAAGTGCGCGATCGAATCCTGATCGGCCAACCCAAGGTCTTTGGCGCTCGAAGGAACCAGGGCATCACTGGAGGGCGAAATGGTCAGAGCCGCAAGTGCGCAAAGCACCACGCTCATCGCAGAAATTCGGAAATTCATAGAGATCCTTTTCTGGTTCTTGTGTTAGTCGTGCGCCGGAAGGAGGGCGTCAATCGCAGATGGTGGGGGCCCGTGCAAGTGACGACGCCGTCGCGCTCAATATAGTGCCTGAGTAACCTAATTGTATACAGAATCGTGTGGCTCTCGATGGGGGAAGTGGAGAATTAACAAGCTGGAAAGCGCCACTGGTGCGGAATCGGATTACCGGTGGCCAGACCCTGGACGGTTAACAAAGTTTATACTTGAGTGGTTACCTTTGAAGTTATACGGGCCTACCAACGGCCTGAAGGAGTGGAATTGGCGCAAGCGGAAATTGGCATTATTGGCGGTAGCGGCCTGTATTCAATGCCTGGCTTTACGAACGTTCACGAGGTGCAGGTGGAAACGCCTTTTGGCGCGCCCTCCGATGTCTTTGTGCTGGGGGAGTTGGAGGGCCGCAAAGTTGCATTCCTTGCCCGTCACGGCCGGGGTCATCGTATTCTTCCGTCGGAATTGAACTTCCGCGCCAATATCTACGCATTCAAGAAGCTCGGCGTGGAGCGGCTTCTGTCGCTGTCGGCCGTTGGCTCCCTGAAGGAAGAGCACAAGCCTACGGACTTTGTGATCCCCGATCAATTCATCGACCGTACTTTCAACCGGGTGGCCACCTTTTTCGGCGAAGGCATTGTGGGGCACGTGGCCTTTGGTGATCCGGTTTGCGCGACGGTTGCCAGTGCGGCCAAAGAGGCTTGCGCGGCCGTGGGTGTGGTCGGCAAGCTCGGGGGCACCTACGTCTGCATGGAAGGACCGCAATTCTCGACGCGCGCCGAGTCAAATCTCTATCGCAGTTGGGGCGCCGATGTCATCGGCATGACGAACCTCCAGGAAGCCAAGCTCGCCCGCGAAGCGGAAATCTGCTATTCCACAGTGGCGATGGTTACGGACTACGATTGCTGGCGCGCAGGGCACGATGCGGTGACCATCGAAGAGATTGTGCGAGTCCTGCACCAGAACGCCGAAAACGCCGCGAAGGTCGTGAAAGCGGCTGTGGCCAGGCTTCCACTTGAGCGTACCTGCCCCTGCGCAACTGCTGCCCAATTTGCCATACTCACCGCCAAAGAGGCGATTCCAGCCGCCGCCAGAGAAAAGCTTGGGCTGCTTTTCGGTAAGTACCTGGTTTAGACTCGATTGCCTGAACGAAGAATGCCATGAACGTAACAATCCAATCTGCGCACTTGCCCGATCAGGCCCTTGCCATCCGCGTGGCGAAGCTCTGGCCGCATCGCGAGCACGAGGCGCCCTCGCTCAGCGGGATATTCTGCGGGCTGGGTTTGCATCGCTGGCGTGCGCTCGACTTATCGGAGATTGCGCCGCAAAAACATGTGCGGTTCTGCTTCTGGTGTTCGATCGTGAAGATCGACGGTCAGATTTACAGACCTTGAGTCATTTTCTATCAACTTCAGTCCTTCAAGGAGATCCATGTCCATTACCGTTGTCGGCAGCGTCGCCTTCGATTCTGTCGAAACCCCCTCAGGCCGATACGATCGCAAGCTCGCCGGAGCTGCCACGTACTTTGCCCTGGCCGCCAGTTTCTTTACTGATGTTCGTGTCATTGCCGTTGTTGGCGAAGACTTTGGTCCTGAAGAAGAAGCCGTATTTCGCGGTCGGAATATCGATATTCGCGGCATCGAACGCGCGCCGGGAAAAAGTTTCTTCTGGGAAGGGGCATATCTCGACAATTTGAATGAGGCGCAAACCCGCAATACCGAGCTGAACGTTTTCGCTTCGTTCGAGCCGAAGATTCCCGACGCCTATCGCGACTCTGACTTTCTTTTTCTTGCCAACATCGATCCGGTTTTGCAGCGTCGCGTGCGCGAAGCGATGCCCGGGGTGAAGCTCGTGGCCGGCGACACCATGAATTACTGGATCAAGGATCACCGCGCCCCGCTGCTCGAAGTGCTCAAAGGTCTCGATGTGCTTCTGATCAACGACACCGAAGCCCGCATGCTTGCCGGCAATAACAACCTGCTGCAAGCGGCGCGCGGCGTTCTCAAGCTTGGCCCGCAAACTCTTATCATCAAACACGGGGAATATGGCGCCACCGCCTTCTTTTCCCGCACCAGTTTCACAGCCAACAGCATGAGCGAAGCGCACACGCCGTTTCGCGCACCTGCTCTTCCACTGGAAGAAGTCGTCGATCCGACCGGCGCCGGAGACAGCTTCGCCGGCGGTTTTTTCGGCTACCTGGCCTCACAATCCGAACTTACCCCCGCGGTCTTTCGCCGCGCCATGTTCTACGGCTCCGTTCTGGGCTCGTATGCGTGCGAGCGCTTCGGGACCGAGCGGCTTCAGCAACTCTCCCGCAAGGAGATCGACGACCGCTTCGGACTTTTCCGCGAGTTGACGCACCTTGACTGAGCGACCTGGCCGGCACCGAGGGCTTTCGACCGGGGAATTGTTCGCGGTGCTGGCTTTCAGTGTGTCGCTTTCCGGCATCGCGATCGCATGGAGCTGGAGTCATGGCGCGCTCCTGAACTATGGGGATGCCGCGGCGCATCTCCATATCGCCCGGCGTGTCTTCGATTCGCACCAGCCGCGCTTTTCTGAACTTGGGTCGGTATGGCTGCCACTGCCGCATATTCTGCTTCTACCCTTAGTGCAGAAATACAATTGGTGGGCAAGCGGAACGGCGGGCATTTTGCCGTCGGCACTGGCTTACATTGCGGCGTGCCTGGGCATCTATCGACTGGCTCGCCGCTGGATACCACCCATACCGGCCGCTCTGGCGCTGGTCTTCTTCGCTGCCAACCCCAATTTGCTTTACCTGCAGACAACCGCGATGACGGAGCCGTTGTTCGTCTGCGAGATGATCTGGACGACCTGTTGGCTGGTGGAGTGGCGTTCCGGCCTCGATCTCGATCCTCCTCAGAGCCACCGCCTTCTTTGGCCTATCGCCTTTGTCCTGGTTGCCGCGGTGTTCACGCGCTATGACGGCTGGGTCATGGCCTTTCTGGCGTGGGTAGCTATCGGCATGACCCTCGCGCGCCGCGGGCTGCTTCGCATCCGTTCGTACTGGGTCGCGAGCGTTTTTGTCGCAGCCGCGCCCATCGCCTGGTTTCTCTACAACTCTGCAGCCTTTGACGACTGGCTTTTTTTCATCCGCGGACCCTATTCGGCGGCCGCGATTGAGGCCCGAACTGCGACTCCCGGCTTCCCGCCCCACCCCGGATGGCACAACCTCTGGGTGAGTTTGATTTTCTATATCAAGACTGCGGAGATGGACTTGGCAGCAGGCAAGTGGGGAACATTGCTGCTGCTTATAGCGGTCGCGGGCATCTTGATTGCATTTCTGGCCAATCGCCGCCGCGGCATCGCGTGGACCCTTCCACTCCTGCTGCCAGTTCCCTTCTATGCGTACTCCGTCGCCTATGGGTCGGTTCCCATCTTTCTTCCTGTGTGGTGGCCGCACTCCTATTACAACCTGCGCTACGGGCTCGAGTTGCTGCCGGCCTTTGCGCTGGCCATCGGTTTTGCCGCTCATCCCTGTCTTGGCGCGGTGCGCGACTTCAAACGCTACGGGCGCAGGGCGAACTGGGAGAACGCCACGGCGCTGTTGCTGTTTGCTCTGCTCGCAGTCAATGCGGTTGAAATGATCAAAGAAGGTCCAGCGGTGTATGTGGAAGGCGAAAGGAACATTGAAGCGCATCGACCGTACCAACTGGAGATTCCGCCCGTGCTGCGCCGGCTTTTGGCTGAGAGGCCCGGCGGTGTTCTTCTGATGGACACTTCGTACGATCCCGAGATCGTCGCCTTTACTGGGATTCCGCTTCGCCAGACGATCAACGAAAGCGACCTGGGAATCTATCGCGATGCGCTCAACGCGCCGGCGGCTCGCGCAGCACTGGTTCTGGCCTACGACGGAGATGAGATCGATCGAGCGGTGCACGAACATCCAGACGGGCTCACCGTGTATCGCCGCTTTTCCGCGGCGTTTCAACCGTCCGTTACGCTTTACGTGTCCGATACTTCCGGGGCAACTACCATCTACACCCCCCGCCGCGCGGTGGTAGCATCGCTCAAGGAAACCCAATGACAGCGGCGCTTTCACACATCGCGGACCCGTTCCAATTCAGCCAGTTTGAGCAGAACACGGTGATGACCGGAGCGATCGGGCGTCTTTTGATGGCCGGCCTGCTCGGCGGTTTGATCGGGCTAGAGCGTGAAATCCAACGCAAATCGGCCGGCGTCCGCACCAACCTGCTCATCTGCGTCGGTAGCGCCTTTTTCACCCTTCTCTCCGGGGTGCTTGCGGGGAGTGCCGGATCCAACAAGGGCCAGGTTGCCTCAAATATCGTCCAGGGGATTGGATTTCTGGGCGCCGGGTTGATTCTGCACAACCGCAGCCGGGTAAGCGGGCTGGCCAGCGCCGCCAGCATTTGGGTTGTCGCCTCGGTGGGGATGGCCTGCGGAGCGGGCCTTTACGCGGCGGCCACGGTAGGCGCGATCATCGTCATTCTTTCCCTTACCGTTGTTGGATTGCTCGAGCAGCGCGCCAACCTGAAGGCGTATCCGGTGACCTACGAGGTTCGCGGTCGCGACCAGACGCGGATGCTTGAGTCCATTCTGGCGGCCATGGACGCCACGGGCAATCGCCTCACCGACATTGAGACCGACGCCATCGGCGAAATCAGGCGCGTGAGTTTTCCGCTCGCCGCGACACGACGCCAACATGAGCGCCTCTACAACTCGTTGAACTCCGGGGCCGGCATCGAGCACTTGTACACCTTCCGCGATTTGGAGGACGATTGATTCCTTTCGTCAAGGCGCATGCCTGCGGCAATGATTTCCTGATCGTCACGGAGGAGGATGCCAACGGCCACAACTGGGCCGACCTGGCGCGCCGTTTGTGTTCGCGCACCACAGGCATCGGGGCCGACGGCATTGAGTTTTTCGCCTGGACGGGCCCAAAGTCGGGCCGCATCTGGCTGAACAATGCCGACGGATCGATCGCCGAAATCAGCGGCAACGGCACCCGCTGCGTTGCCGCCTGGATGGCGCATGCGCTTGGCGCGCAGCCGGGCGAAGTGCTCGAAGTGGCCACCGACGCGGGTCCACGGCTCTGCCTCATTAACACGATGAGTTCAACCGGCGAGTTCAAGGTGGAAATCACAACTGGCATGGGCGTCCCTGTTTACGCGCCGCGCACCATCAATCTGGGCGGCGGACTTCACATCGTCGGCATCGAAGTGCAGACCGGGAATCCCCACTTTGTGGTCTTCGTCGGGAACGGTGACTTTGAGGTCGCAGGGCGCGCCTGGCAGACAATCGGCGCCGAGATATACAACCACGCCGAGTTTCCACACCAAACCAACGTGGAGTTTGTGCATATTCTCAACCCCGAGGAGATTGAGATCCGCATCTTCGAGCGCGGCGTGGGCCCCTCAACCTCTTCGGGTACGGGAAGCTCCGCTGCCGCAACCGCGGCGCGCTCCTTTATGGGCTGCCTGTCACCGCTGACGGTGCTGGCTCCCGGCGGAGCACAAACCGTGGCCTGGGAGGGCGCGGGCGCCGAGCTTCTGCTCACCGGGCCAGCTACCCTGATCTCCCGCGGCGAGGCGTTTCTCTGATGGCGACGCTGCTGAAGCCGCCTGCTGTTGCCCCCGACGCACTTGTCGCCGTGGTTTCGCCGGCGTCTACCCCAAAGCCAGACCTGGTCGATCTCGGATTGGAGGCGCTCCGCACGCTCGGTTACACCCCTCAGCCCTCGGACTCGCTGCTCACCCGCGGCCCGCTTTATTTTGCGGGAACGCCGGAGATGCGCCTGCGCGATCTGCACCATGCTTTCGCCGACGACGACGTGCGCGCCATCTTCGCCACACGTGGCGGCTACGGCTCCAACTACCTGCTTGAGGGCCTCGACCTGGACTTGATCTCGGAGAGCGCGAAACCTTTCATCGGCTTCAGCGACCTCACTGCCCCCCAGCTTTGGCTCCTCGACCAGATACAGCTTCCGGCTTTTTACGGTCCCATGATCTCCGCGGACTTCTCACGCGAAGACGGTGTTCATCTGCACAGCTTGCAGGCAGCTTTGGCCGGTAACCCCTATGCGGTTGGCCACGACGAGGGTCTCCGCACCCTGCATCCAGGCCGTGCCCGCGGCATCCTCTATGGTGGATGCCTGTCGATTCTCGTCTCGCTGCTGGGCACTCCCTATGAGCCACAGACCGAGGGCAAGCTTCTCTTCCTTGAAGATGTGAGCGCCAAGCCTTACCAGATCGACCGCATGCTCTGGCAGCTTCAGCAAGCAGGCAAACTGGATGATGTACGCGGGATAATCTTTGGCGAAATGCTGGATTGCACTTCGCCCGGCGCTGCGCCGGAGCTACTGGACGAGGTCATCCTGCGCGTCTTCGATAATTTCGCCGGACCCATCGCCATCGGCCTACGCAGTGGCCACGTCTCCCACTCCAACGTCACTCTCACCTTCGGCGTCGAAGCCGAACTTCACGCTGCTAATCAAGCGCAACTCAATCTGCTGCAGCCGGCCGTGGAAAAGCAGCTCCTGGACTCCGGCCCGTGATCTCGATGGCGCGCCTCGCGAAGACTGCCTTGCCCTCACCTGCATCTCGCGAACAACAGCATTACACTCGCCGATAGCCGATAGTTAACCGCTGAAGGCTCGTATCCGAGCTTCGGAGCCAGAAAGACGAAATGAAGCACATTCACCTCAGCGGCATCTGCGGCACCGCCATGGCCTCGCTTGCCGGTCTTCTCCAGCTGCAGGGCCATCGCATCACCGGTTCAGACAACGCCGCTTACCCGCCGATGAGCAATCTGCTTCGCTCTCTGGGCATTCCCATCCTCGAACCCTACGCGGAGTCCAACCTGGATCCGCGCCCCGACCTCGTCGTCATTGGGAACGCACTCTCGCGCGGCAACCCGGAAATCGAGCGCATCCTCGACCAGCGTATTGCGTTCACCTCGATGGCGGCCCTGCTGCACGAAGAGTTTCTGATCGGCCGCGAGTCTCTTGTCGTGGCCGGCACGCACGGCAAAACCACCACGACAAGCATGCTCGCGTGGATCTACCAGTTCGCTGCTCAATCCGCAGCACCAGGAAGCTCGATCCAGGAGCCATCGTTTCTGATTGGTGGAGTCGCGGAAAACTTCCGGAGCAGCTTTCAGCTGCGCCCGACGCGCACCTTCATTCTCGAAGGCGACGAGTACGATACAGCCTTCTTTGACAAGGGCCCGAAGTTTCTTCATTACTTTCCCGACGCACTTATCCTGACTCACGTCGAATTCGACCACGCCGACATCTACGCGGATCTAAACGCCGTCAAGACCGCCTTCAAACGCCTCGTGAACCTCGTGCCACGGCGAGGATTGATCGTGGCCTTTGATGGGAGCACGAATGTTTCCGACTGCCTTCAACCCGCGCTTTGCCGCGTCGAGCGTTACGGGTTCTCAGACTCGGCGGACTGGAAAATTCGCAACCTGCGCCACGAAGGCGGCCTTACTCGATGGGAGGTCTGGCGCGCGGGCGCGCTCTGGTCCGAACTCGAAATGGCACTTGCCGGCGAGCATAACGCACTGAATGCGACAGCCGCGGCCGCACTGGCCTTTGGCTGCGGCATTCCACAAGAACCCATTCGCGCCGCCCTGGCCGGGTTCAAGAGCGTGAAACGCCGGCTTGAAGTCCGCGCCGTCGTGAACGGCATCACGCTGATTGACGACTTCGCCCACCACCCCACCGCTATCCGCGAGACGTTGCGCGCGCTGCGTGCGGTCTATCCAGATGCGCGCCTCTGGGCAGTCCTTGAGCCGCGCTCGAACACGCTTCGACGCAAGGTTCTGCAGGCCGATCTCGTGGAGAGCCTTTGCCTGGCCGATCGCATCGTTCTCTCGGGCGTATATCAGCAGCAACGCATTCCGGACGCCGAGCGGTTGCATCCCGAAGATGTAATTAAATCTCTGCGCCAGCACGGCGCGCAAGCCGAACTCCACGCCGGCGGAGACGCCATCATAACGGCCATTGTGCCGGAGCTTCGACCCGGCGACGTTGTTGTTCTGCTCTCCAATGGCGCCTTCGATAATATTTATGAGAAACTTCCCGCGGCTCTCGAACAGCGCTTTGCCGGTGAGGACTGCGGGCAACCGCTTCCATGATCGCTTCACTCATTTTTCTCGCCACCATGGCGGTCACCGGGATTCCGACGGCCGTTCTCTTCATTCCCTGGGCGTGGGTTACGGGCAACGCAAATCCGCTCTACAAAGGAACCCGTTTCATGCTGGCGAGCAGTTGCAGGCTTTCCGGTGTGCGCTTTCAACTTTCCGGACTGGAGAACGTGCCTGCCGGCCGATCGTGTATTTTCATGTCGAACCACGTCTCCAATCTCGACCCGCCCGCACTTGTCTCGCTGATTCCCGGCCGCACCTCGGCCTTCATGAAACGCTCGCTGATGAACCTGCCCGTGCTCGGGATGGGATTCCGCATGGGCGAGTTCATCGCCGTTGACCGTTCGGGCAACGCAGCCGAGGCACGCGCCAGTGTCTCCGCCGCCCAGCTTGTGCTTGAGAAAGGCTTGCACATTACCAGTTTTGTTGAAGGAACACGCTCACCGGATGGCCGCATGCTGCCATTCAAGAAGGGACCGTTTTATCTGGCGATGCAGGCCGGCGCACCGTGCATCCCGGTCTCCATCCATGGGACGGAAAAGATTCTCGGGAAAGGCAGCCTGAAAATGCATCCCGGCGCCGCGTATGTCGTCTTTCATCCACCCATCGATCCCACGCAGTTCGTTACGCGCGAAGAGCTGATGCACGCTGTTCGTCAGGCCATTGCATCGGGACTTCCCGAATGGATGAGAAACTAGAGTGGGAGCCCATTCGCGCCGCTTTGCGCGCACTGGCCCGGCCTCCCTGGACTCGGTGGGATCTCTATGATCGTTTCGCTCTTCGTCTTCATCGTCATAATCATTCTGAGCATCCCCTCCGCTTTAATCTTTATCCCCCTCACGCTTGTCACGGGGAATGTCGGGCCCCTTTACTCGGTCGTTTGTTTCATTGTCCGCACCGGCTTTCGTGCCGCCGGGATCCGGGTGATCGTTGAAGGAAAGCAAAATGTTCCCTCGGCGCGGGCCTGCATCTTCATGGCGAACCATGTATCCAACCTCGACCCGCCGGGCCTCATTCCACGGATTCCGGGCCGCACCTCGGCCTTCGCCAAGAAATCGTTGTTCAAAATGCCTGTTTTTGGCTACTGCCTCAAGCTTGCCGAGTACATTCCCGTTGACCGATCGCGCAGCGTCTCCGGCGCGCAAGAGAGCGTAGCCGCGGCACGCCGCATTCTCGCCGAAGGCATCCACATCACCACGTTCGTTGAGGGCACCCGCTCCAAAGACGGCCGCATGCTGCCCTTCAAGAAGGGCCCGTTTTATCTGGCTATGGAAACGGGCGCGCCGTGCATTCCCATTTCGATTTACGGCACAGAAACGCTGCTGGCCAAAGGCAGCCTTGCCATCAAACCGGGCGCCGTCCATTTCATCTTTCATCCACCGATCGACCCGGCGAACTTCGCCTGCCGCGAAGACCTGATGCAGGCCGTCCGTGCCTCCATTGCCTCTGGTCTGCCCGAATGGATGCGTACTTAACTTAGAACTTCATACCTTCGGCTGTGTTGCCGGCGCACGAAAAACTACCTAGCCTATCCCGTATAGTTTCCATAAAGGCCTTTTGGGGACCCGTGCCATCCATGTCTTTCAGCCGCCGCAAATTCCTGTTGAACGCTGGCCTCACCGGCCTGGCACTTGGTTCTCGCCCGCTTTTCTCGCTCCCCGACACGACTCCCGTCACAGTCAAAACCCCTTCCGGCCCGCTGCGTGGAGAACGAGCCGGTGGCGCGCTTCAATTTCGCGGAATTCCTTTTGCCGAGCCGCCGATTGGCCCGCTGCGTTTCCGGCCGCCAGTACCCATCAAGCCCTGGAACAGTGAACGCGATGCCACTCGCTTCGGCCCGTCTCCCATGCAACCGGGAGAGGCGGGGATGGAGCACAGCGAGGATTGCCTCTATCTCAATATCTGGGTCCCCGACGGAAAAGGCCCTTTTCCGGTCTACGTATGGATTCACGGCGGCGGCTTCACCGGCGGTCATGCATTCGAGTCAATGTACGACGGCTCGGAGATCACCCAGGAGGGGGTGCTCTGCATCTCGGTAGCCTATCGGCTGGGCGTGTTTGGGTTTCTCGATCTCGCGCCGCTGCTGGGAGCAGACTATGCCGGCAGCGCCAACAATGCACTACGCGACCTGATGGCCGCCTTGAAGTGGATACAGGACAACATCGCGGCCTTCAGTGGAGATCCCACGCGCGTGACCATTGGGGGCGAGTCGGCCGGCGCCAAGCTTACCGACATTCTCATGGGGGTTCCCACCGCCAAGCCGCTCTTTCACCAGATGATCTCAGAAAGCGGCGGTGGGGAACGCGTGTGGACTCGCGCGCAGAGCCAGTCGGTCGCGCATGGCTTCGCCGACGAATGGCACTCGCTCACGGGGAACGATCCCTCCACGCTTCTGACGGCCCCTGCCGACACGCTGATCAAAGCGCAGCGCCAATTCATCGCGGCGTGGCCACAGCATTTCCCTCTACGCTGCCAGATTGACGGAGGACTCGTTCCGCTTCATCCCACGGAATCGATCGCCGCCGGCTCAAGCCGCGGGAAACGGCTGCTCATCGGCACCAATCGCGATGAAAGCGCGCTGTTCATCGGCCCGCACCCGCAAAGAGACCCCGTGGCAGCGGACCTGGGCAACCTGCTTCCTGACAATTTCACCAAGGTGTACAAGAGGTATCGCGAAGTCTATCCGCAAATGACGGAGGAGCAACTCCGCATCCGCGCTGTTTCTGCCGAGGAGTACTGGATTCCCAGCTTGCGCGTGGCCGATGCTCACGTGAAAGGCGGAGGCGATTCGTGGATGTATCGCCTGGATTTTTCGGAGACCGGAGGATTTCTGCGCGGGTACGCTTTTCATTCCCTGGATGTGCGCCTGGTGTGGAATCGCCCCTCGCCACTGGCTTCAAACGCTGTTGCGGAGGCCGCGCTCGCTCACCAGATGCACCAGACATGGACAGCATTCCTGCGCGGCGACGCACCTTCGGCTCCGGGTGTGCCGGCATGGCCGGAGTACAACCCGCCGACACGATCGACCATGGTGTTCGATACCCAGAATCACGTGGAGGAGAAGCCGCAGGAGGCTGAACTTCGCCTCTGGGACGGAATCCTGTAAGCGCCGACGCTTACGGCTGCACGATCGCGTTATAGCCGTCGTTCAGGAGCTTCTGTCGCCAGGAGTCGGCTTCCGCGCGGGTTTTGAAAGGGCCGATCCGCACATGAATCAAGCCGTCGAGTGGCTCGCGACGAGCGACGACTGCGTAACCGCGACGGCGCAATGCGCTCATCAGGACATCGGCGTCTTCGGCCTGCGCAACGGAGGCGATCTGCACCATTAGCGATCCCGTCGCGGGCGCCTGTGCAGTCTGGACCGAAGTTTCGGGGGCACCAAAAGCAGGCCGCACCACCGGAGGCGTGGTGCCCGCACTCGCCGGCGCCGCGACACGCGCAGCGGTCGATTCACTGACTGGTTTCCCGGCGGCTTCGGGATCGTCCTGTTTTTCGCTCTGCGGCGTTGTGGCCGCCTGCACGACAGCTTCGGATGCATCTGCCGAGGGCTTCGCATGTGCATTGTCTGCAGGCTGTTCAGTTTGCGCATGCGCCGGCGCGGGGGGCGTTACCTCAGCGGCGGCTGGCTCATGGTGGCCCATTGAATAGCCAAGTCCGAAGCATAGTCCGCACAAACCAAGAAGCACCAGCAGCAACAGGGAGAGCGAAATCGCGCCCAGTGTGACTTCCGTGTCGCGCCGGGGCGCGCGCTGCTGCTCGAACTCCGGTTCGTCGAAAGATCCTCTCATTGCCTGCTCCGGCCAGTTTCCGCGATCCGCATATCTCGATCTTCCCACAGGAATGCACGTTTGCCGGTGCCTGTTCAGATACCCGTCTTCAGCTAGGCCGCGGGCCTTTCGCTGCTGGCGGGAAGGCTTGCCCCTATCTTATTCAGGAGCGTCATCATCTCCAAAGGCAGCGGAAATACGATGGTTGTGTTCTTCTCGACGCCGATATCGGAGAGCGTTTGCAGGTAGCGCAATTGAAGCGTCATCGGCTGGGTGGCCATCAGCGCAGCCGCGTCCACGAGCTTTTGCGCGGCGTTGAATTCGCCTTCCGCGTGAATGATCTTCGATCTTTTTTCGCGCTCAGCCTCGGCCTGCTTGGCCATGGCGCGCAGCATCTGCTCAGGAAGATCGACCTGCTTCACTTCCACCGAAATTACCTTCACGCCAAACGGCTCGGTCCTCTGGTCGATGATGCTCTGGATGCGCAGGTTGAGTTGATCGCGATGACTCAGCAGCGTGTCCAATTCGACTTCGCCCAGCACCGATCGCAGCGTTGTCTGCGCGAACTGCGAAGTCTGATACACATAGTTGACCACTTTGATGGCAGCGTCGTTTGGATTGACAACGTAAAGTGTGACCACCGCGTTGACCTTGATTGTGACGTTGTCGCGCGTGATGACATCCTGCGGAGGGACCTCGAGCACATCTTGCCTCAACGAAATACGAACCATTTGATCGAAAGGCCTGAAGACCAGAATGACGCCTGGTCCTTTGGGTGTGGGGAGCGCTCGCCCAAGCCGGAAGATCACTCCGCGCTCATACTCGCGCAGAATCTTGATGGAGTTCAACAGATATAGAACAACGATTGCGATAACCACCAATACCGGAGTTGCCACCATGGGCCCACCTCGCTCAGCACGGATTGTACTCCTGAACCAATGCCATTTCCTGCTCACCGGTCACTGACCACTGATCTCAGATCACTCTTCGCTATTGCCTCTGCGGTTCGACCCTGAGCAAATACTCACTATGACCGACCACGCGCACTGTGGCGCCGGCCGCGATTGGCTCGGTCGACAAAGCGCGCCAGATCTCGCCCTCCACCTGTACATGGCCTTCGGGCGTGAGCGCTTCGAGCGCCTGCGCTACGTGCCCCACAAGCGCGTCCACTCCAAGGCGCGACTTCATTCGCCGCGCCCGGATGGCGAGCCGTAACAACAACACGGTAATCCCACCAAATGCCACGCTCACCGCGATCGCGATGAGCGGATTCACGCCCAGCTCCGGGACCGGCGCGGCCACAAGGGTCAGCATACCAAAGGTGAGGCACGCAATTCCCGCCATTGCCAGCGCGCCGTGTCCGCCCACCTTGGCCTCGAGCACGAGCAGCCCCAGCGCCGCAATCAGAAGCACCACGGCTGTGTAACGAATCGGGAGCAGGTTCAAGCCGAAGATTGCCAGCACCACCATCAACGTCCCAAGAGCCCCAGGCACGATGGTTCCCGGCGTATTGAATTCCAGATAGATGAGCAGCGCGCCGCCCACAAGCATGAGCAGGGCGACATTGGGATTCACAAGCCAGTCGAGCAAATCTTCGCGCAGTGACGATTTCACCGGCGCGACGCGCGCGCCTGCCAGATGGAGCACCTGCTTGGTCCCATCGAAACGTGTAATCGTGCGCCTTTCCAGATCGTTGAGCAGCGCAGAATCACTATTCGCCACGAAATCAATCAGATGTTGATTCAACGCTTCTTCGGCGGTATAGGAGTGCGATGTATGGACGGCTGCTTCTGCCGCTTCCGGGTTGCGACCGCGCAGCGTTACATAGGAGCGCAGAAAAGCTTCCGTGTCATTTTCGATTTTCTGATTCATGGTCGCGTCGGGCTGACCGCCGAGTTCAAGCACGGGATGTGCCGCGCCCGCGTTGGTGCCTGGCGCCATCGCCGCCGCGTCCGCTGCTTCAAGGAGAAAGAAGCCTGCCGAGCCGGCGCGCGCTGCCGCGGGCGATACAAACACAATCACGGGAACGCGCGAGCTGGCGATGGCGCGGGCCATTCCGCGTGTGGAGTCCAGCAGTCCACCCGGCGTGTCCAATTCAATCAGCAGCGCCTGCGCGCCGTCGGCGTTGGCCTGCGCCAGCGCTCTGTCCAGTTCACCGGCGGTGACGGGCTGAATTGTGTCCGCCAGAACCAGCTTGTCTACGAGCGCCTGCGCCGAACCCGATGTCTGCGCCGCCGCCGTCCATCCATTTACGGAAACGGCCAGCATAAATGCCAGCGCACAGGAAAACGCAAATATCCAGATTGCTTGAATCGTTCTGGCTGATACGGGCTTAACCATGGCATGCTCCCTTCAGGACCAACTCCAGGTCCTGCATGAGACCCCCACCGTGCACGCAATGAAGCTCCAAGTCGAGGCTCGCTCTGCGTGGTTTACCTTTGAGGCTTCCTGGCCGCGACCTGGCGGCCCAGCTCCTCGACGGCCGAATTACCCGGCTCGATCTTCAGCGCCTCCATCACGTCGTAGTTCGCCGCTTCCATTCGCCCGGCCGCGAGATCAAGGCGCCCCATCACAAGATACGCCTGCACCGTAGGCAATAACTCCAGCGAAGTCCTGGCCTCTTTTATAGCCCCCGCGGAGTCTCCAGTCTTTTCGCGCACTTCAGCAAGCCCCGCATGGACGGCGGGAATGCGGTCGTCCACCGCCTCTGCTGAAAGGTAAATCCGATCCGCCTCAAGAAAAAGTCCGTGATCAAGAAGATCCTTCGCCTGTGCCGCCAACCTTTGCGCCCGCTGCTGAGGTGGAAGCGCCGCCAGCCGCGTTTCATCCACCTGGTCAAGCATCTGCGCTGCCTGCCGGAAGGCAACTGCATCGAAGCTGCGCTCAATCCTTTCCAACGGATCGACCTTCACGCCGGGTTCCGCGTCGGCGCCGGCCGCGGCTTCGACCTTCGCCACGCCACCCTTCCACTGCGCCATCAGAGCCTGCGCCTCGCCGTCGCTGGGACGCAAACGCAGGCATTGCGCGAGCTCTGCCGCCGCCTCGCCTGCGTTTCCGTGCCGTTTCAGACTGACCGCAAGATTGAAGTGATAGTCGGCTGTATTGGGGTCCGCAGCGATGGCCTTGCGGAAAAGCTCGCTACCGTCATGACCTTGCCGGCTTGCCGACACACCTTCGTCGTTCACCACTTCGGCCAGGGGCAAGACGCGCGCCACCGTGGCAAATGCCTTCTCCGCGCTTCCGTATTCGCCAGTGAACATGAGCGACAATCCACGATAGAATCCGGCTTCGAGCTCATCCGTGCCCTGTCCGCTGGGGTCGTCCTGCAGCTCGCGCGCAAAGGCTATCGCTGCCTGCGCGTATTGCTGGTTGCTATAGTCCTCGCGCCCCAGTGCCATCCATGCCGGAGCAAAGTTTGGATTGAGAGCCACGGCCTGGTTCAAATGCCGAAGGCGCTCGGCGTGGTCCTGTTCAGAGATGCCTCGAATGTACTGCTCAAAGGCATCCACGCGCAGTGCCTTGCCCGCCGCTACGAACGTTTCTTCCGAGCTGCTGAATCCGGGATCGAGCTGCCTGGTCAGCTTCCATGCCAGCGAATCGAAAACCGAAATCAAGTCGCGCATCTCGCCACGTTCTGTCACGGCCGGACCCATGCGCAAGTGGGGGACGTCGACCAATTCGGCCTCAGCCACGATGCCGCTTCCATCCGTAACATAGCTGCCAACGACGATCGAGTCGGCGTCCAGCGTCTGAGCAAGTTTCAGCGCCGTGGCGCGCGAGGGGTGGAATCCCGGCGGAAGGCCCAGGTGATCGAGCGCGTACAACCGATCCGCGCGGCTCATCGGCGCAAAGCCCGCGCCCTGAAACCGGTAGGTCAGAATCTCCGGAGCCGCCTCGCGTATCCACTCCAGGTTCGGCTGCCCCGTGCGGTTTTCGAACGGCAGCACAAGCAGAATCCGGCTTTTTGCCGCGCCACTCGCGACAAGCGCCTGAGCTTTTGCCGCACCGCGCCCCGCAACCAACAAAAAAACCACAGGACCGAAAAGCGCGATGGTCCGCGAGCAGGCCCACAATCTGCGTAGAAAGAAAGTCTTCACTCAGCCCGATTATAGGCGTTTTGCCGCAGTCTTTCAGTTGCCCGTGGGGATGATGCCTGCATTCTCGACCATCAAGATCACCGTTCGTTGCGGCGCCCGCGTGCGATGCATCGTCCCCCGCGGCACGACAAAACCCTGCCCCGGCGCGAGCTCGACGACGCGTCCCTCAAGATCGACGGCCAGCATGCCTTCAACCACGTAGAAGAACTCGTCGTCCTCATCGTGCTTGTGCCAGTGGTATTCGCCTTCGATAATGGCCACGCGCACTACCGATTCATTTACCTTGCATAGCGTCTGATTGAACCACTTGAACTCACAGGCATCGGCCATCGCCTGCACATCGATCACTTCGAGCGCGGGATGCAAAATGTTCAATCGCGTCTCGTAAGGATAATCTACCTTTGAATTTTCCATCGTCTCCTCGTCGCAAGGGTGATTTTCGTTGCTCTCCAATTTAGCTTATCGAGAATAGCGGCGAAGCAACAAAAAGCTGCTTACCCGGCCGGGGAGCGCCGAAACAAGCAGCCTTTCGCTCAAAGTGGAAATTCTGTGCGT